>Ga0315281_10011631_pt1 | contig 12053 bp, 12 predicted proteins | sample YL17G07_0_MG_FD_204540 | JGI IMG/M metagenome (GOLD analysis project Ga0315281, IMG submission 204540) | Sediment microbial communities from Yellowstone Lake, YNP, Wyoming, USA - YL17G07_0 | ecosystem: Environmental > Aquatic > Freshwater > Lake > Sediment | place: USA: Wyoming | collected... | reverse complement strand
CTGCGAGCCTTTTGTGATTCTCGCCGCCACCGATCATGACTCCCATATGTTCCTGGTGGAGCTTAGGAAGTTCCTGGCCACAAAGGGCGCAGGGCCGATCTTCGAGTACGAATTCAAGAGCGGGACCCGAGATTTCTCAGAGCTCGCCGAGCGCGTTGCACAGTCGCAGGCTGGGGCTGTCGTGCTGGTGGCGGGATCCCTCGACAGCGGGCGACTGCTCGCCACGCTACGTGAGAAGGGCTTCGCTGGCCGGGTCCTCGGCGGGCCGTCGATGGGACGAAGGGCCTTTCTTGCCGCTGCGGGTAGTAACTCCGAGGGGGTACTGATTCCCTTGCTTGATGACCCCGCAACCGGATTCCAAGGCTTCGCGGCGAAATTCCAGTCGCACTTTGACGTATTTCCTGATTTCGCCACCGCACAGGCCTATGACGTCACACGCTTGCTCATCACTGCCATTCGCAAGGCCGGGCTCAACCGCGCACGCATACGTGACGCCGTCCGGGAACTCTCCCCATGGGAAGGAGTTTCTGGAACTATAAAGTGGGACCCAGTCGGGCAGAACATGCGGACCGTTCGGCTCGGGAGCATCAGGCGGGGTCGCGTCCTGCCCCTTACTCCTGGTGTGTCGAGAGAATTCAACCTCTCTGACAAATCAGCACGGTAAGAGTGCCGCCCAGGCCCAGCAAGCGAAGCAGCAAAGCGAGCGATCGCGTACCCAACTGGGACAGGCCCAAAGGCTGATGGCGCAGATTCAAATGGTAACGGGGCAAGACCACAGCAAAGCATGGGCGCGAAGAAGTCGGATCGAGGGTGGAGAGGCGACGGACGCGGGTCAGGCAATTGATTTGACGCGTCATGCTAGGAACTCATGGGCGGATGTTTCTCGCGCGAATTAAGACTGGGAGGCTGAAATGATTCGCACTCGGCATTTACTATCAGCAACCGCTATGACAGCTATTCTTTTCTTAGCAGGCTGGATGGTCCCGGACGCATTCGCTCAGTCACCGGGGGCCCAGAGGCTGTCACTTACTCCTGAACAGCAAAAGCAGGTCCACCGGCTTGAACAGTTGGAGGGCCATCTCGAGGACGATCGGGCGGCGCTGCAGGACGCAATAACCAGGTTCGGGTGGGACAGCGACCAAGTGGATGAGGCACAGAATCGACTTTCTCAGGACCGCATGGAATATCGCAGGCTACGGCGCGCGCTGCGACAGGCGGGAGTAGCGATTCCTCCGCCTGCCGGATTTGGCCCAGGCGGAATGGGCGCCGGCCGCGGGACCGGAGCTTCTCGCTGGGGACGCGGTCACTGCCATCATTGTGGTCAAGGTTACGGACACTGCCACCACTGTCGTGGATGTTGTGACGACTGCCTCGGCTGCGGCATGCAAGCCCTTCGAGATGCGAACGCCAGCATCTGGCTGCTGAGGAGTACGTTCGAGGCCACACCATAGGCTCGCTAATAATGAGATTTTGAATGGAAGTCCTTCCCTTCTTGCTCATGCCCTTCTTGGCCAGTCTGATCCTGACCGGGATTCACGCCTATTTGGGCGTGCACGTAGTCGAGCGGGGGGTCATTTTCGTGGATCTCGCGTTGGCCCAGATTGCCGCTCTCGGAGCGACTGTCGGTGTCCTAATGGGAATCGACCCGCATGGGAGTGCATCATATTGGATCAGTCTGGGGTTCACGTTCTTGGGTGCGGGTCTCTTTTCGGTGGCGCGAATGCGCCGCGCGCGCGGTCTCCCTCAGGAAGCTTTTATCGGCATCGCCTATGCCGTGGCCTCCGCGGCTGCGATTCTGGCCATGAGCAAGGCCACCCATGAGGCTGAGCACCTGAAGGACATGTTGGTTGGAAACATCCTGGCCGTCTCCGGGGGAGAGGTCGGGCGGACGGCGCTACTCTACGGCGCCATTGGCTTGTTCCACTATGTCTTTCGCGAGAGATTTCTTCTCATTTCGCTCGACCCCCGAAAAGCAGAAGCCTGCGGGATCTCTGTACGCTTCTGGGATTTCCTTTTTTACGCTTCCTTTGGGTTTGTCGTGACATCCTCCGTGGCTATCGCAGGGGTGTTGCTCGTTTTTTGCTATCTGATCGTGCCTTCGGTGGGCGCCATGCTGTTTGCGGACCGCATTGGGCGACGGCTCGCCATCGGCTGGACTATGGGCACGGTAGTCTCTGCGCTGGGAGTCTATCTTTCCGTCGCGCTAGACCTTCCCACCGGTGCCAGCATCGTGTGCACGTTCGGCGGGGTCCTGCTGCTTATGTTCTTGCTCCACTTTGTCCTGTATGAAAGAGGCAAAACGGGAGAGGTCGGGCTGTCTCACTAAGGAACTGCTGCGAAAGCACGCAGTCCCGACAGGAGGCCGCGTGTTCGGAGGGTCATGCCGAGCAGTTGCGTGAAGCAGTGAGAAGACCGACTTTAGCGAGGAACTCAGCAAGCCGTTGCTACAAAAGCGGAGGTGGTGGCGGGGGCCTGTCCTTTTGAGCCCTCGCGCTTTGAAGAGGCTGTCAAGGTCACGGGCCATGAGGGAAAGCTGGTGGTGCGGGACACCATTGAACTGCTGGCCGAATCGATGGGACTGGCGTAAACGAGGGCAAAACCATGACGATCGCGGTTCTCGCCAAACATGTGCCCGGGCCTGGCGAGGGGAGCGGGAATCGATTCGACTGGCAGGGCCAGATGATAAAGACGGCCAACGCAGATGAGCAGAGCCCTTCGCCGCGCGACTGCAAATCTTCGGTGTCGGGCGCGTCTGCTCAAACCCGAGGAGGGAGCGGAAGCAGCGATGCTCTCACAGAGCCCCGAGGAAGCCATGCGCCAAGGCGAGTAAAGTCTCTTCAAAAGCGTATGACGCTGAAATTGAGGCCCAACGGTCGAGTCATTCGCTTCATTCTCTTTTCCGGCTGCGCGCTGCTTTTCGCATCGCTTTTACCGTCGCGAGCTGACGAGACAGGCAATGACGTCACCCAGGAGAGGCTGGTGTTCACGAAAGTTTATGGCGTCGTCGAAGCCAACTTTATGGATCCCGTGGACCCGGACCGCGCCATCTTCGACAGCGCCATCCGCGGAATGCTCCCGGCTCTCGATCCTTTCTGCTCTTTTCTCGATGCCGACCAATTTGAGCAGCACCGCCAATTTACGCAGAGCACGGCGCGTGGCTTTGGGTCGATTCTCTTCCTCGAGCCGGGGAAGATTCTGGTCTTGCAGACGGCGCAAGGTTCGCCCTCCTGGCGTGCGGGGCTCGGGCCGGGTGACGAGATTGTGGAGGTCAACGGCCAGCGCTGCGACCGCCTAGGCATGGAATCGCTCGTCGACTTGCTGCAGCGTGCGCGTTCGCGACCAGTGCGTCTGGGCGTCATCCATCCGGGCGAAGTCGTAGCGCATGACCACAGGCTCAACCCTGCCGAATCGCCCACGCCCACCGCAGACAGGTCGTTTCTGCTCCAGTCCGGCATCGCCTACATTCACGTCACGAGCTTCGACGCGAGAACGCCACAGGAGGTCCTCGACGCTATCAAACAGCTCGGCGGTACGAACCTGCGAGGCTTGCTGCTCGACTTGCGTGGTAACCATGGCGGCGTGCTCGACGCGGCCATGGGACTGGCCAGCCTCTTCCTCAAGCCCGAGGTCTTTGTTGTCACGCAGCGCGGCCGCGCGATGCCAGAGAAGAGCCTGCACACCGTGGCAGGGCCAGTTCACTTCGATCTGGAGCTAGTTGTCCTGGTGAATGGCGCGACTGCCAGCGCCGCCGAAGTCCTGGCCGCCGCGCTCCAGGAACACGACCGGGCCGTCATCGCTGGCGAGCCGACCCTAGGCAAGGGCGTGGTGGAATCAGTGACCGCGCTGAGGGCTGGAAGTGGGCTGACGCTTACTACCGCCCAGTATTTCACGCCGTGCGGCCGCTCGATTCAGCGACCGCTGCCGGGAACAGCACTGGCCTTGCTTGATCCGGCCTTGAGCACCAGCGCGAACCCGCGGCGCGGCTTCCACACCGACAACGGCCGGTTGATCATGGCCGGCGGCGGTATCGTACCGGACGTTGCCATCCCTGCTCCCAAGCGCGATCCGTGGGTCGCGACCCTCGACACGCGCGGAACGTTCACCAGCTTCGCCTCAGAATATCTCACCACGCACGCCAAGGTGGACCGCTCATTCGAACCCGACGCGCAAATCCTCGGTCTATTCCGAGATTATCTGGTTCGCAACAGGTTTCGCGTGCCCGAGGAATACTGGGCGCAGGACCAGGACTATCTGAAGCTGCGCATCAAGACGGGACTCTTCAATCTCATCTTCGGCTTGTCCGTGGGTGACGAAGTGGAAACGCGCAACGACCCGCAAGTCCAGAAAGCCGCGGGGCTGTTTCCGGAAATCCCTTCTGTACTCAAGCCCGCAGCTACCAAAAACACCGTTCGGATTGAACCTATGGAGGTTACCGGCGCTAACCACACGAGGAACAAGGAATCCAATGATTGTTCAGGCGGCTGAGATGTAGCCGTTACATCTTAGCCCGTCCCGAGTTTTTGCGGATGACACTGGATGTCCACGACTCACGTGAAAATTCACGGGAGTCTCGGCATAATCAGGCCAATTCCGGCTTTTTCTCACCCGTTGTCACCGATGAACGCGATTTTGTAAGTAGCTGTAATGCTTCGGCTTATTAAAGTTCCAGGCCAACGAGACTGTAGACTTCCCTTCTGCCACGCATAAGGTCGCGGGTTCGAGTCCCGTCGCCCGGCCAGCGAAATCAACAACTTGCAGCCCACCGCCCACTGAACCAAAGTCACTCACGCATGAGGCCGCGGTTCTAGCCTGGATTTCTCACCACGGATGGGCTGGAGCGGATCCGACGGTTTCCTGAGGTAGGGAGGCGGGAGGCGGAGCTTTGGATGAGGGGCTGGAGGGGCGGAGGCGGAGGTTGGCTGTGTCTCGGGCCTCGGATGTGGGAGGGGCAGGGACACCTGTCCCTGCTTGGTTCGTGGCGCGCTTGTGGAAAAGGTCCCTCGACCACGCTCAGCAGCGCAAGGGGAGGGCGCGCAGTTGGGCATAGACCTGACGGAATAATTCGACGTAGGGGTAGCCGCCGGCCAGCGAAACCCACACCCGGCGCACCGTGAGGCGAACCAGGGCGCCGATCTTCAGCAGCTTCAGGCGAATCGTGGCACACTGCGCCTGAGCCAGTTCCGTGCCGCGCAGCCCCAAGCGTCGCAGCGCCTCGATCAGCGTGTAGGCCACCGAAGAGAAGTACAGGCGGATTTGATTGCTGCGCAGGAAGGCCGTCGAAGTGCGGTCGGCAAAGAGCATGAGTTGTTCTTTGATGCGATTTTCCAGCTCGCCGCGCGCACAGTAGAGGTCTTCATACAACCGGCGAGCTTCCCATGCTTCGGCCGAGAGCGAGGTCACGACGAAGCGCGGGTTCGCTCCCTTCTCCAGATGCTCCGCTTTGGCCACCACCCGCCGCGCCCGCGACCAACTCTCCCGCGTTTGATAGGGGAATTCTTGGAAGACCCGCGCCGCCTTGCCTGTCGCGGCATATTGGGCGGCGGCCTGTTCCAGTTCCACGGCGATCTCCGCTTTTAGCCGCTCGTTCTTGGGCAAGCCCAGCACGTAATCCACCTGGTTCTGTTCGCACCACACCATCAGCTCTTCGCGACAAAAACCGGAGTCGCCGCGCAGCGTGATCTGGACCTCCGGCCACGTCTGCCGAATTTCGCTGACGACCCGCTCGACTTCCTCCCGGCAGCCCGCCGAAGCATCGATGTTGGACGGCCGCAGGCGCGCGCCGAGCAAAAAATCTCCGCTGAAAATGTACAGCGGCAGGTAGCAGTAATGCCCGTAGTAGCCGTGGAAAAACCGCCCTTCCTGATTCCCATGCACCGGATCGTCGGTGGCGTCCAAATCCAGAACGATCTCGGGCGGAGGTTCGCGATGGGCCGCGAGGAAGACTTTCACCAGCATCCGGTCCACCGCCGCTTCATCCATCGCGATCTTCTTGTAGCGTTCCTCCTCGCTCACCCCTTTCCCCGTCAGCTCCAGGCGGTTCAGCGTGCTCTTGCCCGCCAAGGCCTTCCCCCGGTCGCGCTCGCGCACGCGGCTCTCTCCCCTCGGATCTTCTTTCTCCACCAGCACGGCCAGCAACGGATCGTGCCGCAACTGGTCGTGATCGTTCAGATCCTCGTAGCCCAGCGCCAGTGCGTACACCCGCTGCGCCACCAACTCTTTCACCGTGTGCTCGATCCGCTCCCGGTCCCGATGGTCCGTGAAGCAGCCCGCAAACTGCGCGATGATTCCCGTGCGCTTCTCCACCTCGCGCAACAGCAGACCGCCGGCGTCCGTGGTGATCGCTCCGCCGTCGAACCGCCCTCGCACTTCGCGCTTCCGAAGGGGATGAAATTGGAAGGATTCTTGGTTACACCCTGTCCGCATAAGGCTGTCGCTTCTCCTCGGCAGAAGATCTTCTCATCAAAGACACTTATGCCCGAAGCGACAGCCTTTTTTCAATTCCCTGGTGAGAAATCCAGGCTAGCCCCATGGTTTCTGCTGGCTTGCTCAACCTGTTGCAGCCCATTACTGACGAGACTAGCCGATCCCTCACGGGAGAATTCACGGGACCTCGCGTCTGTTCCGGAAATCGCCAGGCTCGGAGTCGAGAGGAGCCCGCCCGATGTACAGTCATTCCCTGTCTGCGGCTACGGGCACGATCGCCAGCTCCCAGATCAGAACGCTCGTGCACTAAGCTGTGCCACGATCGCCCGTGCGTACGGCTGACAAGATGTGTGATTCACATTGTTAAGCCAACTGAATGATTTGGTAATCTTCGGTGGATGGGGTTTTCGCGGAGCACAGCTGCTCGGCCCACGGTGGTGGCTGGGACTGCCGGGCGCGTTTTCGTTGCCTGGACATGGACGCATGAAGGGCGGTAGGCTGTGTTTCCGTCGCGCTCACGACGCGGTCCCATGTAGAACATCAGGCCACACCCAGCAAGCCGCCGCACGCAGGAGATTCGAACGATACTCAAATACACGGAAGGACGAGGTGTGATAATCAGGGAGTCCTTGGACCCCTCGGCGCCCTTCATGGATGCATCACCTACCCAGACAGAAGCCATGGGTTACAGGGCGCGCACCGAGTCTACTTCAGTCCCCTCCCCGTGATGGTTAATACTAGCTTCCCGTGCTTTACCCCGCGCAAGCTCAGGAGTTGGTCGGCAAGCCGCTGGACTTCTGTTCCCCGCCCTTTCACGATGATCACTTCCAGGCAGTTCCGATGATCGAGATGAACGTGGGTCATGGCCAGCACTTTCCCGTGGTAATGGTGCTGGGCTTCGATCAGATGTTCTGAGAGCTTGGGCTGACGGTGATCATAGACCAGCGTTAGCGTTCCGATGATGACTCGGTTCTGGGCCACATCCGACGCTACGGAGTGTTCGCGCACCAGGTCGCGAATGGCTTCCGAGCGGCTGCCGTATCCTTTTTGCGCGATGGCTCGATCGAACCGCGCCAGCAGCTCGCTGTCGAGCGAAATCCCGGTTCGGATCAACGTTGACATGGCCTCTCCTTGGACGCGGGCGGAGCCCGTCGAAATCGCTTCCATAGTACCAGTGAACCGGTCATTTGGAGCGAGGGCGTGGGCGGACATCGTGTCTCTGGCAATTTCTGGGGTAAGCTGGTAAGGTATGGTGTTACGAATTATAAATGCGTGCTACCACGTCGAGACAAGGAGTCAGAATGAATACCCGCACTGCCTTCTTGATAGTTGTTCTGCTTTCCTGCTCACTGGCGGCTGCTGCGCACGAGATCACGTTTCGGGTTGTCGATCCTCAGGGCGCGGCCGTCCCCGGCGCCACGCTTGAACTCCGAAGTGCCAATGCAAGTACCAAGGTTTTCTCGGGAGTGACCGATGCCCAAGGGATGCTGACCGTGAAGGCAGATCTCCCCGTGGAGGTCCACGTTGCGGCCCCGGGCTTTGATCCCTTGCGGCAGAAGGTGGAAAACCATGCCCCGGGCGGCGTCAGGCTCCAACTCACTCCCGCTGTCGTTCACACCACGATCGACGTGGTCGTGCACGGCACCCCGGCGACGGAAAGCACGGTCGAGCAAACTGCGCTGGAGATTGAGCGCGGTAACGCCCGGACGGTCTTCGACGCCGTCGAAAAGCTGGTGCCCAGCGCCTACGTGACCCGGCGAGGCATCTTGGGCCTTGGACTGGGCCAGTCCGGATCGATGACTCTCCGGGGACTTGGCGGTTCGCCCACCACCGAACTTCTGGTGGTCGTGGATGGCCGGCCCGACTTCATGGGGCTCATGGGCCATCCCCTGCCGGACTTCTACACCCTCACCGACGTGGGAAGCCTGAGTGTAACCGAAGGGCCTGCCTCCGTTCTTTACGGCAGCAATGCCATGGGCGGCGCCATTGAGATCAAGCCGATGCGTCCTCGCGAGGGAGTGCACACGGATTTGGTCGCCAGCCTCGGTTCTTACTGCACCGGACAATACCGGCTGACGAATGGTGCGCAATTCGGACGCTGGTTCTATAACCTGACCGCCGGACTCGGCCACACGAATGGCGCGCGTCTGAACTCCGCGTTCCGTGACCAGGATGGCACGCTCGCCATCGGCTACGACCTGTCGCAAAGGTGGCGAACCTCGCTCGAAGGCCGTTACGGCCATTTCTATGTGGAAGACCCCGGCACGGCCCAGCGTCCCCTGGTTGGGAACTGGTCACGCGTCGGCCGCGGCGGATTCAGTTGGGACCTCGACAACACCGGCGGCCGCACCTGGGGACTGGCGCGAGTTTATTCCAGCTTCGGACACAACATGATCTACGACGGCTTCCGGTCCGTGGATAATTCCTTGGGAGTTCGCGTGCAACAGAGTTTCCTGGTCGCTCCCCAGGTCACGCTCGATGGCGGAACCGACATCATCCATTATGGTGGCAAAGCCCGCGATATCAGCTCGGATTATAGCTACGGCGATTTCCACATCAACGATTACGCGGGATTTGCGCGCGCCCGCTACGCCGCGACCAAGAGCGTTCAGCTCAACGCCGGCGTCCGCTACGATGACAACTCGCACTCCGGCGGCATCACCGTGCCGGAATTTGGCGCGACCTACCGTCTGGCAGAAAACTACTCCTTCTCGGCCTCTGTCACCCGAGGGTTCCGCAATCCCACCATCCGCGAACTGTACCTTTTCCCTGCGCCGACGCCGACTCTGCAGCCCGAGCGAATGTGGAATTACCAGGCCACCTTCCAGGCGCGCCCCACCACAAAGCTGCTGGCTTGGGTGACGGGCTACTACTCCAACATCGACAACTTGATTGTGACCACCGGCTACTGGCCCAACCTCAAACTGCAAAACACTGGCAGTGCCATCAACAAGGGACTTGAGGCTCACGCGCGATGGCAGCCGACGCGGAGGACAAGCTTTAATGCGGCTTACGCCCACCTGCATTCCACCAACTTGGCGCCCTATTCTCCGCAGAACCGGCTGACTTACTCCCTCGATCTCGACGCGAAACGGGCGTTCTTCTCTCTGGGAGGCAATACGGTGGGTCGCACCTACGCGGCGGCGGGCCAGGCTTCACCCGTCGGTCAATACACGCTCGCAACCGTCAAGTGCACGGTTCCCGCGGGGAAACACACCAGCGTGTTTGTCATGGTTGACAACCTCTTCAATCGCCGCTACGAAGTGCTGGCGGGCTATCGGATGCCGGGCACGAACGCGGCAGCAGGCATCAACTTGAAGTTTTGAGGAAGTCACGAGAAGCCGAGCTCAACAGGAAGGCCAGATCGTCTCAGGAGACTCACGATGCTACGAATCACGCCAACTATCCTAGGGACAGCTTCGGTTCTGCTTACGCTAGCCTTGTCGCCCCTTTCCTCCCAGACGCCCAAGCCCCAGCCGCTGACTTTGCCCCTTCAATGTGGAGGGCGAGATTGCCGGTTGCTTCAAGGGGCACCGCAGACGGCGGGTATGCGCAGTGGGTTTGTCCGGCTGAAGCCCGGCGAAACCGTGGGCTGGCACACGACGGGGAAAAACGAAGAGTCGCTGGTGATTCTGCGCGGCCGCGGCGAAGCACGCTTGGAAGGGCAGCCTGCCCATGCCTTCACTGCGCCAGCGCTCGTCTATATTCCACCCGCGACGCGGCACAACGTCGCAAATGCCGGTGATGAGATCTTGGAATACGTGTACGTGGTCGCCCCCGCGCAAGCTCCCTAAGGGGTGACTTGGAGGCCCAGGGCTCTATCATCCTCGGGCCATCCCCGGCGCGAAATTCCTGCCGTAAATGCTTGCGGGCAAAACAGACTGCCGAGGCCCGCCGCACACAAGGATGTGCAACGAGGAGTTTTGTCGGCTTTGATTGTTTATGCAAGGACCGAAGTTAAAAAGCCCCACCATGACGGCGGGGATTGCGGAGATGAGCGTCCACGTTTGGATAGATAACCGGCGCTAGATTGATACGGTAGATGTCAGACATGAATGAAGCGCGTTGGCATTATGTCCCAAAGATGAAAGACCGCCGATCAGTGGGCTCCTCTAGCGTTGTGTTCCCTTCTAGAGGCATGGGTTGAAGCTTCGAGTACTTCCGCGCCAACAGATTCATCCTGGTTTTGCTCTCGAAGGGTCCCGCCCTAAGGGAAGTGCTGGTATGTCTCCCAACGTGGATACGGCGGGGACACATCGGGGACACATTAACCTGCAGAGATGGCGTCCTTAACCTAGCCTCCCGACCCTGGCTGTCGAATAGGTAGCATCTCACCGTGTAGGGCGAGACCCGAACTGCCAGCTTCAGCCGGAGGTCCGCTGCGATCCGTTCTTCACCCCAGGTGGATTGTTCCTTGCCATTTCCGCGATCAGTCTTTGGAGATCCGCTGGAATCCGGGACCGGCCTCGGGGTTGGGATTTCCACCGCCAGAACAAGTGGAAACCTTGTCGGTGCCGGCGGAGGAAGGTTTACGGCTTGACGCTGGTCAGAGCCGTCCTCCATAGAAGAATCCTTCAACGTAACACGAGGGTTAACCAAGTGGCACCACTGGCTCATTGGGGTCTCGTCTCATGTTCCCGGTAAAGCGCCAGTTGCCTGCGCAAGAAATGGTTCTCTGCCATCACGGCAGGCTTGGAGCGTAGCGCGCGCCCGAGGCAATGGACGGTGTCCCGCGACAGTGCAGCAACTACCCATAATAGGTGGGAGAGGCAATCGCGTTTTCGCATCCGTTAGAGGATGCCATACGTTGAAAGCCCATAGACACGAGACTACGGAATATTTGAGGATCACAACCCTGGCTGATGGTGCCTCCCCCACGCTAAACTTCGCTGCCGCAGCACATCTCTGGCTGTATAATCTGAGAACTGGGGCTATGCATTCACAGCAATCGTCGGATATAGGGCGGCTGTCATGAACAAGAGCGACCTTCTTCGCTATGAGGACCTTCTCCTCTCGAAGCGGCAAGAACTCTCCACAGGCAAGAGTCTGGTCGGTTCGATTCCCACAGCAGGTGAACTTCGCGGGGACCCGGGATATGGCCGCCAGTGAAACCGACGCAGCCATGCAAATCAGGGTGCATCAGACAGACAACAAGCTCTTACGTGCCATTGAGGATGCCTTGACTCGGATTCGGCACGAGAAATTTGGCATCTGCGAAGAATGAGGGCAGCCGATTAGCAAGGCGCGCTTAGAAGCGGTGCCCTGGGCCAGGCGGCGTAGAGACTGCAAGGAACGACAGGACTCTCGAAGCTGAGACGCTAACGGTTGAGTCCGTGGATCATCGACCCCTGCGCGAATCCAGGAATCGAGGTAATTGGGGATTTGTTCATGCAGTTTACAACGTCCAGGGGGCTGTCCGGCGGGTCAACAGCGCAGGACCGACGATCCAGCACTCCGCTGGATCACATTCGCGCCATGCAGCCATGGTGCTTCAAGTCTCCTTGATGGTGTCCCTGGGATCGTTGGAGGTGAGCGGCGGTCCGGTTCATTTTACGCCACCTCCTGTTGAACCAGGACGGTGTTTCGATCCAAGGCCGCTTTTAGCATCCACAGATCCCGGTAACCCATGA
>Ga0315281_10011630_pt1 | contig 12054 bp, 12 predicted proteins | sample YL17G07_0_MG_FD_204540 | JGI IMG/M metagenome (GOLD analysis project Ga0315281, IMG submission 204540) | Sediment microbial communities from Yellowstone Lake, YNP, Wyoming, USA - YL17G07_0 | ecosystem: Environmental > Aquatic > Freshwater > Lake > Sediment | place: USA: Wyoming | collected... | reverse complement strand
GTGGCGGTGGGGGCGATCCGGGCGGCGGCGGTGGCGAGTAAGGCGCGGCCGGGTTCGGGTTCGAACTCGTGAAGCTTCCGGAGACCGGGACTTTATGGCCTTTGGCGTACATGCACTGGATGTACGCGTGATCGTAGCGCCGCTGCAGGTCATACGCTGAACCCTGCGCGGCGCCCGTCCCTGCCAGGGCGCCCACCACCAGCCCGGTAGCAGCCCCTGCGGCAGCACCCCTGCCGCCATCGATGGCGGCTCCGGCTGCCGCACCGACCACGGTGCCGACTGCGGCGCTCTTGATCCCGCTGTCCGCGGCAGCCTGATTGGGCGCGGTCCCGCCTACCTGCATGCCGGCAAATTGTCTGCACTCGAAATCATCGGCCCGAAACTGGTCGAAGCTCTTGCCGGTGCCCGGCAGTGCCATCACCCCGGGACCGGAAGGCAGCGTAGTGCATGCGCCAAGCACCAGCAGCGCCAACAGCGGCATGAATCGAAATGCGCGGGTCATGGTTTGCAAGAACGGGTCAGGACGGTGGTTGCGGGGCTACCCGCTGCCAGCCTGCCGGACATTCCTTGACATAGGGGTAATAGGCTTTGGCGTCGGCGCAGTAATACCACCAATTGGACTGCGACGGAGCGGGCGCGGGCTCCGCTTGCCCCTGTTCGATATAGACAGGCGGCGAGGACGGTACTGCGACTGCCGGTGGATAGTAGGGCGGAGAGTAGTAGTACGGAGGATACCAAAAAGCCGGACCGCCGATGAAAACGCCAAAGCGTGCATGTCCGCGATGATGCCATGCCAGTGCCGGAACGCTTGCGAAGGCGCCGACCACGAACACGACCAGAATCAATATCGATCTCACTGCTTTCGCTTTCATGACTACCAGCTCCCGTAATTTCAAAATAGCATACTCGTCTCCCCGCGGGGTACATAATGTGTTACGAAATGTAATCCGGCCTAAGCCCCCGCGGCCGCCGCCGGCGCTGAATTTCGGGGATTTTCACTATTTCAATTGGTGAAATGCCGGATATTGCCGCAGACTATGCGGGCCGGATTAGAATGGCAACCGGCGGGGGCCATCCGGCGCACCTGTGCTGGCCCAATTCCAAGCATCGACAAGGAGAAATCATGCAACTCAAGTATTCTGCAATCGGCGGTCTGGTCGTGGCCTTGTGCGCGGGAGTTGCCGCGGCGCAGGACATCAAGATCGCGCACGTGTACGACAAGACCGGCCCGCTCGAGGCTTACGCCAAGCAGACGCAGACAGGCCTTCTCATGGGTCTGGAATACGCGACCGGAGGTACCATGACCGTCAGCGGCCGCAAGCTCGTCCTGATCGAGAAGGACAGCCAGGGCAAGCCGGACGTGGGCAAATCGCAGCTCGCTTCAGCCTTTGCCGACGACAAGGCCGATATCGCGATCGGACCGACCGGGTCGGGCGTGGCGCTGGCGATGCTGCCGGTGGCGGAGGAATACAAGAAGATTCTTCTGGTCGAGCCCGCGGTTGCCGATTCGATCACGGGCGATAAATGGAATCGTTATATCTTCCGCACCGGGCGCAATTCCTCTCAGGATGCGATATCGAACGCGGTGGCCCTGGACAAAGCGGGCGTGTCGGTCGCCACCCTGGCCCAGGACTATGCTTTCGGCCGCGACGGCGTCAAGGCATTCAGGGATGCTTTGAAGAATGCCAAGATCGTGCACGAGGAATATCTGCCGACCAGCACCACCGATTTCACCGCCGGCGCGCAGCGTCTGTTTGATGCTCTCAAGGACAAGCCGGGACGCAAGATCATATTCATCATCTGGGCCGGCGCCGGCAATCCGTTCAAGATCGCCGATCTTGACCCGAAACGCTACGGCATAGAAATCGCCACCGGCGGCAACATACTTCCCGCGATGGCTTCGTACAAGAATTTTCCCGGAATGGAAGGGGCGACCTACTACTATTTCGGCATTCCCAAGAACCGGGTGAACGAGTGGCTGGTGGCGGAACATTACAAGAAGTTCAAGACGCCGCCCGACTTCTTCACCGCGGGCGGGATGTCCGCCGGGATCGCGGTGGTGGACGCGCTGAAAAAGACTGGCGGCAATACCGGCACTGAAAAGCTGATAACGGCAATGGAAGGCATGTCCTTCGAAACTCCGAAGGGCAAGATGACGTTCCGCAAGCAGGATCATCAGGCGATGCAGTCGATGTACCATTTCAAGATCAAAGTCGACCCTGCGTTTACCTGGGGTGTGCCTGAGTTGGTGCGCGAAATCAAGATCGAGGAAATGGACATCCCGGTCCGCAACAAGCGCTGAGGGCAGCTTGTACCGGTCGCGGCTTGGTCACTGCAACCGCGTGACCGGCCCCAATCAGCGACGCCGGGATCCAGCCAGATCCGGAAGGCGATGATTTTCGCGCTGGAAACCCGCGAGCTCAGCATCCGCTTTGGTGGCCATCTGGCGGTCAACGCGGTGTCCTGCGCTTTCGCGCCCGGTACGCTGACTGCCATTGTCGGCCCCAACGGCGCCGGCAAGACCACGTACTTCAATCTGATCTCGGGCCAGCTCAAGGCGAGCGCCGGGCGCGTGTTCCTGCACGGCGAGGATCTCAGCACCTACTCGGCGCCACGGCGCAGCCGTCGCGGCATCGGCCGCGCGTTCCAGCTGACTAACCTGTTTCCGAATTTGAGCGTCCTGGAAAACATCCGGCTCGCGGTTCAGTCGCGCGCCGGCTTGGGCCTCAACCTGTGGAGCATGTGGAGCAATCATCGCGAACTGATCGGCCGCGCCGAAGAGGTGCTCGAGACCGTCGCACTGACGTCAAAGCGCGACATCGCGGCGAGCGCACTGCCGCACGGCGACCAGCGCAAGCTGGAGGTCGGCATCCTGATGGCGCTCGAGCCCGACGTGTTCATGTTCGACGAACCGACCGCCGGCATGAGCGTGGACGAGGTGCCGGTGATCCTCGACCTGATCCGCGCGCTCAAAGCGCGCCGGGACAAGACTATCCTGCTGGTCGAGCACAAGATGGACGTGGTGCGCGAACTGTCGGACCGGATTATCGTCCTGCACAACGGCGCCCTGGTGGCCGACGGCGATCCGGCCGAAGTGATCGCCTCGCCGATTGTCCAGGAGGCGTACCTGGGCATAGAGGTGGCCGCATGAGCGCGCCGTTGCTGCGCCTCGAAGGCGTGCATACCCATATCGGCGCGTATCACATTTTGCATGGCGTCGATCTCGAGGTCGCGCGAGGCGAACTCACCGTGCTGCTCGGCCGCAACGGCGCCGGCAAGACGACCACGCTGCGCAGCATCATGGGGCTGTGGCGCGCGGCGCCGGGCCACATCTGGTTCGAGGGCGAAGACATAAGCAAGCGCACTACGCCCGAAATTGCCCACCGCGGCATCGCCTACGTGCCCGAGAACATGGGCATCTTCGCGGACCTCACCGTTCGCGAGAACATGATCCTCGCGGCAAGGGGCGCAAGACGCGCCGAAGATATCGACGCGAAGCGGCTGGACTGGATCTTCGGTTTGTTCCCGGCGCTAAAGAAATTCTGGCAGCACCCGGCGGGGCTACTTTCAGGCGGACAAAAGCAGATGCTGGCGGTGGCGCGCTCGATCGTCGAACCGAGGAGCCTGCTGCTGGTCGACGAACCGAGCAAGGGTCTTGCGCCAGCCATCATCCGGAACATGATCGCGGCGTTTCGCGAACTCAAGCAGACCGACACCACCATCCTGCTGGTGGAACAGAACTTCAATTTTGCGCGCCAGCTCGGCGACCGTGTGGCCGTAATGGACGACGGCCGCATCGTGCATACCGGCGCCATGGCCGAATTGGCCGATGACGAAGGCCTGCAGCAACGCCTGCTCGGCCTGTCGCTCGCGGCGCATCAATGAAGGAGAGCAGATGAGTTCCGCCGCTGCGACCGCCCCGCCCGCAGATGAGCTGCCGGGAGTCCGGCTCGACCGGCTGCCGCTGCTGCTGTTGCCCGCGCTGGCGCTGGCCGCGCTACCCTTCATCGGCTCGCTCTCGACCTGGGTCACGCTCACCGTCGCCGGCCTGGCGATGGGCATGATCATTTTCATCATCGCCTCGGGCCTGACGCTGGTGTTTGGCCTGATGGATGTGCTCAACTTCGGCCACGGCGTGTTCATCGCGCTTGGCGCCTATCTTGCGGTTTCGGTGCTCGGCGCCATGACCGGCTTCACCGCCAGCGAAAGCCTGGTCCTCAATCTGCTCGCGGTGCTGCCGGCGATGTTGGCGGCGATGGCGGTGGCGGGCGCCGTGGGCTTCGCCTTCGAGCGCGTGATCATTCGCCCTGTATATGGCCAGCACCTGAAGCAGATCATGATAACCATGGGCGGGATGATCGTCGGCGAGGAGTTGATCAAGGTCATTTGGGGCCCCCAGACCATCCCGCTGCCGCTGCCCGCCGCCTTCCGCGGCTCATTGCTGCTGGGGGAGGCGGCGGTGGAAAAATACCGGCTGATCGCAGTGGTCATCGGCCTGGCGGTGTTCGCGGCGATGTTCTGGGTGCTCAGCCGTACCAAGGTCGGCCTGCTGATCCGGGCCGGCGTGCAGGACCGCGAAATGGTGGAAAGCCTGGGTTATCGCATTCGCCGGCTCTTCGTCGGCGTGTTTGTCGCAGGCTCGGCGCTGGCGGGCCTGGGCGGGGTCATGTGGGGTTTGTATCAGCAGAACGTGACGCCGCAGATGGGCGCCCAGGTCAATGTGCTAATTTTCATCGTCATCATCATCGGCGGCCTGGGTTCGGTCGGCGGCTGTTTCATCGGCGCGCTGCTGGTGGGCTTGCTCGCCAACTACACCGGTTTTCTCGTGCCCAAGGTCGCGCTGTTTTCCAATATCCTGCTTATGGTGCTGGTTCTGCTGTGGCGGCCGCAGGGAATCTACCCGGTGGCGAAGCGATGACGCTAAGCCGAGTCCTGTCCGGCGACCTGCCGCGCAACCGCATCCTGACGGCACTGCTGATCGCGATTGTCGCGGGTCTCGCGCTCGCGCCGTTCGTTTTCCCCGGCGCGAAGGCGCTCAATGTCGCGGCCAAGATCTGCATATTCATCGTGCTGGTGGCGAGCTTCGACCTGCTACTGGGCTATACCGGCATCGTTTCATTTGCGCACACCATGTTTTTCGGCATTGGCGCCTACGGCGTCGCCATCGCACTCACGCGCCTGGGCCCGTCCTGGGGAGCGGTCGGCGCGGGCATTGCCGCCGCGCTCGCCTTGTCCCTTGGACTGTCCCTGGTGATCGGATTGTTCAGCCTGCGGGTCAAGGCGATTTTCTACGCCATGATCACACTCGCCGTCGCCTCCGCCTTCCAGACGCTCGCGTCGCAACTGTCCGAAATCACCGGTGGCGAGGACGGGCTCACCTTCAAGGTACCCGAATTGCTGTCGCCGGGTTTTTCGCTTGCGGAGCAGCCGTTCCTTGGTGTATCCGTGGACGGAAAGCTGATTTCCTACTATTTGCTGTTCGCCGTCACCGTGGCGCTGTTCCTGGTCATGCTGCGCATCGTCAATTCGCCCTTCGGCCGGGTGCTGCAGGCGATCCGCGAAAACGATTTTCGCGCCGAAGCGCTCGGATATCGCACGGTCATCTATCGCACCATTTCCAACGTGCTCTCGGCCGGGTTCGCGACGCTGGCTGGGGCCCTGCTTGCCTTGTGGCTGCGCTACAACGGCCCCGACACGTCGCTATCCTTCGACATCATGATCGACATCCTGCTGATGGTGGTGATCGGCGGCATGGGAACGCTCTACGGCGCGGTCATCGGGGCAAGCCTGTTCGTGATCGCGCAAAACTATCTGCAGGATCTGATGAAACTCGCCAGCGATGCGGCCGCCGGAATACCGTTGCTGCCCGACCTGATGCACCCGGATCGCTGGCTGCTGTGGCTGGGGATCCTGTTCGTTCTCAGCGTGTATCATTTTCCCGCCGGCATCGTCGGCAGGCTGAGGGGAAAGAAATGACCATGACTTCCAATTACGTCACGGTGCTCGAGCGCGAGCTGCATTACGCCGACTGGGGCCGCGGCAATGACGAGACCGTCGTCATGTGGCACGGCCTCGCCCGCACCGGGCGCGATTTTGACGACATCGCCGCATCGCTGTCGCGGCGTTACCGCGTAATCTGCCCGGATATCATCGGCCGCGGGCTGTCGCAATGGAGCCCGGAGCCCGACGCGGAGTACTGTCTCGCGTTCTACGCGCGCCTTGCGGCGGCGTTCTGCGACGCGCTGGGCATCGGCCGCATGCGCTGGATCGGCACCTCGATGGGCGGGGCGCTGGGTATCAAGCTCGCGAGCCGCAACGGCGGTGCGCTCGCCGGCCGCATCGACAAGCTGGTGCTGAACGACAACGGCCCGCAGCTTGCGGAAGCGGCGGTCGAGCGCATCAGAAACTATGCGGGCAAGCCCGCGGCATTCGCCAGAGTGAGCGAACTGGAAGCGTATTTCCGCACCATCTATGCGCCCTACGGCATGCTCACCGAGCGCGAATGGCTGAAGCTCACCGAGACCTCGGTGCGGCGCCTGCCCGACGGCCGCGTCACGCCGCATTACGATCCGAATATGGTGCGGCAGTTCATCAATTTTCCGCACGATTATGATCTGTGGCCGGAGTACGAAGCGATCGACGTCCCGGTGCTGTGCCTGCGCGGCGCAAAATCGGACCTGCTGCTCGCCGATACGGCGCAGGCGATGCGCGAGCGCGGCCCCAGGGCGCGCGTGGTGGAGATCGCCGGGTGCGGCCATGCCCCGGCGCTCAACGTGCCGGGGCAGATCGCGTTGGTGGAGGAGTTTCTCGCCGCCTGACTGATGGCCGCCGAAGCGGGGCGAACGTCGCTGGCGCGCGCCCCGCTTATTCGGGTGCGCGTTGCGGCTTGGGGCGCTTGCCCACTTGCACCGGGAGTTCCAGGTCGCTCTGGCCGCGTTTCAGCTTGAGCGTGACCTGCTTGCCCGGGGCCAGGGCCACAATCAGGGTGCGCGTCGAATCCGGGTCCTTCACCTGTTTGCCGTCCACCGCCGTCAGGATGTCGCCTGGCTTTATGCCCGCGCGGTCGGCCGGGCTGCCGCGCTGCACCCCGGTGACGAGCACGCCGGCGGTGGTGCCGAGCTTGAACGACTCGGCAAGTTCGGCGGTAATTTCCTGCAATTCGATGCCGACCCAGCCGCGCGTCACCGCGCCGGTTGCGATCAATTGCTCCATCACCTGTTTCGCGGTGGATACCGGAATCGCAAAACCGATGCCGATCGATCCGCCGGTCTGCGACAGTATCGCGGTATTGATCCCGACCAGATTTCCGGATGAGTCGATCAGCGCGCCGCCGGAGTTGCCCTGATTGATCGCGGCGTCGGTCTGGATGAAATTCTCGAACGTGTTGATCGAGAGTCCGGTCCGGTGCAGGGCCGAAATGATGCCCATCGTGACCGTCTGGCCGACGCCGAGCGGATTCCCGATGGCGAGCACCACGTCGCCGACCCTGAGGTTTTCCGCCTGCCCCAGCATGATCGCCGGCAGGTTCTGCGCCTGGACGTGCAACACCGCCAGGTCCGTTTCGGGGTCGTTCCCCACCACCTTGGCGGCGAATTTCTTGCCGTCGGCGAGCGCCACCTCGATTTCGTCCGCGGCTTCGACCACATGCTGGTTGGTGAGAATGTAACCCTTGGGGCTGATGATAACCCCCGAGCCCAGCCCGAAGGCGCGCTGTGCCTCGTCCTCGAAGCGGTCGCCGAAGAAATGGCGGAACAAGGGGTCGTTCAGAAGAGGATTTCGCGGCCGCTTCACTTCCTTGCTGGTGAAAATACTGACTACGGCCGGTACCGCCTTGTGCACGGCATCGCTGTAGGAAGCAGTCTTGACGGCAAGGCCGGGAGGTTCCGGCTGGCTCGGTTCGACCGCGGTGCCGGCCTTTCCGGGCAGCCATTCCGGCTTCAGCGTCGCGACGACGAAAAGGACGGCGAGACAGATCGTAGCTGTCTGCGCGAACGTCAGCCAAAGTCGGTACATCGCGTGCGTGTCCTTGCGTTCGTGGTTCGTTGTTCGTAGAGAAAGGCAGACGATGCGCCGGCATCTGTGTGGGTACTATTCTCGCCCTGGCCTGCGCAATGAGTGCCGCAATGCAGCGCGAGGAACTGAACCGTTACGTGGACGGCTTATTGGAAGTCTCCCGATACCGGGATTATTGCGCAAATGGACGGAAGGTGGAAGGCCCGAGTCAGGGGCGTCGCATCGCGGGCTGCTTGGACCGTTGGGAGTTTATTCATCTATTTCAATATGTTATAGCAAAAAACTTTAATCCGACCGAAGCTTTCAGGTATAATCGCGTGCTCTTGCATACAGTGGATTTTCGAAAATCGAGGAACTCTTGATGAGCGACGACAAGCAATTAAACAAGACTAGGCGCAATTTGGTGATTGCCACCTGTGTCGCCGGCGGTGCCGCCAGCGCGGCCGCGGCCGTGCCGTTTGCCGCAAGCTGGCTGCCGTCGGAGCGCGCCAAGGCTGGCGGGGCACCGGTCGAAGCTGACATCAGCAAACTCGAGCCCGGCCAGATCATGACCGTGGAATGGCGCTCCAAGCCGGTGTGGATCATTCGCCGCACCAAGGAAATGCTCGACAGCATTTCGAGCCTCGAGAGCAAGGTCTCCGACCCGGGCTCGGACGTGCCGATGCAGCCCGAATACGCGAAAAACGAATTCCGCTCGATCAAGCCCGAGGTACTGGTGCTGGTAGGCATCTGCTCGCACCTGGGCTGCTCGCCGCAGTCCAAGCCGGCCGATGCCAAGACGGAAATGGGCGCCGATTGGGTGGGCGGTTTTCTCTGTCCCTGCCACGGCTCCAAATTCGACCTCGCCGGACGCGTCTATAAGGGGGCACCGGCACCGGTGAATCTGGAGGTGCCGAAATACACCTATCTCTCGGACACCCGCATTCTCATCGGCGACGACAAGAAAGGGGCATGACGCATGGCTGCCGCAGAAAAACCCCCCGTTACCGGTACCGGCTCAATTGCGCTGGACGGCCTGCTCACCTGGGTCGACCAGCGCTTTCCGCTGATCTCGACCTGGAAGGCCCACCTGGCCGAGTACTACGCCCCGAAGAATTTCAACTTCTGGTACTACTTCGGGTCGCTGGCGATGCTGGTGCTGGTGATCCAGATCGTGACCGGCATTTTCCTCACCATGAACTACAAGCCGGACGCGAACCTTGCGTTCGCGTCGGTGGAATACATCATGCGCGAGGTGCCGGGCGGCTGGATCATCCGCTACATGCACTCGACCGGCGCATCGGCCTTTTTCATCTGCATCTACCTGCACATGTTCCGCGCGATGCTGTACGGTTCTTACCGCAGCCCGCGCGAACTGATGTGGATTTTCGGCGTGGTGATCTACCTCTGTCTCATGGCCGAGGCCTTCTTCGGCTACCTGCTGCCCTGGGGCCAGATGTCCTACTGGGGCGCGCAGGTGATCATCAACCTGTTCTCCGCCGTCCCGTTCATCGGGCCGGACCTTTCCCTCTGGATCCGCGGCGACTACGTCATCTCGGACGCGACCCTGAACCGCTTTTTCGCCCTGCATGTGATCGCCATCCCGCTGCTGCTGCTGGGCCTGGTGATGGCGCACCTGCTGGCGCTGCACGAGGTGGGTTCGAACAATCCGGACGGCATCGAGATCAAGAAGCACAAAGACGCGAACGGCGTGCCGCTGGACGGAATCGCTTTCCATCCCTACTACACGGTAAAGGACATCCTCGGCGTGGTGGTGTTCATGATCGTGTTCGTGATGATCGTTTTCTTCGCGCCGGAGATGGGCGGCTACTTTCTCGAATACAACAACTTCGTACCGGCCGATCCGCTGCAGACTCCGGCGCATATCGCGCCGGTGTGGTATTTCACCCCTTATTACTCGATCCTGCGCGCGGTGCCGCCGCTGTTCAATTCGCAGTTCCCCGGCGTGGTGGCGATGGGGGTGTCGGTGATGGTGCTGTTCCTACTGCCCTGGCTCGATCGCGGCGCGGTGAAGTCGATCCGCTACCGCGGCATGCACTACAAGACGGCACTGACGGCGTTCGTGATCGTGTTTCTGATACTCGGCTATCTGGGCACCGAGCCGATCACGGTCTGGGGTCAATTCGGTCCCTGGCTCGACAATGCCGACCGCGCAACCGTGGCGGCGCGCGTCTGCACCCTGATCTATTTCCTGTTCTTCCTCCTGATGCCCTGGTACACCAAGGTGGACAAGACCAGGCCCGAACCGGAACGGGTGACGCCGTGATGAACAAGCTCATCGACCTGGCCGGAAAAAACGCGAGCGTTGCCTTTTCCGGTTCGCGCATCATGCAACTGTCGCGGTCCTGCTGCCGTGACTTCCTGGCCGTCCTCGTGTTCGCCCCTGCGGCCCTGCTGCTGTCGCCTGCGGCCCTGTTGGTATCGCCTTCGATTCTGTTTGTATCGCCTTCGGCGATGGCCTCCGAGGGCGGTGTGCACCTGGACGCGGCGCCGATCAACCAGACCGACGTCGTCAGTCTGCAAAGCGGCGCGCGCACCTTCGCCAATTACTGCCTCAACTGCCACAGCGCCTCGCTCATGCGCTGGAACCGGCTGATGGAGCTGGGCCTGACGGAAGCGCAGATCAAGGACAACCTCATGTTCAGCGGCGACAAGGTGGGCGAGCTGATGAACGTGGCCATGAACCGGAAAGACGGCCAGAAATGGTTCGGCGCGGCCCCGCCCGACCTGTCGGTGATCGCGCGCGCGCGCGGCGCCGACTGGCTGTACGGCTATCTGCGCGGTTTCTACAGGGATTCCGCGCGGCCCACCGGCTGGAACAACACCGTGTACGAGAACGTCGGCATGCCGAACCCGCTGTGGCAGCTGCAGGGGGAGCGCGTGCGCGTCGAGCAGGCGGCGAAAGGCGGCGATGGCAAGGGCGGCGAGGCCGGCCACGGCGGCGCGATGAAGACGGTCAAATACGAAATGGTGAAGCCGGGCAGCCTCACCCCGGGGCAGTACGACGAGACGGTGCGCGATCTGGTGAACTTTCTTGTCTATGTGGGCGAGCCGGCGGCCACCAGCCGCAAGCAGATCGGCATAATTGTGCTGCTGTTCCTGCTTGCCCTCTGGCCTCTCGCCTATCTCCTTAAAAGGGAATACTGGAAGGATGTGCACTGACCTTGCCGCGGGCTCTGCGGCCGGCGTCGGGGCCAGCGAGATCTCCGCGCCCCCGACTCATTTCCCGATCTGCCTGAGCTGATCCCATTCTCCCCACTCGTCACCTGGATCCAAATTTATCATGATGAACCTCTATTCCGGCACCACCTGCCCCTTTTCCCAGCGCTGCCGCATCGTGCTCTACGAGAAGGGCATGGACTTTCAGATCATCGACGTCGACATGTACAACAAGCCGGAAGACATCGCGGTGATGAATCCGTACAACCGCCTGCCGGTGCTGGTCGAGCGCGACCTGGTCCTGTATGAGTCGAACATCATCAACGAATACATCGACGAGCGCTTCCCGCACCCGCAGCTGATGCCGCCCGACCCGGTGATGCGGGCGCGCGCGCGGCTGCTGCTGTTCAATTTCGAGGTGGAGCTGTTCAGCCGCATCGAGATTCTCGAGCACGGCAACGCCAAGCAGCAGGAAAAGGCGCGTTCGCACGTGGCCGACCGGTTGACCGAGCTGGCGCCGATTTTCGTCAAGCAGAAATACATGCTGGCGGATGACTTCTCCATGCTCGACGTGGCTATCGCGCCGCTGCTGTGGCGCCTGGACCACTACGGCATCTCGCTCGGCAAGCCGGCCGCGCCGCTGATGAAATACGCCGAGCGCCTGTTCTCGCGCCCGGCCTTCATCGAGGCGCTGACCCCTTCCGAGAAAGTGATGCGCAAGTGACCGCGTAGCGGTCATCCCGAGGAGCGCGAGCGACGAGGGATCTGCTTTCGCGGCGACCGCAGATTTTCCGCCGCTCCCGGAGCCGCGAATTCGCCCATGCCAGAGCTGTCGACCAAGCCTTACCTGATGCGTGCCATTTACGACTGGTGCGTGGACAG
>Ga0315281_10011629_pt1 | contig 12054 bp, 10 predicted proteins | sample YL17G07_0_MG_FD_204540 | JGI IMG/M metagenome (GOLD analysis project Ga0315281, IMG submission 204540) | Sediment microbial communities from Yellowstone Lake, YNP, Wyoming, USA - YL17G07_0 | ecosystem: Environmental > Aquatic > Freshwater > Lake > Sediment | place: USA: Wyoming | collected... | reverse complement strand
GAGCAATGAGGACAATACTCAGTGCTTCGGGAACAAAAATAGGTAAACGCTGTGTGCTTGAAATATTGGATTAAACTGAATAATACTCAAAAACTGAATTTTAATTGCTGAGTCGCTGAGTATAAATAAAGAGAAGAGTTGTGACCTTCTCCGAGAAGGTTGCTTTTTGTTTTGAATTTGTAGGTGCAACCAACAGTCCATACTATTTTTTATGGGTGAAGATTAGTAGATGTAATCGTTAATCAATATCTTTCTGCTATTGTCTATCAGCTCAATTGATAGCAACTACATTTATATAAATATTCACATTGTCTTTTTGTGCATTTTCTTGGCAAGTTGACGGAGTACAGATTCAAGGGGAGTTGGGTCTCCTCCGGTAACTTCTTTGAAACGATTCTGTGAAGGTGCGGTATTGGTTCTTAACCCCTCAGCCAGTGATACTCCAACGCTATTGGGGACTCCGGTGATCAATTGTATCCAGAGTGCAGACATATGGATTGCAAAGAGAGGAACAGGAATTCCATAGGAAGCAAGAGCCTGACCTGTCTTCATTCTACTCATGAGGTGAGGAGAAGCCTTTTGGTTTCTTGGAACTATACCACCAAGGTATATTATTTTCTTTATACTAACGTTCCGGGAAGCTTTCCCTGCTGAGTTGGCTAATTGCACATCGAGCTGTTCAAAATTTTTTGCTCCGAGAGAATGTACGAGAGGTAAATTAATACTTCTGTACTGCTGAGAAAATTCTCTGCGCTTGATAGGTTGAGTAAATTAACCTATTTCCATGCAAGATGCTTATGCTGAAGATCTTGAGGAATTTCATTTTCTGTTCTATATGAAGCAATGACTTCATGTTCCGGGGTTTCGAGAAGTTTCTTGATAAGATTTTGACCTACACATCCTGGAGCACCTAAGATTGCAATATTCATAAGTAGTTATACAAATGTTTCCTCGGACATTTTCATATACACTATAGCAAAACAGGATATAAGTTTCTACTTTTAAATAAAGCGTGCATGCCAAGCATTTTATCCTGACCGATTTTTTATTTAGTGGTATAATTGCATCCGTAATGAAACAGGTTTTTATGTATTTAGGTATCTGGAGCGATAAAGCTATCCCGTGGGGCGAGGTTATAGGACTTTTTTTATTTATTGCCGGATTTATTATTGGTTTAGGTGCTGTAACAATTATTGATACTCATGGATTTTTAGGAAGAAAATCGTCTTATTGGACAGAAGCAACCATTAGGACTCATAAGGTTACAAAGCCGCTTATCTGGCTGGGAATGTTTTTAGCCATTTTAGGCGGGCTTATATTCTATAGAAAAGTAGGCTTTTCAGGAGTCCCGTTAATCAACGCAATTTTAGCTACTATCCTTATCATTAATGGATTGTTTCTTTCTTTTTGGGTAAGTCCTCGACTTTTACAAAGAGAGAAAGAGGGTAGGGCTCAGGAAATTCTTCCTGCAGATTTACAAAGAAAGATTGCTGTGAGTTTTGTTATTTCATTTATTGGATGGTGGAGTAGTCTGTTCCTTTTAGTCTGGTACATTATCGTCATACGTTAATAGTATTTGATCCTGAAAGAATTCGAAAGTTTGATAAAAGTAGTCCCTCGGAAAATATACACCAATTGATTACTTCGTTGAAGAGAGAGTAATGTTATAAAAGTCTTCAACATATTCATAGCGTTGAATTTCTTGTTTGTGTGATGTATTCTATAAAACTAAAAATCCTTAACGGGAGGGCATTTTGATGGCAAAGAAGGCAGTCAAGGTCAAAAAATATGTTTACTTTTTCGGTGGAGGGAAGGCAGATGGAAAAGGAGCTATGAAAGACCTTCTCGGAGGAAAAGGCGCTGGACTTGCAGAGATGACCAATCTTAAAATTCCAGTGCCTGCTGGTTTTACAATTACCACTGAAGCCTGCAATGAATATTTCAATGCTGGAAAGAAATACCCACCCGGAATGTGGGCACAGGTGATTGAGGACTTGAAAAAGATAGAAAAAGCAATGGGGATGAAATTTGGTGACCCTGTTAATCCTCTCCTAATTTCTGTACGTTCTGGTGCAAAATTTTCTATGCCCGGCATGATGGATACAGTGCTCAATTTAGGACTGAATGAGACAACAATAAATGCACTAATAAAAAAGACAGGAAATAAACGATTTGTATATGATGCTTACAGAAGGCTTATTACTATGTTCGGTAGTATTGTTATGGGTATTGACAGGCAGAAGTTCGAGAAAGCAATCGAAGTGATGAAGGAAAAGAGAGGGGTTCGTCTTGATACTGAACTCACGGCCAATGATCTCAGAAATCTTATCGAAGAATTTAAATTTATCTATAAAAAAAGCACCGGGGAGGATTTTCCAACCGATCCAGTAGAACAGCTTAAAAAAGCCATCAATGCGGTTTTTGGGTCATGGTTTGGAGACAGGGCAGTCAAATACAGAAAGTTGAACGATATACCAGATAATCTTGGCACTGCATGTAATATACAGTCAATGGTATTTGGAAACTTAGGAGAAAATTCTGGCACAGGTGTTGGCTTTACGAGAGATCCTTCAACAGGCCAGAAGAGATTTTTTGCAGAATGTCTCATAAACGCGCAAGGTGAGGATGTGGTCGCAGGCATCAGGACCCCACTCCATATAGAACAGCTAAAGAAAAAGCTTCCAAAGGCGTATAGTGAACTTGACAGGATATACAAAAAGCTCGAAAAACACTATAAGGATATGCTGGACATAGAATTCACTGTTCAGGATGGAAAGCTTTATATGCTTCAGACAAGGGTTGGGAAGAGGACTGCGGCATCAGCCCTTAAGATTGCTATTGATATGGTAAAAGAAAAATTGATAGATAAAAAGACAGCAATATTAAGGATTGATCCACAGCAGTTTGACCAGTTGCTTCATCCAACGATAGATCCAAAGGCTGGGGTTAAGATCATTGCGAAAGGTCTTCCAGCATCACCGGGTGCAGCGGTAGGAACGGTAGTCTTTACAGCAGAGGATGCAGAAAGTGCTGCGGAAAAAGGTAAAAAAGTTATCCTTGTCAGAACAGAGACCTCACCTGAGGATATTGGCGGAATGAATGCTGCACAGGGGATTCTTACAGCAAGGGGAGGCATGACATCACACGCAGCGGTTGTTGCGAGGGGAATGGGCAAATGCTGTGTCGCGGGCTGCAGTGCGATAAATATAAATGAGATCCAGAGATATTTTACCGTTAATGATGTCATTGTAAAGGAAGGTGAGTCTATAACCCTTAACGGTACAACAGGTGAGGTCATTCTTGGGGAGGCTCCTTTGGTAATACCGGCACTAACAGGCGATTTCGGTACCTTTATGAAATGGGCTGATGAGTTCAGGAAGATTGGCGTGAGAACAAATGCAGATACGCCACACGATTCAGAGGTGGCAAGAATTTTTGGGGCAGAGGGAATTGGCCTGTGCAGAACAGAACATATGTTCTTTGGCCCTGAGAGAATAAGTGCAGTAAGAGAGATGATACTTGCAGATGATACAGAGGGAAGGAAAAGGGCGCTTACCAAGCTCCTTCCTATGCAAAAAAGCGACTTTACAGGAATATTCAAGGCAATGAAAGGCCTTCCTGTTACCATACGTCTTCTTGACCCTCCACTTCATGAATTCCTTCCACATACAGATGAAGAATTAAGAGCTCTGGCTGCATCGATGGAAGTTCCATTCGAGAAACTAAGGGCAAGAAATAATGCATTACATGAATTTAATCCTATGCTTGGACACAGAGGATGCAGGCTTGGCATAACATACCCGGAGATTTATGAGATGCAGGTGAGGGCAATCATGGAGGCAGCATGCGAGCTTACAAAACAGAGGATAAAGGTGATACCTGAGATAATGATTCCACTTGTTGGCCATGTAAACGAGCTTAAGATGATGAGAGAACTCACTGTAAAGGTAGTAGAAGAGGTTCAGAAGAAATATAACACAAAAGTCAACTACACTGTTGGAACGATGATAGAACTCCCAAGGGCTGCACTAACAGCAGATGAGATAGCTACGCAGGCTGATTTCTTTTCCTTTGGTACAAATGATCTTACACAGACAAATTTTGGACTTTCAAGAGATGATGCAGGAAGATTCCTGCCCTATTATGTTGAGAAAGGAATACTCGATGACGACCCATTCATAACGCTCGACCAGAGCGGCACGGGTCTCCTCATGAAAATCGGAGTAGAAAAGGGCAGAAAGGTAAAGAAAAACCTGAAAATGGGGATCTGCGGTGAGCATGGAGGTGATCCAAAATCTGTTGAGTTCTGCCATAAGATAGGCCTGGACTATGTGAGCTGTTCACCTTACAGGGTTCCCATTGCAAGGCTTGCAGCAGCACAAGCAGCGCTCAAGGAGAAGATAAAAAAGGATCTGAGTAAGACAACAGTATAAGGCAGGCACTATACAGGTTAAAGCACGGATTTTTTGAATTCTTCTATGCCGATGTGCTGGATAAATCGCGGGATTCTTTCCCTTGGGCGAGCATTTTTTTCTGAAAATTGAAGAAGACCAATCTATTTCTTCTTACCCACATCTTTCAACTCTGCTTCTTGATACTGCTCTTGCTGAAGGGTTAGATCAAGATTGATAACCAGACCTCCGTGTTTCTTAAATTCGCTGTTCTCTTTTAATTTCATATGGCGATCTATTGCAGTTCTGATATCCATTACAGCTTTTTTCAGAGACTTACCTATTGTTTTACTTTTATCTGTCGGACCTGGAATAAACTTAGGAGGAATGCCGTTCCCGCCAATGTCCTCAGCGAAGTGTGCTATCTGTTTCATTTTCTCCATGGCCTGATCCATGAGCTGCCATGCTAAAATGCTATCTTTTTGATAGACCCATGAATATCGAATGTGTTGAAGCATTTCATTATATTTATGTGTTACTTCCTCTTGTAGTAAAGTAATAAATTTTTTGGGCAATCCAAGCTCTCCGCCTGGAACACCCGTAGCCTCTTTGCGACTCATTTTCCCCAATATTCTTTGAAATTTTCTTGCGTGAATGGCTGATTCCCAGGCCTCTCTCTGCAAAACACGCTTTACATGAGGGTCATCCACTTTATCTGCTTCTGCATTATAGTGAGGTACGAGCTTCTCTTCATATTCGACATACGATTTGAATATGGTGGCTCGATTAGTTGGATCGTAAGGATATGGGGCTGGTGTCAAGTCAGGTTCGCCGCCCAATTGGCCAATGATCATCCCCAGCCAGTGCATATGCCACATCTCTTCTCTGGAGCGGGACAGGAGGCTGGCTCCAAGGGGCGTATCTTCACCCTCCAGCCATCCGTGAACAAGGTAACGGATGATAGCTGCATGTTCATCTTTAAGGTCCCTATTAAGGAGTGCAATCAATTCATGTTTCTTCATAATTTCCTCCTCTTCTACAATTAAAGATTATATATTAATCATATGGTTAACAGATGGAGGTAGTCAAGGATAATCACTACAAGATTGTACAAAGATTTTGATTTGTATAAAATAAAAATTATGTTAAATTTCACGAACAAGTCTACAACTATTTTGTTGTCCTCCCTCATCGTATCCATTATGCTTCACTTTACCATTCTCTTTTTGGTTTCGGGGTATAAAGGTTTTGCTTTCCCAGTTCCTCATCTGGAAAAAGTCTTTTTCATACATATGAAAGATGAAATATCATCAAAACCCCAGTTGAGGAAGGCAAAGAAGCATCCATTGCTGAAAAGTTTTTCTGAAATGAAGGATATAAAGGATGATGTGCCTTCAGAGAAGAATGATAATAAAAAGGAGAATAAAGGAGAACAAACTTTAAAGGGAGACTATAATACTGCAATGACCGTGGATGAAAGGAACATTTCAGAAAAAAACACGGTGACTGTCAGTAATCATGTCAAAAATGGGGCCAACAAATATATATCTGAAGGAAAAGGCTCAGAAGAGCCTACGGATGTTAAAGGTAATGATGTAAAAATCAATGCCGTCTTACCTATAGTAAAAGGAAGACCCGTTCAGTTAGCAAAATCTACTAAGGAAAAATTATTCTTTGATATATATTGGCTTGGTATCTATGTCGGAAAGGCAATTCTTGAAGCCAGTCATGATAATGGAATTTTAAGAATAACCTCTCAGGCCTATTCTGCTCCCTTTATATCTGCCTTTTATAAGGTAGAAGATCATGCAGAAAGTTTGATCATCGAGGGAATTCCTGTCAGTTTCAGGATTAAACAACGTGAAGGTCGCTATAGAAGCGACAAAGAGACAATATTCGACATGAGTAACAGAATTGTTACATATTTCAATTACCTTAAAGGGTTTAAAGATGAACATATTATGAAAAACGGATTTACGTGGGATGTCATCTCTGGATTTTTTTATTTAAGAACTCAGCCTCTTGATGTAGGTAAAACTATTTTTATAGACATCTTTGACAGTAATAAGTTTTATAAAGCTAAAGTTGAAGTCCTAAGAAAAGAGAAGATTGAGATACCTAATAGAGGTGAAGTCAGTACAGTAATAGTGAAACCAGAACTTCAATCCGAAGGGTTATTCCAGAGAAAAGGAGATGTTTTGATCTGGCTCACGGATGACGAAAAAAAGATACCTGTCAGGGTACAAACAAAGGTACCTGTGGGAAATGTTGTTGCGGAATTAAAAGATTCGGAAATTAAATGAGTTTACAGTCATTCAACGTGGAAATTGTTCCTGAATCAGAATGGGAAAGTCTTTTTGAAGAGGTCATAAAGCATAAAGGTACTGCCATAATATTGGGAGCAACCGATTCGGGTAAATCCACCCTCATAAAGTATTTGATAAAGAGAATACTCTCAAAGAATATCAAAGTCTCTCTCGTTGATTCTGATGTTGGGCAGTCATCCCTCGGCCTTCCAGGGACAATCACCATGAAAGTATTTTCTGATGAAAAAGATTTAGAAGATTTCAGATTTGAAAGAATGTTTTTTGTGGGAGCTATAAATCCTGCAACAAAGATTCCTCAAATAATAAATGGAACAAAAAGAATGTCAGATATTTGCAGAGAGAGATCAGACATTACACTCATCGACACATCAGGTCTCATTTCTGGGGAAGTTGGAATAGCATTTAAGCTTAGTAAGATAAAAGCAATAAACCCTGAACATGTGATTGCTGTCCAATGGCATGGTGAACTTGAACATATTCTTGGGCCAATTGAGACACTTAATATTTACAGAATCAGGACACCTGCGGCGGCAAAAATCAGAAGCATTGCAACACGCACTCTTTATAGAAAGAAGAAATTTAATAATTATTTTAGTAAAGATGGAACTGCCGAATTTTTACTGTATACAAATGAGGCGATATTCTTTTATAAAGATAAACCATTCAGTCCAAAAGGAGGTGAGTTTAAAGGGGGGACATTAATAGGGTTGAATCATGAGGAAGATACTGTAGCGTTAGGGATTGTTGTCGAGATTACGGATGCTTCCATTACTTTTGAGTCTCCAATAAAATCAATTAGTAAAATTAACAGAGTGGTATTTGGAGATATAATAATTTAGTGATTTGATTCAGTTTTATACTTTGAAAACCAGTCTCTAATTCAACGCTTTTTCTATTATGTTTCAAAATCATGTTATATTCTATAGTTAAGTAATATACTTTAATATATTATATAAACTCTTTTTCTCAAAAGGTTAAGACTTTATCAGTCAGACAATGTCATAATAGTTACTACTTTCACCCTTGAAATCTAAACCACAAAGCAGTCAATTAAGTCCGGCGGTCAATTAAGTCTAAATTGACATACATGATTCAATCGATATAGAATAAATTTGTCCCCACAAAGCCAAATCCTTCATAAGAAGGGGCGGAAAGCCGCGGTCTTTAAAGAAGATGGCCAAGCTGCCGAAGGATAAACTTTTGGTATGTAAAGAAAATGAAGGTTGAAGATAGGGCAAACGAAGAACTTGTTACTGAATTTAAAGCTTTAGAGATCAACCCCGAACAGCCCGTCCAAAACACCAAAATTATCGTCCCATTGACGTTGACAATGCTTATCATGTTGATCGTCATGTCTTTATATCAGGTGGCAAAATATTTACTTTTCCCAAGCATGTCACTTATACAATCGAATATTATTACGATTCTTTTCAGCTCTACCGGCGCTACAATTGTTGCTTACTTCGTATTGCGTAAACGCCAATTACTGCTGCAACAAACTATCAGAGAAATTGCTGAGCGGAAGCGTGTAGAAGAAAAAATCAAAAAACTGAATGAAGATTTAAAATATCATGTCTTGCAACTCGAAGCAGCCAATAAAGAACTGGAAGCATTTAGCTACTCTGTGTCACACGACTTGCGCGCACCGCTGCGTCATATTATTGGTTATGTTAATTTGTTGCAAAAAAATGCTTCATCGGTGCTGGACGAAAAGAGTCAACGGTATTTAATGACGATCTCAGGTTCTGCAAAGCACATGGGGAACTTGATAGATGACCTGTTAATCTTTTCAAGGATCGGACGCACGGAATTGCAAAAGACCTCGTTCAATCTTGAACAGCTTGTAAAAGAAGTACTGCATGATTTGATACAAGAGACAGCTGGAAGAGAAATTGTATGGGAAATTGAGCCATTGCCTGATGTATATGGTGATCGTGGACTGCTGAGACTTGTATTACAAAATCTTATTTCTAATGCAGCGAAATTCACTTCCCCGCGCACAAAAGCAGAAATTGCAATCAGGTATATCTCCAATGAAGTAAATGAGGTCGTGGTCTTCGTCCGAGATAATGGAGTAGGGTTTGATATGAAATACGCAGATAAACTTTTCGGCGTGTTCCAACGGCTTCACCGCACCGGCGAGTTTGAAGGCACTGGTATCGGGCTGGCCAATGTCCAGCGCATCATTCATCGCCATGGAGGAAGAACCTGGGCTGAGGGATTACCGGATGGTGGTGCAACCTTTTACTTTTCAATTCCAAAATCAAAGGAGAATAAATGATTACTGAACTAAAAAGCGTTTTATTGGTTGAAGATGACCCCAAGGATGTAGAACTTATACTAACCGCTCTGGACGAATATAATCTGGCCAACGAGGTGGTTGTGGCTTATGATGGCGAAGAAGCTCTGGATTACCTCTATTGCCGCGGAAATTTCCAGACGCGTCCCGATGGTAACCCTGCCGTAGTGCTGCTGGACCTTAAGATGCCGAAAGTGAGTGGATTGGAGGTTCTGCGGCAAATCAGGGCTGCTGAGAAGTTGAGGATGATTCCGGTAGTGATACTGACATCTTCTCGAGAGGAACGGGATTGGGTGGAGAGTTATAAAATGGGTGTTAATGCATATGTGGTAAAGCCAGTTGATTTCCACGAGTTTGTTAACGCAGTTAAAGAATTGGGTGCATTCTGGGCGGTTTTAAACGAACCACCGCCAGGGAGCGTAAGAACCTTCAAAAAAACAAAATAAAATGGAAAAATCATCTGAAAAGAGAAGTTCCAAAATAGAATTTCGTATTTTACATCTCGAAGATGATCAGAATGATGCAGAACTTGTTCAGGAGACGCTTTTATCCGAGGGCATTACTTGCGATGTTGTCCGCGTTGAAACCCGCGCCGATTTCTTTACCTCTCTTGAACAAGGCGGGTTTAACATAATCCTCGCAGACTATGCTCTTCCACAGTTCGATGGTCTTTCTGCGCTGGCTATGGTGAAGGAAAAGTGTCCAGATATACCTTTTATTTTTGTTTCAGGAGCAATGGGCGAAGAATTGGCGATTGAAACACTCAAGAACGGAGCAACAGATTATGTTCTCAAGCATCGTTTATCACGACTTGTGCCCGCGGTGCATCGAGCTATAATAGAAGTGGAGGAGCGAAACAAGCGCAAGCAAGCAGAGGAAGAATTGAGGAAATACCACGAGCATCTTGAAGAACTTATAGAAGATCGCACCGATGAACTTAAAAAGACCAATGAAAAACTTCAGCTGGAAATCATGGAGCGCAAGCGGTCGGAGGAAGCGCTACGGATAAGTGAAGAAAAATTCCGCACTGTGGCAGACTTCACCTATGACTGGGAGGAATGGCTAGACCCATATGGTAAATATATCTATGTTTCTCCGTCATGCGAATGGATTACTGGCTATTGCTCGGACGAATTCTTGGCAGATCCCGATCTAGTCATAAAGATTACTCATCCTGACGACCGTGATTTAGTTGAAAAACACTTTCGAGAAATATTGAGTGGTAGTATTTCTATCCACAACATGGACTTCCGTATCATCAAACGCAGTGGTGAGGAGCGCTGGATCAGCCACTGCTGCCAGCCAGTCTATGGAAAAGATGGAAATTTTCTTGGACGTCGCGCCAGCAACCGTGACATTAGTGATCGTAAAGAAGCAGAAGAAGAATTAAAACAATTGACAAATGATTTGGAACGTTTCAATGTTGAACTATTAACCATAAATGATCAACTAAAAGCAGAAATAGAAATTCGCATAGAGACTGAGAAAGCTCTTAAAGAAAGTCAAGAACGCTACAAAAGTATGGTCAGTGCAGTAACTACGTATACTTATTCAGTTGATCTCAGTAAAGCAGGTGCAATATCTACCCAGCATAGCGTGGGATGTATTCCTGTTACAGGGCATAATCCTGAAGATTTTAAATCTGATCCTTATTTGTGGCACAAGATGATCTATCCAGATGACAGGATGATAGTCGAAAACTCGATCAAAGAGATTTTGGATGGTCGTGAGGTTCCTCCTATCGAGCATCGGATAATCCGCCGTGATGGCAAGGTGGTTTGGGTTCGCAATACCATGGTGACTCACTATGATGTAGGTAGACGCTTAATCCGCTATGATAGTCTGATCGAAGATATCACCGAACGCAAGCAGGCAGAGGAGGAAATCCAAAAGCTCAATAGAGTGCTTCAACAGAAAATTACGGAACTTACAGAAGCCAATAAAGAATTAGATGCATTCAACTATTCTGTTTCTCACGATCTTCAGACGCCACTTACTGTAGCTGGAGGATTCGTCCTTAGGTTACTGAAAAACTTTGGTGATAAGCTTGATACAAGCGCAAAAGATATGCTTCATATAATCCTTATGCATGTGCAAAAAGCGGAAAGACTTATTAAAGATCTCCTTGCGTTTTCCCGTTCAGGCCGCCAACAGATAAAAGCAATAGATATTGATATAGGGAATCTTGTCATAACTGTCTTGGATGAACTCAAAGCTCTGACAAACGGAAGAAAGATTCAATTTGATATCAAACCACTTCCTCAGGCTTATGGTGACTTAGCATTGATTAAACAGGTTTTTGTTAATCTCCTTTCCAATGCTATAAAATTCACAAGTTCAAAAGACACGGCGTTTGTAGAAGTGGGATATAAAGTAGAAGAGAATGAAACTATCTATTATGTAAAAGACAATGGTATCGGTTTTTATCCACAGCATGTGAATGAATTATTTTCCCCTTTTCAAAGGCTATCTGGTGCAAAAGAATATGAAGGAACAGGAGTTGGACTTTCAATTGTGCAACGCATTGTCAACCGGCATGGGGGAAGAGTATGGGCAGAAGGAAAAGTTAACGAAGGCGCAACATTTTATTTCTCACTTTCCAACAAAAGTCTAAGGAATTCATAAAATCTTATATTAATTTTTTCTCGTAATCATTAAAATTGTAAAGCGTTGAAATTGTTTATTTGTAGATGGAGTTCGCACCCCTGGTTAAATTCCAATTTGTCGAAAGTTCTCTTATTTTTTCAAGTGTATCTTGATAAACATCCTTTTTTGCAGGGTTTAACTCAATTGCTTTTAATGAAAGCCTCTCTGCCTCGTCGAGATTCTTTTTCTCTATAAAATAAAGCCATGCAAGGTTATTATGAGCGTCAGCGTTCTTTGGGTTTTTACTGATGGACTTTTTATAATAAGATTCTGCCATATCAAATTCATCTTTCTGAAAATAAATATTACCTATATAATTATATGCTGCTGGAAGTTTCTTTGATGCTTCTTTATATTCTTTCAGGGCATTATCCAGTTCTCCTTTTTTTTC
>Ga0315281_10011628_pt1 | contig 12055 bp, 9 predicted proteins | sample YL17G07_0_MG_FD_204540 | JGI IMG/M metagenome (GOLD analysis project Ga0315281, IMG submission 204540) | Sediment microbial communities from Yellowstone Lake, YNP, Wyoming, USA - YL17G07_0 | ecosystem: Environmental > Aquatic > Freshwater > Lake > Sediment | place: USA: Wyoming | collected... | reverse complement strand
GGTTCCCAGCGGCGTACTCGCCCACCCCCTTGACTGATTGAACTTGCTTGAAGAGCTCGTCCGTAGGCAGCTCAGACGTCCGCCACGACTCAATATCGAGCTTGCCGCCGGCGACGCGCTCAGCAAGTTCAATCAAATACGGAGAACGGTAGCCTGCCCGGATCTGTTTCCGGACGAAGGACTCCGTGAGTCCCGCAATCGCATCTGCGGTCGGGAAACTGCTGACTCCATCGCCGAATTTCTTGCCAACCAGGACGGTCAAGTTCTCTATCATGACCTCCGTCAGTGACCAACTGCAATTCGTCGTGCAGATCATTTTCACGATATCCTCGAAGACCGTGGGCGCGCGCAGCATCCGCCCGGCGCCAGCCGCGGGGATCCAGCGATAGTGAGGATGCAGCTTTGCTTCCCGATAGAACTCCGACAGATCTTCCTCCATTCGAAAACACTCGCTCAATTGCGACCGAATCTCGCTCTTGTCAGCCAAGCTGAGGTTCTTTTCCCTTTGAATGTTCACGGAGACAGCCTCCGCATCATCCGAGAGCGTGCAGGAAGCAAGAGATCCATCCCTGAGCGCAAGGAGCCGAGAGAATGTCTGGCTCTCCTTGTTGACTCGGAAAGGGGCAAGGGCACACCATCCGTGGCTGTAGACGGTTCGCCAGAAGCTGAAATGAGGAGGAGTTTTAAGTGTGATGTGTGATGTGAACACTCTCGAGCACTCCAGGGATTCGCTCCATTGTAAAACTTGACCGCGACAATTGCCTCGGCTGGACACTGAATATAAACAGCATGGAACCGAAATGCAAAACTCCTTCGACATTCATCATGAAAAATGAAAAAGAAATTGTTAGATTGACACTCACACAGCATTTCTTCATCCACAACTTCATTCAATTCGCGACGCACGTGCTGGACCCTGCAATCGAGGTTCACGACCTCGTAAGAACATTTCAGAAGAGGCATCACGAGCCCGTGAGGGCTGTTGACGGCGTCTCATTCGAGGTTCGACGTGGAGAAATCTTCGGCCTCCTCGGCCCGAACGGCGCCGGGAAAACCACCACCATCAAGATTCTGACGACCCTGCTCGCACCGACGTCCGGCACCGCACGCATACTCGGGCATGATGTCGTTGCTGATCCCCTCGGTGTGCGCAGGCAGATCTGCGTTGTCGTTCAGGAGAACGCTGTCGAGCTGTATCTATCGGTGAGAAACAACTTCCGCACCTTCGGGAGATTCCACGGCATGACGTCGAAGGAGATTGAAGAGCGGACAAACCGCGTGACGGAACTCTTCGGCCTTCGGGAGTATCTCAACGAAAAGGGATTGGATCTCAGCGGCGGGCTGAAGCGGCGCGTGCAGGTGGCAAAGACATTCATGATAGATAAGCCGATCGTTTTTCTGGATGAAGCCACTACGGGTATGGACGCGTTCAACAAGCGAGCGACCATTGAGGCGATAAAGGAAAACGCGCGTAAAGGAAGAACAATCGTTCTGACAACGCACATCTTGGACGAAGCTGAGGAACTCTGCGATGCCGTTGCGATCGTCAATCGGGGGAGAATCATCGCCGGGGGCAGCGTTGAGGATGTCAAGTCGATGAGCCTTCGGCTTCTCTACCTGACTCTCTCATTGAAGACTGTATCGGAGGAAGTCCTTCGAACCATTCAAGAGCGGGAGCCTCTCCACGTCGACATCAAGAACAATACCATCGAAGTGACCGTGCGCGAGGCGACGGCGGCTCTTGATGTTCTCACTGCCGTGAAGCAGACCGGATCGCTCGAGCATTTCGAAATCAGTAGTGCCAGCCTCGAGGACGTTTTCCTTCAGCTTATCGACAAGAAAGCGAGCATTGACTGATGAGGGAAGTACTGGCAGTCGTTTACCGCGAATATCTCATCCGCAGGACGAGCCCTACGTGGCTGTTCTTTGATCTCGCCGTCCCCCTGCTCTACCTCCTGATGTTCGGCGTCGCGTTCGATAAGGCGCTTGGCCACGGTCTGAGGATCGGAGAAGCGACTGTGCCGTACAACGCCTTTTTCCTTGGCGGCGTGCTGTCGATGTCGTCCTTTGGCAGCGCGATGAACCAATCGTACGGCTTTTTCGTCGACCGCGACAACGGAATTTTCTATGAGTTTCTCACGTACCCCATGACGAGAGGCCAGTTTCTGCTCGGGAAAATTCTCTTTCAATGTGCCATGGCGGTGATCCAATGCATGCTGACCATCGCGGCGGGAACCCTGCTCCTGGAAATCAACATCCGGTGGGAACTGCTGCTCTTTGCACTCATCGGGATGATGATAGGAACAGCGGGATGGTTCTTTTTTCTCGCCATTGTGGCATTTCGTATTCGTCGCAACGATACCTTCAATACCGTCATCAACGTCGCGTACTTCGTGCTGATGTTCTTGAGCAGCATGTTCTATCCCCTTGATCAAGTTCCATCCTGGCTCAGGGCAATCTCGAGGATGAATCCGTTGACGTGGCAGACTGATGCCCTGCGCTTCCTGACGATAGGACTAGGAACGTTCTCCACTTTCCTGCTTGAAGCTCTCGGCTTTGGAGCGTTTTTGCTGCTCTCATTCTGGTTTGCCGTGCGTACATTGCAGAAGGCCCTGTGAGATCAGATTTAACACTTTGCTCTTTCAGTCGCGCGATCGGTTCCTTCAACGCTTTGATCTCGATACCCCTATGAGCACTGTAGGATTTATCTACCACCCCGACTACCTTAAGCATGATACTGGTATCGGTCACCCGGAGCGGCCTCAACGCCTTGAGACGCTCGTACAGCATCTTCTGAACACTCCCTTGTGGCGACAACTGTCACACCTCCGCCCTGAGCCGGCTCCTCTAGAACAGATACACAAAGTGCACCCGGAGCGATACTCGGCAATGATCAAAGTTCGCTGCCTGGGAGGTGAACAAATCCTTAACGGGGGCGACACGCATGTCTGTAAAGAATCGTACGATGTGGCGCTGCTGGCAGCTGGAGGGGTGCTGCACGGAGTTGATGAGGTGATGACGGGAAAGCTGAGCAGCGCCTTTTGTGCCGTGAGGCCGCCGGGGCATCACGCGGGAACCTCGACCGTCATGGGATTTTGCCTCTTCAACAACATTGCTGTTGGAGCACGCTACGCTCAGCAGAAATATGGGGTCGAGCGCGTTGCGATCATCGACTGGGATGTCCACCACGGGAACGGCACGCAGGAGATCTTCTACGAAGACAACTCCGTTTTCTACATCAGCCTTCATCAGTACCCTTACTATCCGGGAACCGGAGCAGCAAACGAACGAGGGGAAGGCAAAGGCGAGGGGTATACCCTGAATTGCCCAATGGGCGCCGGGAGCGTGGAAAAAGATTACCTCGACGCGTTCCAGGCCCAGATCCTGCCGGCCCTTCACGAGTTTCAGCCCCAACTCGTGATGATTTCGGCAGGATTTGATGCCCACACGGACGACCAGCTGGCTTATATCAATCTCACCGAGGACTCCTTTGCGAAAATGACTGAGTTCGTCGCTGACATCAGCTCGAAATACTCCGGGAGCCGGATCGTATCCGTTCTCGAAGGAGGATACAACCTGCAAGCCCTGGCCAGGAGCGTCGAGTCTCATCTCAGGGTGCTCAGCCAGTGAACTGTAATCGGCCGCGAACCGGCTGTTCGTTTGCACCCTCAAACGGAAGGCATGACCATGTCGCACCCTCTCATCGAGCGTGAACGCCTCATCAATCTCTTCACGAGGTTTGCCACGATCGACGGACTCTCACTCCGGGAACGCCAGATTGCCGACGAAGTCAGTGCTGTCCTTCGTGGCGCAGGGGTCCGTGTTCTGGAAGATTCCGCCGGGACCAGACTGAACGGTGCCGCCGGCAACCTACTTTGTTTTCCACCGGGTTTCGATGCCAACCAGCCGACGATCATGCTCACGGCGCACCTTGATACCGTCCTCCCGACCGCAAAGCTCAAACCTGTGAGAGAAGAGGTGAGGATAACCTCAGATGGGACGACAATTCTCGGTGCGGACAATAGAGTCGGTGTCTCGGTTCTTACCTATCTCTTGCTCGCCGTGACAGAAAAGAAGCTACCCTGCAAGAACTTCTTCGTCGCGTTCACCATCGCTGAAGAGGTTGGACTCCTGGGAGCAAGCACGATTGATCTTTCACTCTACGGCGTGCAGTCAATCTTTGTGTTTGACTGCTCGAGGACTCCGGGCGTGTACATCCGCGAGTGCGTGGGTCTCTCGCTGTTCAAGGCTCGGTTCGTCGGCAAAGCGGCGCATGCTGGTGTTGCCCCAGAAGAGGGTGTGAACGCGATCGCACTCGCCGGCGCGGGCATCGCAGACCTTCAGCTCGGAAGGATTGACCAGGATCTGACGGTCAACATCGGAAAGATTTCGGGCGGTGAAGCAACCAACGTCGTTCCTGACAAAGTTGATATTGAGGGAGAGGTTCGATCGTTCTCTCCGAAACGCATACAGGAACAGCTGGGACTGATCGAGAGAACACTGTCGCAAGCGGTTATTGGGAGGGGAAAGCTCGTCTTCGAGACCAAGGTGGATTTCCCACCGTACGTTCACTCACACGACTCTCCGATCATCCGAGATGTGGAGAGGGCTCTCAGGGCCGTCGGCCTGCAACCGCAGCCGATTCGATACACAGGAGGAAGCGACGCAAACGAATACAACGCCAAGGGAATTCCGGCTGTCAACCTGGGGATCGGCGCACAAAAGCCGCATACATTTGAGGAGTTCGTGCTCCTCGAAGATCTCGTGAAATCCGCTGAGATTGCCTTTATGCTTCTTCAACATTCGATAGGGACGTAAAAAGCTTTCGATCGCACGCACTACGCTTTGCCTTTACTTTCCAGCATTTCCTTCACCTCTTTGAGCGCCCCCTCGATACGATCCATTTGAGCGTTGTGGTCGGCCCACACCTCGCTCCTCTTCATCGATTGACGTTCGGACATCTGTGCTGCTCGGACAACCTTGTCCATAAAATACCCGAAGATCCATACGCCGATAAAGCCGAGAGGGACAATCACGATGAGCAGCGATCGCAATCTCGGAATACCAAAGAAGATTTGCAATTTGTCGCTTGCCGTGATAATCAGCAGGGTGAAATTCACGATGATCAGAAATGACTGTCCTAAGTCGAACCGATACTTCTGGGCGAAGAAAAATTCCCTCCACTGTGCCAGACGTTTTCTCAGCGCCTGCGGTTCACTTGATGACTGAGATGACATAAAGGACTCCTTATCCGGATGAAAGAGGCTGTTGAAAGAATCGGCTTAGTTCAAATGCTGATGACCGCTTGAGAGAAGGCGCACCAGACAGACCATGGCGGCACAGGCGGGATGTTGCCTCTCTTGTGGTCTCCTGGATCATACTGGCTGGTCAGTGGCTGCGAGCAGTAAACCGGAGCTTGAGTTCTTGCTGAAAAATCTCGGTTGCCTCTGCGTCAAAAAGGATGAAACGGACTTCGCGGAGCTTCTTTGCTTTCAGCAGAAAATCGATTGCGGTGCCTATCATGATGCTCGCGCAATGATGCATGGAGAAGCCACCGACTCCAGTTCCGAGTGCAGGAAAGGAGATTGAGGAGAGACCACGTTGTTCGGCGAGCACGAGGCTGCTGCGTGTGGCCGCCTTGATCGAATCGGCGTCGGTATGGAGGTCCTGGCCCATCACGGCCGCGTGGATGACGTGTTCAGCCTTGAGCGCCCCTCCGGACGTCAAGATTGCCTGTCCGACCTCAATCGGCCCCTGCCCCATAGCTTCTTGTTCAATCTGAACGCCGCCCTTCCGCTTGATTGCACCCGCGACACCGGCACCCATCCAGAGGTGATTGTTGGCTGCATTGACAATCGCGTTGGTCTCCTGGGCGGCGATATCTCCTTGAACAACCGTGATTTCGCCATTTCCGACGTGGATTTTCATGGGGAGAAGGATGAGGAAATACCGTGTGGAGGAGCGGCACGCTCTGGTGCCAGAATCGTGTTACGCAATAGGAAGGAGGATGCGGATCGTCGTGCCTTTTCCCAACTCACTATCGATTTCGATCCTACCCTTATGGTCGTCAATGACCTTTTTGACGATGGCCATGCCGAGGCCCGTGCCGTGCTTCTTCCCGTACGTCATGAACGGCTCGAAGATCTTTCGTTTCACTTCTTCCGGCATGCCGCTTCCACTATCGGTGAATTCGATCTTGACGAACCCATCACTCGGCTCAGTGACAACCGTGAGCGATCCACCCTGGGGCATAGCATCGCGCGCGTTGCTGGCGATGTTGTAGAACACCCGCACCATCTTGTCCTGATCCATCTTCAGATTGCCCTGAAACTGCGTCTTGCGGATCAGCTGCACGTTGTTTTTAGTAAGATCTTTCTCAATGAAATCGAGCACACCACCCATCACTTCGGCGAAGTCGAGTTCCTCAATATTCATCGAGCTAATCCCGCGCGTGAAATCAAGGATCTCCTGCGTCATGTTCACAAACCGGTCTACTTGGTGGATCATCTCGTCGGCGAGCTTTGCAGCCTCTTCGTTGCCCGATTTCTTCTTCATCACCTGGGCGTAAACGCGCAGGGTGCCCATCGGATTCTTAATATCGTGGATGATGACGCTGGCCATGCGTCCGACTGCGGACAGCCGCTCGTTGGCCACCATCTCCTGTGCCATGCGTGCATTTTCAATCGCGATCGATGCGTGCGTCGAGAAGGCATCGATGAACTGTTCATCGTCGGCAGTGAACGCCTCCTCGCTCTTGTTGAGTAACTGGAAAACGCCGATGATTGTCCCATCTTTGTTTCGCATGGGCATGCACAGGATATTCCGCGTCCGATAGCCGCTGCGTTTGTCCACCTCCGGGTTGAAGCGCGGGTCGCTGTACGCGTCGGGGATGTTGATCGTCTCCCCTGTTTGCGCCACATAGCCGGCAATCCCCTTCCCCATCGGGAGACGGATCTCTACCATGTTGTCCCCTTGCAGCACCTTTGACCACAACTCCTGCTTGATCGCATCGACCATATACACGGTTCCCCGATCCGCATCTGTGCTGCTCACCGCGGAGTCGAGAATCAGACCCAGCAATTTGTCGAGATCCAGAGTTGAGTTGACGATCTTGGTGGCCTCGATGAGCTTGTGGAGCTTATCAAGGCGACCTTCCGAGGTGCGGTGCTGTGTTTCGAGCTGTTGAACAATGTTGTCATTCGCTCGTCGCAACCGGCTTGTCAGCTCCTTGAGTACGTTGCTGGAAATGGTACTTTGGCGAGCGAGAAGAGCTTCGAACTCCTTCTGGGGTAGGACAAAGGCAGCGGTGGGCTCCAAACACGTAGCTCGGGCAGAGCGTCCATGAGCATCGACGACCCCAAGCTCTCCGACGATGTTGCCTGCTTCAAGAATGTTGAGTGTGGTCTCCTCACGGTATGCCGTGTGTCGGGAGATCTTGACCTTACCCTTCTCGATCAGAAAAACCTTATCAGCGGGCGCATCGATGTCCATGAGGACTGTGCCGGCAGCATAGGATTCTTCCTTAAGGAGAGGAGCGATCGTCTGCAGATCTTGGTCGCTGAGCCCTTTGAACACCACCGAGGCTCGTAGCGCATCAAGCTGCCGACCAGTAATGGCCATCAAGTTCCTCCGACGTTAGGACAGCGCGAGCAACAAAGACGACGAATAATAGCAAGATTCGCCCACTTAGTCAAGGAAGCCGGTTTCTTGCTTTTCGGACAAAATCTCTCTACAATAGCACGGCCTTCTCGATTCCAGCAATCGTTCGCAGCGTTGTACTTCCTTCGTTTGTGCGCCGTGGTCACTGCTAGACTCCTCCAGTCCATAAGAATAGGAAGTCGTCTTCGAGCACTCGGGAAAGGCCCCGTGCAGTGCCACAAGATGTCCGAGACAGGCAACACTCTCACGTCGATACGTCGTGCATCCATGCCCCCGCTCGGGTGGAGCATCAGAATTTCATGTATGACCTTACAAATTCGCCGACAAGGTTGAAAAGCTGATGCAACGCTTCTGGTACCTGGTGTACAATATCATCGTCATTCCTCTCTTCTGGCTACTCCTCCGCGTCGGTGCACTTGTCAATCGGAAGATTCGACGAGGCCTCCGAGGCCGACGGGGTCTCTTGCAGCAACTCGAACAGGATATCCAGAAGCTCACGAAGAGCCGGCGCATCTGGTTCCATTCGTCGTCGATGGGTGAGTTTGAACAGGCCAAGCCGATCATTGCGGCACTGAGACGAAAGTACAATGATCTCGACATCATTGTGACTTTCTTTTCCCCTTCCGGGTACGAACACTCGCGGAATTACAAGCTGGCATCGCTGATCACCTATATTCCCTTCGACAGTAGTGCGAACGCGCGCCGATTCGTTGACCTCATCCGGCCTTCTGCAGCCATCATGGTTCGGTACGACATCTGGCCCAATCACGTGTGGGAACTTCAGAAGCGCAACATCCCAACGCTCATTGCCAATGCAACCCTGCGCAAGAACTCCTCACGGCACTATCCCTTCTTGAGAAGCTTCCACCGCCAGGTGTACGAAAGCATCACGTCGATTTTGACCGTTTCTCAATCAGACGTCGACTCATTTGGAAATTTTCAATTGACACAGCCGGAACTCCACGTCATCGGCGAGACCCGGTACGACCAAGTGTGGCAGCGAAGCGAAGAGGCTCGATCAAAACACCTGATTCCTCCGGATATTTTGAAGCGCAAGAGGGTTCTTGTCGTAGGGAGCAGTTGGGAGGAGGATGAAGCGGTCGTTTTGCCTGCATTCCGGCGAATCGCACAGCATGACTCCAATGCCGTCATGATTCTTGTCCCCCACGAACCGACAATCGATACGTTGGAGCGCTTGGAGCTTGCACTGAACTATTCCCTCCGTTTTATCCGGTTTTCCGACCTGAATGACTTCTCGGATGAAAACGTCATTCTGGTCGACGGCATCGGGATTCTGATGGCCCTGTATCAGTATGCCGATGTTGCCTACGTCGGCGGGAGTTTCCGGCAGGGGATTCACAACGTGCTTGAGCCAGCGGTGTACGGCATTCCGGTGCTCTATGGGCCGAAGCATCAGAATTCCCAAGAGGCTCTGGAGCTCGCCCGGCGCGGCGGGAGCTTCGTCGTCACAAGCCAGGAGGAGTGCTACACTCACCTCCGAAAGCTTCTCAACGACAAAAAAACTCGCACGAAGGCAGGCGCGGAGTCCTTACGACTAGTGAAGGAAAATATCGGGGCTACGGATCGGTTTCTCCACTATCTCGAGAAGGTATTGAATCATTGAGTCATCGGGTCATCGAGACATTATGGAGGAAGGCGCAACAAACCTAACTGCTATGAGGATAGCGTTTTTCGACACGATTGCAGGCATCAGCGGTGACATGACCCTTGGCGCTTTTGTCGGCGCAGGGGTCCGGATTGATGATCTTGCCGCCGAGCTGAAGAGGCTTGGTTTGACAGGTTACGAAGTGACGAGCCGGCACATCGAGCGATCTGGCATCGTCGCGACGAAGGTTGATGTGATCGTCTCCGAACATCCGAAGTACCATCGTCATCTTCGCGACATCAACGACCTCATTGAGAAGAGTGGTCTGGGCGAGCGTGTAAAAGATCGGGCATTGCGCATTTTTCATGAAGTCGCACTCGCCGAAGCGAAAGTCCATAACTCAACGATTGATAAAGTACATTTCCACGAAGTCGGGGCAATTGATTCGCTGATCGATATCGTTGGAACGGCTATCTGCCTCGAGGCACTGGGCATCGAACAGGTTTATTCCTCGCCCGTCAAGCTTGGCCAAGGCGGTCTTGTGCACGCGCAGCACGGTAACATGCCGATCCCTACTCCGGCCACGCTGGAGATACTCAAAGATTACCCGACTGTTCTCACGGACATTCCGCATGAGCTCACCACGCCGACCGGCGCAGCGATCATCAAGGCTCTCTCTGCCGGGACCCTCTCGATGGAGCGGCTGGAGATCGAATCGATCGGGTACGGCGCCGGGACGACAGAGATTGACGCAATACCCAACCTGCTCCGAATCTTGATTGGACAGCTGGGCCCGGCGTACGCGCACGATGAAATTGTTTCTATCGAGACAAATATTGATGACATGAACCCGGAGATCCATCCTTATGTCATTGAGAAGCTCTTTGCGGCTGGGGCTCACGACGCATATCTGACTCCCATTTTGATGAAGAAGGGGCGCGCGGGCGTGCTTCTGTCGACGCTCGTCGAGCGGGCCAAGCTCGACGCGATCCTCGATGTTCTGTTTCTCGAGACGTCAACGCTTGGCGTACGCATTCAATCCATCGAGCGACGAAAGCTTCAGCGCTCCGCAAAACAGGTGAAGACGTCATTAGGAACGATCAGCGTCAAGTCCATTTTGCACGATGGACGCGAAAGACTTGTGCCCGAATTCGAGGAATGCAGGCGCATCGCGACGGAAAGGAACATGCCGTTGATTGAGGTATATAGAATCCTTGAGAGAGAATTGACGCCTTGAATGATTGAGGCAATGAGTCCAGAAGTTGGGAGGGGGTTCCGCTTGGGGCAACGATGGTCGGGAGCAAACCAGCCCGCCACGCGGTCTGGCGGGGCTCCCTCCCGGCTTTTGATGGATCCTCGAGAGAAAATTGACCCATTGGTTCAATGAGTCACTACATCAATGAAACAGTTCCTCGTCGATATTGCTGTTCCCGTTCCCCTTGACAAGACCTTCACGTACATCGTCCCCCCGGAGCTGCAGCCACTTGCACAGACGGGGTCGCGTGTGCTCGTCCCATTTGGAAAGAAGAAGCTCTCCGGCGTCATCGTCGGATTTCCGGCGAAAGCCCCCGTGCAAGCCCTCAAGTCGTTGCTCGACATCCTCGATGCTGAGCCGACATTCTCAGAGGAAATGCTCAAGCTCACGCGCTGGATGTCTGAATACTACTTCGCTCCGTGGGGAGAAGTACTCAAGGCAGCCACCCCGCAGGGACTCAAGATCGAGAGCACGCGGCACGTTCACCTGACAATCGACGATATCCGCCCAGCGCTCGAAGCGACAAAGCGGGCTGCACCCAAGCAGCACGCGATCCTCAGCGCCCTCGAACACAGCAAAGATCTTACCGTGTCGCAACTCCAGAAGAAAACTGGGACGCGGAGCATTCACGCGGTTCTGCAGCAGATGAAACAGGGCGGCTGGGTTGCGCTTGAGGAAATCGCCAAATCTCGAGCGAAACCGAAGTGCGAGAGATTTGTCCAGTTGACTGATCGAGGACGTGACTCCATTCGCAAAACCACCGAGAGCACAAACGGGAAATCCAATCATCTTCGAAACAAGCAGCTGGCTGTACTTCGCGCGCTCGCCGAAGCCGAAGAGGCGCAGCACGCGCAGAGCGTTCTGAAACACGTCGGCGCATCGCTCTCAACACTGAGGACCTTGGAACAAAAGGGATTGCTCACTCTCACGCTGCGAGAGGTTGTTCGCGAAAGCGACTATGAACCGATTGAGCCACCGCCCGACATCGCGCTGAACCCATACCAGCGACGCGCAGTGGAGAACATCGCGGCTGCGATTCAGGACGCGCGATACAGGACGTTTCTGCTTCATGGCGTCACGGGCAGCGGGAAGACCCAGGTGTACATCGAGACGATCCGCATCGTTCTGGCAGCAGGAAAAACAGCAATCGTGCTCGTTCCGGAAATCTCTCTTACTCCACAGACCGTCCGCCGTTTCAAGGCACACTTCGGCAACGATGTAGCTGTGATGCACAGTCAGATGTCCATGGGCGAACGGTACGATACATGGCGGCTTGCTCACGAAGGAAGAATCAAGATCGTCATCGGACCACGGTCAGCCATTTTTGCCCCGCTGCGAAACCTCGGTCTCATCGTCGTAGACGAAGAACACGAGGCTTCCTACAAGCAGTTCGACCCCACACCCCGATACAATGCACGCGATGTCGCCATCGTTCGTGCATCGAACACCAAAGCCGTGGTCATTCTGGGTTCTGCGACTCCCTCAGCGGAAAGCTATCACAATGCCCTGAACGGGAAATATGAAATGCTTGAGCT
>Ga0315281_10011627_pt1 | contig 12056 bp, 10 predicted proteins | sample YL17G07_0_MG_FD_204540 | JGI IMG/M metagenome (GOLD analysis project Ga0315281, IMG submission 204540) | Sediment microbial communities from Yellowstone Lake, YNP, Wyoming, USA - YL17G07_0 | ecosystem: Environmental > Aquatic > Freshwater > Lake > Sediment | place: USA: Wyoming | collected... | reverse complement strand
AAGTTCGTATAAGATGGCCCCGTCGCCGCGCTTCTTTCTTAACTGCTGACTGCCGACTGCTAACTGCCGACTGTTCTACGGAGGTCCCATGGCTGTACCACCTATTTCTGTTCGCAACCCTTTCTTGAGCCTGCTTTACCGCGTTATGACCTTTCTGGCGGTTCTGGTGATCGCCCGGTTCGTTCTGGAAGTGGCCGGGGCGCCGGAAAGCTTCACGCGGGTCCTCTCCAGCACGACCGGATTGTTTCTGGCCGCGATCTACCTGGCAGCCGTCGCGCCGCTGCGGGGCGGCATGAAGAAATTCAAGGAACTGCTGCTCCCGGCGGCTTTCGTTTCCGTGTGGACAGTGGCGTGGATTATTCTCGCCACGGTCGCTGCCGCCCTGCTGCGCATCGAGCGCAGCCATTTCGCGGCGAAGGAAGACTACGGTAACTGGGGGCATTTGGGCCATCACCTCCTCGACCACGTTGTAGAAATCGGAGTTTTCTTCGTGGTAGTGCTCATCGTCATGAGCATCGTCCACGCGCTATGGCGCTGGCCGGTGACGGTCGGCCCGGGGGCGGTGATCGGCGCTCTCGTCATCATGCGCTATACGCTGGAGGCCATGGGCGCGCCAGAGCCTCGCTCCGCTGCGTGGAGTTCGACCTTAGCCGTATTCGTCTCCGCGTTTTTCCTCGGAGCCATGGCGCCGCGAGTGGGACTTAACTCAGCGCGACAGCTTATCGCGCCTTCACTGGCGATTGCGTTCGCGTGGCGGTCCTGGATTCTCCTTGCGACCTTGCTCAGCGCCTTCGTGCCGTTTTACAGGACCCACTTCTTTGACCCCTCGCAAGGCAATGTCGCCTTCCGGCTGGCGGGCTTCTTTGCGGGGGGCGTGCTGATCGAAGGCCTGGTCACCGCGCTGATCGTTTGGGGAATCGCAGTCTGGATCTCACGTGCCACTCGGACTGCTGCGGCCAGCGGGGCATGATGATGCGCGGCAGCGCCTTCGCTTTTCCCATGGCGTGTGTTAGGATGACGCACGGACATTTCCAGTGCAGCCTGTGGTGGAATCAGAGACATGAGCATGAGCGCGGCAACACAAGCAGCAGCGAAGTACTTGGTGAATCTGGGAACAGTGATTGAGGCGAATGGCCGGGGCGAGGCTTCCGCGCTGGGCGAACTGGCAGGGAAGCCTGTGCTGGTCGTCCTGCGCATCGATGAGATCATCGAGCAGGAATCGATTCACGTCTCGGTCTGGGGCTCGGCGGACGGCCAAGCGTGGGGCCACAAGGCGCTCTTCTGGTATCCGCAAAAATTCTATCGCGGAGCCACACCGGCTGCGCTCGACTTGAGTCAACGTCCCGAGATCAAATTTCTGCAAGCGCGCTGGGAGACGAACCGCTGGGGACGCGGTTACCCCCGTCCGAGGTTCCAAATCGGCATCGAGCTTCAGGAACTGGCTGCGCAGAAGTAGCAGGCAGCGCGAGGTCAAATCCTGTGGAACTGGAAAACCAGGAGTTGCTGCAAGCGGAAATCGAGAAGCGGAAGCACCGCCGCGCCAAGCTGATCACCCAGGTGAAATGCCAAGCCATGGGCCGCGAGGATCTGGCGGTGACGCGCGACGTCAGCGTGGGCGGAATGTTCCTCACCGAGAAAGACCCATTCCCGGCGAATTCCACCGTCAAACTCGCCTTTCGTCTTAGCCCGACCGAACCGCTGCTCACGTGCGGGGGACAGGTCGTCTATTCCATCCAGGGCGTGGGGATGGGCGTCATGTTCACCGATCTGAGCGACGAAGTGCGCGAGACTCTGCAAAAGTTCATTGACGCGGCCAACTAAAGCCCGCTGTCCTGCCTTCCAAACCTTCCGGGGGTGTGCATGAGATTCCAAACGATTCTGCCGGGCCTTCTGCTATTCAGCCCGGCCTTGCTCGTCGGCCAGACCCAGCAGCCGGCTTCTGCGCCCCAGACTCCGGCAGCGCCCGAGACGGAGACCGTCACGGCGACGCAAGCGCTACCTCCAGCAAAATCAACGCAACTGTCAGGCGAAGGCTTCATGGAACCGGCGCAGGTGAAAGACTTGCTGCACCGATTGTGGCTTGCCGGGTACCGAATTACCGACCTGCTCACAGAAGTTCATCCGGAGCGATGGAAGATGGCGGACTCGACGCGCGCGTCTTTTCAGGAATCGTTCGATGCGTTGCGCACGCAACTGGCGGCGCTGGAAAGCTGGCGCGGGCAATTCGATGATCGGCCCGACAGCATGTATCTCGGTTACATGACGCACGCCTCGGTCGACGCCATCCTGCCTCGACTGGACGGTGTGACCCGCATCATTTCGCAGCGCGAGAACTCGAGTTTGGGCGCGCAGTTCAGCCAGGCAGGAAATCAGCTTTTCGACGCGCAGCAGGCACTCCAACCTTTTCTGGTCTATCTGTTGCGTAATCAGGATGAGCTGCTTTACGCGGCCCAGTCGAACATGGCGGCTTGCGAGCACCAGTTGAGTCAGGCGAAGCGGAGTGAGACCGAACGCGCCACACCCATGAAGACTGTGGTCCCGGACTTCAAAGGCCGCCGGCGGCCGAAAACAACTCCCTCCAGCACAGCGCCGCCGAAGGGACAATCCAGCCAGAAGAAGTAAGTCCGCGGCCCGCCTACTGCCAGCTTTCTTCTCGCGAGCCGCGGTCCGCGGGATGGAAGGTGCTCCGCGCCATCGTGCTAATCACCCAACCTGAAATTCACGTCGATCTCTGTTTGCACTTCGACAGGTTCGCCATTCAGCAGCGTTGGCTGGTAGCGCCACTGCGCCACAGCTTGAAGGGCAGCGTTCACCAGTAGCGGGTGGCCGCCGATGACCTTCAAATTCTGTATCCGTCCATCCGTGCCGATGATCGCCTCCAGGCGCACGGTTCCCTGAACATGCGCCAATTTCGCCAAAAGTGGGTAATCGGGCCGAGGCCTATGGATGAGGCGAGCCGATTCGAGCACACTCACCTTGATGCGGCGAGGCGGTTTGGGCTTGGACGGCGCGGAAATCGGCGGCGGGGGCCCAGAGTGTCCGGACCCAATCAGATCGCCGATGAGTACTCCGTCACGAGACCCACCGCCAAAGTTGGGAATGCCGATAACTCCATCTCCGGGCGGCAAATCCGGCAGCGAAGGATCGTGAACTATGGCGATTTCCGTTGGAACGGCTGTGGGCGCGACGATCTGGTCGGTCCGGAAAACGTGAGGAGTCGATTTGCGCGGGCCTTCCCGCACGGGCCCGTCAGGGCAAGCCCGAGGGATGGACGGGAGGATGATAAGTTGGCTGCGCAGTTCGTCCAGACCAATCGCCTGAGTTCGAATGAGCGGGATCAACACCATGACGCCCAGAAGCAAGACCTCACAAACGGATGCCAGCGGTACCGTGACACGTTTCCAATCCCCGGTTCTGCGGGCGGAGGAAGCAAGAAACGCCATGAACCCGACGGCACTGGATACGGAGGTAAGGGCCACCCAGCGCAGAGGCGCAAATTGTAGTCGCCGGGCTTCCGCATACACGTAGCAGAGCATCAGCGCGTGCAGCGCCACGCCGGTACCCAGAAGCAGGGACTGCACCAGGGCGGTCCTCGGGGTGACCGCGAAGAAGAGAATCGGCAGGAGCTTCCAGGTGACGAGAAATCCGGCTAAGCCTGCCAGCATCGAGATGATGCGATCATAGACACACCTCCCCGGCGAGCCCGCAGGGTCGGGTCTCCGATCTGCCCTGGCGTGATCGGGGCTGCGCCATTCCTGCTTCTACCTGTATTGACACCGGAGGGTATTAATAGGTTTCAGTATCTTGAGATTGAAGGGAGAATCGCGGCTCCGGGACATGCCGCTGCCACCGCCCGGCGGCGCGGCGCGGACTTAAATCTGCAAGGAGATTGAGTGGGAAAGGGCAAAACACGCCCCCGTCAAACTCGCAGCTAGTGCCGTTCCAACTTAATGGCCCAATACATGACCGTCGGCGGCAATATGAAGATCTGTGCCTCGTGAGCCAGAATGCATTGCCCCAAAAAGTTGGAACGGCACTAACGCAAGGCATTCTCCAGTTCGTGCGCGGCCACATTTATGAGTTGGGCCTCGGACTCAATGATCTTCCCCACCCTTGCCATCTCCGCGTCCGCTTCCTGCCAGCGTTTTTGTTCGATGGCCTCGCGCACACCGGGAAGTGTCTTCACCGCGTAGCCGGTGTAGTAGCCCGGGGCGTAGATCTGATGCCTGTACCAGGCGCGTTGCGGCAATCCTTCGGGAGATGTCAGCCGGCGCTCGCTTTCAATGAGCAGGGCATTTACCTTTTGAAGCGAGGCGACGGTGAGTTTCGCGCCGCCGTTTTCTCGGGCCCGCGTGAGCGCCGTGGCATAGCTGGTGGAACTCCGCTTAAGAGCCTCGACGGCATTTTCGAGCGGAGCGAACTTGAGATAGGGAGGTAACTCCTCGCGGGGCGGCGGCACGCGGGTCTGCTTGGGGTCGGCGGTGGCGGTGAACAAGCCCTCGTCGATTTCCCTATTACGCTCGCGAACCTCATCCTGCTTGCTCTTGAGAAGTTTCTTGATCTCGTCGAGATAGCGCTGGATCGTGTCGGAAGAATCAGTGAACTCGAAGGGCAGCAGTTCGGCATCGGCCAGGCGCATGACCGTGACGCCCACTGTCTGTGCCAGTGTCGGCCCATAGGCAAAATTTGTGTCGGAGAAGTGCGTGTACCAGTAGAAATCGTCGTAAATCGAGTGATAGATCCCGCCCCCGTCCTCGCCGCCATACCCGAGGTTCAGCGAGGCGATGCCCAGGTGTTGCAGAAACGGCGTGTAGTCGGAGCCCGACCCCAGGGCGCCGATTCGCAAGTCGGTGCGGTGGCGGAGCTCTTCCCGGTCTTCCGCTGATGCTGCGCTCGAAATCTGCTTCAATTGCAGGCGGCTCCATGCGGAGAGTTTGGTTTCAGGGTCGGTGATGTCATGCGCCACCTCGTTGATAAACCTTTCGAGCGAGTGGGAGCCCGCCATGCCCAGGTAACCGCGGTCGTTGGAATCGGTGTTGATGTAGGCGACGGCGTGCTGGCGCAATTCCTCGGCGTGCTCTTCCGCCCATTCGGTCGAGCCGAGCAACCCCTCTTCTTCGCCATCCCAAGCGCAATAGATGATGGTCCGCTTGGGCCGCCAGCCTTGCTTGAGCAGATCGCCGAGCGCTCGGGCCTCCTCCATCTCCGGCGCCATCGCCGAGGATGGGTCTTCGGCGCCATTCACCCAGGCGTCATGGTGGTTGCCGCGTACGATCCATTCATGGGGATAGACAGCGCCGGGAATGCGGACGATAACGTCGTACAGAGTCTTGATATCCCAATTGGCTTTTACTTTGAGGTGAACTTTGGCGGGCCCTGGGCCCACGTGATATGTGATACTGAGTGCTCCTCGCCACGATTCCGGCGCCACTGGTCCCTGCAGCGCGGCGAGCAGCGGCTGTGCATCGGCATACGACATGGGCAGATCTGGAATTTTCGTGATGGATTTGGCTTCGGTGAGAGGCAGTCGTTTTGCGCTGCCGGTCGCGCCAACGCCCGGCGTAAGAGGATCACCGGGGTAGACGGTCATGTCCATCACGCTGCCGCGCTGGGCACCGTCGGGAGGCCGCCAGGGGCCGGCAGGGAACACTTCGCCATGGAAGTAACCGTCGTCGCGCGGATCGGAATAGATGATGCAGCCGATCGCGCCGTGCTCGGCGGCGAGCTTGGGCTTGATGCCGCGCCAGGAGGCGCCGTAGCGCGCGATGACGATGGCGCCTTTCACTGAAATCCCCAGGCGATCAAGCTGTTCGTAGTCCTCGGGGATGCCGTAGTTCACATACACGAGCGAACCGGTCACGTCGCCATCAGCAGAGTAGGCGTTGTAAGTGGGAAGTTGTTCGACTTGCTGGCCTGAAGTGGGATCAACCGCCACTGCCGGTTCCGCGAGTTTGGCGGTGTAATGCGTCGGCTCGAGCAACTCGACAAGGCGATCCTTGGGAGTCGGGAAGAGAACATCGAAATTCTCGATGTGCGCGTCCAATCCCCACGCTTTGAACTTGGCCAGCAACCATTCGGCATTGTCTTTGTCGTAGGGAGAGCCAACGTGATGCGGGCGCGCCGAGAGCCGCTTGACATACTCCCGAACGTTTTCCGATTTGGGGATGGCCATGAGTTTGGCTTCCCAGTCGCGTTCGATGCGCGCCGATTCATCGGCAAAACCAAGAATGGGACGCGACGGCCCGGTCTCCCCAATTCCCACCGAAATGACCAACAAGCTCAAAAGAACGCTGACCAGTAACCGACGCATGAAACCTCCTGGAATACAGACGGTCCTTTGGGCCGCCTCCGCAAACGACACGGCCCAAAATTCGTTTCTCGATCCGCTCACCTGAAATTATGCCGCGACTTCCGCCAGGCTCTTGTCGATCATCGCGAGCGCCGTGTCGATGTCGGCCTTGCCAATGTTGAGCGGCGGCGACATCCGAATCACGTTGGCGTAGAGCCCGCCGCGTCCCACGATCAATCCGTTGGCGCGGCTGCGCTCCATGAACTTGGCGGCGAGATCGGTCCCGGGTTCCTTCGTCTTGCGGTCCTTCACCAGCTCGATGCCTTGCATCAGGCCCATGCCGCGCACGTCGCCAACGATGGAGTGCTTCTCTTTCAGCGCCTCGAGGCCGCTGCGGAAGTGGTTGCCCATCTCGTGGGCGTTGTCCATTAGGCGTTCCTCTTCGATCAGATCAATCGTCGCCTTGGCCGCAACGCAGGCCATGGGATTCCCACCGAAGGTGGAAATGGTCAAACCCTTGTACGCGTCGGCGATCTCGGGCCGCGTCAGCGTGAGGCCGATGGGGAAGCCATTGGCCATGCCCTTGGCGCTGGTGATGATGTCCGGCTCGACCTCCCAGTGCTCGATGCCCCACCATTTCTTGCCGGTGCGCCCCCAGGCGGTCTGGACTTCGTCGGCAATGAACAGCCCGCCGTAATTACGCACAATCGTGGCGACGATCTTGAAGTAGCCCGGCGGCGGTACGATAAATCCGCCGAGTCCCTGAATCGTCTCGGCGAGCATTCCGGCGATGGCGCCGTTCGTGGACGTCTTGATGACTTCCTCGATGTCCTTCGCGCAGTGAAGTTCGCAACCAGGATAAGTCAGTCCGTAGGGGCAGCGGTAACAATACGGCCCTGGCGCGGTCACGATGCCGTAGGGAATCACTCCGGCCTTGCGCCACGTGTGCAGACCGGTCATCGACTTGGTGAGCTGCGAGTGGCCGCTGTAACCGTGGCGCAGCGTCAGCATCTCGTAGTTGCCCGTGAACATGCGCGCGGCGAGCACCGCGACTTCGTTCGCTTCGGTGCCGCTGTTCGTGAAATAGCACTTCTTGAGCTGGCCGGGAGCGATCTGCGCCACCTTCTCGGCCACCGCCACGATCGCTTCCGTGGGGAAAAGGGTTGACGTGTGCTGCACGCGGTCGATCTGGGCTTTGAGCTTTTCCGTCACCTTGGGGTTGGAATGCCCCACGCTGACGGTGACAATCCCGCCCAGAAAATCGAGATACTGCCGTCCCTCGATGTCGTAGACGTATTGCCCCTTGGCATGGTCAATCACCAGTGGGTCTTTGTAATATGTGGTGGTGCACTTCCACAAATGCGCTTGATGTTTTTGGATGATTTCGTCGCGGGTCATGATTGTGCTCCTTGGTCCTTAGCCGCTTTCCAAAGTTGGCAGTCGGCAGTTAGCAGTCGGCAGTCAAGAACTGCCGCCCTCCACCTTCTTGCGTAGGCCATGTAGCATTCCGGCAATCTCCGATATCTCGGTGAGCGGCTCGTTGGCCTTCTCCGTGGCGAGGTAGCCCAAATCCCGACCCAGCATGAGGAGGTATTCGGTTTCGGCAAGTGATCCCTGAGCAATGTTGAGAAAACGGGCATAATCCTGTTTCCCTGTGCGCTTTGCACCTTCAGCAATGTTGGTCGGGACCGAAGCCGCTGCACGACGAAGTTGAGAGGTTAACCCAAAACGTTCCTCGGCTGGGAAGCGAGATGTCAGTCGATACAGACTCAGCACAAGCGCGTGGCTCCTTTGCCAGACTTTCAATTCTGTAAAGTGCTGCATTGTTTCTCCTCCCTTCGTGGTGGGGCCATCGTCGGCCCTTTGGGGCTGCCAACTGCTAACTGCCGACTGCCGACTGCCAACTACTTCAAATATTTGTCCAGCCAGTCGAGCACCGTTTTGTACCACAACTGGCTATTTTGGGGCTTCAGGACCCAGTGGCCCTCGTCGGGGAAATAGAGAAACCGCGACGGGATGCCGCGGCGCTGCAAGGATTGAAATATCTGGATGCCTTGTCCGAGGGGCACGCGGTAATCGAGTTCGCCGTGAACGGTGAGCATGGGTGTCTGGATGTTCTGAACGAAATTAGACGTAGAAGACTTCTCGTAAGCCTCGCGCTTCTCCCAAGGCAGCCCGTGATGTTCCCATTCGTCAAACCAGAGTTCTTCCGTCTCGCCGAACATGCTGTGGCTGTCGTAAACGCCGTCGTGCGAGACCAGCGCCTTGAAGCGATTGGTGTGCCCGGCGACCCAATTGATCATGTAACCGCCAAACGACGCGCCCGCCGCACCGATACGGGCCTTGTCGACATAAGGCAGGGACTCCAGGTAGTCCGTGGCCTTCATCAAGTCTTCGTAGCACGCGCCGCCCCAGTCGCCCGAAATCTGCTCCACAAACGCCTGGCCGTAGCCGGTCGAGCCGTGAAAGTTGGTCATCATCACCACGTAGCCGCGCGCGGCAAACATTTGCGTGTTCCAACGGTACCCCCAGCCATCGTCCCAGGCGCTTTGCGGGCCGCCGTGGATGAGCATAATGGCGGGATACTTCTTGCTCGAGTCGAACCCGGGTGGCACGACGAGCAGGCTGTGAATTTCCGCGCCCAGTCCGCCTTTGGCCATGATGTCCTTGGCGGGGTTCAGGTCGAGGTCGGCCAACAGCGCATCGTTGGCATGAGTCAGTTGTGTGGTTCCTCCACCTGTGACCGCGGCTCGGTACATCTCCGAAGGCTGCGTCAGGCTGCTGCGTGTCAAGACAATCCATTTGCCCTCGGGCGTAAGCTGAAAATCCTCCGTCATGCCGTCAAGGATTCTCTCAACTTTCGGTTTGCTGGCCGAAGTCTTGAAGATCGGCTGTCGGCCACGTTCGGGTGCGTTGAAATAAATCGTGTGGCTATCGGGCGCCCAGGCGAAGTTGTTCACCCATTGATCGAATCCTTTGGTGAGGTCCTTCACCTGGCCGGTCTGCCGATCGTAAACGCGCAGCCGCAAGAGGTCCGATTCGTAGCTATCGCGTGCCTGAGAAGTGTAGGCAATGTAGCGGCCATCGGGAGAATACTGCGGCGAGGCGTCAGACCCGGGATTAGCTTGGGTGATGTTCTTGGCCTCGCCGCCCGCAGCGGAGACGAGAAAGAGATCGTTGTTGGTGCTCCACGCGACGCGCGATCCGCCCATGCGGTTCGACGTGTAGCAAACCTCCGTGCCGTCGGGGGAGATCGCATACCCGTCCGGTCCGCCCAGGAACCAGGTGGGCGAATCGACCGGGCCGGGCGTCAAGTCGCGCGCCTTGCCGCCTTGGGAAGAAACTACAAACAAGTGGGTGTACTTGCCGTCGCGGTATTCGTCCCAGTGGCGGAAGAGAAGTTCGTCAATGACCTGTGCCTTTACCTTGCTCTTGGCATGCTCGTCGAGGAGTTTCTGGTTGCACTCGTCGTCATTGCAGTACGGATAGACTTTCGAAGTGAAAAGCAGGTTGTCGCCTTTGGCCGCCCAAGTCACGCCATCGGCTTCGGTCGAGATCGAAGTCACCTGCCTCGCCTCGCCGCCATCCACGGGGATAATCCAAACCTGTGACTTCCCGCCGCGCGAGGAGATGAAGGCCAAGGATTTTCCGTCCGGGGACCAGCGCGGCCGCGTGTCCGAGCCATCGGCGCGAGTGAGCTGTTGCGGCCCGCCGCCATCGGCGGGAACCAGCCAGATGTGGCGAGTGGTTTTGTTCGCCTCAAGATCAACATCGCCCTGAACGTAGGCCACCCATTTGCCATCCGGCGAGACCTGCGGATCGGAGATGCGGTGAATCTTAGCTAAATCTTCAAACGTAATCGGTCGCTTGGCAACTGCTTGCGTCGCGGCTACAAGGACCAGCAGTAAGAACAAGCAAGATCTCTTCACCATGGCGTGTGCCCCCACAGCTTTCCTGCGGACCTATCTTCAGGTGGTGCTTTCAATCTTTAATCAACAACCTCTAATCATCAATCGCCAACTCTATTTGTCCCATTCGGTGTGGAACGTGCCTTCCTTGTCGATACGCTTGTAGGTGTGCGCACCGAAGTAGTCTCGCTGGGCCTGGAGCAGGTTGGCCGGCAGCCGCGCCTGACGGTAGCTATCGATGTAAGTCAGCGCGTTGGAGAATGCGGGGCAGGGCACGCCGAAATCAATGGCGAGTTTCAGCACCTTGCGCAAGTTCTTGCCGGTCTTGTTGAACAGCCCGCGGAAGTAGCGGTCGAGCATCAGGTTCACGAGGTCCGGTTTGCGCTTGTAGGCGGCGCGAATGGGCTCCAGGAGCTTAGAGCGGATAATGCATCCGCCCCGCCAGATGCGGGCGATCTCGGCGAAATTCAGGTTGTAACCATATTCCTTCGATGCGGCGCGCATCTGGGCAAAGCCCTGCGCGTAACAGGCGATGACTGCCAGGGCATAGGCGTCGCGCAGGCGGGCGAGGAAGTCCACCTTATCGCCCGCGAATTTCCGCTTGGGCCCGCGCAGGACTTGCGAGGCGGCCACGCGTTCCTGCTTCAGCCCAGAAATAATCCGCGCCAGCACAGCGCTGGTCAGCGTGGGGACGGCAACACCGAGATCGAGGGCGTCCTGGGCTGTCCACTTGCCGGTCCCTTTCTGTTCCGCCGTGTCGAGGATCAGGTCAACGAGCGGCTTGCCGGTTTCAGGGTCGATCTTGTTGAGGACCACGACGGTGATTTCCAGCAGGAAGGAATTTAGTTCCTCGGCGTTCCATTGCGCGAAGACATCGTGAATCTCCGTGCCACTCAGGCCGGGGATGGTGCGCATCAAATCGTAGGCCTCGCAAATCGTCTGCATGATGCCGTACTCGATGCCATTGTGAACCATCTTGATGTAGTGGCCCGCGCCGCCCGGGCCGATGTAGGTGCAACAGGCGCCGTCTTCCGTCTGCGCGGCCATCTTGGTGAGCAGCGGTTCCAGATGGCGGTAGGAGGCTTCGTGCCCGCCGGGCATCAGGCAGGGGCCGTGCAGCGCGCCCTCTTCGCCGCCGCTCACGCCCATGCCGAAGAAGCGTAGGCCGACTGCTTCCCAATCCTTGGCGCGCCGCTCGGTGTCTTTGAAGTGCGAATTCCCGCCGTCGATGACGATGTCATCGGCGCCGAGCAGCGGCTTGAGGTCAGCGAGGACGGCATCCACCGCCTTCCCAGCGGGGACCATGGCCCAGATGCGGCGGGGGGTTTCCAGCGCCTCGACAAACTCTGCGAGCGACGCGGCAACCGCGACATCCTTGCCCGCGGTTGCCTCTGCCACCTGATGAGCCTTGGCGGGATCAGCGTCGTAGCCGACTACCGAGAAACTCTTGCTCGCGGCATTGAGCGCTAGGTTGCGTCCCATTACGCCCAGCCCGATGATTCCCAAGTGCTTCTCACTCATGAAGTGTCCTCCTCCTGCCTGAAACATTAATTTGTCGGACTAGGATACCAGAAGGCTCGCGGGGAGCAGGACCAAATCCACCAGACAGATTTATGGCGGGGGGCCTGTTTGTCCCTGCCCAAGCCTCGGACGAAGTTATATAATCAACAGCTTACATTTCTCCGTTTGGTGATGTTCAACACACCGTTGAACGAGGGGACATGGAGCTGTTTTTAATTTTTGGACGCCGGTGACCCAGACCATGGAGGACTCATACCTTGTCAGGTGACACTTCGACTGCGACAACGAATCTCGACCAGCTTTGCATCAATACGATCCGCTGCCTAGCGATGGACGGT
>Ga0315281_10011625_pt1 | contig 12056 bp, 11 predicted proteins | sample YL17G07_0_MG_FD_204540 | JGI IMG/M metagenome (GOLD analysis project Ga0315281, IMG submission 204540) | Sediment microbial communities from Yellowstone Lake, YNP, Wyoming, USA - YL17G07_0 | ecosystem: Environmental > Aquatic > Freshwater > Lake > Sediment | place: USA: Wyoming | collected... | reverse complement strand
GCTATGCTTGCTTCTTCTCAATGGGCTCATGGCCCGTATTGTAACACAATCTTATCCTGACTTCGCCAGGATGTCCTTTTCATCCCAGCAGCAGAGCTGCAGGGTATTTCAGGACGCTTTTATAAAGTTGCGGATCGCAAGCGTCAGGACGTTGCATAAGTTATTTTTTATTCTCGACAGTTCTAATTTCCTCTTGCGTCAAATCGTACAACTCATACACCAATTGATCAATCTGTTGATCTGTCGCGTCGATCTGGCGTTGAAGAGATGTTTTTTCATGGTCTATTTGCGCTACAGCGAGTTGCTTATTGTGCAAAAGCATCTGGCCGACAAGATCTACTATTTTTTCATGGCGAGACTTATCATTCGACACAGAGAAGTCTATAATGCGTATGGGTAGCTTGAATAACTGAACGGGTTTTACCTCGGGAAAAACCCGAGCTTGTTCACCTACTAAATCGTCATACAAAAAGTGCATCAATCGAGAGTTTAGTACAGCCAATAAATATTCGTATTTTATTTGGCTATTTTCTTTTAGTTGCACAATAATCACGCTTTTCAAACAATACCATTGATCGTAATCTATTGAAGCGCGAATCCGCTCAGATGTTTGACGAATAAGTATTTTTGGCTCGTCGAATAATTTTTTCCGTCGCGGCCAGTTTAATGAAAACCACGGAATCTGCCCGCTAGCCGCTTCACGACGTTTCTTTAAACGGTCCTTGTGTGGAATAAGGGCAGCGTCACAATTTGGGAAATCTTCTATCTTGGTTTCAGCCGTAGCATATATTATTTTCTTCCCCGATACGGGATTTAGAACATACCTGTTGATTTCTCCACCGATTATCAGCTTGCGCAATAGCTTGCTCTCTAGTTTTAGTCGTCTGATATCCTCTGGTTTATAAACGTACGCAACATCTAAACCAGAACTGATTCCCGTAGCAACATCTTCTGCAATATCCTTAAGCGTAGGCCAGCGGTAACACTTCTGAATAATTTTGATACCGCCGCGAACTTGCAGAATGAACGCATCCGAATCTCGGCCAATTTGCGATGCATCCTGTCCGCTTTGCTCTTCGATGAGACTTGTTGGCAAACTCGAACGCTCTTCGCTCCTTAAGTCCAAATATACAGATTTCTGTTTGGTTTTATCGCCTCCAAATACTATTACACAAGAGGGTGCCGTTACCTTCTGAAACACACCATCGCCAAGATTGGCTATCCGATAAATCGCTGATGATTCAACAAGTAGTTTGCGTGTCTTCCAAAATTCGTGCTGGTTCAAGAAACTACTCGGCATAATCATACCGACAACACCGCGCTGTTTTGCACACATCCACATCTGAGAAACAAAATAGTTGAAGGACTCAGGCGTTCTAACGTGTATATTCTCATATTTAGTGCGTAAATATTCTTTTTCATCTTGATTGTACTCCGCACCCCAAGGCGGATTCCCTATCACAGTATTAAAGCCACCAGCCTTCATAATCTCAGCAAACTCTTTATCCCAATCAAAGACATTCACTCGATACCGGTCCTCATCATCCAGCATCGTCTGCTGCTGGTAGAAATCCGGGCCGACGAGCGAGTTCCCGCACTTGATGTTATCGCCAAGATCAGGCAGCGCCCGTTCATGGAACATCTTGAGCTGGTTCGTGAGAGTCTGGTTATTCTCGCCTTCAAGCACCTTCAGGAGCAGCGACAGCTTTGTCACTTCCACTGCCTGGGAGTCTATGTCCACGCCATAGATGTTGTTCAGAAGGATGCGCTTCTTCTCCGCTGTAGTGAGATGCCAGTTCGGAGTACGGGGATTGGGCGACGGACCTTGATATATTGCAGGCTGTTTTGCCTTGGACCATTTTTCAGGTTCATTCTCGATATACCATTTCAAATGCCAGTCGAGAAGATATTGATACGCTCCAAGCAAGAATGATCCAGAGCCGCAGGCAGGATCGAGTATCGTCAGCTTCTCGACCTCTTTCGGCTTCTTGTCCTCGACCAGCTTCCCTACCGTATTTTTGACGATGTAATCAACGATGTACTTCGGCGTGTAGTAGACACCGCCCGCTTTTCTGACCTCGGGCTTTTCCTCCACCTTTGCCTGATGTCCTGCGGTGAGGCGAATGACCTTGCCGAGGAACTGCTCGTACACCTGGCCCAGGATGTCGGCGGAGAGGACGGAGAACTCATAAGGGCTTTCGGGATAGTAGAGCCGGTTGATGATGTCTTTAAGCGGTTTGTCGTCAATGGAGATGTTTGTGGTAAGCTTGTCCGATTCCTCGTGGCGGTCCTTTTCTCGCTGGAAGTGGAACAGGCCGGAGTTGTACCGGTCATCGGCCTGGCTGAAGAGCTGGACAAGGCGCTTGTAAACATTTGTGCCGTTCAACTGCGTCTGAAGCCTGCCGTATTCCTCTATCCCCCGGTCTTCGCAGATGCGCAAAAACACAATGCGGTCGATGGTGCGCTGCACGGCGAAGTTCAGTTCCCGCGTTGTAAGGTCCGCATTCCGGAGAGCAATATTCTTGGCGAGCAGGTCGCGCCAATTTTCTATTTCTTTCAGAAAAGCGTCGTCAACCGTGGCCGTGCCTTTTTTAAGCCTGCTTTTCTCCGCATACTTGTCGAACGAGCCTTTGAGCACTGCGTCGCGGGAAAACACGGACGAGATAAGGTCCCACTCTTTTTCGTATTCCTTATAGGTAAAATAGTGAATGCGCGCGGTCGAGGCCTTGTCGGTCTTTTCCGGCTTGATGCGGGCATCATAAACGGCGAACTCTTCGAAGTCACAGAGGATGCTCAAGGGGAGCTTGGCTGACCAGGCATAACGGCGAAGCTGGAACGAGGCGGGAATGTCTTCTTTTATGAATATCGAGGGCTTCTTTGCTTCAAGGAAGAACTTGCGCGTGCCGCCGATGCGGAAGCAGTAGTCCGGCGCCTTGGTGTCCGCGCCGACCTTGATGGAGTCCTCGTGGATCACTTCCTTGTACGCCTCGGCGTAACCCTGCTGGTTGTTCATGTCCCAGCCCAGGGCGGCGAAGACCGGATCGAGGAACTCCTGCCGGAGCTGCATTTCATTGTACTGCCCGGACTTGTATGCTTCGCGGTTCCGGTCAAAGCGTTCGACCAGATCAGTGATTTCTTTCGGCAGCCCCATCAGCACCCCACGTTGGAATTTAGTTGAAGCTATTCAGGCAAGACCTTCCAGCGGCTTACTTCCACTAATATTTCAAGACATTACTACAGATGGCCGTAAATGTCCAGCCCCGAATCTGTCCAGCACCGAATCAATGGAGCGTCAATTGTGAATGCTGGATTGCGGAAGAGGATTGCTTCGTCGAGTCGGCTCACAACTTGATTTTTTAGCACGTTTACGTTATGCTGATTCCATCAGCTGCCAGATCGGCCATTCACTCGGAGAGTTGCATCATGTATGGACGTTTTCTACTGATCCCCCTGTTCCTGCTTCTGACAACCCCCGCCTTCAGTCACGAATCCACAGCCACGCGCGCCGATATTGTGCTCGATGAAAAACTCGGCCAGACCATCCCCTCTGACATGGTTTTCATGGACGAGAACAACAAGAGCATAAACCTCAGGGACATGATCAATAAGCCAGCGATCATTGCGCCGGTCTACCTGGGTTGCACGCACGAATGTCCCCTGCTGCTGACCGGTCTGGCGCAGGTGCTGGGCAAACTCGACCTCGTGGCCCCGGGCAGGGATTTCAAAGTTGTAACGCTCAGCTTCGATGAGAAAGATACGCCGGCCATCGCCCGTGATAAGAAGAAAAATTATATCAAGGCAGTCGGCAAACCTTTTCGTGAAGTGGACTGGATATTCCTGACCGGAAACCGCGAGAGCATCAAAAAGTTCACCGATTCCATCGGGTTCAAGTTCCAGAGGGACGGCGAACACGATTTCTCGCACCCTATAACTCTCGTCGTCATCGCGCCGGGAGGCAAGATCGTCCGCTACCTGGACGGCGTGAGTTTTCTCCCCTTCGATATCACCATGGCGGTGAACGAGGCCGCCGAAGGCAGGGTCAGCTCAACAGGACGGCGGCTGCTCATGTACTGCTTCAGCTACGACCCGCTCAAAAAATCCTACGTGTTCAATATATTGAAAGTGCTAGGAACGGTAATCATCGTCTTTGTCGGATCGTTCTTTGCGTACTTGATGATCTCTACGAAGAAGAAACGGGGTTCGGTGTAGGTGGACAACAACTTTTACAATACTCCGGGCAATTATCCCGGCATGTTCGGCTGGATTTTTTCGACCGACCACAAGCGCATCGGCCTCCTGTACCTGGGGTCGATCTTCACGTTCTTCCTCTGCGGCATGACCCTTGGCCTTGCCATGCGCCTCGAACTCATCGCTCCGGGCACGCACTTCGTCACGGCCCAGACCTACAATGCCCTGTTCACGGTCCATGGCGTAATCATGATCTTCCTGTTCATCATCCCCGGCATCCCGGCCACGCTGGGCAACTTCATGCTCCCGCTCCAGCTCGGCGCCCGGGACGTGGCGTTCCCGCGGCTGAACCTCATGTCCTGGTGGTTCTACATTGCCGGCGCCGCCATAGTGCTCTTCTCGCTCTTTTCCGGCGGCGGTCCGCCTGACACGGGCTGGACCTTCTATGTGCCCTACAGCGTCCGCTCGGGAACGAACGTGTCGGTTGCCGTCTTCGGCGTGTTCCTGCTCGGCATTTCATCGACGCTCACCGGGCTCAACTTCATCACCACGATCCACCGTCTCCGCGCCCCGGGCATGACGTGGTTCCGCATGCCGCTCTTCGTCTGGTCGCTCTATGCCACCGCCTGGGTGCAGCTCCTTGCCACGCCGGTCATCGCCATCACCCTGCTCCTGCTCATCGTCGAACGGAGCTTCGGCGTCGGGTTCTTCGATCCGGCCAAGGGCGGCGATCCGATCATGTTCGAGCACCTGTTCTGGATCTATTCGCACCCCGCCGTCTACATCATGATCCTTCCCGCCATGGGCGCCGTCACCGAGATCATCCCCGTATTTTCGCGCAGGGTCATCTACGGGTACAAGGCCATCGCCTTCTCAAGCCTCGCCATCGCGCTGTTCGGCTACCTGGTCTGGGGCCACCACATGTTCACCAGCGGCATGAGCGACGAGTCCCGCATGATCTTCTCGCTCCTCACCTTCCTCGTTGCGGTGCCGAGCGGCATCAAGATTTTTAACTGGCTCGCGAGCATGTACAAAGGGTCCATCCAGCTCGACTCACCCATGCTGTTCACGCTCAGCTTTATCTTCCTGTTCTCCATCGGAGGGCTTACGGGTCTGGTGCAGGGGGCGCTCGCCACGAACGTCCATGTTCACGGCACCTACTTCATCGTCGCCCATTTTCACTATGTCATGTTCGGCGGCACGGTATTCGCCTTTTTCGCCGCACTCCATTACTGGTATCCCAAGATGTTCGGCAGAATGATGAACGAAAAGCTCGCGCGGGTCTATTGGAGTTTTCTGTTCATCGGATTCAACACGCTCTATTTCCCCATGTTCGTCCTGGGATGGCAGGGCATGCCGCGGCGGTATTATGATTATCTGCCGAAATACCATACCGGCCACCTGATCTCGACCATCGGGTCCTGGGTCCTCGCAACCGGCGTGCTGCTTATGTTCTTCAACTTCTTCAGATCGCTCTCCCGGGGAAAGCAGGCAGGCGACAATCCCTGGGGCGGGGCGACGCTGGAGTGGCAAACCAGTTCTCCGCCGCCGGCAGAGAACTTTGAGAAAATACCCGAAGTAACGAAAGGGCCGTATACCTTTAGATGAAACACCGCGACTACATCGGCGCCAAGCTTGGCATGTGGCTCTTCCTGTTCACGGAGATCCTGCTCTTCGGCGGCCTGTTCCTGCTGTATGCAGTCTACCGGTCCGTGTATTCCCGGGAGTTCCACCTCGCCGCTCTCGGCTTAAGCACAACACTCGGCGCGATCAACACCATTGTCCTGCTCACAAGCAGCCTGACCATGGCCCTTTCCATTGCAGTACTTCGGCAAGGGAACAAGAACGCATCAATTGCCTGTCAGGCGATCACAATCGTCCTGGGGCTGGCCTTTCTGGTGAACAAATACTTTGAGTGGAGCGGGCACATCCATGAAGGGATCTATCCCGATTCTCCGGCATTGCTCTCGCGGAGCCACGGCGAAATCCTCTTCTACGGCCTGTACTATGTCATGACCGGGCTGCACGGCATTCACGTAATCATCGGCATGGTCGCGATCGCGATTATGGCATCGCTCACGTACCGGGGCGCTGTTTCCGCCGAAAATTTCAACAAACTGGAGAACACAGGTCTTTACTGGCATCTGGTGGATGTTATCTGGATCTACCTGTTCCCGCTGTTCTATCTGATTACGTAGTAAATTCAGAAGCCAGAAGTCAGAAGTAAAGGAAAAAGGAGCACAGTATGGGACACGATCACCCGCAGTATATCGGGCACACCAAAACCTACGTGGTTATCTGGCTCTTGCTTCTTGGGCTCACCGGCATCACGATCACGGTCGCCGGCATGCATCTCGGCGCCTTCAGCATGCTTGCGTCGCTTCTGATCGCGTCCATCAAAGCAAGCCTGGTGCTCTGGTTCTTCATGCACCTTAAGTACGAGGAGAAGCTGTTCAAATACATGTTTCTCATCCCGGTCGCGACGCTCACGGTCGTCATCGCGCTTACTTTTTCCGACATCTGGTACAGGTGAATTCATGGTGAACGGCTGGCAGCATTTATCAGGCTCTGTTGACGACATCTTCTTCTTCATTACGGGCATCTGCGTCGCCCTGCTCGCCGGGGTAACCGGTGTCATGCTTTACTTCGTGGTGCGGTACAGCAGGAAGCGGAACCCCGATCCCGAAGACGTCAAGGACAACCTTCCGCTCGAGATCATCTGGACCCTCATCCCGACGCTTCTCGTGCTGGTCATGTTCTGGGTGGGCTGGAAAGGCTTCCAGTACATGCGCACAGCCCCTCCCGATGCAATGCTCGTCAAAGCCACAGGAAAGATGTGGACGTGGTCCTTTGAATACGAGAACGGGAAACAAAGCGCCGTACTGAACGTTCCGGTGAAAAGGCCGGTAAAACTTGCCATTACGTCCGCTGACGTGCTTCACAGCCTTTTCATCCCCGCGTTCCGGATCAAGGAGGACGCGGTGCCCGGCAGGGAAACACGCCTCTGGTTCCTGCCTGACGAGGCCGGGACCTACGACCTCTTTTGCACCGAATACTGCGGCGTTGGTCACTCCACAATGACCACCAAGGTAGCGGTCATGACACAGAAGGATTTCGACAGCTGGTACAAAGGTGATGCTCTCGCGCCGGCTGCGGGAACGAAGATGCAGCCTGACGGCGCCGCGTTGACAAAGGAAAAAGGCTGCGTAGCCTGCCATTCCCTGGACGGAACCGCTAAAGTGGGACCGACCCTGAAAGGCGTGTTTGGCAGAAAAGAGACGGTCGTGACCGCGGGAAAGGAGCGGGAACTCACTGTTGATGAGGCATATCTCAGACGCTCGCTGCTCGAACCACAGGCGGACGTCGTAAAAGGCTATCCGCCTATCATGCCGTCTCAAAAAGGCGTGCTGAAGGACCCAGAGATCGACGCGATCATCATCTATCTGAAGGGGTTGCGCTAACCCGGCCGTTTGCCGCTGTTTAGTCCCTGAAAAAAGCAGTTAGCCGCAGATCGCAAGGATCACAGAGAAAACCAAAACAGTTGAGATGGAGAACCGCTTGACCAAAATGATGAAATGGAGTATTAAAAAACGGCGTTCTTTGCGTTTCTCTGCGTTCCTTTGCGGCTAAAGATGCCGTCAGATCGACATTTTATGCGACAGCTGTTCAAAACATATACCGAACTCTGCAAAGTAACGATATCGTTTTTTGCCGCATGTTCCGCTGCAACGGGTTACTTCCTCGGGCTTGCTTCCGGCACTCCGCATTCCGCAATCCGAAATCCGCAATTAATGGTAACCGGCGTCTTTTTGCTCGCCAGCGGCGCGTCGGCGCTGAACCAGGTCCAGGAACGGGACCTCGATGCGCATATGGAGAGGACCTGCCGCAGGCCCCTTCCAACCGGCCGTATTGCGCTTCTTCATGGATTGGTCGTGTCAATAGCGCTGGCAAGCATCGGTCTGCTCCTTCTCCTGCATGCCGGCGGGCGGACCGCCGCTCTTCTCGGTCTCTTCACGCTGCTCTGGTACAATGCGGTCTATACCGGCCTGAAAAGAATAACCGCCTTCGCCGCAGTGCCCGGCGCTCTGGTCGGCGCAATTCCTCCCGCGATCGGCTGGGTTTCGGCTGGAGGCGCCGTCACGGATCCGCGGCTCCTCGCTCTTTGCTTCATCTTCTTCATGTGGCAGGTGCCACACTTCTGGCTGCTCATCCTGCGCCATGGCAAGGAATATGAAAAAGCGGGAATCCCTTCCCTCACCCGGCTGATGAACAGGAACCAGATCGCACGGACCACCTTTGCCTGGATCGTTGCCGCGACATTCGCGACATTCGCGCTGCCGCTCTACGGATCCGTGCGTTCGCCCCTGGCCTTTTTTTCATTCATTCCTCCGGCGCTTTGGCTCATCTGGAAGGGACGGTCCCTGACCGGGATCAACCGATTGCAGACTGCCGCTCCCCTGCTGTTCAGAACTATGAATCTTTACCTCTTCATTATGATGTCTCTCCTCTCCCTGGAAAGCATCTTTTCCCGCATGCCATGACCGGGAACAATGGCGCCATAGCACGAAAACTCAAGCGTCTCCTGATAGAATCATCGCCGCTCATCGAGGAGTACACCGGGGAAATATGCCCTGGCTGCGCCGACGTCTGCTGCAGACAGAAGCATGGACGGTATAGCGAAAAAGATTTGAGTTATCTGCGGGCGCTGGGCGAGGCTGCGCCCCTTCGTGATGCGGCACGGCCGCTTGAAGGGGGCTGTGAAATGATGGGACCGGGGGGTTGTCGTGGACCGCGATGGCTGCGGCCGTTCAAATGCACCTGGTATTTTTGCGCGCCTCTGCTCAAAGCGCTTGACGAAGGGCCTCCGCGAAAGGCGAGACAGCTGTCAGCCATGCTCCAGGAGATGGCCGACCTTTATCAGGAACTGCCGTAAGGACAGGCGTTGCGCCGGCCCGTCACTTATGGCACTTGACGCAGCTGCCCTTCACATCGAACGCCTTCTTGCCATTGTGGCAGAAGCCGCATGACTTGCCGTTTTGCATATCCGCCATCGTTGCCTTCTGGTGTCCCGATACCGTCGTGAAGACCTGGTGATGGCATTGTTTGCACTTGAGGCCGAACTTACCCACATGATCATCATGACTATACATGACATTTTTGGCCCCCGGCACACGGAACGTTACGTCTCCGCCGCCGATCTTCGCCCATACCGCCGATGAAGCGAACAACACCAGTACGATCCCGAATGCGAAGACTGTTTTCATTATTGCACCCTCCTGAGAATGTATTGATCCACCTGTGGAACGGCTTTGCTGTCAGCCCACCCTCACGCGATAGGGTGGCCGCTCGGCTTTCACGGGATACGACACGAAACAACGATAATGGAAATTATTATACCAGATTACCATACAATGCAAAGAAAAAAAATCAGCTGCCATGCGACATTTTATCTTGACATGAAAAGCAAATCATCATACTCTTTCAATGAAGTTCGGCTCAGGACAACCCCCGATGACCCGCGCCCCGATGTACCCCGGACAGGCGGGAAAGGGCACTGATCTTTTATCATCAGAAGCAACCGTTTCCATGACGAGGTATCGCACATGAGATGTTTCATCCTGTACCTGACCGTAATCCTGGGTCTCCTTGCCGGCAGCTCGACGGCAGGCGAGCTTCGGGAGATCCAGCTGAGCGACGGCAGCGTCGTGAGCGGCGAAGTCCTGTCATTAAGCGGAGGCATCTACACGATCAAATCCGACACCCTCGGGACCCTCAAACTTGAAGAATCGAAAGTCAGGGTGATCCGGCCGAAAGCAGCCCCCCAGGGCAGCATCAGCAACGACGCAAAAACCCTCCAGGAAAAGATGATGAGCGATAAGGAGATCATGGCCTTGATCCCCTCCCTGCAGAATGACCCCGAATTTAAAAAGATCATGGATGATCCGGAACTCATGAAGGCAATCGCAGCAGGCGATATTGCGGTCCTCATGGCCGATCCCCGGTTTGTGAAGCTTTTGAGCAACCCGACTGTGCAGGAGATCCAGAAGAAGGTCAAATAGCCCGCATTCGCAATACCTCCTTGAAATCGTCGATATGACCGCATATTGACAACCGCATATTGACATCTTGACATCCCTCCTTATTACGGGTACTATCACCGAAAAATCCAGAAGGGAAGCGCTATGGCCATAACCTACAAAGATGCTGGTGTTGATATCGATGCAGGCGACCTCTTCGTCGAGAAGATAAAACCCTATGTAAAATCCACGTTCAGACCCGAAGTCATGACACACATCGGCGGGTTCGGCGGGCTCTTCGCGCTCAAGAAATACAAAAACCCCGTCCTCGTGTCAGGCACCGACGGTGTGGGCACCAAGCTCAAGATCGCCTTCCTTACGGACCGGCACGATACGGTGGGGATAGACCTCGTTGCCATGTGCGTGAACGACATCATCGTCCAGGGCGCGGAGCCGCTCTTCTTCCTCGACTACTTTGCCACGGGCAAGCTCAAGCCGGCATCCCATGCCGACATCGTCAAGGGCATCGCGGAAGGCTGCAAACAGTCCGGCTGCGCGCTCATCGGCGGCGAGACGGCGGAGATGCCCTCTTTTTACGGCGAAAACGAATACGATCTCGCGGGCTTTGCCGTGGGCGTCGTGGAAAAGAAAAAGCTCATCGACGGATCGAAGATAAAACCGGGCCACGCGCTCATCGGGCTCGCCTCTTCGGGGCTTCACAGCAACGGCTTTTCGCTCGTACGCAAGGCCCTGTTCGAAAAAGCCGGGTACGGCGTGAACGACACCTTGTCGGAACTGGGAAACAAGCCCCTGGGCGAGGCGCTGCTCACCCCGACGCGGATCTACGCGAAGACCGTCATGGCCCTTCTGAAAGACTTCGACATCCATGGCATGGCCCACATCACCGGCGGAGGCATCACGGAAAACACGCCGCGCATGCTTCCCAGGGGAACGCAGGCGCTGATCAGCAAAGGGACCTGGGACATCCATCCGATATTCAGCCTGGTACGGAAGAAAGCCGGCGTGGATGACGATGAAATGTACCGTGACTTCAACATGGGCATCGGCATGGTCCTCGCCGTGCCGATAAAACAGGCTGACGCGGTGATGAAGAAGGCCCGGAAGCTCGGGGAGAAAGCATATCTCATCGGTGAGATCGGCAAGGGCAAACAAGCGGTGACGTACAGATAAGACGGGGTTAGGGAGTGCAACGTTCGGAGTTCAGAGTTCTGGGGGAAATACTACCCGACGCCAGATTAAAGGAAATGAGATGAATAAACTCAAAATCGGCGTCCTCGTCTCGGGCCGGGGCTCAAACCTCCAGGCCATCCTAGACAATATCGAAAGCGGCGCCCTCTCCGCTCAAGTGGCCGTGGTGATCAGCGACCAGGCCGATGCCTTTGCCCTCGCACGGGCCCGCAAACACAACATCCCCGCAATCCAGGTAAACCCCAAAGGCTGCAAGGGCAAACGCGAAGAATACGACGCCCTGCTGGTCCGGGAACTCCGGAAGTTCGAGGTCGAACTCGTGGTCCTCGCGGGCTTCATGCGCATTATCACCAGGGTCCTGGTCCAGGCCTACCCGGACCGCATCATGAACATCCACCCCGCCCTGCTTCCCGCTTTCCCGGGCCTCCATGTCCAGAAAGCGGCCATCGAGCACGGCGTCAAATTCTCCGGCTGCACCGTCCATTTCGTGGACGAGGGCATGGACACGGGCCCGATCATCATACAGGCCGTCGTGCCCGTGCTGGATACGGACACGGAAGACTCTCTCTCGGCCCGCATCCTGAAGCAGGAGCACCGGATCTTCTCTCGTGCGATACAGCTCTATGGGGAGGGAAAGTTGAA
>Ga0315281_10011624_pt1 | contig 12056 bp, 9 predicted proteins | sample YL17G07_0_MG_FD_204540 | JGI IMG/M metagenome (GOLD analysis project Ga0315281, IMG submission 204540) | Sediment microbial communities from Yellowstone Lake, YNP, Wyoming, USA - YL17G07_0 | ecosystem: Environmental > Aquatic > Freshwater > Lake > Sediment | place: USA: Wyoming | collected... | reverse complement strand
TTCATCAGCAATCATGCTTCAAGAATGTTTGGAAAATGTTGGACGCGCGCGGTGCGGGAGGGTTTGTGGTATTCGATGTCGATGAGGTCGAGCTGCCAGGGTATTGACCGCGAACTGCGGCTGATGCCGTCGTCGGTCGCGTGTGAGCCGTCGCCTTTGGGGTCCTGCAGGAAAGTGAAAATGGCGCGGAGAAGTTTCTGTTTTTTGTTGAACGTTAGCGATTCTACACCATTGCCAAAATTTTTCCCCGTCCGCAGTTTGACTTCAACAATGCAGAGTATACCATTTTTTTCCACGATGAGGTCCAATTCTCCGCCCTGGATGTGATAATTTTGGCGCACGAGGACATATCCCTTTTTCAAAAGATACTGGAGTGCGATGCGTTCGCCAAACCGGCCGATGGAGGTGGTAGACGGTTTTTTGCAGGGGCGGCCCGGAGTTTTTTGGTTGTTTTTGGCTTGATAGAAGTTGGTAATCATTGCTGATTCATGTTCAAAGAGTGTTGATAATGTGGAAGTTTTGCTTTTGCGAGCCTGAAAGTTCAGGGTAACATACAATTATTAAATAATTTTGAAAAAATTCTAAATTTTTGATTAACTGGTGGTCTTGGGGTGTCGAAAATCGTTGCATCGCAATTCGATGATCGTAATCGAGAGTTGATTGTCGAAAGGAGAAATGATGATACTCTGAAACGTCCAGATTGGCCTTATCTGCAAGATGATGGCACGTCACCTAGGTTCCAGCCTCAACGATTTTCCGCTTTCCATACACGAATTTCGATTACGAAATACGACCATCGATGCAACGACTTTCTATTAAACTATGAGTGACCAACTCTTCAAAGTCCCGCCCCACAGTCTTGATGCAGAAAGATCCACGCTTGGGAGTCTGCTGATTGATAAAGATGCCATCACTAAAGTGGCGGATTTTTTGAAGCCGGAGGATTTTTATCATGAGAGCCATGCGGTGATTTACCAGGGGATGATGTCGCTTTTTGAGAAACGGTCGCCGATTGATTTGCTGACATTGACCAGCATTTTGGAGGATCGGAAAAAACTGGAGGCTATTGGAGGTGCTTCATATCTTGCCGCATTGACGAATGAAGTTCCCACGTCCACGCACGTGTTCCAGTACGCGATGATCGTGAAACAGAAGTCCACGTTGCGCAGAATGGTGGCGGCGGGGAATGCGATTTCGGCGCTTGGGTTCAACCAGGACGAGCCTCTGGAAGATCTTCTTGAACAGGCGGAAAAAAATCTTTTCGGGGTGTCGCAGACGTTTTTGAAGGACCATTTTGTGCATATTAAAGAGGTTTTGAATTCGACGTACGACAAAATTACGGAGCTTCACGATCCGGCTACGAAAGACAAATACCGCGGTATTCCCACCGGTTTCACGGATCTGGACAACATGCTTTCCGGATTTCAGCCCGCGGATCTCGTTGTGCTTGCCGCGCGTCCGTCCATGGGTAAGACGGCTTTTGCCCTCAACATTGGGCAAAACATCGCCAAGAAAGGGTTTTCCGTCGGGGTGATTTCGCTGGAAATGTCCAAGGAACAGCTGGTGGAACGCATGTTTTGCTCCCTGTTGAATGTTGATTCCTGGAAGCTGCGCACCGGAAAACTGACCGAGGCGGATTTTATGCGCATCGGCGCCGTGATGGATGAGTTGTATTCCATGAAGATTTTTATCGATGATTCGGTGGGGAATTCCATTTCCGAATTGCGGGCCAAGGCGCGGCGTCTGCAAATGGAAAACGGTTTGGACTTTTTGGTGATCGACTATTTGCAGCTGATGAGTGCGGGGAAAGGCGGGTTCAACCAGACCAACCGCGTGCAGGAAATTTCGGAAATTTCACGTTCGCTAAAGGCTTTGGCGCGTGAGCTCCGGATACCGATTTTGGCGCTTTCACAGTTGAGCCGTGCGGTTGAATTGCGTCCGAGCAAAATTCCGCAACTTTCGGATTTGCGCGAATCCGGCGCGATCGAACAGGACGCGGACGTGGTGATGATGATGTACCGCGAAGATTATTACGAGGAGGACAGCCAACGCCCGGGCGTGACGGACATTTTCATCCGCAAACACCGCAACGGCCCCGTCGGCCACGTGGAACTTGCGTTCAAGAAGGAGCAAATGCGGTTTTTGACCCTCGAGAAAAGCAGGAAGGCGCAGGATTTTGCGCAGATGATGGAGTAGTTTTATATATTATGTATTATCTTATGAGTCAAAAAGGTCCAGATCTTCCATCGGAGAGCAACCCAACATCAGAAAACAGCGTTGTTCGTTTATATCCCAGGACAGACGGTGGAATTGAAGAACTCCAAAAGGTTCTTCACCTTTCCAGAGAAAAACTACTTTTTCTTTTGAAATGTATTAGTGATACTTGTTATGAAGAGTTTCCACGGTTTTCTATTGAAGAATTGGCTGCTGTTTATGGTTCTGACTCTGATCCAGAGCTCCTGGAATCTCACAAGGAAAAACGACGCCTACGACAAAAAGGTTTGGAGATTTTTAATAAAAAATTTGACCAATGTGTCCGTTGCGAATTTACCGCCCAGGTTGATGGACATCCCCTGACCATTTATTTCAGTGGAAACACCGGATATCGGATATTCAATATCACCACCAGTATCGATGGAAAGGAGTTCTATACCTCCTGGAGCTCCACGGATACTCATGAGCCTTTTTTTGTAACGAAGGATGGCTCACCCGTTGATCCTGCGGCTTTCAGAAAACTCTTTCATCAGGAGACTGATGAGAGGCTTTTTCTTTATTTGATTGAGGAGTTATCGGTCCCTGTTGGCTAGCGTTTGATAAGAGCAGGAAGGCGCGGGTTTTCACGTGGACGTTTGTTGGTGATTTCTATCGGTTTTCGCGAATGAATTTTACCACATTGAAATTATCCGGTAGTTTAATCTTTTTTCTGCTTTCACGCCGGATATTGCGGGCCAGTTTGATGACAATTTGAGCCTCTTTTTTCTTCTGTTCGACTGTTTTTGGCTTTAAATGAAGCAAATTCATGAAAGTATTTTTGTTAAAGAAAGATATTCCTCCTTCAATTTTTTATCTCCGGTAACAAGCTCACACGGTTGATTTTCGAATGTGTTCGCTAAAATTAACAAATCCTGCGTTCTCAGTTTAACCTTACTGACATAAAATTCAACCGTTTCAAAACTTCAACATAGATGATATCGGGAATTAATATATAATCGGCTTTTGCCATGATGCGCGAAAGTTCCTGGCAGATTGGCGCGTTCTTTCCAATTCCAAGGAAATAAGAAACCCAGCTCGAAGAGTCGATGATAACTTTTTGCATTCACATAACTTTAAGATTTTCTTCATTGTAGCGATTGGTTATGAAGAATATCTAAAAAAGTTCTTAATTTTTTCTAAAACATCGGCGTGTTGTACCGTTAAGCAAGTAAAATGTTCCGGGTTGGAACGAAAGCCGGCTTGTGTTAGAGTGTGGAGGCTTTATTTTTATGAATATGACGCAGCAAAAAACTGATGGAAAGAACGGGGAGCAGGCAAATGTGCCGGTGGTGACTGTTGATGAATTTGCCGAGAGGAAACGGAAACTTGAGGAGTTGAGGGCGGCGGGGGTGCAGCCTTACCCGGAGAGGTTTGAGAGGAATCTTACGGTGGCGGAAGCGCGGGCGGCCGGGGAAGCGAAGCCGCCGCGGACGGTGGAGGAGATTACTGCGGGGGCGCATGCCGACGTGCGATTGTGCGGGCGACTGGTGCTCATGCGGCCGCATGGGAAGTTGACTTTTGCTCAGCTGCAAGACCACACTGGGAAGATTCAGATTGCGTTTATGCAGGGACACACGAGCAACGCGAGTGTGCTAGCCAGTAAATTCCGCGAAGCGGAAAACCCGGAGCGACCAAAGGGAGCGGAGGATGCGGGCGTGTTGGCGGGAATAGATGCCTATAAACTCCTCCGCAAGATCGACATGGCGGATTTTTTGGGGGTGACCGGGGAGCTGTTTGTGACGAAACACGGGGAACTGACGCTGCTGGTGAAGGAGTATGTTTTGCTGGGAAAGACGCTGCGGCCGTTGCCGGAGAAATTTCACGGGCTGGCGGATCAGGAGACCAAGTACCGCAAGCGGTATCTGGATTTGATCGCGAATCCGGAAACGTACGGTAGGTTTGTTTTTCGCACGAAATTGATTACGGCCATGCGTGCTTTTTTGGATAAGAATTCTTTTGTGGAGATTGAGACACCGATTTTGACAAGTGTGCCTTCCGGGGCTGCGGCTAAGCCTTTTTCGACGCATCATAATGCGCTGGATATTAGGATCGCGCCGGAAACTTATTTGAAGCGTGCTATTGTGGGCGGTTTTGATCGTGTGTATGAGTTCGCGAAATGTTTCCGGAATGAGGGCATGGATCCTTCGCATCTTCAGGAATTTACTATGCTGGAATATTACGGCGCGTACTGGAATTATGAGGACAACATGGATTTTACCGAGCAGCTGATCGTTTCGGTATTGAAGGAGTTGAAGGGTGATTTGAAGGTGAGCTGCCGCGACCGCGACGGCAAGGAACAGGTGATTGATTTTACGCCGCCATGGCCGCGTTTGAAGTTTGCGGAGCTGATCAAAAAAGACTGTGGGATTGATATTTTGGCTTGTTACGGCGATGCGGATGCACTGCGCGCTGAAACGAAAAAACATAAAATCGTGATTGAAAAAGCGGAAACCATGGGGTACGGGAATCTTTGCGACGCGCTGTACAAAAAGGTTTCGCGTCCGTCGCTGCTGCAGCCCTGTTTTGTGGTGCAGCATCCGGTGGATACAAAGCCGCTGGCTCGCAGAAATGACCAGGATTCAAGGCTGGCCGATACTTTTCAGCTGCTGGTGAATTCGTGGGAGATTGTGAACGCGTATTCGGAGCTGGTGGATCCGCTGGATCAGCGGGAGCGTTTGACGCGGCAGGCTTCGGCCAAAGCGGCGGGCGACGAGGAGGCGATGCCGATGGACGAGGATTATCTGCTGGCGATGGAACACGGCATGCCGCCGATTTCCGGCTGGGGGATGGGGATTGACCGGTTTGTGGCTCTGCTGACGAATCAGGATAATTTGAAAGATACGGTGCTGTTTCCGCTCATGCGGCCGGAGGTTTAGGCGGCTGGAGAACCGGCCCGGGGCGGGAAGCGACGCATGACAAAGTTACGGGATCGGCTGATGTGCGGAGAGGCGGGGATTGCCCAAAAATCTGAATATTTGTTTTGAAAAATTCGACAATATATTTCCATCATGAAATTTCTCCACAATATTAAATTTTGGCTCAACAAACGGTTCAAACATGACCCAAACAAGCCCAGGAAAAAGCATCCGTGGCTTTGGGGGATCGGGGCGGTTGTGCTGTTTCTGGTGCTGTACGTGCTTTCCTCGCTCAGTTCGTTGAGGGCGTTTTTGCCGCATTATGGAGAGATTTCCGGGTTTCCGTTTGCTTCGAAAAATTACCTTATCGTGTTCCAGAATAATGATGAATTACGGCCGGCGGGCGGGTTTGTTTCGGCTTACGGCATTGCAAAATTCAAGAACGGAATATTTGCGGGGCTGGATGTCCAGGATGTTTATGGAGATGTGGATAATCATCCATACCAGGAGCCTCCGTACCCGATGAAAGAGCTTTTGGCGAACCAGTGGTACCAGGGGTACACCTTCCGCGACGCGAACTTTACGGCCGACTACCCAACCACCGCGAAAGAGCTTGTGCGAATGCTCCAGCTGACCAAGCCGAATCTTCAGATTGACGGCGTGGTGGCGGTGAATTATTCGTTTCTGGAGAATCTTTTGGGGGCCGTGGGGTCGATTGAGGTTGACGGCAAGCTGTTTACCAAGGATTCGCTCTTCAGCATGCTTGAACATGACGTGAACAATGTTGACCGTCATGACGTTGAGGCGCTTAAAAATCGGAAAAGTATTTTGAAGGATTTTGCCCAGCAGCTCATCAAAAAGATTGCGTTCAGTCCGTTGAAACTGCGCAACGTGTGCGACGCAATCGTCCACAGCATGGCCACGAAGGAGATTCAGCTGTATTTTTTAGACGCGAATCTTGAGAAGCTGGTGCAGGACAACAACTGGTCAGGTGCGTGGCCGCAAACGACGGGTGGCGATTTTTTGGCTGTGGTTGAGGCAAATCTGGGCGGCATGAAGTCCGACCGGTACATCCAGCGCGACGTGAAATACCACGTGTCGGTTCAGGATAATTCTGAGACTGGAGCCAAAGATTTGATCGGCGAGGTGACGATTGATATTGATCATTTTGGCGTGGAGGATATTCCGATGAACGGCGAATACACCGGATTTTTCCGCACGTACGTGCCGCGCGGGGCGAAGCTGCTGGATTCTTCGAGCGACGATCCGAAAAGTTTATGGACGAATGATGATGGCCAGCGCACGATTTTCGGGAACGTGGTACGGCTAAGTCCGGGCAAAAAAACTCAACTGTATTATAAATATTTGTTGCCTTCCAGCGTGTTGCAAAAAGATTGGTATCAGCTGTACATTCCCAAGCAGTCGGGCACGGATCAGGATTACTACACCGTGATTTTTGAGGCGCAGCAGGGGTTAACCACCAGCAGCGACCAATTCACCCCGCGTGAAAACACCGCCATTTACCAGCAGGAGCTGATGGGCGATACTTCGCTTTCCTTACAGATTCTTCCGGATAAGCTTCCACCGAACGTCATTTACCAAAACATCGAAGCGATGAACAAAATCACCTTCGTGTTCAATGAAAACGTGAGTAACGCTTCATCCGAAGATCCTTTGAATTATGAGCTGAAAGACTTGAACGCCAATCATCCGGAAGTCACTGACAACTTGCAGATTGATCACATCGAACACCAGGGCAAGGCCGTCACGATCTACACCAAAAACATGACCAGCCAGCCGGAAGAGCATTACCAGATCACGATGAAAAACATCAGCGATGCGCATGGAAATATTATTGATCCGAATCCGAAAACTATTACGGTGGTGCAGCGCTTGTGAGTTCGTGAGGCTTCTACTAGAATGTGCCCATGGATAAGATAGCCGTATTGGATTTTGGGGGACAGTATGCGCATTTGATTGCGAATCGCGTGCGGAGGCTTGGCGTGTATAGCGAGATTTTTGACGGGGAGACGACCGCGGCGAAGTTGCAGGGTTATAAGGGAATTATTTTTTCGGGCGGGCCGCAAAGCGTGTACGAGCATGATTCGGTGAAGTGCGATCCGAAGATTTTGGAGTTGGGGGTGCCGATTTTGGGGATTTGCTACGGACACCAGCTTTTGGCGTACATCCAGGGCGCGAAGGTTGAGCCCGCGCATTTACGGGAATTTGGATTAACCGAAATGAAGGTTGTGAAGGCGGAAGGCGTTTTCAAAGGTCTGGATGCGGTGGAAACGGTTTGGATGAGTCACGGGGATTCTGTCAAAGAACTCCCGCCCGGGTATGAAGTGATTGGCGAATCGCCGGGGGAGAATGCGGCGATAGCGAATTTTTCGAAAAATTTTTATGGGTTTCAGTTTCATGTGGAGGTGGTGCATACGGTGCACGGGATGAAGATTTTGAAGAATTTTCTGGATCTTTGCGGGGTTGAGTACACGTGGAAAATTGATGATTACATTGCGCAGGAGATTGAAGCGATCCGTTCGAAGGTCGGCGACAAAAAAGTGTTTTTGATGGTGAGCGGCGGGGTTGATTCCACCGTGGCTTTTGCGTTGCTGGAAAAGGCTTTGGGGCCGGAACGGGTATACGGTTTGTTTGTGGATACGGGATATTTACGACTGAACGAACGTGAACAGGTGAAAAAAGCGCTTACGGATCTTGGTTTTTCAAATCTGCATATCCGCGACGAGAGCAAGCGGTATTTTGAATCCCTGCGCGACAAATATGATCCGGAAGCCAAAAGAAAAATTATCGGAGATTTGTTCCTGGAGGTTCAGAAGGATGTCGCCGATGAGCTGAAACTGAATCCGGACGAATGGCTGCTTGGGCAGGGAACCATTTATCCGGACACGATTGAGACCGGCGGTACAAGGCACGCGGCTAAAATCAAGACTCACCACAACCGCGTTCCACAGATTGAGGAGCTTATGAAGGCGGGTCGGATCATTGAACCGCTGGCGCAATTGTATAAAGACGAGGTTCGGCAGGTGGGTGAAAAACTTGGTTTGCCAACCGCGATGGTCTGGCGGCATCCGTTCCCAGGGCCGGGGCTTGCGGTGCGATGCTTGTGCGCGCACGGGGAAAAATATCCGGATCACCACACGACGGTTGAAAAAAAGATCGACCAGATTTTGAAACCTCATGGGCTGACATGCAAAATTCTGCCGATTCAAAGCGTTGGCGTGCAGGGGGATTTCCGTACATACAAGCACCCGCTGGCGCTTATGGGCGCCGTGGAGGCGTGTGATTTTGCGCTTCTGGATCAGCTGGCAACGACTTTGATTAACCAGTTCAAAGAGATCAATCGCGTGATCGTGACGGTGACGCCGAACAAGATGGAAACGTTCCGCGTGCAAAATAAATATCTGACGCCGGACCGCATTGAGCTGCTGCAAAAGGCTGATGCCAAAGTTTCCGAATTTCTGGTGGAAAACAAATTGCAGCGGGAGATTTGGCAGTTCCCGACCGTATTATTGCCGCTGAGCGTGAACCGTGAAAGCGGAGAAAGCGTGGTGCTGCGGCCGGTTTGTTCCGAAGAGGCGATGACCGCGAGTTTTTACCGGATGGATCAAAAGCTGCTGAAAGGTCTTTCCGCGGCGATTTTTGAGATTCCTGGCATTACCGCGGTGTTTTATGACGTGACGAATAAACCGCCGGGAACGATTGAGTGGGAGTAGCCCCGCTAAATTTTTAGCTCAACAGTACCATCGTTATCCCCGCGACGACAGGGATGATGACGTTGTCGTCTATGACCTGGCTGATGAAGCGGACGGTGATGGATTCGAAGGCCATGCCGATCACGCTGCCCCAGAACGCCAATGGGAATGGGACAAAAAAGAAGGCGGCGAGGGTTGAGGCGATGATGGCGAGGGCGGTTCCTTCCAGGTGTTTGCGCGGGTTGAGCGGGTTTTTAATTTTGCCGAAGTAGGTCCCGATGACGGTGGTGATGGCGTCGCCGACGGCCATGATGGAGATTGCGGCGAGGGCTATTTCATGCGAGAAAAACTGCAAGGACAGGATTGAGCCGAGTACCAGGAAAAACGAACCCTTCCCAGGGAAGCGAATGAGATCTTCCGGGCGTTCAAAATAGAGCAGAATGCGGTCGATGGCAGGGATGCGGTAATAGCGGAGGAAAATGGAGAGCATGCCTCCGAGGATCAGGATAACGATCAATACCTGTTCGTTGATGAGTTGGAGTTTGAGGAGCAGCACAATTGAGGCACCGGAAAACATGTGGGCGACCTGGCGGCGGAGTTCCAGCTTGTCTTTGACATGGAAGGCGAACCATTCGAGAATTTTATGTTCCACCTCAAGGAAAAGCCAAAAGCGGGCAATCGCATAGCCGATGAGTCCTCCCAAAATGAGGTCGCTCATGTAGTGGACGCCCAGATACAGGCGGCTGAGAGCGATGGTTAGGATGATGATTTTTCCGAGAATTTGAAGTTTTTTTGTCGGGAAAATGCGCGGCAGAAAAGGCCATACAGAAAAGCAGAATGCCGTGTGCAGACTTGGGAGGGAAAACCCGGATGCCTGAGTGAGCGGGATGGTGGCGACCACCGCTGCGGCGAATGGGCGCGGGGTCTGGAAAATGACTTTAGCTAAATAGCTGATTTCCAGGGCTGACGCGCCGGTGATTGCGACGAGAGCGATATCACGAAATTTCTTGTTCGTGAGAAGGTATACAAATAATACGATGACGCAAAAGAGCATGCCGAAATCGGTCATGAACAGCATGAAGGCGTCCAACGGGTACACGCGCAATGCGCCGACGGTTTTGAGTACGGTGTCATCCCAGAAAAGCGCGGCGAACAGGGCAAATATTCCGGCCAGCATCCACCACTTTTCCCTGGAGGAAAAGATTGGTTTGGAGAAGTATTGTCTTAAAATTGCGAGCAATTTGGGGTGTTATGAAAGTTCGATGTGGCGGACTTCTTTGAGGTCGTGCTCCAAAAATTCACTTCCCATTTGCTGGAATTTTTTGCCGTCGCCGGTGGTAAGATAGGTGTGTTTGCCGGCTTTCGTCAGCAGTTTTTCGATTTCCGGATGGCGCTGGAGGTAGTCTTTGAGGCTTGAGGCAACAATTGGGCCGGGGTTCAATACCCGCACGTTTTTGCCCATGATCCGGCAAAAATCTCGATACAAAAACGGATAGTGCGTACATCCGAGTATGAGAGTGTCCACGTTATGCGTACGGAGCGGGCGCAGGTATTTTTTGAGAATCATTTTGGTTTCCGGCTTGTTGTGCCAGTGTTCTTCGATGAGCGGAACCAGCAGCGGGCAGGCCTGTTTTGCCACTTCCACGTCCGGGCGGAGGTGGCGGAGTTCGGTATCAAAACTGTTGCTTTCGATGGTACTACGCGTGCCGACCACGCCGATTTTTCCGGTTTTGGAAATCTTGACTGCGGCTTCCACTTGCGGTTTGATGACGCCCAGGATTTTCCGGTCGGTGCGCTTTGGCGCGCGCAAATATTTTTCCTGGAGGTGACGAAGCACGTTGGACGAAGCCGTGTTGCAGGCGATAATAATCAACGAGCACCCCTGGCTGAATAAATATTCCACGGCCTGTTCGCCGTACAGGATGAGCGTTTCGAGGCTGCGGTTGCCGTAGGGGGTGCGGGCGTTGTCGCCCAAATACATGTAGTCGTATTCCGGCAGCTCCTTGAGCAAATCCTTGAGTATGGCGAGTCCACCGTAGCCTGAATCAAAAACACCGATCATTATTTTTGAGAATTATGAAGAAATGGAAGAAAGGATATTAATATTGTTTTCGGGGGCATTGTAAGAGTTTTGGAGGCTTCTGGAAAGTGTTTTCCTTGTTCACTTTTTTCACATTCTTTTGTACACTGGTGCCAGTCAGTTTTTTGTTTTATGAAAAAAGAAGGTTTTAGTTGGACTGTTCAGGCCGCGTTCGTTGTTACTGGCATTCTCATTGGTGTTTTGGTGACCGCCCAGTTCAAAAGCTCTATTCCGGCCAGTTCCTACCCATACGATGAGTACAAAGTTCAGCAGGAACTCATCAAAAGTTACACCGACGACCAAGCGGTTTTGAAGACAAAAATCCTGAATCTTCGCAAGGAAATTGACGATAAACAAAAACAGTCTGGAGTGACCGTTCAAAAAAACAACCTTGATACCCTGGAACAACTTAAAAGCGATATTGGGCTTGGTACCGCCAAAGGCAACGGACTTGTGATCACCCTTGATGACGGTGCTTTTGCTCAACGCACTACAAGTGAAGGTTCCGAAACGTTCCTTGTTCACGCTGCGGATTTGCGCGACATCGTGAATCTTGCATTCAGCGCCCAGGCTGATGCTGTAGCGATTAACGACCAGCGAGTTATCGCCTCCACACCGATCAGTTCCGTCGGGAATACGATTCTGGTGAATAATTTCCATGTTCTTCCGCCGTTTACCGTCACCGTTCTTGGGGATAAAGATTTCCTCCTGCAGCGGTTCAATGACCTGACTGCGCTTGCCGATTTGAATAAACGCTCCAAAGCTCAAAAGATTTCTTTCAGTTTTCTACCAAAAGACAGTGTTGCGCTTCCCGTATACAACGGAGATTTCCGCTTGAAATACGTTCAAGCTGACAACGCCGCGCAGCAATAATTTTTACCAACCCATGAAGTACAAAGTCAAATACCGCGATCTGACCATCATTATTACCGGCATCCTGCTGGGATTCCTGGTGGTTTTGCAGTCACGGTCTTTCGGGGATGTGCAGGACCGGATCGCGCGCGACAGCCGGGCGAACGTGTTCCGGGAAATCCAGATACTCAAGAATACGAATGAGAATCTGACGTTTGAAATCACCGATCTGGAGGACCAGCTCTCCAAGGCTTCCAACCAGGAACAGGCATTGAAAGCCATTCAGGATGAAATCCAAAAGGA
>Ga0315281_10011623_pt1 | contig 12057 bp, 11 predicted proteins | sample YL17G07_0_MG_FD_204540 | JGI IMG/M metagenome (GOLD analysis project Ga0315281, IMG submission 204540) | Sediment microbial communities from Yellowstone Lake, YNP, Wyoming, USA - YL17G07_0 | ecosystem: Environmental > Aquatic > Freshwater > Lake > Sediment | place: USA: Wyoming | collected... | reverse complement strand
TCGGTAACATTCACTTGGATATTGGTTGATATGCCAGTTGAAGTTTGATGCGCTGTTCTTCTGAAACTATTAAGGCGGAGCCGATTAAATACTTTTGCCTTGCGACGATAATAATTGGTAACGCTCCGCCAGTATCATCCCGGCCTACCCTCCAGATACCACGGATATCAACTTCAGCTCATCCCCGTCGTTCAGGACCTCGTCCAAGGGCAGGGGCTCGTCTCCGCGCACGGGTATCCATGCATCGGGATAGAGGCCCAAGGCGCGTATTGCGGATTCGACCGTGGCTCCGGCCTTGAGCTCGATGACCTTCCGCTCTTTTCTAGTCGGGAGAAGATGCAGCGTCACTTTCATTTCGGTCGATTCTGGATTGGCCCAACAGCCTAATTATCGTTTCTCTCTGTCGCAAATCCCATGATTGAAAACGAGATATACTCGTCCGATAATGCATGACTGGAATCCAGCAGTCAGCCGAGGTAGCCAAGCTCGGTTTAAGGCGGTAGCCTCGAGAGCTACTGGTGCTTGTCACCACGGGAGTTCAAATCTCCCCCTCGGCGCCTGCGGTCCGGAACAGAATCGGCGGGAGTCTTCTCCGGTTCGCGCTTGCGACGATTGCAGTGGCTCCGGTTCTGAAGGTCCGTTTCTCGGCTCAGTGGTCTCGATATGTTCGCTTTTCGCCTCGCTGGCTTTGCGGCATTGATGGTGACCCGACGCTCCCCAGGCTTGACGCAGGGGTTATCTAGACACCGACGCATTTGGCGGGTGCCTAGATGACCGAGAAGAAGATCCTGTTGATCGTGTGCGACGGCCTCTCCGATAGGCCGGCAAAGGAGTTCGACATGAAGACGCCTCTCCAAGCGGCCCGAAAGCCGGCCATGGACGCGCTGGCGAGGCACGGGATGAACGGCGTGATGGATGTGATAGCTCCAGGCGTCGTCCCCGGGAGCGATACCGCCCATCTCGCGCTGTTCGGCTATGATCCTTACAAAGTGTACACCGGACGGGGCCCGATCGAAGCCGCGGGCGCTGGGGTTCCGGTTCTCAAGGGTGACGTTGCCTTCAGGTGTAACTTCGCAACGGTCGACAAGTCGATGAAGGTCAAGGACAGAAGGGCGGGCAGGATAAAGGCTGGAACGAGCGAACTCGCTCAGGCCCTGACGGGGATGAGCATCGGCGGAGTCACCGCGGTTTTCAAGGAGGGGTCGGAGCACAGGGCGGTCCTGGTCCTGAAGGGCGCGGGCCTCGACCATCGGGTATCGGATGTCGACCCCCACAACGAGGGGAAGATACGCCAATCGACCCCATTGGCTCCGGAGGCAAAGAAGACAGCAGATGTCCTCAATGAGTTCGTGAGGAGATCATTCGACATCCTCTCGAATCATCCGGTCAACAAGGATAGGGTGAAGAAAGGGCTTCCTCCCGCAAACATAGTCCTGCCCAGAGGCGCTGGGAGCGTAAATGAGCTCGAACCCATGGGAGCTCGATATGGGATGAAGTGCGCCGCGGTTGCGGGAGTGACGCTGGTCAAGGGGTTGTGCAGGATGGTAGGGATGGAGGTCCCAGATGTGCAAGGTGCGACCGGCGGCCTCGATACCGACTACAAGGCGAAGGCGGAGGCTGCGCTCAGCCTGCTGAAGACGAATGATTTTGTCTTCGTGAATGTCAAGGCAGGGGATGTCGCGAGCCATGACGGGGATTTCAGGATGAAGGTGAGGGCCGTGGAGAGCATCGACATGATGCTGGGCATTATACTGAAGGACCTACCCGACCACGTGATCGTGGCAATCACCTGCGACCACTCGACGCCCGTCTCGATCAAGGAGCACAGCGCCGATCCGGTCCCTCTCGCCATAACGGGCGGTGGCGGCAGGGTCGACGGCGTGAAGGACTTCGATGAGATATCGGCGGCGTCTGGAGCTCTTGGAAGAATCAGAGGGACGGACCTGATGCCCATAATGCTCGGAATGGCGGACCGAGCCAAAAAGTTCGGGTCGTAGTCCACGGGCTCTTAAGAAAGATTCTGTGCCTTGAGAATACCGTTTATCCGGTCCTCGTTCACGTGCCCAACTACTTTCACGTTCGCCTTCGAAACGCCCTTCACCGATTCCAAGCGGTGTTTGATGCTCTGCGCCAGCTGCGCCCCAAGGGGACAGAAGGGTGATGTCGGCCGAAATGTCAGGCTGACGCTGTTCTTCGTGACTTTCAGTTCCGAGATCAGGCCCATCTCGTACACGCTGACGTTGGTGTGTGGGTCGATTACCTCGTTCAAAGTCGAAATAACTTGCTTTTCGGTCGGCATCTCTTGTCCCCTTGTCGGCTCTGGTCTCTTCTAGGCTGCCCTTGGTGCCATCTATTGTTTCGTTGTAGATTAATTTAGCGCAGGTTAGGTATGGTTCACAGTCGATGTCTCTGCTTCTTGAAGTAGTCAAGAACTATCTTCCTCTGGCCCTTCCGCAGGATCTCGGACAGGGTCGATGGCGACACGTCGAACATCCGTGCCAGCTCCCTTAGGCTTATGCGCTTCGGGTAGTCAAAGTAGCCTCTCTCAAACGCCACATGCGTTATCTTGTCCTGGCGTTCGGTCAAGCTCTCCTTGTCATCTATCTTCGTCAGTTTGACGAGTTCTGCCTCGACGCTCTTCGTCTTCAGCCGATCGAATATCCCCTTGAGGACGTCCTTGTCGCTCATTACCAGAGTCCACTCGACCTTCCCAGCACTCTTGGTTTCGGCAGATATGAGGAAACAATCCGAGTCCGTCAAGATCCTGCAGATGTCGCACCTTGCGGTCGTCACTGCGCCCACGATCTTCCCGCGCTCGGTCATGGTCGTGTCGACCTTGGACACGAGGGGATTCTTGCGGATGTCCTTGAGAACCTCGTTCATTATGTCCTGGGGGCCCGCGATCTCCACGAGATCCTTGACCCCTCTCTCGGAGTAGGGAATCCGATCGAGGACCTTTATCGTGACGGGATACTTCTCTGGGATTTCGCTCATCCAGTTCTGCGGTATCTTGAGTGAAATCACTGCTTCCATCATTGTACGCAACGTCCCCCGACGAATCGCTGTCCGCTGATTGATGCGTCGATATATCAATCTTGAGGCCCCTTTGTCCATGCAGGCGTGTGTTCCCTGAGGAGCAGCGCACTTTCACTCATCTGGTCTACCACCTTTTAAGTCCGTGATGCAGATGCACTTCTTGGATGGACCTGGGGCTTTTCGAGCAATCCCACGCGATGGCGGACAACTCCTCGATGTTCGAGGAGATACTGTCTTTGAAGGATGTCTCAGCTCGATCTTCAAGATGCGTGTACTGCAAGGGCTCGAAGATGCTCTGCGGGAAGGAGAGATGTTCAGTCATCGCTAGGTTCTATTCGTCTGCGAAACTTGGGAACAGGCTCAACAGCCTCGAGCTCGAAGGGACCTGCCCCCCAAGCGTCTTCGTCGGGAGGATAGGATACCCGAGCGTGTCCATCGGTCCGATGATTCCCCCAGTCCATGGGGATACTTCCCTGATGGACACCCCTGAGAAATGGGTCGGGCTTCCAATCGACGATATCATAGATTTCCGATCGATCCTTGTCCGAGGGATGCACAGGGTCGATGTGGGAGATGTCGACAGCCCGGACAAGCTGGTCACCAGGACAAGGGATCTTGCATTGGCAAGGGACCCGCCGGACGTGGTCGCTGAGTTCAAAAGGAAACCCGCGGGAAGGCTGACGGTCGACGATGACGTCCAACCCTTTGGACCTTCAGCACCTTTGAGCAGATTCGACGTCTCGAACTACAGGTTCGATGACAGGCTTGAGAAGGCATTCTACGACACCGACCTCAAGGCGAGAGAAGCGGTCGTGTCGCTCTACAAATCCGGAACCCTCATCTCGCAGATACAGAGGGCTTTCAGCGTCGGTGCGTTCGGTGTGGGCAAGAGAAGACGTTTCGTTCCCACGCGCTGGAGCATCACGGCAGTGGACTCGAACCTTGGGCTTCACATGCTGGAGACCACGAAGAATCTGCCTTTCATAAACGAGTACAGGGTCTACGAGACCCGGAGCCTGGATAACCGCTGGGCCATCCTCATGCTGCCGACAAGCTGGAGGTACGAGCTCATCGAAGCGTGGTACCCCAACACTGCGTGGAACCCGTATGGGGACAAGATCGCCATCATGTCGGATTGGGAGTTCTATGACGGCAGAACCAATTACGCGAGCATCGGCGGATGCTACTATGCCGCGAGGTTCGCGGTCAATGAGCTCCTCCAGAAGGAAGGGAGACAGGCCGGGGTTTCGATAATGAGGGAATCCCATCCTGGATACATTCTCCCAGTCGGTGTCTGGAACGTGCGCGAGAACGTGAGGGCGGCGTTGAGGACATCCCCCATGAAGTTTGCCACGCTCAAGGAGGCGTTGACCCACGTCACGACCATTATGGATATTCCGATGTCAAGATGGATCAAGAACAGCGCCGTGCTCAAGGATGCCCTCTACCAGAGAAGGGTCGATGACGCGTGGGGATGATATCGGTGGATGTCCGTCTGAGACAATGCAAGAGGGCGGGCTCTCCGTCGAGACTCCCGGGTCTTGACTGGGCGATCAATCCGTACCGAGGATGTGCCCACTCTTGCGTTTATTGCTACGCCCAGGACGTTACCAGATTCGAGCCATCGAGGTCGTGGGGAGAAATAGTGGAGGTCAAGATTGGAATTGTACAGAGCCTGAAGAGAGAACTTGAGAAGGAGCGTTCAGCGGGTGTGTACGGTATCGGAACAGTGACGGATCCTTACCAGCCGCTGGAGAAGGAATACGAGCTCACCAGGGGCTGCCTAGCTCTGCTCAAGAGGCACGCGGCGAATGTGAGCATCCTGACGAAATCCGATTTGGTGTTGCGCGACCTGGATCTACTGAGATCATGGACCGGCGCAGAGGTCGGGATCAGCATAGGGTGCGCAGATCAAGATGTGGCAAAGCTGCTCGAGCCCGGCGCTGCCAGCCCCGAAAAGCGGTTCAGGGCATTGCAGAAACTTTCCGAAGAGGGTGTCTCCACATACCTGATGGCCGCGCCGATCGTCCGTGGTCTCTCCGATTCAAAGAGGTCCATTGCCGAACTGGTGAGGCTTGCATGCGATTCTGGTGTCCATCGGATCATCTGGGACAAGTTCAATCCGAAACCGATGGCTTCCGATCGTATGGCAAGAGCCCTTTCATCTGCTGGTCTCGAAGTGGGAGCATGCCATACGGCAGCGGATGCAGAGAGCATACGCAGGGTCTTCACCGAGGAATGCCGTCGCTCTGGGATAGATATTGAAGAGGCTTTTTGAACCGCACGAACTTCTGGACATCCTTCCAGACGATGTTTCATCGAACGGACATGCAGGGACCGACTTGCTGGCCAGTCTATCAAGTGGTCGAGTCGTGGTGGCGCAATTGTTATATAGAAGCTCATTCATATTCGAACCTCCGGAGGCACAGTAATGCTAGGAAACCAGCCTATTATCATACTTAAGGAAGGAACGGAGTCGACGAGGGGCAAGACCGCTCACAACAACAACATAATGGCCGCAAGAGCAGTCGCCGACGCCGTGAGAAGCACGCTTGGTCCGAAGGGAATGGACAAGATGCTTGTTGACAGCATGGGAGATATCGTCATAACGAACGACGGTGCAACGATCCTGAAGGAACTCGACATCGAGCACCCCGCCGCTAAAATGGTCGTCGAGGTCGCCAAGACCCAGGACAACGAGTGCGGTGACGGCACGACCTCTGCGGTCGTGATCGCTGGAGAGCTTCTGAAGAAGTCTGAAGCGCTGATCGAGGCGAACATCCATCCAACCGTGATATCCAATGGCTTCAGGTTGGCCGCGCAGGAGGCGCAGAAGATTCTCAAGAGCATCGGCTTCGAGGTCTCCCCGACGGACAAGAAGACTCTGAAGCTCGTCGCGAACACCGCGATGACCGGAAAGGGTGTAGGCGGAGAGCGCGAGATCCTTTCCGATATAGCAGTCGACGCTGTCACGTCTATTGCCGAGAAATCCGATGGCGTGTGGACAGCTGACATTGACAACATCCAGGTGGAGAAGAAGCATGGAGGGTCGGTCGCAGACACCAAGCTCATCAAAGGAATAATCCTGGACAAGGAGCGAGTCCACCCACGCATGCCACGCGTTCTGAAGAATGCGAAGATTGCCCTCATCGACTCTGCGCTCGAGATCAAGAAGACAGAGGTCGAGGCGAAGATCCAGATAAAAGACCCCTCTCAGATGCAGAAGTTCCTGGACGAGGAAGAGCACACGCTGAAAGCAATGGTTGACAAGGTAAAGAAGTCCGGCGCGAACGTACTGATTTGCGAGAAGGGGATAGACGACCTCTCTCAGCACTATCTTGCGAAAGAAGGAATTTACGCCGTTCGGAGGGTGAAGCGCTCTGACATGGAGAAGCTCTCAAAGGCGACGGGTGCGAAGATCATCACGAACCTGGACGATTTGAAGCAATCAGAACTCGGGGCCGCGGAACAGGTCGAGGAAGTGAAGATCGCGGACTCCGATATGACATTCGTGACCGGCTGCAAGAACCCGAAGGCCGTGTCCATCCTGGTAAGGGGTGGCACGGAACACGTTGTCGATGAGGTCGAGCGTGCTTTGCACGACGCCCTGAAGGTGGTCGCTGTGGCCATCGAGGACGGCGTGGCGGTCCCAGGCGGAGGAGCTCCGGAGATCGAGCTAGCTATCAAATTGAGGGATTACGGACAGAGCGTCGGCGGCAGGGAACAGCTCGCGATCGAGGCCTTCGCCGAAGCACTCGAGATAATACCATGGACACTCGCTGAGAACGCTGGAATGGACTCGATGGATATAGTCATCGAGCTCAAGAACGCCCACGCAAAGAAGGCCGGCAGGAATTTCGGAGTGAACGTTCTGGAAGGAAGGGTCTCGGACATGATCATCGCCAAGGTCATCGAGCCTCTGAGGGTGAAGACCCAGGCGCTGGAATCTGCCACCGAGGTCGCATCGATGATCCTGAGGATCGACGACGTCATAGCCTCGAAGAAGAGCCCGATGCCGTCCGGACCACCTGGAGGACCAGGGGGAATGGGCGGAATGGGTGGAATGCCTCCGGGCATGATGTAAGCGAACCTTCCACAGGTTGAAACCGAACCAAAACCCCTTATTATTATTCTTCATTTTATATTGTTCTCAGAGCCTGCTCCGTTTCGAAGCAAAGTCGTGCGTATCTAGCTCTCATCTCGGGCAGAACTTGGGGACCCTTGCTCCAGCTTCGGATGTCCGGAATCCTGTCCCTCAAGTGCGCATCGTCCTTCTTTTCCGCTGCAATTCTCAACTCGATTTGTCGCGGCCTCATGATTAGCCCGATCCACTTCCTCTGGGTTCGCAACAATAACATCTCTCGCGAGGATTAACCCCGCCTTCTTCACGGCATCGATTTCCACAATCTCGTGAACAACAATCCACGTGTTCTTCAGCACTTCATCGAGTGTTACGTCTGGGTACAGTGTATCCGCCTCAAACCACTTGGCGACATCTTCCGCTGACACATCGCACGTCCTCCCAAATCTCCCCAATACTCGCACCGCGGATTGCAGTGCGTTTTCGATATCGGACCTCGTCGCCGCGTGTCTCAACCGTCCCTCTCCGAATCAGCGCGATGAGAGGCTATCGTCCTTTTTCCTAGACCATTCTCTGCTATTGCTGGCTCGATTCCATGTGATTGTTTCTTGCGCTTTTTCGTCCGTTTTCAGCCTCGCGCTCACCACCGGATCCATTGACGCATCTCATTTCTGCAGTCATTTGCGCCCAGGCGGGTGGGATTCGCAGTATGAATTATGGTGGTCTTTCGCACATGTTTCTTGCATCATTTATGTCTCGATCGAGGGGCAAGGACATGACTGAAACTGCCCGTGATATGCACTTTTGCTGCTGCGTTTCACACTCTATTTAGCTGTGAGCTATCCGATTATAATTGGAACTACATCTAGGGTTACTAAGATATCTCTGAGGTTCTCTTCAATTGGGACAGATCTAGGTCAGCCGCTCGGGCAAGCCGTGTCCTGCATTGATCTGAAGGATGCCAATCTGACGTGCCTGGCTCCCTTCGAAAATGGCAGAATCCGGGGGTCGAAAGATCGAAGGGCTCCTTCCCTGTCTTGCTCTGGGTGTTTGCCATGTTATAGCATAGCACACCATCGCCGCCGTGCTATTTTGTGTCTATGTGTCAGCCCTTGTCGGACGGAATTATTGACTAAGTGCAGAAAGATATAGTCAAAATTGTAATATGATTTACAAGTTTACCTGTTAGGTATAATTTGCCCATAAGGCTTGCCCCCGTAGGGGGCAATGGGGGATCCGAGCTCACGAAATCGGGATTTTGCAGGTGAAGTCAAGGTGTTTTTCGATATTTCGGGCGAACCATGCTATTCTTTAGCACTTGGTGAGCACGTTTTGAGAGCTGGGCATTGGGAGTGATCATAGCTTCAAATCAAAAACGGCGACAAATAGGGTATTTGTTGCCGCTTTTTCCGATGGAAACAGGGTTTGGACGGGACGTAGGGCATCTTGGAACCAAAATGCGACATTTTTATATAGACACAAACCGATACTTTGTCGGACATTCGTCGGAAGGATGTTCGGATCGGCGGGATGGGAGTAGACCATGAGGAAGTATCTCAAGCAGGATGAGCTCAAAGCCCTGCTAGAGGCGCCAAAGCGAATGAGAGATCGTCTCATAATCAAACTTCTCTACGAAACGGGGATGAGGGTCGGCGAGCTAACAGCCTTGACAATCGGTGACGTGGAGCTCGAGGCCGGCGAGATCACGATACAAGAGGCGAAGAGACACGAGGAAGGCAGGAAGGTTCCCCTTGTGAACAGCTGGACTAAGACGATGCTGCGCGACTACATTGGGACGCGCAAGATCCGAAAGGATCCTTTGTTCGTGTCCAACAAACGCGGCGCGCTGTCCAGACGACAGGTGGAGCGACTCATGGAAAAATACGGCGGGATCGCCGGTCTGGATAAGGACAAGAGGCATCCGCACGTTCTTAGACACACTCATGCAGTGTATGCACTGAAGTCAGGCATCGATCTGCGCACACTCCAGCAGAACCTTGGGCATTCCAGCATCGAGGTCACGGCAATCTATCTCACGATGGACATCGACGACAGGAAGGAGGAGTACTCCAAGCATCCGCTGCCTGGGATGGGCGAGACTGGTGTCTCGCAGACGAGCGGTGTAGAGCAGGAACAGGTGGAACCGCCTGTCGCTTCGAATCACACCAGCTCTTTCGTGCTGTCGGAATGATGTTTAGCTATATGGTATACTTATTTACCAAAGATGATTTCTAGCTAAATTATTTTATCTCAGTACTGTAATGTATCCTTTTCACGACGGATGCTTGCACTTTCTCCCGACTTCCGGATTAGTCTATAATACACGGCCGGAGCTTTCGTTGCTTGATGCAGGACGAGTGGACCGAGAAGTATCGGCCGAAGTCCCTCTCGCAGATCATCGGCAATGAAGCCGCAGCGAATGCGATGAGACGCTGGGGCGAGTCATGGAAGAGTGGCGTGCCACGCACCAAAGCGTTGACTCTCCAAGGGGACCCTGGAACGGGCAAGACCAGCGCTGCGCTGGCTCTAGCCAGCGACATGGGCTGGGATGCCATAGAGATGAATGCCTCGGACCACAGAAATGCCGCGTCGATCAAGAAGGTCGCCGGCCTGGGATCGGCTGGGCAGACCTTCTCTCCAACCGGGGAGTTCCTCTCATCGAATCAGGGTCACAGGAAATTGGTCATACTCGACGAGGCAGACAATCTATTCGGCCGGGAGGACTATGGCGGAGCCAAAGCCATAGTTGAGACGATCCGTGAATCTGGACAACCGATCATCCTCATCGTGAACGACTACTACGAGCTGACTAGGAAGGCATCCGCGATCAAGTCTCTGAGCGTGAAGATCACTTTCAATAGCCTGGATGACGGGTCGGTCGTCAAGGCCTTGGCATCGATTGCCCACCAGGAACACGTGACGATTTCCGAGACCATCCTCGATCAGATCGCGAAGAATTCTGGGGGCGACATGCGAGCCGCCGTGAACGACCTGCAGATGATGGTGGAAGGAAAAACTGTCATAGAAGCGGAAGACACCCAAGCGATGGGCAAGAGGAACCAGAAGAAGGAGCTGGACGAATCCCTTCGGGCGATGTTCGGGGCCGGGACCCTGAGAGAAGCTCGCGACGCGACCATCGACCTAGACGAGACCCCTGATGACCTGGAGAAATGGATTGAGGAAGCTATCCCGGAGGAGATACGCCATCCGGAGGATATGGCCGAGGCGTTCGACGCACTTTCCCTCTCCGATATCTACCTCGGGAGGACGAGGAGGCACCAATACTACGGGTTCTGGTCTTACGCCAAAGAGCTGATGACCGGCGGGGTCGCACTCTCCAGGAGGCACGGTCAGCGGCTGAACGTCTACAGTTACAGGTTTCCGGGGTACTTCATACTCCTTTCTCGATCGAAGGGACCGCGCGCCGCCCGAGAATCCATCACCAGCAAGATGGTGGAGTTCCTCCACACCTCCAAGAGGGAGATGAACGAGTCGATGTTACCTTATCTGTCGATACTGGCCAAGAATGATAGCCAGCTTCTCGTGAGACTAAGCCGGGACCTCGCCCTGGACGAGGGCGATATCGCCTTTCTTCTAAGTGAAGAACCTGATTCCGACCGAGTCCAGATGATAGTATCGCAGGTCAAGGGCGATGAGACATCCAGGCCCGATGCGACGGGAGATGCAAGACCGTCACGGAGGCGTGGCGGCCTTGGAGATTTCTGAGGTGTCTCATCCTTGGATCAAAATCTGAAAGAACATCTGGTGAGGCAGCAATACCGGCTGGTAGGTGAAAGCGGAGCGGTGAAGCTTTGTCACTGGATGCGGCAGAAGCTCATCTACGGGAGGGCATGCTACAAGGAGGAGTTCTACGGGATCCAATCGCACCGATGCCTCCAGATGACGCCCGCGGTCAACGTCTGCAACTACAGATGCTTGTTCTGCTGGAGATTCCACGGCATGACTGGCTTCGACCAATCTGGATATCCAGAACCTGAGGAGCTGTTGGAGAAGTGCCTCGCGGAGCAGCGGCTGCTGGTGTCCGGGTTCAAAGGCGATGAACGATGTGTCCCCGAGCAATGGGAGGAGGCTAGGAACCCTAACCAGGTCGCAATCTCTCTATCTGGCGAGCCGACGCTGTATCCAGAGCTGGGGGAGTTCATAGAGCTGTGCAAGAGGAGGGGGATGACCACGTTCCTCGTCACGAATGGGTCTGTCCCAAAGGCGATCGAGAACCTCGCGACCATGCCTACCCAGCTCTACGTGACGGTCGCCGCGCCGAACGAAGATTTGTTCAAGCGGCTATGCGTGCCTCAGTTCCCAAGCGCGTGGAGCAAACTGATGGAGACCCTGGAGCTCCTCCCGTCGTTGTCCACGAGGACTGTCATCCGACACACGCTGGTGAAGGACTGGAACATGGGTTGGGAGGAGGACTACGCCCGTCTGGACGAACTCGCCGACCCGATTTTTATCGAACCCAAAGGATATGTCTTTGTCGGTGACTCCAGGACCCGAATGACGATGGACAACATGCCCTCCCATGCGTCGATCCGCGAGTTTTCAGCGAGACTGGCGAAAAGGCTCTCCCTCGAGCTGCTGGGCGAGAGGGAGGACAGCAGGGTGGTGCTGATAGGCGAGAAGAACGCGAAGATGCGGGTCAGGGCGTAGGTCATTTCAGGCGGATAGTCTCCAGGTTCATAGGCGCCCGCGTTTCTATGCCGAACTTCTTGTAGAGCGTGCTGGCAAGATCCGAGCACTTGAAATCCTCCCCATGACCGATTATTATCCTCTCTGGCCTTGGTTCGAGGGTGCTGATGAAGTTGACCAGCTGTCTGCGGTCGGAGTGGCCTGAGAATCCATCGACGGTCTCGACATCCATCTTCATGTGGAGCGTCAGCGGTTTCCCTTTGTCCTGAAGCGAGATGTCGCTCCATCCCTTC
>Ga0315281_10011622_pt1 | contig 12057 bp, 11 predicted proteins | sample YL17G07_0_MG_FD_204540 | JGI IMG/M metagenome (GOLD analysis project Ga0315281, IMG submission 204540) | Sediment microbial communities from Yellowstone Lake, YNP, Wyoming, USA - YL17G07_0 | ecosystem: Environmental > Aquatic > Freshwater > Lake > Sediment | place: USA: Wyoming | collected... | reverse complement strand
GGCCCAACAGAAACCAGGCCATGGCTCGGTAGATCATGCCGGAGGACAGGAAGTGGTAACCCAACAGCGCCGCCAGCCGCTTGGCGGTGGAACTCTTGCCCACGCCGCCAGGGCCGTCAATGGCGACGATGTCGATGGTGTTGCTCCCGCTGCCTTCGCTCATGCGCGATCCTTTCGCCCCGATTGTTTCACGTGAAACATCCGCGCCCTGCATGGCTGTTGCGCAACCTGCACCCCGACCACAGCGCTCCACCTCAACCCACTCAGATCTTTTATGTTTTCCGGTACGGTCCCCGGAGCCGCGGCGGTCTTGGCCCGGCCTCCAGCGCTGCCCGCCTCCGCACCCCGGACGCGAGCGCCTTGACTCCGCAAGGGGATTCGCCTACTGCTAGAGCCATTGCGGGTGTAGCTCAGTTGGTAGAGCATCAGCTTCCCAAGCTGAGGGCCGCGGGTTCGAATCCCGTCGCCCGCTTTGTCGGTTTTTCGCAGGGCGAGGCGGCATTGGATGCCGCCACGGCACCCCGGGCAGCCCCGGGACCACCGGTTCAGGATGAACGACCCCGCATGATCAACATCGCCATACTTTCCGCCAAAGGGGGCACGGGCAAGACCACGCTCTCCATCGCCCTGGCCCATCAGTACGCCCTGGCCAACCCCACGCGGGAAATCGTCCTGGTGGACGCCGACAACCAGGGCAACGTCGCCATCTCCCTCAATCTGCACACCGAGAACACCCTCGGGGCCTTCCTCCACAAGGCCACCGACACCATTGACCTCGTCCGGTACCGCGCCGACACCCCGTTCCATGTTGTCGAGTCCGGCCGCCTCCACCTCTACGAGGCGGAGAAGCTGATCTACAAGAGCGCGGCGCCGGAGACCTACTTCCGCGATCACCTGTTGCCCGAGTTCGACCCGGCGTCCCTGCTGATCTGGGACCTGCCGCCGACGCTGTCCATCATCAACGACAACGTGCTTACGATCGCCGACTATATCATCATTCCGACCCATACCGACTATCTCTCGCTCACCGGCATCGGCAACCTGCTCTCCTACCTGGAGCATTTCCGCGCCCAGCACACCGTCAAGTGCCGCCTGCTGGGGATCGCCATCACCCTGCACCGGGAGAACGTGAGCCAGAACCGGGCCAACCGGGAGGTGCTCCAGGCCCGCTTTCCCGACCTGCTCTTCCCCACCGTCGTACCGCTCTCCACGGCCATCGCCACCGCCGCCCAGAACCACCAGACGCCGCTGGAGACGGCCGATCCCCGCGCCCGGGAAGCCTACGTCACCCTGGTGCGCGAAATCCATCAACGCATGTTAACCATCCACGGTCACCATGGCTAGACGCATCCTCTCGGCGGAATCCGCCCTGCAGCCCCCCGCGCAGTTCCCGCTTGGCGCCGCGCCGCGCCAGCCCGCTCCGCCCGTGCTGCACGAGTTGCAGACCCGCTGGGCGGCCCCGGCCGCGCCCCCGGTGTTCGACTGGCAAGACCGCCGCGCGCTGATGGCCGAGATTGACCTGGTCAACCGCGCGCAGACGGTGCTGGACGAGGCGGCCATCCACGTCGCGCCTTCCGTGCTGCGCATCGTGCTGACCGTCAAGGAGAACCTGCCCGACCCGCGGGCACAGCGCGCCTTCCTGGGCGAGCACCTGCAGCTCGACTTCCGCCGCGTTTCCGAACTGTGCATCGTGGCCGAGAGCTACGGCCTGCTGGACCTGGAGCGCCGCGCCAACGGCGCGCGGGAGATCGAGCGCTATGGCTGGAGCATCGCCCTCAAGCTGGCCTATGTGCGCGACCCCCACGACCGCGCCGACCTTTGGGAGCGCGCCCGCGCCGGACGCGCCAAGGCCGCCTACCGCGACGTGCTGGACGAGCTGCGCCGCTTCCGCGAGCGCAAGCTGATCGCCCCGCCCGAAGGCCGCGCCAACGGCGACGGCAACCTCCCCGAGCGGCTCCTCAACGCCAGGCGCCAGTTCGGCCACCTGGATCAATTGGCGCAGGACCTGAACGACCGCGCCCACTGCGAGCAGGCAGTGGAAACCCTGGAGCGCTTGCAGCGCGAGTTGAACCGGATCCGCCGCACCCTGCGCGACCGTCTGCTGGCGCAGGAGCACCAGCAACTGGCCAGCAGCGCCTAAAGGGGGCCGGCCGTCCCCGCGCCCGGGTGGCAAGAACTCTCCCGCAGCGCAAACATGCAGCGTACACTTTCGGTGCCGCTATGCGCTTTGACGACCAATGCATCGCATACTTTTCCAGGGTCAGCCGCCAACGTGGCGAGCAATACTTCTACGAGGGCCGCGTCGCCATCGAGCGCGACGAGCCGGAACGGATCGCCGCCTCGGTGCGCGGCACGAGCATTTATGGAGTGGAGATCGAACTCGTGCCCGACGGCAGTCCGGACGAGGTCAGCCTGGAAACGGCCTGTACCTGTCCGCACTTCCTGCTTGGCGAGCCGTGCAAGCACATCTGGGCCACGATTCTTGCCGCCAGGCACCATTCCCGCAAGTTCGGCCACCGCAAGGTCTTGGTGCTGTCCGTGGTGCCCAAGGAGGTCCCCGAGGCCCTCGATCTGGTGGCCCTCGGCGGCCCTGGCGGCGGTGAGGGCAACGGACATCGCCAATTGGCGTTGATCACCGTCCAGCGGCCTTTGCCTCCGGATAGCCCCGCCGCCGCGCACAAGAAGCCCTCCGCCGACACGAGTTGGCGCCACTGGCTCAACGGTGTGGCGGCGCGGCGGCCCCTCCGTGACGCCTCAAGGCCCCCTTCCGCCCAGCGCCAGATCTGGTACGGCCTGGGGCCTCCGGACGGGCGCACAGACAAGGATCATTTGCGCATTGCCTTTTGGCAGCGCAAGCAACTCAAGACCGGCGCCTGGGGCAAATTCAAGGCCTTCCGCTACCACCCGGAGCGCCTGGACGCGCCCCTGGATCCCGAGGATACCCGCTTGTTGGCCCTCATGGCCGGCCATTGTTTCAACCCCGACCCCTACTCCAGCAACCCTTCCGGCTCCCAATACTTTTACTACCGCTCCATACCCGACGCGGTTGCCAGCGTTACGATTTCTCCGGCGTGGTGGCCCGTGCTGTTGCCGGCGCTCTGCGCCACCGGCCGGCTGGTCCCGGCGCCGCCCACCGGCACCCCTCTCAGCGGTCTGGAGCGCCCTTTCATTTGGGACGACGGCGCGCCCTGGCGGTTCCGGCTTCAGGTCTCCCCAGAGGCCAAAGGCAAAGCCTTGCATGTGGACGGGGTGTTCGCCCGCGACGGCGAGGAGCAGCCGCTCTCCGCGCCTCAAGTCATCCTTGGAGCCGGGCTGTTGATCTTCCCCGGCCGCATGGCCCGGCTGGAACCGCCGCGCGACTTTGCCTGGATCACGGCCCTGCGGGCGCGGCCGGCGCCCCCGATCCCCGTTCGCCACCAGGCGGAGTTGCTCCGCGTCATCGCCGACTCCCCGGAATTGCCCGACCTTCGCCTGGCGCCGGAGCTGGACTGGCAAATCGAGCGCGGCGCCCCGACCCCAAGGCTGCTGGTGACCTTCCGCGACAGCGAGGTGGAGGGCGCCGTGGATTTCGATTACGGGGGTCAGGTTCTCGCGCCCGATCCCGCGGCGCGCCTCGTCCACGACACCGCCGCCAACCGCCTGCTGCTGCGCGACCCGGAGCGGGAGCAGGCGGCCCTGGCCCGGCTCGCCGCCTTGGGCGCCCGCGGCGACCCGGCCGACCCCTCACACTTCAAGCTCTCGCCGGCCAAGTTTCCCGCGCTGGTCAACCTGCTGCTCGACGAGGGCTGGCACGTGCAGGCGGACGGCCGGCGCGTGACCCGCCACACCGGTGTATCGGCCACGGTCGCCTCCGGCGTGGACTGGTTCGATCTGCGGGCCGAGGTGGCGTTCGATCAACAGGCCGTGACCTTGCCACGGCTGCTCGCCTCCCGTGAGCAGCACAAGCCCTACATCGTCCTGGACGACGGCACCGCGGGGCTGTTGCCGGAGGACTGGCTGCGGCGCTACGCACCCCTGAGCGACTTCGCCACCCAGACCGACGGCGCACTGCGGTTCACCCGCGCCCAAGCGGCCCTGCTGGACGCCTGGCTGGAGGAGTTGCCGGACGTCCAAGTGGATCGAGACTTCGCCGACTTCCGCCGCCGTCTGGCGCGTTTCGACGGCATCCGCGAACTGGCCGCTCCCGCCGGCTTCAGCGGGACCCTGCGCGGCTACCAGCGCGAGGGCTTGGGCTGGTTGAACTTCCTGAAGGACTTCAAGCTGGGCGGCTGCCTGGCGGACGACATGGGGCTGGGCAAGACCGTGCAGATCCTGGCCTTGCTGGAGCAGCAGCGCGACCCCGGCGCGGCCCATGCGCCTTCGCTGGTGGTGCTGCCGCGCACCCTGGTGACCAATTGGCTGCGGGAGGCGGAGCGGTTTGCCCCGGCCCTGCGGGTGCTGGATTTCTCCGGGGCCGAGCGCGCCCCCTTGCGCGAACGCTTTGCGCAGGCCGACCTGGTGTTGACCACGTACGGCGTCCTGCGCCGCGACATTGCCTGGTTGCGGAGCGTGCCCTTCCGGTGGGTGATCCTGGACGAGGCCCAGGCCGTCAAGAACGGAAACGCCCAGACCGCCAAGGCGGCCCGTCTGCTCCAGGCCGAGCATCGCTTGGCCGCCACCGGCACGCCGGTGGAAAACCATCTGGGAGAATTGGGCGCGCTCTTCGATTTCCTCAATCCGGGGCTGCTGGGCCGCTCCGCCGTGGCGTCCCTGGCCCGGCTCGGCGCCCGCGAGGCCCCCGAGGAGCCGCTGCGATTGCTGGCGCGGGCCCTGCGCCCCTTCATCCTGCGGCGCACCAAGGCCCAGGTGCTCCCCGAGTTGCCGGAGAAGACCGAACAGGTGCTCTTCTGCGACTTGGGAACCGAGCAGCGCTCCCTCTACGACGAGTTGCGCATCCACTACCGCGCCGCGGTGGACGGCCGCATCCGCGACGTCGGCGTGGGACGCAGCAAGATCCTCGTGTTGGAGGCGCTGCTGCGCCTGCGCCAGGCCGCCTGCCACCCCGGGCTGGTGGACAAGGCCCGCGCCGGGGAGGCCGGCGGCAAGCTGGAGGTGCTGCTGCACCGGCTGGAGGAGTTGCAGGCGGAGGGAAACAAGGCCCTGGTGTTTTCCCAGTTCACCAGCCTGCTGGCCATCCTGCGCCCGGAACTGGAGCGCCGGGGCCTGACGTATGAGTACCTCGACGGCCGCACCCGCGACCGCCAGGCCCGCGTGGACCGCTTCCAGAACGACCCCGAGTGCAAGCTGTTCCTGATCTCCCTGAAGGCCGGCGGACAGGGACTCAACCTCACGGCCGCCCAGTATGTGTTCCTGCTCGATCCCTGGTGGAATCCGGCGGTGGAGGCCCAGGCGGTGGACCGCGCGCACCGCATCGGGCAGGCCAACAAGGTCTTCGCCTATCGCCTGGTGGCCCGCGACACGGTGGAGGAGAAGATCCTGGAATTGCAATCCTCCAAGCGCCGGCTGGCGGACGCGGTCATCAGCGCGGAAGCAGGCGGCTTGAAGTCCCTGAACGCCGACGACGTGCGCCTGCTGTTCGCCTGACGGGCGGCGCGCGGAGTGAAGCCTGCGCCGGCCGCGGAAGCACCTTCCGCGCGGGCTGCGGCGCACGGGGCCGTTACCTCCCTCCGCTCACCCGCTGATACGCCTCCATCAGGGCGCGGAACCGCTCCGGATTGCCGCCGTGGTCGGGGTGGTTGGCCTTGGCCAGCTTGTAGAAGGCGCGGCGCATCTCCGCCGAGGTCGCCTTGGGGGAGACCCCCAGCAGTTTGAAGTCGGCATTGGGGTCGGCTTGCGGCGCGCGGCTCAGGTCAATCACCCGCCCGCCGTAGGATTGCTTCCACTTTTCCCAGTCGGAGCGGAACTCGCGCTCCTCCCGCGCGTCGTCCTCCGGGGTGGGCACGCGGCCCAGCTTCTTCATCTTGGCCAGGTGCTCCTCCAGCTTGCGACGGCTCTCCGCGTCGCGCAGCCGCTCCTGTTCACTCTGCTCGGCCATGGCGATCCCCATTCCGCCGGCACGGCCGCCCCGCCGGGGCCCGCGCCCATTTTAACGCTGACACGCGCCCAACAAACGCGTTATGCTGTGAGATTGACGCGCGGGCGGCCGCCTCCGATGCGGCGCCGCCCCCGCCCGGACAGCGTAATACAGTCCGCCGCAAAAACAAATTCGGACCCGCTCATGGAAGAACTCAAGGCCAAGCGCGAGCAGCTCGAAGGACGCCGCTCGATGCTGGAAGGGTATCTTTGACATCCCCGGCAAACTGACCCACCTCGACACCCTGCAAGCGCGCGCCGGCGCGGAGGCCTTCTGGGCGCTGCCCGCGGAGGAACGCACCGCCGCGCTCAAGGAGATCCAGGCCCTCACCGCCACGGTGGAGGAGTGGCGCGGCTTCCTGGCGGAGCTGGAGGAGTTGCAGACCGGTCTGGCGCTCTGCGCCGAGGAGAACGACACCACGCTGCTGGCGGAGCTGACCGCGCTGGGCGCCAAGCTGGACCAGCGCCTCACCGCCCTGGAGCTGAAGATCCTGCTCACCGGCCCGCACGACGCCAAGGACGCCATCGTCATGGTTCACTCCGGCGCCGGCGGCACGGAGTCGGCCGATTGGGCGGCCATGCTCTTCCGCATGTATCAACGCTGGGCGGAGACGCGCGGTCTGGGCTTTGCCATCCTGGACTACCAGGGCGGGGAGGAGGCCGGCATCAAGTCCGTCACCTTCGAGGTCACCGGCCTCAACGCCTTCGGGCGGCTCAAGACGGAGGTGGGCGTGCATCGCCTCGTGCGCATCTCGCCCTTCGACGCCAACAAGCGCCGCCACACCTCGTTCGCCTCGGTGTTCGTCTATCCCGACATCGAGGAGGAGATCGAGATCGAGGTGAACGACGCCGACCTGCGGATTGACATCTTCCGCGCCTCTGGCCCCGGCGGCCAGGGGGTCAACACGACCGACTCCGCCGTGCGCATCACGCACCTGCCCACGGGCCTGGTGGTGCAGAGCCAGAACCAGCGCTCCCAGCACAAGAACAAGTCCGCCGCCCTGAAGGTGCTCAAGGCGCGCCTGTACGACCTGAAGAAGCAGGAACAGGACGCGGAGAAGGACAAGATCAACGCCACCAAGCAGCGCATTGCCTGGGGCAGCCAGATCCGCAGCTACGTGCTGCATCCCTACCAGATGGTGAAGGATCACCGCACCGACCACGAGACCGGCCAGGCCGGCAAGGTGCTGGACGGCGACCTCGATCCGTTCATCGAGGCCGCGCTGCTGCAGAAGGTGGTGTAGGCTGTGCCGCACTGAACATCGGCCACGGATGGCACGGATGAACACGGATACTGCGCTGCGGTATCGGATGATTACGGAGAAACGCATTCAGTGCTTCTACACCGGGTGCAATCTCGACAATCCCTGAAAGAGTCATCCATGAAATCCGTGGCGAAGAACCGGGTGGAATCCGGGAGGATGCTGGCCGCGCAGAAGATAGGCCACGGATGGCACGGATGAACACGGAGACGAATTCCATGAAAACGACCAAGAAACGCCGATCTGTCGTGTACGATGGCAACAAGCCGTCGGCAATCATTCTCGATATTGCCTCCTTTGAGAAGCTGGTTGAGGCGGCAGAGGACCGAGACGACTTGCGGTTTCTTGCGAAGCTGAAGAAGCAACCGCGCGATGTGATGCCGCTTGAGGAATTCCTTGCGCGGCGGAACCAACGGTGAGCTATCGCCTGGTCCTGGCGCGCCCAGCCCGGAAGGCACTGGATCGGCTTCCGAGGTCCAACCCCACTTCGAACGAAGGAAAATGCCGCAAGATCTAGACTATGGTGCTTTCGGAAAGTTCACATGGCCGGAGGTCGGCGACCAAGTAGTTATCAAACCAAGCGCTGAAAATGCCGCTGGGTTCATAGTGCCGGATAAACACTCTCGCCTCGTTCACCTTGAGAGAGGCTACTACGAAGCAGCAGACCTCCTCGTCGGAAGAGCAATTGCGGGCGATCGGCTTGACAAGAGCACTCTGGTCTATCCGATTCTCTTTCTATATCGGCATGCGCTCGAACTGAGCCTGAAGTATATCCTCGAAACATACGGTCGTTATGCAGGAGAAAGCCCAAATCGAACCAGCCACGATCCAACAACCCTCTGGGAGGCAGTCAGGAATATTCTCAAATGGGCCAACACCAACCGGACGGATGCGGATCAGGTTGTCGAAGACTTCATCAAGCAGTTCTCTCGTGTTGATCCGGGTTCAATGAGCTTCCGATATTCTGTCGATAAGGGAGGTAGCCTGATGGCAATCAAGTTCGATGAAATCGATCTTGAGAATTTGCAGTCTGTAATGGCGTCGATACGCAACTACTTCTTGGGGACAGATGGGTACCTCGACGACCTCGTATCCAACAAGCCGGATGACCACGACTAGTGATTGCGCCTTTTTCGCGATTGCCTCAAATTTTCGGCAGAATTGCATTTCTTCTCGGTAATATGCCTGTCACATCCGTGTCAATCCGTGGCTAAGCCCATGAAATCCGTCTACCTGGAAACCCTCGGCTGCGCCAAGAACCGCGTGGACTCCGAGATCATGCTGGCCGCGCTGGAGCGCGGGGGCTACCGCTTCACCGCCGACCCCGCGCAGGCCCAGGTGATCGTCGTGAACACTTGCGCCTTCCTCACCAGCGCCACGCAGGAGTCCATTGACCGCCTGCTGGAGCTGAGCGACCTGAAGGCCAACGGGCGGCTGGAGAAGCTCGTCAGCGCCGGGTGCCTGAGCGAGCGCTACCGCGCCACCCTGTTGGAGGAACTGCCGGAGGTGGACGGCCTGCTGGGCTCCAGCAACTTCCACGAAATCCCGGCGCTGCTGGACGACCTGTACGCCGGGCGCGACGGGGCCCAGGCGCGCCTGCTGCCCAAGCCCCACTACGCCCACTATGAGGGCCAGGAGCGCATCCAGACCACCCCCGCGCCCTACGTCTACGTGAAGGTGGCCGAGGGCTGCTCCAACATGTGCAGCTTCTGCAACATCCCCTCGCTGCGGGGCTACTTCTCCAGCCGCGGCGTGGAGGCCATCGTGGCGGAGGTGCGCGGCCACGTGGCGCGGGGCATCAAGGAGATCAACCTCATCTCGCAGGACACCTCCAGCTACGGGGTGGACCTGAAGGATGGCAGCGACTTGGAGCGCCTGTTGCGCGCCCTTGACCGCGTGGACGGCGAGTTCTGGGTGCGGCTGTTCTACGCCTACCCCAACACCTTCGGCGAGGGGGCCATCGCCGCCCTGGCCGGGAGCCGCCATGTCGTGCCCTACCTGGACATGCCCTTCCAGCACATCGCGGACGGGGTGCTCAAGGACATGAACCGCCGCATCACGGAGCGACAGATCCGCGCCAAGCTGGAGCGCCTGCGGGCGGCCCTGCCGGCCCTGGCCCTGCGCACCACCTTCATCGTGGGCTTCCCGACGGAGAGCGAGGACGACTTCGCCCGCCTCAAGGCCTTCGTGGCGGAGGGCTGGTTCGACCATGTGGGCGTCTTCGCCTACTCCCACGAGGACAACATCCAGGCGAAGAAGTTCGGCGACCCCGTGCCGGCCCGCGTCAAGCGCCTGCGCCGCAAAGCCCTGCTGGCCGCGCAGCAACGCGTTTCCGCCCGGCGCAACGCCGCCCGCGTGGGCCAGGTGCTGGACGTGCTGGTGGAGGGGCCGTCCGCCGAGACCGACCTGCTGCTCCAGGGCCGCGCCGCCTTCCAGGGTCCCGAGGTGGATGGCCTGGTGCTCATCAACGAGGGCACCACCACCGCCGGCGCCTTCCACCGTGTGGAAATCACCGAGGCGCATGTGTATGATCTGGTCGGCCGGGTCGTTTGAGTTGTGAATTGAACCGCAGATTACGCGGATTTCACAGATTGAACCGCAGACGCTTCCGGTGGACCGAACGTTTGAAGCTGGACGCGTCTGACATCGAAAAGCATCAGGCGATATTGAAAGACCTGATTGACAAGGCATACCGCAATTGGGTTGGCGAGTGATCGACCGCTCTTCCTGGCCCTCGTACCGACAAGTCGCCGATGGATTTACGCGATCCCCGCACGTACGCGATCATTGGGGCCGGGTTCGAGGTGCATAAGACGCTGGGCGGGGGATTCCTGGAGGCTGTCTACGGCGATGCGCTGGCCGCTGAGTTCTCGGAGCGCCAAATCCCATTTCAGCGGGAACTCGAACTTCCGATCCTTTACAAGGGTCGGCGGCTCCCGACGGTTTATCGCGTGGATTTTGTTTGCTACGGCAATCTGATCCTTGAGATCAAGGCGATATCCCGGCTATCTTCGATAGAAGAGGCCCAGATCATCAACTATTTGAAGGCGACCGGATTGGAGGTTGGTTTACTGCTGAACTTCGGTCCGAAGTCACTGGAACACCGGCGGTTCATCAACTCCAAATCTGTGTAAATCCGCGCAATCTGCGGTTTCAACCCATTCGGTTCGGATCCGTGCAATCTGTGAAATCCGCGGATGCCGTTCCTCCAAGAGCCAACCATGTCCGGACATAGCAAGTGGAGCAAGGTCAAGCACTTCAAGGGCGCGGTGGACACCAAGCGCTCCAAGCTCTTCACCAAGCTGGTGCGGGAGATCACCGTGGCGGCCCGGCTGGGCGTGCCCGACCCCGACGCCAATGCCCGGCTGCGCCTCGCCATCCAGACCGCGCGCGACAACTCCATGCCCAAGGACACCGTGGAGCGCGCCATCAAGAAGGCCACCGGCGCCGGCGAGGACTTCAACTATGAGGAAGTGCTCTACGAGGGCTATGGCCCGGGCAAGTTCGCCGTGGTGGTGGAGGCCATGACCGACAACCGCAACCGCACGGCTTCCGTGATCCGCACCGTGTTCAACAAGGGCGGCGGCACGCTCGGCTCCTCCAACTCCGTGCTGTTCCTGTTCGAACGCAAGGGGACGATCCTCGTTCCCAACGCGGGGCTGACCGAGGACCAGCTCACCGAGCACGTGCTGGAGGCCGGGGGCGACGACATCCAGGACCTGGGCGAGGAGTTCCTCGTCACCTGCGCCCTGGAGGCCTTCGGCGCCGTGCGCGCCTACCTGGAGTCCAAGCAGGTGCGGATCAAGTCCGCCGGACTGGAGCGCGTGCCCACCACCAAAATCATGCTGGAGACCCAGGAAGCGGCGGAGAAGGCGCTGGCCTTCCTCTCCGCGCTGGAGGACGAGGACGACGTGCAGAACGTCTACGCCAACTTCGACATTCCCGACGCCGTGCTGGCTCGGCTTTCGTGACCCACCCTTGAGTCCGGCCCCGCTGCTCATCCTGGGCATAGACCCCGGCAGCCGCCGCACGGGCTGGGGCGTGGTGCGCCACGCCGGGAACCGGAGCGAGCGCCTCGCGGGCGGCACCATCCAGCTCGACCCCGCCGCCCCCCTGGCCCAGCGCCTGCTGACGCTGGACGCCGCCCTGGGCGAGATCCTCGCCGCGCACCGCCTGGAGGCCTGCGCGGTCGAGGCGATCTTCAGCGCCAAGAACGCCCGCTCCGCCCTGGTGCTGGGCCATGCCCGCGGGGTGATCCTGGCGGCGGTGGCCCGCGCGGGCGTCCCCCTGTTCGAGTACACGCCCGCCCAGGTGAAGCAGGCCGTGGTGGGCACGGGCCGCGCCGACAAGCAGCAGGTGGCCCGCATGGTGGCCGTGCTGCTCAACCACCGCGCGCCCCTGGCCGAGGACCAGGCCGACGCCCTGGCCGTTGCGCTGACGCACGCCGCGGCGGCCCGCATGCCCCCGCCCCGCCGCTAGCAGGGTGCGGAAAAACGAATGGGTGGTGGTTGGTGGGGGCTTTGCCCCGCCCTTTTGTCTGGCTCGGCGCCAACGCGCCGAGCGCCCCAGCAGGAAGCAGGGCTCCCTGCACCCGGTATAGGGGTATCGGGATTGGACGATCACGATCGGTCATACAGGGCGCAAATCGGTTCCAGGAGCGGAGCCGGCAATCACCGGCAAAACCCTGTGCTGCCTTGAAGCTTTTGTTTTCGTGGCGGCCCGC
>Ga0315281_10011621_pt1 | contig 12058 bp, 10 predicted proteins | sample YL17G07_0_MG_FD_204540 | JGI IMG/M metagenome (GOLD analysis project Ga0315281, IMG submission 204540) | Sediment microbial communities from Yellowstone Lake, YNP, Wyoming, USA - YL17G07_0 | ecosystem: Environmental > Aquatic > Freshwater > Lake > Sediment | place: USA: Wyoming | collected... | reverse complement strand
TTTGTTCGTCTCCACCGCGACAACGACGGATTCAGTCGACTCCCTCAGCACTGTAGCCCACACTTGCTTGTCAGCAGAGCAGAAATACTGTGGTTTCCATCTCCCTGGGCCTTTCGCGCTCTCCCCTCGATAAGGTGAAGCGTACACCAGCGCGGGGAGCGGCTCAGGACTACCGCCCGACCGAAGTTGGTCCAGCGTCGCAGCAATTATTCCAGTGAACGCGGCCGCCTCGCGCAACAATTGAGCCCGCAGCTTTGACAGTGCTCCGGGCTGACCAGCGGCCAGTTGTTCGGCGACGACCGCTTCCGCGAGCATTCGACTGAAGGCATTCGCTTCTTCTTCGAAAGCCCGGTCTGCCTGGCGGGCTTCGAACATCCACCAGTAATCGCGCGGCGACAGGACGGTTCCGGCTTCATGCGCCATCTGAAGAAACGGCTCCAGGATCCTCGAAGCCACGCCTATGACGTCCGGGCGCGAGCGGAGGAGTTCATCCCCGGCCGAAATCGCGCTGAGTGCCCGCGCAAGCGCGGCCACCAGATTCCGGTCGGTCTCGATCCGGTCTTTGACCTTCTCGCGCGCGAGTTGCCACGCTGCCTCGCACCAGTCTCGCATGATCAGCAGGTCTTCCGCTGCTTCCATGTCTTCGTCGCTCAGCGCGTCCGCGCGGATGATCTCCTGCGCCTGCTGCTCGAAGGCAACCGTCTCCATGTACCTGGCCGCGGCGAGCACCAGCCAGTGCCAAACATCCGGCGGCACCGAAGCCATCTCGTCATTCAAGGTGTCGGGACCGCCGTAGCGCTGCACCAGGGCACAATGTCGCAGTATCTCGAATGCGACTTCCTCCTGCGTCGCCTCGCCGCGCGCGGGTTCCTTGTCAGGGGAAGTTCGGGCCAACCACGAAGCCAGCATATGGGCGTGGTACCTGAGCCAGTCTTTCCTGCCCCACTCCGGATTTTCGCGGATATTACGCTCCATCACCTAGTTCCTCGGCCCGTTGACGCAGTTTTTTAAACACTTCTGGGTAGAAAGCGCCGAGGGTGCCTTTCCGCGGAATTCGTGGCAATTCCGGCGGCGCTACTTCGTCCCATTCCGGCGGCTGCTTGCCCCACTCGTCGCACTCGACCCACGTAACGATCTTTTCAGTGCCTTTATTATCATCTTTGTATGCTTGCCGCCCTCGCAAGCGCCGATTTTGTAGTTCCCACGCGTGGTTGAAGCACGTTTCTGGCGTCGTCTCAGGGCCCGCGCTCTTGTAGTATGCAGAAAGCACGCATGTCTCGGCGCCAGCTACCAGGAATCCGTAATTCGTGAGCATGACGAATTTTCGCTTCAACTTCGGCTGAGTGCCGGTCGCAACCTGTCTCTCGTCAAATTCGGCGTAAAGCGGGCGCTCAGCCGCCCATCTGATTCCTTTGTCCAGTACAGGGCAAACTAGCTCATACACTCTTAATACGATGCTCGACGCCAACTCCTGACATTCTTTTTTGAACAAGCCTTCCGCGTTATTTTCAATAGGCGGGAAGCCTGTCGTCGCTTCCGCCAGATCTTTAACGGCAGCGCGCCAGTGCTCATTGGGGTTGCCAAAGTGCCAGAGGTGGGCGCGTAAGTACTCTTCGTTGGGAAACAACCGTAGCTCAAGGCGACGATGAAGTACTCGGCCGCCGTCGGGCTCAACCTTGTAAAGATCGTACCGCCTCGTCTCGATAGCCACGGTGGCTAAGCCCTCCAAGGGGATGTAAACCCCTGGTCCGCAAGCTTCTCCCGGAGCACGTGCAGCGCCCGGCTTTTCCGCTGCTCTACGGCGTTCGGTTCAATTTCGCCCATCATCTCGGCGATAAACGCCGACGAAAACGGAGAGCGGCTTCCCGCTCTTGCCGACTCGCGGTAGATTGTGTCGAGCTTCGCCAGAATACTACTCTCATCCAGCTTGCATGTGTCGCTCAACCAGCGGAGTTGTTCTCGGCTCAACCCAATGCAGTCATAAAACAACCTGCCCCCCAGGACGAGAGGGATGGAGTTCTCGGGGTTCATTTCCTCATCGAGTATCTTGCGCACGGCTTCCCGGAATCCGGTAAGATCAACAGGCGTACGGGAAGGCGGTGGAGGCGGACGGGGCCCAGGTCCGATCTCCTTTACATATTCTTCAAACCCGCTGTGCAGGATCTTGCGGAAATAGTTCTCAAAATAGGAAAGGAGTTCTTGTGCCGTGGCTTGTGCGTTGGCTTGATAGTGCTGCTGAAGCGCGTGGTGGAGCGGCCGCAGCTTATGGTGCTGAAAAATCCAGCCCTTCATCCAATGTGCAACGTGGGCCAAGCCGGGCGGCGAGGCGCTCTTCGCCCACCCGCGAAACTTGGCCTCGACGAAGCTGTCGAAGGTCTTCTCACCCTTGAATGGGAGCGTCTCAAAGATGTAAGCCCATGCTGTCTCATAGGCTGTCTCATCATCTCTGGTGAGGCAGTACCCGAGTATACGCAGTATGTCCGGCACTTCTTCAGCCACCGCACATTCCCCGTGATGTCAGGGCGACACTTGTCGAGCGAGACGAACTTTCTGTCGCACAAGCCGTTGCAGTTGATTCTCTGCTCGCGCTGAGAGGCACTTGGAACCAGTCAGATTCTCAATTGCACGCACAGAGTATCCGTCGTAAGGGGAGGAAGTCAAGGCTGCGAGAGATATGAACGGCGGCTGAAGGGCGCGGCGGGTGTCATTCCCGGGAATCTCATCTACCGTCAAGAAGCACGCCCCGGCGCGATTTGAAGGATGGTTGTGACGGGGACAGCGCCCGCATCCGTGGATGAAGACAACCGGGTTCGCACGAATTGCACGGCTGCGAGTTCGCCTTGGGGCGGAATTTGAACCCACGACCGCAGACCACAGCCCGGAAGCGCGATTATGTTAGTGTCTGAGGGATAGGGAGTTACGACAGGCGGTAATCGGGCTGCTGACTAAAATGCGACTCTTTCTGTGCGAGCCTCTCTTTCTGAACATTGACCAGCCTTATCAGCCATTGTCAGCGAGTGTCTGGGGTGGACAGCTTTGACCCACACCGAGACTTGACATTCTGATGGCGAAACGATAAACGCTATACACCTGTTCGCAAGTGATGACACTTTGACCGCACGCCTTACTGAATTGCGCGGGCATAGTGCATACTGCTTGCGATCCCTTGCAGGAGTACGACGATGGACGCGATAACCCGCGAATTTGAGGCGGTGTGCCAGGCGCAGTTGGACCGATTCTTCGCGGCTCACCCCGACGCCACGATGCGCAAGCGGGCGATGAAAGCGCTACGGATACTTCGGGCCAGTGAGAAGCCGCTGAAGGGCAAGCCCGAGGGATGGGCTGCGGGGATCATCTATGCAGTGGCCATGGACGGTCATATTCCGTGTGGCGTCCCGGGGTTGCTCAACGCCGAATTCGAGCGGCTCATGGGTGTCACGATGGGCACCGCACGCTATCGCGCAGCGAGAGTCATGGACTTGCTGACGTTCTAACGCCTGGCCGTCTGCACGCCACTCGTCGAACCGAAGAATCCCGCGGCGGGGAGGCCTGACGACCGCCGCCAGATGGAAGCCGCCAGAGCCAATTTCTGGACCGCAGAAACCGTTACGCGGGCCGTCTATGTCCTTCGGGCACGTTCCTTTGCCCAGTGCGGCCGCTGTTTCCTCCTCGTTGGCCTTCTGTACGAACTGGGCCGCCCTCGCCCAACGTGGGTGCCCTGTGCGCGTTCTGTGGCGTTCAGGGCCGCTCCTGTGGTCCAGGTGACGTGACCAGGGCGGTCCTCTCCGGACGACGCGCGGCTTCTTGCGGCCGTGGTAGTCGAAAAAGGCACCACCGAGGTTCACTTCAGCAACCGGACCTGTTTGTCGAACGCGATATCTCCACTGCCTTCAGAACCTCCTCGACCGTAATCTCCTGAAGAATTTCGCAGCCCTGCGTCCGGCAGTCGTTGTTGCACCCGAGCCACTCGAACATCATGCAGGGCGGCGTGCACTTGTGGTCGCGCTGCGCGTCCTTCGGCCAGATCGTCTTGTGCAGCGGGTAGTGCTTGGCGATCTGGTCGGCGTGCGTCGAGCCGAAGAGACCGATGGCCGGCACATGAACGGCGGCCGAGAGATGGAACAGCCCGGAATCTGGCGTGACGACGGCGTCGCATTCGGCGGTCAGCGCGCCGAGCTGCCAGATCGGAACCCCGATGACCTTGCGCCCCGGCACTTCGGCGACCGCGCTGAACCACGTGTGAAAGACGAGGACCGTCGCGCCTTGCCCATCGAGCGCCTTTGCCAGCTCGATCCAACGCGGCAGAGGCCAGTCGCGCCGGATGTTGTTCGTGCAGAAGGGCGCCAGGCCGATGATCGGACGCTTCACAGCCGTCCCGAGCCACGCCCCGGCCCAGGCCCGCTCCTCGTCCCTGACGACGTAACGCGGCACGTAATCGGAAGGCATCAGGCCGGCGGCCGCGCAGAAGGACTCGATCCGATTCCGGTCGAGTCGGTCGCTCTTCTCCCGCTCGTACCTCGCCGCAGGGCACCAGAGATCAATCGTCAGGTCGAACGCGGGAAGGCCCGGATCGGCCAGGTACGGGTGCAACTTCGGGTCTGGCGCGGTGTCGCGCTCGCGCCGGCCCTGGCACTCGACGGGGACGAGGACGTCCACGTCGGGGCAGTGTTCCTGGACCTCCCGGTAATCCCGGAGGCCGAAGTACCAGACCTTCGCGTCCGGCCACTTCTCTTTCACGGCGCGGGCGACCGGCAGCGTGCAGAGGATGTCGCCGATCCCGCCGGCCTCTCTTAAAATGCGGACGTTCATCGCGGGAAAACCTCCTGTAGTTTCTCTGGCCCCAATTCGCACATGATCCAGAGCGCTTCCTCAAACATCCGGCGCTTGAGGAAGCAGTCGACCTCGTCCGGTTTGCGAATGTCGCCGTGACGATCCAGACTGTTCATCCGGCAGCCGCCGCCGCAGAGGTACTTGATCGGGCAGGCGATGCAGTCGGGTCGGGTGTAGAAGCGGTTGTCCTTCCACTTCGCCCGCAGTTCCTCGTCCACGCCGGTGTCCAGATGGCCGATGATGGACTTGCCCTCTCGATGGCAGGCGAAGAGATGGCCGCCGGGGTCCACGGACAAGTATCCACAGCCTGCTCCGCACTCCGTGCAGGAATGCTGCGTGTAGAGCAGGCGGCGCAGCGCCCACGCGAACTGTTGCAGTGACGGCCTCTTGCCGGCCCGTACCTGGGCGACGTACCAGTTGGCGGCCAGGTGATACTCCTGCGCGAGCGCGTCATAATGCGCCGGCGTGATCGCCAGAGGGTGACCGTCCGGCAGCCGCAGGCAGGCGGTCTCGTTCAGGCTGCACGCCTCGACGCTCATGTGGCCCGCGTAGCCGTCCTCGATGAGCGCGTTGAGATATTCAATGCGCGGGAGCATATCGATCCCCGCGCCGGTGAACGTGCTGCGCAGCGTCGTCCGGCGCGCCAGACCGCGCCCTTTGAACTTCCGCAAATTGGCGACCGTGGCCTGCTGGCTGTTCAGGGCGTCGCTCTTGGCCGGGCGCATTCGGTTGTGAATCTGCTCCGGGCCGTCGAGACTCACGATCAGGGAGAAGCCGTTCTCGTCCAGAAATCGAACTCGCTCGTCGTCGAGCAGGGTCGCGTTCGTCGTGATGTGCAACGTCCTGTCCACGCCGCGTTTCGCCGTGAGGTCTTTGACGTAGGCCGTGACGCCGGTGATCAGGTCCCAGTTGAGGAGCGGTTCCCCGCCGAAGAAGCCGACGGCGATGCTCTGCTTGGGAGAGAGCAGATCAACGGCTTTACGCGCCGTGTCCATCGTCATCATCCCGCCCTGTTCGGGGTAGTAGTTCCGAACGAAGCAGTACTGGCAGGCGAGGTTGCAGGCGTGCGTCGCCTCCAGCACCAGGAACAGATATTCCGTCTGATGGAAGAAGCGGAACTGCGGTTTCTCCGCGCAGTTGAGTCCGTTCTCGTGGAGGCTTCGCACCCAGCCCGGTTCTTCAATTCTCTTGTCGTCAACCTCGACGGCCGCCATGCTGTTCACGTCGTAGAGCACCCAGAGGGGCGCGCCAGCGCTCCCGGTGTGGCCAGGCAGCTTCACGACATCGACCCTCGGCTCGGCGGGGCTGGACTGGAAACGGCGTTCGCGCTTCGCATTGAGCGGTCTGAACATCCTTATCCTCCTTTTCTTTTCGGGCGCCAATCGTGGTTGCACAAGTCGAGGCGATCCCTGATGGCGCCCATGACCAGCGGCCTTCCCTTGACGCGCTCGATGAACTCCTTCGCCGCCTTGACCAGGCCGCGCCGGTAGAAGCATTCCGTCGGGCTGAAATAGCCGTTCCCGCGAGAGTCCTTACGCGCCCAGTCCAGGCAACAGCCGCCGCAGACGGATACGATCTCGCAGCCAGCGCACTCCGGTTCCGCTCCGGCGCGCCGGCGCTGCTCGAAACGCTGGAACCAGGCCGGGTCAATCCCCGTTTCCATGTCCCCCATGCGCAGGTCGGGGTACTGCGTGAACATGCAGGGGTAGAACTCCATCTTCGGGGTGACCTGGAGCGAGAAAATTCCAGCGCCGCACTTGTGGGTCAGTTTCGCGTCGACGACGAGAAGGCGCAGCTCGTTCATGATCGTGTCGTTGAAGGAGAGCCGGGACAGGAAGTCCGAAAGGTCCGCGTCGGAGAGCGGTTCGAGCGCCCGGAAGCATTCGGAAAATTCCTCGACCCAGAGAGCGGCGTCCGCCAGCGTCATGTCCGCTGCCTTGACGGGGTACAGGGAGGCCAGATCGAAATGCTCCATGATCTCGCGGTATCGGGCCAGGAGGTTCATCGGGCGCTTGAGGATGACCTGCGAACCTTCCGTCGTGACGCGGTCGTCGAACCGGCTGAGACGCTCCGCGAACTCAGCCGCCGGTCGGCCGTGCAGTGACACGGTCAGATATCCGAGGCGGTCCGCGTAGTTCACGACGCCGTCCGGCGTCTCCATGAGGTTGGTCGAGGACATGAAGAAGTAGACCGGCACGGCGCAGGCACCGCCACTATTAATGTAGGCCACGTAATCGGCGATGCCCGTCACGTTGTCGATTCCGAGCGTCGGTTCTCCCAGCGTATTCAGGACGAACGACAATTCACGGGGCTTCGTCGCGGCGCGGTTGGTGTGCGCCACGAAGTAATCGACCACCCGCTTCAGGTCGGGCAGGGGCAGCCGCTGCTTCACGGGCAGTCCCCGCGACGGGCAGTACGGGCAGCCCGCATTGCACTGCCGGGAATCGCTGATGCAGACCATCTGCAATGTCGGGATTTTCTCGGTCATCGGCACCCCGCCGTTGTGCAGACCGCCTGGCAAGCCGTCTGACATGCCGTCTGGCACGCCGTTTGACATCCGGTCTGGCACGCCGTCTGGCAAGACGTTTGGCAGGCCTGCGTTTCGCACGCGGTCTGGCAGGCGTGCGTTTGGCAAGCCGTCTGGCAAGCCTGAGTCTGGCACGCCGTCTGGCAAGCCTGCGTCTGACAGGCCGTCTGGCATGGGTGAGTCTGACAAGCCGTTTGGCACGCCTGGGTTTCGCAGGCGGTCTGGCACGCGTGCGTCTGGCACGCCGTCTGACAGGCCTGCGTCTCACACGCCGTCTGGCAGGGATGAGTCTGGCAGGCGGTTTGGCATGCCTGGGTCTCACAGGCCGTCTGACACGCCTGCGTCTCGCAGGCGGTCTGACAAGGCTGCGTTTCGCAGGCGGTCTCGCATGTGACTTCACAGTCCGTTTCGCAAGCGACTTCGCAGCCGGTCTCACACGCAACCTCGCAGGCCGTCTGGCACGTCTGCGTCTCGCACGCCGTCTGGCAGGGCTGGGTCTGACATGCGGCTTCGCAGGAAACCTCGCATCCCATTTCGCAAGCGACCTGGCAGCCCGTCTCACACGTCACCTGGCATCCGGTCTCACAAGCGACTTCACAGCCCGTTTCGCATTCCGTCTCGCACCCAGTTTCGCAGGACACTTCGCAGCCGGTTTCACAGTTGACCTCGCAGCTCGTTTCGCAGGTAACCTGACAGCCGGTTTCGCAGGCGACTTCACAGCCAGACTCGCAACTGACCTCACAGGCCGTCTGACAAGTGTGGGTTTCGCATCCAGTCTCACAGCCGACCTCACACGCCGTCTGACAGGTCTGGGTTTCACAGCCGGTTTCGCACCCGACCTCGCAGGCCGTCTGACAGGCCTGGGTCTCGCAGCCAGTCTCGCACCCAACCTCGCAAGCCGTTTGGCACGTCTGGGTTTCGCAGCCCGTCTCGCAGCCGACTTCGCATGCCGTCTGACAGGTCTGCGTCTCACAGCCGGTTTCGCAGGCGACCTCACAGGCTGTCTGGCATGCCTGGGTTTCGCAGCCCGTCTCACACCCGACCTCGCACGCGGTTTGACATGCCTGCGTTTCGCAGCCGGTCTCGCAGCCGACCTCACAGGCCGTCTGGCAGGCTTGAGTCTCGCAGCCAGTTTCGCAACCCACCTCACAAGCCGTCTGACAGGCCTGCGTTTCGCAGCCCGTCTCGCAGCTGACCTCGCACGCAGTCTGACAGGCCTGGGTCTCGCACCCGGTCTCGCAGCCAACTTCGCAAGCTGTCTGGCATGCCTGGGTTTCGCATCCCGTCTGGCACCCGACTTCGCATGCGGTCTGACAGGTCTGAACCTCACACCCGGTTTGGCAAGCGGCCTCGCAGTCGGTCTGGCAAGAGGCTTCACAACCGGTTTGACAGGCCGTCTCGCATCCCGCCGCTTCACAGCCAGTTTCACAACCGGACTCGCATGCAGCCTGACAATCGCCCTGACAACTGCCCTCGCACGCTCCCTGGCAAGCGCCTTCACAGGCTCCCTGACACGCCGTTTCGCAGGCCGTCTCGCACCCGTTCTGGCAACCCGTCTGACAATTCAACTGGCAAGCGGACTGGCACGCGAGTTCGCAGGTCGTCTGGCACCCGGTTTCGCACCCGGTCTCGCATCCTTGCTGGCATCCGGCCTGACACGTCAGTTGGCAGGCCGACTGGCAGGAGAGTTCGCAGGTTGCCTCGCAGCCGGCTTCACACCCCGCTTCACATCCGTGCTGGCAACCCGCCTGACACGTCAGTTCGCAGGCCGACTGGCACGCCAGTTCACAGGTCGCCTGGCACCCGGTTTCGCACCCTGTCTCACACCCCTCCTGGCAACCCGCTTGGCAGGACAACTGGCAGGCCGACTGGCACGAGAGTTCGCACGTCGCTTCGCAGCCTTCCTCGCAGCCCGTTTCGCATCCGTGCTCGCACCCGGCCTGACATGCGCTCTGGCAAGCGCCCTGACATGCAGCCTGGCAGGCGCCTTGGCAACCCGTCTCACAGCCTGTCTCGCATCCGTGCTGACAACCGGCTTGGCAATTCAGTTGGCAAGCCGACTGGCACGCCAGTTCACAGGTCGCTTCGCAGCCTGCCTCACAGCCGGTTTCACAGCCGGATTCGCAGCCGGCCTGACATGCGTTTTCGCAGGCGCCCTGGCACGCGGTCTGACAGGTCCCCTGGCATCCCGTTTCACAACCCGTCTCACAACCGGATTGGCAGCCTCCGGCCTGGCAATTCAACTGGCAGGTGGACTGGCAACCGAGTTGACACGTTCCCTGGCAACCCGCTTCGCAGCCCGTCTGACAACCGGTCTGGCATCCCCCGGCCTGACAGTTCATTTGGCAAACGGACTGGCAGCCGAGTTCGCATGTCCCTTCGCAGCCCGTTTCGCAACCGGTCTGGCAACCGGATCGGCAAAACGTTGCGCCGGAAATGACGCGCGTGATCTGATCGCCGAGGTCGGCCATCTGGTATCCGTTGAGATTGACGACGCCGCCATCCTCGGTGAAGAAGATCACGCCGTCGTTCGCCAGGGCGCCAATGTCGGGCTGGCTGCGCAGGTTCTGGACGGGGAAGACGCGGCCGTAGCAGTCGACCGCGAGGAATACCGGCTCGTCGCCGCCGCTGGCCTCCCAGCCCGTGCAGAGCATCGCGGTCGTCACGCTGGTCGCGCTCAATTGCAGAGACGCGATCATCCCGACGAGGTCGCCGGTCTGGAGCGAGGAGTCCGCGACCTGGAGCAGGACCGTGTCGGTCGTCTCGTTGTGCATCCAGAGCTTCAGGACGCCAGCCTCGTAACTCAACCGCGTCGCCACTTGGCCGCCGCCCGCGGGCATGGACGCCAGCTTCGTCTCGGCGCCAGCGACCCGCTTCCAGATCTCGAACGTGATGGCCAGCGTCGGCGGCCCCGGGATCTGGATTATGCTCCGCTGGCTCTCCTCATAGGCGTAAGGGTCAAGGATGTTCTGGTACAACGTCCTGCTGAAACTCGGATCGGAGCGCTTGCCGATGACGACCGAGCCGCCGTTGACGATCAGGCCTCCGGGAGTCCAGGATTTAATGTAGAAATCGTACAGTTGCTCCCCGCTGGACACGTCGCAATTGAAATCGTTCCCGGACGTGGGGTCGTTCAGATTCTGGGAGGCGTGCCCGTTCCAGCAGGTGAGGCCGACCGGGGGATATGTGCAGTTGTACCCCAGATACCAGGCGTTTCTGCCCTGCTGCAAATAGAGCGACCATGTTGTGGCCACGGTCTGCTGGATCATGGAATAGGAAAACGTCCATCGCGTCCCGCCGAAATAGAAGTTGTCCTTGTCCTGACCGCGAATAACCGGGCCGCTGAACCCGAAGATCGGGGCGGCGCTCCCGTCCGAGTTGTAGCCTGGACTGGAGGACGTGAAGTCTGCGTGCTGGGCCCCGGTCTGCGCCTGGCGGAAGTAGAGCGCGACCGTCTCGTGCATGCCGGGGATCGTGCCGACGCCGAAGTTCAGCGTCCCCGTCTCCACGACGAAGAACGAGCCTTGCCCCTGCAACTGATACTGCGTCCAGTTCGGCCCCAGATCGCCGAAGGCCGGCACCGGAACGCGCTGCCAGAAATCAGTGGAGAGGGACATCAGCAGCACCAGAAACAAAGCTTGCATGGCAAATCATTCCACATAGGTGATTTCGTCGCCGTAGTCCTGTATCGTGTACGCCGACAGGTCCAGAATCCCGTCGAGGTTCATGAAGGTCGCGCCGGCGCCGGGGATGATGTTCACGGCCTCGTAAATGTTGCCGTTGCTGTCGACCAGCAGGATCACGCAATTAACCTCCGCTCACGGTCACGTCGCCCGGCGCGGTCTGCGTCAGCGTGAAACGGCTGCTGAAAACAAGGACCTTCACCGGCCGCCCGGCGGTCGCGCTTGAGCCGGTGCGGATCATTTTCGTGCCGCCGCGCTGGCCGGTGATCAGCACGACGACGAGCGGGGAGTCCAGTTTGCCGATGACAAGCATGGGGCCGAGCGGGTCCACACCGGCAAGCCACGATCCCGTCTGCGCGCCGATCCGCTGGCCGACCGTAATGGAGTCCCAATTGGCAACGCGCACGGGCCGCAGTCCATATGTCCATCCTGCTCCAAGCGCGCCGGCGGCGGACGGCTTCGACGCGATGATGATCCGCGAGATGCACGGATACGAAGGCTGCTGGACAACCAACAGCCCCTGAAACGCGGCGCTCGTCAGCCAGCCGACGCCGTACTGCGGCATGTCGGACGAGGCAGTGTTCTTGAAGGGGGTAGCATCGTCCGGCGTCCGGTCGGCCGAACCGCCCTGGTTCATCATCCGTTGACGGACATAGTTCGCTACATCAACGAACGTGTTCCAGGTATCGGCCTTGACCTTGAGCTTGTCGCCCTTGCTGACCTTTTCCAGGCCGGCCATGACTCAACTCCTGGCCTTGGTACGCCAGCCGAAGCGGACGTGCAATGCACGTCCGTCCACGAGCGTGATCGTGTCTTCAGTGACGCCGGCAACTTCGCAGTAGTTCTTGTTGAGCGCCTGGACCAGGTCCGCGATTGCGCGCGGGATCGGCGCGTCAACCCACGCGGTTCCCTTCCGGATGCGACCGGGTATCGTCTCGCTCATGTGCCTATCCCCATTTCAGAGAAGAGCGTGCCTTGGTAAACCCGCTCGATATAGACCGCGACTGGCTTCTTGACG
>Ga0315281_10011620_pt1 | contig 12058 bp, 8 predicted proteins | sample YL17G07_0_MG_FD_204540 | JGI IMG/M metagenome (GOLD analysis project Ga0315281, IMG submission 204540) | Sediment microbial communities from Yellowstone Lake, YNP, Wyoming, USA - YL17G07_0 | ecosystem: Environmental > Aquatic > Freshwater > Lake > Sediment | place: USA: Wyoming | collected... | reverse complement strand
TAAACAGTGTTGCACGCATTGGCCGTTACCGGAAAATCCGGGGACTTTGTATAGCCCGCCACACAGAGATATCCATCCTTGTCCGTCGCAATACACGAGGCATAATCATATCCCGATCCCCCCAAAAACGTGGAAGACAGCAGGCCGGTCAACGGGGCGTTGAGCTTTGATAGAAAGGCATCGCAGTCTCCGCCGTTGTAAGATATGTCGTAGGCGTCCGGTGTGGTAGGAAAGTTTGACGATGCAGTCTCTCCCGCCACACAAATATCCCCCTGCGCATCGGCGGTAATGGCACAGCACCGGTCATTGGAAACACCACCCAAAAACGTGGATGCCGGAAGGCTTGCCAAATCGCCGCTGAGCTTGGACACAAAGGCATCATAGCCGCCCCCGCCGTGAACTGTGTCATAAGCAAGCACGGTGGTAGGAAAGTCCGCCGACGCTGTCCTGCCGCTCACGTATACGCCCCCGTCCGGGTGTTTCAGCATGGCCGATATCCCGTCCTCAGAAGACCCGCCTAAGAAAGTGGAAGCGAGCAGACCCGTCAAATCCCCCTTTAATTTCGACACAAAGCCATCGACGTCTCCGTTGTGTGAGGTGCTGTAAGAACCGCCGGTTACGGGAAAATCCGGCGACGCTGTTTCTCCGGCCACGTAGACGTTCCCCTGCGCGTCAACCGTTACACACCTCGCAATGTCGTCAGAAGCCCCGCCCAACAGCGTGGAGGCAATGATGTTTGACAAATACCCGTTTATCTTTGACGCAAAAACGTCGCCGTAACCATGCCGGGAAACGCCGTAAGCGCCTTCCGTTGTGGGAAAGTTTGCTGACAACGTCCTGCCTGCAAGATAAACGTTGCCGCCAGCGTCTAAAGTCAATGAATAGGCGTAATCCTCCAAGCTGCCGCCGAGATAGGTCGAGGCGATGAGCGTTGACAGCGTTGCATCGAATCTGGATATAAAGGCGTCTATGTTCCCCCCACGAAACGTGCTGCACAGAGCACCCACCGAAGTGGGAAAGTCAGTTGACCACGTATAACCGGCCACATAGACGCTCCCCTCTGCATCGACCGCCATTGATTGGAGAGACTCTTCGGCTGAACCGCCCAGATAGGTACAAGCGATGATGTTTGTCATGGTTGCATTTAATTTCACGATAAAGGCGTCGCTGCCGCTGTTGTAGGAGACGGCGTAGGCATCCGTGGTTGTGGGGAAATCGAGTGACCGCGTGTGCCCGGCTGCATACACGTTACCGCTTGCATCCGTTGTCAGTGAAAATATGGCGTCGGCGCTTTTCCCGCCAATATAGGTAGAGGCAACCAGGGGACCGATGACGAGTTCCTTTGACTTGTTATATGAGGGGACGTTAAGGCTATACCCGATTGGCACCAGCAAGCAGTCTTGCCCTGTTTGCCCCGAATAATGGGGTGGCAGAAGGGAAAAGAGGCAAGGGATGGCCTGTAGTGTCGCGCCATCCTTTTTGCACGGCAGTTCCTGCCCCCCAATAATCCGATAATCTACGGTCACCTCAACCTTTTTGCCGTCAATTTCCTGATATGCGAAGGGTCGTGAGAAGATAACCGTGCCATCGTCTGTCTCAGCTTCCATCCGGCCATATTTGTCTATCGTGAGTGGGCTTGTCCCTCCTAGTTTTACCCTTATCGCCTCTGGGTCTGCGCCCGGCTTTATGGAAAAATACTTTTCAACCGTATTCCCGCACGCCCTCAATCGCAGACTGACGCCATCATATATCTCGCCCATATCCACCTCTTCAAAGGTAGGAATATGCGTCTTCCACCTGGACGGATCATTGCCGGTGAAGTAATGAACCTGTGTCGCCGTCTCTCCCTCACCTTTCACCCCTCGAACCCAACCCCCGATAAACCCCTCCTTCAGCGCCCCTGCTTCCGCGCTGCTAGCCTGCGAAGGCCTGAAATTAAGGCTTTTTGTTACGCCGGATTGATGCGCGATATCTGATGCAACATCAACCTTGTATGGTATTTGAACTGCCGCACCGTCCCCGTCCCCCGGCCTACGCGCTATGGCATAAACAATCTCGCCCTCTTTGGTAATCAAGGTCGTTCCGTAAGAAGATTTGGCATAAAAAGCCACGCGGTCGTTGACTTGGCCTTTATTTGGAATGAATGGTAGTTGCGGTATTTTGACCGTCTGAACCAACCCTGTCGATAATGACTCACGCTCACAACCCGGCTGAGCGCAAAGAGGCGGGCAAAAAAAGAGGATGAAGGAAATGACCAGTGAGATTTCGTAGAAATCCATTCCCCTGTGCGTTTGATGGAAAGATGTGTAGGGCATAATAATGAAACTTTCGGAGATTATCGACATGGAGGAATAAACCAGCCATCATACATATTTTAACATAATTGATGATCATTTGCGAAATAAAAGACTGTGGAATACATGGGAACAGTTTACCGCAGAGGGCGCAGAGAATACGGAGAGAAATAAAGAAAAGCAGCCATCGTTGAGTTTCACCTTCAGACTGGGTCAAATAAAACTATTTTACCACAAAGTGGGGAAGAAACACCTCGGGAAAGGGTGAAATCTCTCATTTGACCCAGCCTGAAGGTGTACCCCATAATAACGGATACCGGGTATAATACCCATCCATCAACCCCATAACTGAAGATTATATCCACTCTTCCCAGTCGCCTTATAATACAATCCCGAACGGGATATCCCCATTAAGAGCTTATCCGTAAATAACGCCATTTTTCTCCAGCAAATAATAGCTGCGGCCAAGTGCAGAAGAGCTTCATAAGTCTCGCCAAGCTTTTCATAGCGTACCGGTAACTTCCTGAAACGGTTAAACCAGGAATGAGCTACTTCTCCTATCCAGCGACGCGGTTTATATCCGGGGATAGTCTTTTTCGCTTCAGCTTCTTCTCCTCGTTGCCTCACGTGTGGAGCGTAGTTCCTGGTTTCTATAGCTTCTTGTGCCGGATCGCCATGATATCCCTTGTCAGCTTGCCACTCCCAGGCAATACCCTCCAGTTCATCGTATTCTGCCAAACCGGCACGCCATAACTGAAGGAAGAAGCCGTCTCTCAACCATTGAAGAAAGTATGAATGAATTGAACTTGCACTGCCAAAACGTTCTTTCGGTAAAGCCTTCCACTGACAACCTGCTCTCAATACATAGACTATCCCTTCAAAGACCTTTCGTGCGTTCATAGCCTTACGGCCACCTCCAGCCTTCCTTTTATACTCTTTGCCTGCTCTTCTCTTCGCCAAAACAGGAATAAGCGGCCTCACTCTTTCCCAAAAACGCCTCTGATACTTCCCAAGATCGTATCTATGCCATATCCACCTCCATTAATCTAAGGTTATAGCGATGGAACTGAATATAACTCGTTTCCTAAAAAATAACTATTTATTTAAGGATAAGCTCTTGGCATTCCTCGAACAAAAGGACTGCACCATTCAAGCAGGTAAGCCGGACATCCTCTCTTGGTATTTTGTAAAAATTACAATTGTTTAACGTAATATTTACAAAAATTTGAGAAAATAATCAGTTGTTATGGTTGGTGAAAATAAATTAAAATGCTTTAGCCGGCGTTCGCACAAAGAGATATCACCAATCAACTTTATACTAAAGAATGTTTGGCACTTCCCTTGCTATTCTTAATTTGCAGTATAGATTGGCTCATAGGTTTCGGGAGAAGTGGTATAGTCTAACGGCATCATACTTCTGAAATGTATTTTGTTATTACGAGGTGAAATCATAAGGAGAAAATATGTCGTTCGAATGGAGTGAAAACCTCGCAACAGGAATTGTGGATATCGACAATCAGCATAAAGAAATATTCAAGCAGTTAAATGTGCTGCTTGATGCAATGGATAAAGGAAAAGGGAAAGAGGAAGTGGGGCAGGTATTAGCGTTTTTGGAGAAATATATAGCAACTCACTTTCGCGACGAGGAAAGGTATATGCGCGAGCGGGAATATGACGGCTTGAGCTTGCAAAGGGCTGAACATTCTCAATTTATTAAAGATTTTTATCGTTTAAAAAGTGTGCTGTTGAAAAGCGGGGATACCCTTGACGTGGTGGTGAAAGTTGAACAAGCGTTAGGCAATTGGCTAATGAATCATATAAAAATTGAAGACAAAAAAATGGCAGTAGCGTTGAAAGAATGCTGCTATAGGTAAGACAAGCGTCTTACTGCCAACCAGGTGTCGTGGAACAGTATTTATGAAACGAAAAACAATTCTTATAACTGGGGCAACGGGATTTTTAGGAAGCTACATTACCAGGAAACTGCATGAAGAGGGTTTTCAATTAATCCTCATCATCAGGGGGAAGGATAATGTTGATGCAATGGAAAGGTCTTTTGAGATTTTTGCACCATATAGCACATCTAACTATGAAAAGGGTGTGTTGCGTGATGGCATTGAAATTGTTGAAGGTGACGTATCACAGAGGTATTTTGGGCTTAATGCCTGGGATTATTTGCGGCTGGCTGAAACGGCCGATGAAGTGTTTCATTGCGCGGCAGTTATAAAATTTGACAATGATTCCCGGGATACACTTACCCGTACAAACGTAATCGGTACACAACACGTCGCAAGGTTCTGTTTGACGAGAAAAATCAAGCGGCTCCATTATGTCAGCACCGCTTATGTTGCCGGGAAGAGGCGTGGTACTGCCTTTGAGTCTGAATTAGAACAAAGCCAAGAATTTAATAATAATTACGAAAGATCAAAATTCGACGCAGAACGGGAACTTTTGGCGCTGAACAGGCAGTATCAAATACCCTGCACTGTGTACCGCCCAAGTATAATTATTGGAGATACCTCCACTGGATTTACAAAAAACTTTGATAATATTTACGTGTTTGGGAAGTACTTGTGTCGTCTTAAAGAACTTGCAATGCGAAATATTCAGAGAAAAGGTGCTGGTACAATTTCCAGTTCTTACCCAGTGTCTCTGGAAATTCCTGGAGATAAGTATGGTACGATTAACCTTGTACCTGTGGATTATGTTGCAAGCGCCATCATCGCAATTTCCATGCGCAGGGAAAGCATCAATAAAACTTTTCATATTGTGAACCCCTCGCCGCCGACGTTGGGAGAACTTGCGGCGTGGATGATGACCGCAACGGGTTTTTACGGGATCAGGATAGCGCCAGTATTTACGTTTCAAACCCATAAACAGACACTCCAGGAGAAGGCTTTTTTGCAGCGAATGGGGGCATTTCTTCCGTATTTGTACGGGGAACTCTGTTTTGATTCGTCAAACACGAGGGATTTCCTGCGCGGGACAGGGATCGAGTGTTCAATGATTACCGGGGACCATATCAATATGTGTATGCAGTATGCCATGGAGGTTGATTGGGGAAGGAATGACCCAAATAAGCCCTTGACCCTGTGCGAAAGGAGAAATTAAGTTGTTGTAGCTCAAACCTTCAGGCTTGATGGTTGTTGCACCTGGCAAAGAATGAAACACTATATTGGCTTCGAAATTCCTTGTTCACTATTCTACATTCGGTAGAAACCCATGAACTATCATTATGCCGTTAAAGGGCTTGCCATTCTAACTTAAACCAGCAACGAGGTATTCATGAATACGAGACCAAGAATCCCGGAGAATATTACGCCTACAGAGTATTTTACCCATCTGTTAAAGGATAGGGTCAACCTTGCTGACGAACCCAAAATATCCAGCCTTACCGCAGTCATTCGATTTGAGATGACGGATGGGAACGGCGGAACATGGGACATTGTCGTGGAGAAAGGGTTGGTTAAGGACGTCGTCAGAAACTCAAAGGAAACTCCCACGAGCACACTCAAATTGTCAAGCGCCGTTTTTTTGGATATCATTAAACGGAAAGTAACGCCACAGCAAGCCTTTTTTCAGAGAAAGGTGGATATTGATGGAGATATGTTTATAGCGCTGAAAATGAATATACTGGTTAGCTTCATGTAATGCTCAATTTTGCCGGCAGGCTCACGTTCTTGAAAAAATATATCTCTATCCTTCTTCGTTATAAGATTGCAATCATGTGCGGTATCGTCGCCGCAACGGCCTTTCTTGGGTATTACGCCACCCGGATGAGGACGGATAATTCTATTGAAATATGGCTGTCGGACGACGACAAAGACCTGGCATATTACCGGTCGTTTCTGGATAAATTTGGGGACGAAGAGTTTTTGGTCGTTGCCTTTAGCGCCGTCGATATGTTCTCCCAAAATTGTATCCGGGAAATTAATACCATTGCGGAGAAGATGAAGAAACTGGAGGGCGTGAGAAGTGTGGCTTCTCTGGCAGAGGTGTTTAAGGACAAGGTGGCTTCGCCGCATTTTAAGGAAATATTGCACAGGCAAAACCGCCCAATCCTTGCGCTTTTTAAGCGGCAAATTACCACAGACCCGGCATACCAAAAGACCCTTATCTCAAAAGACGGCAAGACGACGGCCATCGTTGCCGTTGTAAAATGCGTTGGGCCTGAATCAAGAAAACAATTGGTGGCTGAGGTAAAAAACCTCCTTACCGACATGGTAGAAAAGCAAAAAGCCGCCGGCAACAAGGTACGAACCTATCACATTGCAGGACCTTCTGTGGTGAACGCGGAACTAGACCGCATGTCAAAGCAAGACATGGCGCGGTTCACACCGCTGATGTTTGGGTTGTCCGTTGCCGTTTTAGGGTGTTTGTTCAGGAGGATGTCCGGCGTATTAATTCCGGTGATTACGGTTGGGGTATGTTTTGTCTGGGTAACGGGATGTTTTGTCCTCTTCGGGCAGACGATGAATATGATTTCAAACATGTTGCTCCCGCTGACCTTTATTGTTTCGCTTGCGACCGCGATACACCTTATCAGCCATTATTACCATGAACTTGCAACGGATTACGATTGCCACAACACGCTTGAACCGCAGGACGGACGTGTGTTTGCGTGTACGTCCACTGGAAGCGAGTCTCGTAATATAGCTGCAATTTCCCAGACACTACGGCACGTTGGAGTTCCAATTCTGATGACCACCATTACAACGGCCATTGGATTTCTCTCGTTAGTAACCAGCAATATCCCGCCGGTTCGAGTTACCGGCCTGTTTATGGGCGGTTGTGCCGTGCTTACCTTTATTGTTAGTATGACAATGATACCTATATTGCTTTCATTCGTTCCGCATTGCGACAAGATTTGGATGAAGATACGTAAGAGGTTTTGTTTGTCCCGCGCACCACAAATAGCAGGCGAGGCGTTCTCAAGCAGTTGGGGCAAACATGGAGGAACAGTAACGGTAGTGGAGGGTGAAGGCCTGGGTATCAGCGCCTTGTTGGACAGATTGTGGTATTTTATTACAAGGCATCGAAATGGTATTTTGTTGTCCACGCTCCTGAGCGGAGCGGTATTTTTTTTCTTTACCGTAAGGATTCAGGTTGAATCTGATATCATGGCTTCCTTTTCCGGTAAAAGCCAAATTACAAGGGATAACGCCTTTATTGAAAAACATCTCATGGGACTGCTTCCCGTGGAAATAGTAGCCGATACGGCAAATGGGGCAAGCATATTACAACCGAATGTTTTAAAAAATCTTGTTACCCTTCAACAATATCTCTACACGATGCCGGAGGTAACAAGCGCCTGTGCCATTACGAATTATATACAACGGGCAAACCAGTTTGTCAACGGCGATAAGCCGCGGTATTACACCCTGCCGGAAACGGAAAAGGAGGCTGCTGATTACTTGAAACTGGCGTCGATCTACGGTGATAAATACGTCGGCACACTCTATGCGAATAACTATACAAGCGCAAGGACGTCCGTCCGCATGAAACAGGTGGGTTCAAACCGGTACGGGGAGATTGTTGATTCAATAAAAGAGTTCATCAAAAACAAATTGGACACAAAAAACTTATCATGGCACATTACCGGAATAGTTCCCCTGATGATTAACGTTCAGGACAATATCCTCTGGAGTGAGATTCAATCATTTTCACTGGCCTTTTTGCTCACGTTTATTTCAACGGCCGTTGTCTTGAAATCCGTTAAAATAGGGCTTATCAGTATTATACCAAACCTCTTGCCCATTACGGTAACACTTGGGCTTATGGGTATGTGCGGGATGAAGCTGGATGCAGCAACTATCATGATAGCCAGTATTGCACTGGGAATTTCAGTCGATAATACGGTCCATATTTTCTATCGGTTCAAAAAGGAGTTGTCCATCGATGGAGACCATGCAAAGGCCATGCGCGCAACCTTGCAAGGGGTCGGGAAGACGGCCTTGTTTACTTCTCTCTCGGCAGCCTTTGGATTCATGGTCTTTTCATTTTCCAGCTTTAAGCCGGTGCAATATTTCGGCTTCCTGACGTGTGTTACCCTATTGAACGCCATAGTATCCGATTTGCTAATATCGCCCAGTTGTTTGTTGTTTTTTAAACCGAGATTTTAGGGAAGGGAATGATAATGAATAGCACAGCCTTTAGATATGAACGGCCTGCAACAAACCACGGACTGGCGAGTCCAATCCTCCATGATGCAAAGTGGATTGGCATGTCGATTGATCAGTGGCTGCATTATATCTTGTCAATCCACTTTGACCCGGTAATAGGTACGCCGTATTGGCTGCAGAAAGAGAAGCAACTTGGAATAAATGTGATAAAAGAGATAACCTCATTTAACGAGCTTAATTTGCTGGGACCTATGGATGAAGAAGACCTCCGCCGTTATCCGGTGGAACATTTTATTCCAAAGTTTTACCGGAAAAACAAGGAAGGCATGATACTGGGCGAGACGGCTGGAACAACTGGCCTTCCCAAAGTAACGGCATATCTTAGAGATGAATTTTTTATGGCCTTTGTGGAATGGTTTGTATACGTAGCAACATACCGGGGATTTCCCGTGGGTGTTAATTGGTTGTGGGCAGGTCCCAGTGGGCCGCATATCATAGGGAAAGCGGTTGGCCACGTAGTAAAAAGAATGGGCGGTATGGATCCGTTTTCGATTGATCTGGACCCACGGTGGATAAAGAAGCTTGTTCCCAATTCACTTGGGTTTAACAGATACCTGAATCACGTCATTGAACAGGCGTTGGATATCCTTAAACGGCAGCACGTGGAGGTAATCTACTCGACGCCGCCTTTACTGGAGAGATTGGCCGCAGAGATGGATGCGGAACAAAGAAAGGCGATCAGGGGGATTCACTACGGAGGTGTTGCCGTTGAAAAAGAACTCCTGAAACGATTGAGAGGAGAATCCTTTCCCAATGCGGTTCATATTGCCGGCTATGGAAACACGCTATTCGGCCTGTGTATGGAAATCACGGAGTCTGCAGAGGGGGATCTGGACTATTATCCCCCGGGACCACGCATGGTTGTACAGGTGATTTCCAAAAAGGACGGTATTAGACCGGATAAAAACCGTCTTTCGCAGGTGGTTGACTATGGCGAGGAGGGACAGGTGTTGTTTCACCGCTTCGAAGAATCGTTTTTCATTCCTAATATGTTTGAGCGGGACGAGGCCGTTCGCATTGAGCCTTCAACGGAAGCCAGGTATCTTGGCGTTTATCAGGACGGCGTTAGAAACCCTACGTTATTAAAAGGGCTTGAGGCTAACGCAAAGATTGGTGTTTATTAATGGGGATCAGACACATTCATGAGCAAATGAATCATCATTCTCGTTCCCAAGCTCCAGCTTGGGAACGCTCCTGTATCAGAAGCTCTTGCTTCTTTGCTCTCTAAGGGATTCCTTTTCCCCGATTCAAGGCACAGGCAAAATGCCTGTGCCACCAAGTGCATGGATTGAATAGGAATAAAATAAGAAATCCGGTGGCACAGGCTTCCAGCCTGTGCCTGAATTTAGCATTTACCATAAAAAGTGGTTTATCCAATTAAAGGAACGTTATGAATTTATCAAAAGAAAATATTGAACTCCTGGCCCCTGCCGGCCGCTGGGAGGCGCTTGCTGCCGTAATTGACGCCGGCGCTGACGCGGTGTACCTCGGTGGAAAGCGTTTTAATATGCGCATGCACCGGTCTGACTTTAACTTTACCGACGAACAAATGCTGGAGGCCGTTAGATACGCGCACGCACGAAACGTAAAACTGTACATTACGGTAAATAACCTGCTCGGCGATGCGGAGGTGAAAGAGGCAGGTTATTTCCTGGAATATTTGCAGGAAATTGGCGTGGATGCGATTGTTGTCCAGGATTTGGGGATTCTTCATCTCGTCAAACAGTTGGGTCTCTCCCTGCCAGTCCACATCAGCACGATGATGAACGTTCAAAACGTAGCAACAGCCCTGACATTGAAGGAACTAGGCGTAAGGCGTATTGTTACTTCACGGGATATTTCCCTGGCCCAGGCAAAAGAGATACATGAAAAGACCGGACTGGAAGTTGAGTATTTTGTGCATGGCGACTTGTGTATCAGCCAGAGCGGGCAGTGCTATGCCAGCGGCGTGTTATTCGGCAAAAGCGCCAACCGCGGAGAATGCATGAAACCATGCCGCTGGAATTATACCGTTGTTGAAAGCTCCTCCGGACAGCCTATTGGCGACCTGCCGTCGGGTTATTTTTTGGCGATAAAGGATTTATGCCTTTTGAAGAATATTCCCGACCTTATTTATGCCGGCATTTGTTCTTTCAAGATAGAAGGCCGCATGAGACACACCGATCACCTGAGAGAGATCGTTGGGATATACCGTAAGGCAATAGACGCCTACCTCGACAATCCTTCAGCCTATTACATGAATTTTGCAGAATATGAGCAATTGTATAACCATCGGGTACGTGATTTTACCACGTCCCTGGCATTTGCCCCTGCATCGGCTTCGTTGGTAGACGCTTCCGGAAACCGTGAGCCGCTCTTTCTGAGCCGGGCAGCAAAGGAAAAATCCCTTACCATAGAGGACGTCTACGATAATCCATTTGAGTTGCAAACTATGGCGGTTATTGAGAAAGAAGATGCAAACAACAATGGCGGTGAAAATTCCTACAAAGACATTCCACAGTTATCGGTAAGGGTGGGTTCGATGAATGCGCTCAAGGCAGCATTGAACAACGGCGCCGACCGCATTTACCTTCATGGCGAATTCTCGCCATTGCGGCAACAGTTTTGGACAAAGCCGTCGTATAGCGACGCTTGTCGCATGGCACATGATGCGGGAAAGACCATTGGATTTTGCACGCCGCGAATAGCTACCGAACAGGAAATGGCGGACGTAAAATGGCTCTTTGAACAGGCGTCACGGCTGAAGGCTGATTACGTGCTTGTCCATAATCTGGGCACATTGCGGCTGGCTAAGGAGTTTGGTTTAACGGCACTGGCTGATTATTCGCTGAACGTGCTTAATACGAAGGCATTGCGCCTGTTGCAGGAATTAGGGGCAAGCGGTATGACCGCATCATTTGAATCTTCGCTTCACCATCTTGAACAATTAACTCTTGTCGATGCGTTACCCGTGGAATGTATTGTTCATGGCCCCGTTCCCGGTATGGCGCTTGAGCATTGCATACCGGCGATGGTCACCTCGAAGTCCCACAAGAAAGATCATTGCAGACAAGTGTGCCGCTATTTGGGATATGCCCTTAAGGACGAACGTGGCGAGATACTCCCCATTGAAGTTGACCAATATTGCCGTAATCACTTATTGCTCGCGCGTGATATATGTACGCTGCCCTACCTCCATGCGTTTGTGCAAACGGGTGCAAAGGTATTCAGAATCGAGGCGCAATACTATGATGATAGCCTTGTAGATATTCTCGTTGGCATGTACGCCAAATATTTGGGTGTCATACAAGAACAACCCTATCTACCGTTACCGATACAGGAATGTGATTGGAATACCCTTGCCGAAAAAAGCCCGCGTGAGTTTAATTTGGGCGGTTACGCAAGGGATATTATTCATTCGAAAAGCACGGTGAAGGTGATGCAGGGTATAAAGTAATAGTAAGCGTGACATAGATTTATCGTAACTATTCAGCGTGTTTGAGCAAAAATACTATATATGACAAAAAACCCTTGATTTACGTTTTTTGTCTATATATAGTCGTACAACCTATGGTTGATACTTGTGATTTTGACCATTTTTGC
>Ga0315281_10011618_pt1 | contig 12058 bp, 22 predicted proteins | sample YL17G07_0_MG_FD_204540 | JGI IMG/M metagenome (GOLD analysis project Ga0315281, IMG submission 204540) | Sediment microbial communities from Yellowstone Lake, YNP, Wyoming, USA - YL17G07_0 | ecosystem: Environmental > Aquatic > Freshwater > Lake > Sediment | place: USA: Wyoming | collected... | reverse complement strand
AGCGAGGAGGATGCGAGGGCGGAGGGAATTTCCGGGCCGCACGATGTCGGTTATTCAGCCTATCGGATGCCCGGCGATTCGAAGCCGAGATACAGCACGGCAACGGCGGCGTTCGAGGATTATTGGGACTCCCTAAACGCCAAACGCGGCTACGGATGGGACGCGAATCCCTGGGTATGGGTCATCGAATTCAGGAGGATCCGGCCATGACCTTCAATTTCGCCATCCCCAAGCTGACCCCGACGAATAACGTCCTCCTCCGGATGCATTGGCGGGAGCGCCGGGCCCTGAATACGGAATGGTTCTGGCTGGTCAAGGTCGCGACGCAGGATCTCGAGATCCCCCGGCCGGCCCCGAATGAGCGCCGGCGCCTGGCGATTATGTCCTGGCGCGTCCAGCTGGCGGACGACGACAACCTCCGGGGCGGGATGAAGCCGCTCCTCGACGCCCTAAAGAACGCCGAGCTCATCTACGACGACGGACCCCGGTATATCGACTCCGCGGTCTTCCAGGGCCAGGTCGGCCGGCGGGAGGAGGAACAGACGACCATCCGGCTCAAACTATTCCGAGCTGGTCCGATACCGAAAGGAGGCCCCCGATGACAAATGAGGCGTTGACGCTGGAGCGGATTGCTGTGTTGCGGGAGTGTCTTAGATGCGCTTTCTTCCCCAATCGGGTTGATGATAAATCGCATTGTCAACTGTCCGATTGTATAGCGGCGAACCGCGACCTCCTTGCGCTCCTCGACGCCGCCCCTCCAACGAGTGCGGAGCCCATCCAGATAGTTTTCGACGGACCACCCGGCCCCGAGTCAGGGAGGTTCGTTGAAGTAGAACAGGGAGGGAAAAGTATCTGCTTTGGTGATTGGGTATTGCTCCCGACTGGATATTGGGCGTTGCAGTTTACTCGCGCCCTCCTAGCCGCGCCGAAGGTCGTGAGCAGGGACATGATACGGTCGTTGCTCCACGGGTTATTCAAGGGGACGAGTTTTTGGGACGACCAGAATTCCAATACCATCGAAAAAATTGACCACGTGCAACGATGGTTAGAAATTGTGGTCGGGGGCATCGAGGTTGAGCCGGAGAAGCCATGACACCCTTCGAAGCAGGTCTCTGGAAATGGGTTGGAGTCGCCCTGGGGCTGGCATTGTTCTACTGGTGGCGGCACCGGAAGGATAAGCCATGAGCGATGTCCGGTTTGTTATCAAAATCGACCTGCCAACGCCCCGCCTTGAGGTCCTCCGCCAGCTCTGCCTGGCCATCGAGCAGGAGCGTTATGAGGCGAGAAGGTCAGGTTATATTGATCGGCCGGGCTCACCCGGAATCGTCGACCTGAATATTGACCTCCTCCGTCATGTCGACAGGGTCTATATGCCACGGATCGAGCGGCTCAGACGGCTGATCGCGGAGGAAAAAGCCCGGGACCGCACAGAACGTCGGATCGCCGGGATACGGAGATGGCCATGACGGCAAGGGACATCCGGGCCTGCTTCCGTGAGCATTATGAGCAACGCTTCCGGGAAGTGGGCCTATTCGAGTTTGGGATCTCCACCGAGGGTGATTATTACGGATCCATATTTGACGCCTTCATCGTCGTCCCGGACCGCCAGGTCTTCAAGGGATTCGAGTTCAAAGTCAGTCGCTCCGATTTCCTCTCGGATCAAAAACCGCGCCACCGATACGGACCCATGACCCCGAAATGGAAGGCCTACTTGACCTACTGCAATCTTTTCGCTTGGGTCTGCCCGGAGGGATTGATTAAGTCCGAGGAGGTAGAGCCGCCGGCCGGCCTGATTTGGATCGTACCAGCATCGCCCAAGTTTGACCTGATCTCTGGATTCCAATTCCGGCTAATGAAACGCCCCCGCCGGATTAATAAGGACATGCCGATCGCGCTGCAGCGGCGGATCTTATTCTTCTTCGCGGCCAGGGCCAAATCCCGGAATGAGAGCTATTTTTGAGGGAACCATGACGATCATCCAGCTCCGGTGCCCCGCCTGCGGATTCGAGGACGAGATCATCCGGTCGGCGACGCTCGCGCAGAAGGTCATCCAGGACCAGGGACCATTCTGCCCGCGCTGCGGGAATGTCATGAAGCCGGTCCCGGGCCGGGCGGGTAAGAATTCAACGCCAGGAGGCGTGAAGAAATCCTAGACGAAAGGAGAGCGAGAATGTGGACAGTTGCAGAGATGGTCGCGATTGCGGCCGTGGCGACCCAATTCCTGAAGACCGGCCTGAACAAGCTCCGGATCTTCGGGCGGCAGATCAAGGTCGAGAAGGCCGGGGCGGTCATCTTGAGCCTGATCTGCACGGCCGGGGTCGTCGTGTTCGCGGACCTCAAGTTCCACGTACCGGTCGGGCTGGACAGCCTGGTCGCGTGGATCGAGGTTTCGATCGCCGCGAACATGGGTTATGGCCTGCTCAAGGTCGCGCGGCCGACGAACGGGCAATAACGGAACGAGGAGAATCCCGGACCGACGGGAAATTCGGCGGAGGGGAGGGAGGGAAAGGAGGAAACCGATGTTGAATGAATTGTATCTCATAGCAGACCAGCTGGACTACGTCCAAAGAGGCCGGGTGCGGGCTCAGGTCCGCGAATCCCATCTTGAGCGGAATTCCAAAACCTGTGATTTCACGAAGGCCTCGCAAGAGAAGTTCTCTGGCCTTGAGGATTGGCTCAACGCCGAGTTGGCCGAGCGGGTTAAGGCCCATCCGGCCCACGGTTGGTTCAGCCGGGTCAAGGGAATCGGCGACGTGAACATCGGGAAGGTGATTGGCCTCATCGACATCGAAAAGGCCAGCCAGGTCAGCAAGCTCTGGCGATACGCAGGGTTCGGCTGCAACGGAGATGGAAAGGCAGAGCGTCGCCAAGCCGGAGAGAAACTCCATTTCAACATGACGCTCAAGGTCATGTGTTGGAGGCTGGCGAAGTCGCTCATCAGGGCCAAGGGCGCTTATTACGCCTACTACTTGGGACAGAAGGCCAAACTCGCCGAGAGGGAGCAGACGAATGGCCGGGTGATAGTGCCGTCGGCGGAACTGCCCAAGGTTAAGGGTAAGCACGTGGAGAACGATGAGTTTGTCGGCCTCGGCCACGTGGACATGATGGCCATGCGGAAGATGACGAAGCTCTTTTTGAGTCACCTCTGGGTCGAATGGCGGAAGGCCGAGGGGCTTGAAATCACGGAACCCTACGCCCAGGGAATCCTGGGCCACTCATCCTATCTGGACCCCTGGGAATTCATCGAGAAACCAAGAAAGCCGTAGATCGAGAGAAACCCACGGCGCACGAGCGAGCCATTCCAAGGGAGAAACCCAACCATATGAAGCGAGCCGGTCTCTGTGAGAAACCCACAAACGATGAGCGAGCCAGTCACCTGGAGAAACCCAACTCTCTTGAGCGAGCCGAGGATGGATAAGAAACCCACAAGAAAAGAGCGAGCCAAAAAAAAAGAGAAACCCAATAGGGGTGAGCGAACGCCGAACCCAGACGGAGGTTGACAATGCGCGGAAAAAGCCCATTTATTCCGACCGCCGAGACCGTGGGGATGCCCGGCTTCTTCAACTATGCTCCGGACGAAAAAGACTATCTCCGCGTCGCTATCAAGGAGGACCTCGCGCGGCGCGGGCCGGCCGGCCGTTGCCGTCGCTGCCCGAACCCCTGCAAGGTCCGGGCCGGCGTCCGGGCCCAGATCCTCTGCCGGCGGGACTTTGAGGCCTGGGCCGAGACCCACGGCCGGGAGCCGACCCCCGCGGATCTCCAATCCCTGCTCAACGGAGTAAAGGGCCATGCCCCAAGAGGCGGTTAAGCAAAGACTCGACCGGTTCATTGATTCCGTCCGGCGGGATCTTGTCCGCGTTCACGGCGATGATCTCTCTGTCATCGTCATTCGGGATAAAAAGTGTCCCTTTCACCTCGAGGCGTCGCTCGACTACCAAACCCTCAAGATCCGTTGCGTCCTGGATAAAGTGACGCCCGAGGATGTCCGGCTTTGCAGGGAATTCGGCCTCGGCCGCCATCAGAATTTCGTCCGGAAGATCGCCCTCAAGCGGCGGGGCGAGTCCGGTTATAAAACCTTCAATATCGAAAACCTTGTCAATGACGTAAGCCTTCGGTAATTCCGAAGGTTCCCCTCACCTTCCCCGATACCCTCCTTCACGTTTCCCGAACCTGTCTATTTTAGCCCCTTATCCTATAGGTGAGGAGAAAGAACCGGATGCAATTATGCGACGTTATGGAAGAAACGGATGCCCTGGATGAAGTCATTAAGGAAATCGAGTTCCAAAAACACCTCAAGGAATTAAGCGAACTGCCCAAGTGGAAACGGGCCGAGCTTGTCAAGGGCCTCGATTACGAGATAGAGGATCTTTCCGTTTTTTCGGATGATTAAGCCAGAATCCCTACGGGCGCGGTGTGTCCATTGTGGCGGGCTTTTTGTCCTCGAACACGGCACCATTATCCAAGGACAAGCCTATTGCGGCTATTGCGAGGCCGTCCTTTTTGGGCCGGTCAATGACGAAGAACTTCCGATTCTTGTTCGCTTACCCCGGATGTCTTGTCATTATTCTCCGGGAGATTAAGTAATACCCCAAAGACGATTCTCCCGAAAAACTATTCCGTTCCCGTGGCGACTGATCCTGAAGATGATCTGGGAGGAGCACGGCAAGGCGAAGAAGACCCGCCAGGCCGCCATCCGCATCCTTGAGACGCTAGGCAAACTTGACTCCGATATCCTCACGGATTTCAACCTGATGATAGGCGACGCCGAGGGGCCAGCGGTGGACGAGATCCGCGCCTTGCTGAGTATCGTAACGGAGATCCACGTGAAGAAATGACCGTAAGCCCCTACGACCAACTATTCGCGGCCGCCGAGAAACGCTACGGCATCGTCCCCAATATGCTGAAGGCCCTCTCGCGCCACGAAAGCCGCACGCCCGGAAAGCCGGATTGGTGGCCCCGGGCCTATCGTTATGAACCGAGATATTGGGAGCTTTTCCTGAAGGACGACCTGCGTTGGGCCGGCAAAGACCCCCGCGCCATCTCCGCATCCTACGGCCTCTGTCAGGTCCTCTACACAACCGCGGTCTCGATGGGATTCGATAAGGACCCCGTCTGGCTCTATGACCCGGCCACGGGCATCGAGTACGGCGCCCGCTATCTTCGGCTGGTACTCGACCAGGTGTGGCGGGAGAAGGAGCATTGGTATCAGTTCGAGATCTCCGCGATGGACGTCGCCCTGGCCCGCTATAACGGCGGGGGCTACCACAATCCCGATGACCAGGGGAAGCTCCGGAATCAATGGTACGTGGACTTAATCATGGCCGAATGGGAGCGGTTGAAAGCATGAAAAAGTACCTGCCCTACGCCTTAGCCGCCCTGGCCGTGTTCGCGCTCGGCTTTATCCTGGGTTCGGGCCGCAGTTGTGCCGGCCTCGGCCAGAAATATTGGGTCAGCCGTGCGGTCTACGACCGGGATGCGGCCGCCGCGGCCGAGCAACACACGGCGGACCTTGAGCAGGTCCAGGCCCTAAAGGCCGCCGACGAGAAAAAGACCGTCGCCCTGGCCGAGGCGCAAAAGAGGGTCGATACCCTGACCGGCCATTCGACGGCCGTCGAGGGCCAGATCGGGAACCTGGAGGCGGAGAACAAGAAGCTGCGCGAGAACGCCCAGGCCGCCATCGACGCGAACCCTGCCCTGAAGGCCCTGGTCGCCAATTTCGACCTGCAGATCGCCGGCTACAAGGATGTCGTTTTCACTCTGAAGCAGACGATCGCTGAAAAGGACAAACAGATCGACCTCTGGAAGGGCAAATACGACGACATGGCCACCCAATGCAAGACTTGGGAGGCCTACGGGAACCGCGAGTACGGACTCCGCATGACCAGCGACAGCCTGCGGATCAAGGCGGAGCACGCCGCCAGCCGGAGCGGCATCGTCGCCAAGATCGAGGGCGTCGTCATCTTGGGCGTCGGCGGCTATTTCGGGGGCAAGGCCCTGGGCCACGCCCTCAAGCTTTTTTAAGGAACGAGAGCATGAAGGGTATGCCCGGTTATTCGCATGGCTTCCATTGGACGGACGAGGCCAAGGCGGCTGTCGAAAAGTGGCGATCCCTCGGCATGACCATGGCCGAGATCGCGGCCAACCTGGGCGTCTCGCCCGGTGCCGTCGATAATTTCATCCGGCGGACGGGGGTCCCGCGGCTGGACCGCCGGATACTGGTCCCCGACATCAAGGTCCCCCCGCCGATCGAGGAGCTTCTCGATTACGTCGTCAAGGGACAGGACCTCCTGCGGGCCATCGACCCGCGGCAGCGCGAAGCCTTCCCGGAATACAAGACCGACAAATGGATCGGCCTAGTCATTCATGGGGACTGGCATTTCGAGCACTACAAGACCGACCTTCGCTCCCTCATCACCGACCTCCGTGCGATCGGCGCGGAGCAGGATGTTTTCTACCTCTTTAACGGGGACGTCGGCGATTGGGCCGACATCCGTTTCAAAGGCTACAACATGCCGAGCGTCATCATTCCGATCGAGCTCCGCTACGAACTGATCTACCACCTGGCCTCGCATATCCCGAACCTGCTGGCCGTCGTCGCCGGCTGTCACGACGACTGGCTGAAAAACAGGGGGTTCTGTGACATCATCGGCCGGCTGCAGCAGAAGCGGAATGAGAAGGGGTTGCCAACCTACTACCTCGGCTACGGCGGGACGCTCCATTTCAAGGTCGGGGAAGCGACCTACCGGATCGCCGCCTTCCATAAGAACGGGGCCGAGAGCGCGGTCAATGACTTCCTGCCTTGCGTCCGCTACCTCCAGAAAACCGACGCCCTGGCGGACGTCGTTGCGATCGCCCACCGGCATGACAAGGTCGGGGTGAGCTTCCAGTATTTCCAGCATAGACCCGTGGTACTCATTCGCTCGGGTTCTCACCAGTATATGACGGATTACGCTTGGAAAGAGGGGTTTTCCGGCGCAATTGCGAGAGCGCCGATGGTGCTCTTGAATGGCGCCCAGAAAGAGATGAGGGCTTGCGTGGATTACAGGCAAGGGTTGGCGGATTTGAAACGCCTGAACTCGGAAAAACCGGAGAAGAAGAAATGAGCCCGCTCGGTTATCGGCATACCCCAGAGGCCAGGACGAAAATTAGCGCCGCCCTGAGGGGAAACCAGCGGACCTTGGGCCTCAAACACAGCAAGGAAACCCTGGCCGCCATGCGTGCCAGGCAGAGAGGACCGACTCATAATTCCTGGAAAGGGGGAACGTGGAAAGACGGGCGCGGTTATATTCATATCTATGCGCCAGACCATCCCCATGCCCATGTTGACGGATACGTTTATCAACATCGCTTGGCGATGGAGGCTCACCTGGGCCGCCTACTTCTCCCGACCGAGGTCGTCCATCACATTAACGGGATTCTCGACGATAACCGAATAGAAAATCTAGCCTTATTTCCTTCTCATCGTAAACATATGCAAGACCGCCATTCCGAGCGGGGAGCGAGATGAAAAAAGCACTTATTCTCCTGATCGCGGCCGTCGTCATCGCGGCCGGCCTGACAACCCTGGCGAATGTCCATGTGGCGAGGGGGAACCTTTGGACGCAGGTGTTCAATCAGGAGTCGGTCGAAAAACTCCTCGTCCTATTCACGGATGGGGACTACTTCCTGTTCACGAACTATGACCCGAACGGCGTCGAGTTTCCCGAGAGCTGGCTATTCAGCGACCAGGGTAAGAAGCCCGGGGATATTGCGGTCGTCATCCACAATCACCCGCTCCTCGGGCGATTTTCGGCCAAGGACATGATCCTCTGCCGGCGGCTTCGCGGGATGGGGTTTAGCGGGAGGTTCCTTTTGCTGCTGCCGACGGGCAAAGTCCTGGAATATCCGGAGGCAAAATGACGGACGAAAAGCCCGAGCTGATGGTCGAACACCGGTTGACCGCGGTCGAGACGAGCCTGAAGGACATCTGCGAAAACCACCTGCCCCATCTCCTTGCCGAGATTCGGGAGGTCAAGAAATGGGTCCTGGGCATCGTCGCCGGGGTCGTCGTGGCAATCATCATGCTGGTCCTCCATCACATATTAGGGTCTTAAGAGAGAAAGAGTCTGAGAGAGGGAGAACACAATGCCATATAGTGTAGCGGCAAAAAATTCAATGCTGGACCATCTCAGGACGGAGGCGGTATACGTCTCCCTGCATATCACTGACCCTGGGGACAGCGGCACGGGCGAAGTTACGGGCGGCTCTCCGGCCTATGCCCGGAAACCCTGCACCTGGGGTGCGGCCGCGGGAGGCGCAATGGCCCATGGCGGGCGCGACTGCACGGGCAATGGCCGGCCGGATATTTGGGGGGAGGCGGGGGAGAGATTAACCATGAACAAGATCGCTTTCGAGGCACTCATCAAGGACGTCCACAGCCGGAGCCTCGTTTCCCTGGATAAGGCGACACGGGTGGTCCTTGAATTCGAGAATACCGACAAGACCGACGTCCTGGACGCCCTGAACGCGCTCCACCGGGCGGACAAGACCGTGGGCGTGGCAATCATAGAGATACCCGAACCAACTCAGCGACGAGCATTGAGAAAAGACCATGACAAAGCGTAAGTCTGCAAAAATCTGCAAACAATCTGCAAATAAACCACGGGGAAAACCCTTCGCCAGCGGGACGGACCCCCGCCGGCGTACCGGTAAACCCCGCCGGGAGGCTCGGGAGCGTCAGTCCTATACGATCAGATTCAAGAATGCCTTAGCCAACGGATTGGAGCCGGATGAATTTGCCGAGATCGTCATCCAGGAAGTCAGGCACCATAAACCCGGCGCCAAGGAATTCTTCGCCGTCAGACTCATGGGTAATATCACACAACCGGTCGACACGACAATTGCGGGAACCGTGATCTTTCAAATGCCGCGGCCGACCAAGCCCGAAGGGGGCAAGTGAAATGAGCCAGGGCACATCCGGCGGGAATAGGAAGTCCTCGAAGGCAGATCAGCCGAAGCGCCGGCGGTATCTCGCCTCAGGCCGGATGGTCAAGCACGCGATCGCGAACCTTGAGAGGCACATGAAGAAATACTCGAGAGACGGCCAGGACAAGGCGGCCGGTGAATCCCTGAAGAAATTAAGGGGCTGGTAAGATGAGCGTCATCTATCAGGCGACCGACCGCCAGGCGGTATTCCACGGTGCCTCGGAGATGTTCAAGCTCTACGGCGGGGCCATGGGCGGCGGGAAGTCCTTCGCCCTCTGCGCCGAGGCGATCGGCCTGTCCTGCGACTACCCGGGCAACCGCGGCTATTTCTGCCGGCATGAGCTCAAGAGCTTCAAGCGGACGACCCTGCTCACGCTCGAGGACATGCTCGACCGGGCCGGCCTCATCGTGCAGCATCATCAGACTGACAACTTTTTCCTGCTCAAGGGCGGGTCGACGATCTGGTACGGCGGCCTGGGCGACGATAAGACGGCCATCGACAAACTCAAGAGTATGGAGCTCGGGTGGTTTGCGATCGACGAGGCCTCCGAGACGACCGAGGACTATTTCCGGATGCTCCTTTCGCGGCTGCGCCTGAATCTGCCCGGGATCCGCTATTTCGGCCTCCTGGCCTCGAACCCCGACCCGGGCTGGCTCAAGTACCGGTTCATCGACCAAAAGCGGCCCGATCACATCTTCGTCCCGGCCCTGCCGCGCGATAACCCGCACCTGGCGCCGGGGTATGTCCAGCGGCTCATCGAGAACTTCCCGCCTGAGTGGCAGGCGCGGTTCATCGAGGGGGATTGGGGTGCCTTCGAAGGGACAAACAATGTCTTCCCGTATGCGGCCATCGAAGCTGCCGTCAACCGGGACCTGCTGGCCGGGAAACCTGTCGAACTCGGGGTCGACGTGGCCCGGGAGGGAGACGACGAGGCCGTGATAGCGCTCCGGGAGGGCCCGCGGGCGTCGATCCTCGAGGTCATCGCGAAAAGCGACCTCATGGACCTGACCGGGCGGATCGTCGGCTGGAAGAAGGAGAAGACGCCGGATGGGCTCAAGGTCGACGCGGACGGCATGGGCTTTGGCGTCATCGACCGGCTCCGGGAGCTCGAGCATGACGTCACGGAGATCCACGGCGGCGAGGCGGCCCAGGATCCGGAGCGGTTTGCGAACCGGAAGGCGGAAATCTATTGGGGCTTCAGGGAGCGGCTCATGGAAGGGACTGTCTCCCTACCGGACGACCTGATCCTGAAGGCGCAACTGACCTCCTGCACCTACAAAATCAAGTCCTCGGGCCAGATCGCCATTACGTCGAAAGAGGAAATGAAGCGGGCGGGACTCAAGAGCCCGGACCGGGCCGAGGCCGTCATCTACGCCTTCGCGGCGGATAACGGGGCCGGCTTTATCTGGGTGTGAGGGACAAAATGAAGATCCTGGACAAGCTCATAGAGAAACGGGTCGCCCTGGCCCTGGCCGCGGCGGAACAAAAAAGCGCAGGATTCATGGAGCTCGAGGCCGGGAGCTATCCGGAAGGCAAAGCCGACTCGGAGCGGGTTTTCGAGTATCCGGATTTCATCAAGGCCTTCGAGGCCCTGCCCTGGCTCTACGCTGGCGCTATGGCCCTGGCGATCGCCTCCGTCAAGCCTCCCCTGCGGGTCTACCGGAAGAAAGGGAAGGATTCGGCCGAGGTCGAGGAGGGCCAACTCAAGGACCTCCTGGCGCACCCGAACGATTTTATGTCCTGGCGGGAACTCATCCAGATCACGATCATCAATCTCGCCCTGACCGGGGAGCAATTCTGGAACCTCGTCGGCACGGCCGCCAGCGATGGCCCGGTCAAGATTTCGAGCTCGAACCCTCCGGTCGAGATTTGGTGGGTCAAACCGGAGCAGCTCGAGATCGTTCCGGACGCCAAGGAGTTCATCAAGAAGTACATCTTCACCTCCCGGCTCTCCATTCCGAAGGACCTCGACCCCTCGGAGATCATCCATTTCAAGCTGCCGAACCCGGCCTCGTATTTCCGCGGCCTCGGAGCCCTGCGGGCCGGCAAGAACTCGGCCATCCTCGAGCTCGACGCCGTCGCCTACAACAAGAATTTCCTCCGCAACGACGCCACGCCGAACGGAAATTGGGTCTCGAAACTCAAACCCGGCGTCGACCAGCTCAAGGAATTCCGGCAATCCATCGACGCACGGCACAAAGGGCCGGAGAAGGCCGGCAAGCATGGAATCCTCTGGGGCGACTGGAAATATGAGACGTCCGGAACGACCCCGAAAGACGCTCAATACACCGAGATGCGGAAGATGACGCGGGAGGAGCTCCTGGCCGTCCTGCCCGGGAGCGTGCCGCCCTCGATCGTCGGACTCCTCGAATACGCCAACTACTCGAACATGGAGGTCCAGAATAAGAAATTTTGGGAGGATTGCGAGATCCCCCTCCTGGACCTCGTCGCCGACAAGCTGACCCTCACCCTGGGGCCGCTATTCGATGACGGGCTCCTATTCAAATTCGACTACTCGGGTATCAAGGTCCTCCAGGAAGACGAGGAGCGCCGGGCCCGGGTTAATCGACTCCGCCTTGGTTCCGGGGAGGTGACGCCGAATCAGCTCCGGAAGGAGAAGAACCAGGACCCCTACGTTGGCGGCGACCAGTATTACATTGACATGGCCCTCGTCCCGATCGGATCGGATACCAAGGGCCAGGCTAAATTGCTCGGCACGGGCGTCCGCGGGCCAGTCCTGAAGACTTCATTCTGGCGGGTCCCCGCGCGGAAACAGGCCCTTTGGGAATCCTTCGTCAAGCGCCTCGATGCCGGCGAGCGGGCCATGGCGCCGGCCGTTGAAACCTATCTCCGGCGCCAGGCCGGCGACGTCAAGCGGCGCCTGGGCGAATACAAGGACCGGGCAGCCGTGCAGGCGGCCAAGTTGTTTGACATCGACACCGAAGCGCAACTCTACCACGACGGATTCCGGTCCCGCTATATCGCCACCTTCAAGCGGGCCGGCCAGGCCGGACTCACGGAGACGCACGGCAAGATCTACATCCTGCCCGAGGAGCGCCTCCTGAAGGACGAAGGGGACGAGGAATTCACCCT
>Ga0315281_10011617_pt1 | contig 12059 bp, 11 predicted proteins | sample YL17G07_0_MG_FD_204540 | JGI IMG/M metagenome (GOLD analysis project Ga0315281, IMG submission 204540) | Sediment microbial communities from Yellowstone Lake, YNP, Wyoming, USA - YL17G07_0 | ecosystem: Environmental > Aquatic > Freshwater > Lake > Sediment | place: USA: Wyoming | collected... | reverse complement strand
GTGCTCATGGATTCAGCGAATGCCCATCATCTTGTCCCATTCGCGGACGAATTGCGGACGCGATTTCATGTAGGCATCCCAGTCATCCACCAGCAGCACCTTCATCTGGCTGGTGGGAATGCCACCGGGCGGGGGCGGCGTGTCGGTGCGCGGGGAGGACAGGAAATGCGCGTTCTGATACGCGATCTGCCCTGGCACGCTCAGGATCCAGTCGAGGAACAGTTTTGCCGCCTCCGGATGCGGTGCGTCGGCGATCACACCGTAGAGCTGCTGGCCGACAATCACGCCGTCCGTCGGGAAGACGAATTCGAGTTGCGCGCCCTTGGCCTTGACCTGGAGATAGCCGGAATACTGCGCGGAGTGCACGACCTTGTCCTGGCCGTTCACCATGCGGTCGAACTGCTGCACATAGCTGTCGAAGCCGCGCGGCTCCAGAGCGGCGAATTTGGTCCAGTAATCTTCCCCATAGAGCTGGCGCAGCTTGTACCAGGAACCGTGCTGCAGGCCGGAGGTGGAGAGCTTGGCGTTGATGGCGCCTTTGAAGGCAGGATTGAACACGTCCGGCCAGTTGCGCGGCACCTCGTTGGCGTTGACCAGCTTCGGGTTGTAGGCCAGGCCGGCGACGATCAGGGCGCCCCAGGTGAAGTAGCCCTCCGGCTTGCTTTTGTAGTCGGCACGGTACGCGGCATGCTCGGGGGAGATATACTGGGTGTAACCGCCCTTCTTCTGCAGCTCGGTGGCGAAGGTCATCTCGGAAATCGCCATCACGTCGGCGAGATAGGTTTTTGCCTGCCGTTCGGCCATCAGCTTGGCGAACAGGTTGCCGGCCTGCAGGCGGATGAACACCGCCTTGATCTTCGGGAAGGTCTTCATGAACTCGTTCAGCACCTCCGTGGTGCCGGCCGGCGGATCGGTGGTGTAGAACACCACCTCGCCCTCCTGCTCCGCCTTGGCGACATCGGCGCAGGTTTTGAAGTCCTTCATCTGGCGCGGGCTGGCGCAGGACGCGGCATCGGCGGCGCTGGCGCCGAGGCAAGCGGCAAACGCCGCCGCGAATGTGGTTGCGATGACCCGTGAAACTGTGCTGGGGCGCATATACCCTCCCTGGATTTCCCGCTGCCCGGCTTTATCGCCGCCGGAGGGCCACGCTACCAGGGCTGGTTGCCATCTCCAAGCCGACAGCTGGCCGCGAAGCGGTCCTATCGCTTGAGAAAAGACGCGGTTATGGGCGCAATAAAAGAAAACCCCGCCAAGTCTGGGACTTGGCGGGGAAGTAACAGGGAGGCTTCACGTCTGGGAGACGCAGGGATCAGAAGACCCCTTTTCCAACCACGAGGGCCGGAAGACTGGCGGAAGTGCCGCCGTATTCATCGAATAAAAGTCTATTCGGGTTTCCGGCGTGTCGGCCAACGCCAAAACACGAACCCCGCCATGCCGCGCGCGCATGACACGAAGGAAGGCCAGGGCTCTGCCCCCATGGTCCATTGGGACCCGCCAGGGAACTGTGTTCGCTGGACCCCCTTCAGTTTCAGTCAGATGCAGGGGGCCTGAGGTGGCCCCCTGCCGCATCTGTGACTGAAAGTAATGGGGATCCAAGGGACACAGTCCCTTGGCGGGTCCAGGGCAGAGCCCTGGCCTTGCTTCGCGTCAGTGCAACTCCGCCAGCCGGGCGAGCAGGAAGTCGCGGAACACCGCGACGCGTTTGGAATTGCGCAGTTCCTCCGGGTAGACGAAATACACATCCACCTTAGGCGACTTCACATCGGGCAGCAGGTGCACCAGGCTTGCGTTCTCCGCCACCAGGTAATCCGGCAGCGCGCCGAGGCCGAGGCCCGATTGGATCGCCCCCATCATGGCGTGGGTGCTGTTCACTTCCAGCAAAGCGCGGCGCGGGTTGCCGGGGCGGCGGCCGGCGTCGGCCAGCCAGTTGATGTCCTCCACGGGGGGTCGGTAATTGCCGAACAGGATCAGCTTGTGGGCATCCAGATCCTCGGCGCGTTCCGGCACGCCGTGCTTCTTCAGGTATTCTGGCGCCGCGCAGACCACCCAGTGCATCGTCAGCAGATGGCGCTGCACCAGGTCCGGCTGTTTTGGCGCGTGCATGCGGATCGCGACGTCCGCTTCCCGCATCGCCAGATCGAGATCGCCGTCATCGAGCAGCAGGCTGAGCGACACATCCGGATAGGCTTCCAAAAACCCTTGCAGCCGCGGCGCCAGCCAGGTGGAGCCGAATCCCACGGTGGTGGTGACCTTCAGCTGGCCGGCGGGTTTTTCCTTGCTTTCGGTCAGCAGCGCCTCGGTCATCGCCAGCTTGGCGAACACTTCGCGCACGGTGCGGTTCAGCGTCTCCCCTTGCTCGGTCAGGATCAGCCCGCGGGCGTGGCGGTGAAACAGCGGCACCGCCAGGGTTTCCTCGAGGGCGGAGATTTGCCGTGAGACGGCGGATTGGCTGAGGTTCAGGCTTTCGCCGGCATGCGTGAAGCTGCCGGCCTCGGCGACGGCGTGAAAGACACGCAGTTTGTCCCAGTCCATGACTTTGTCGCTCCCATGCCCTTGGCTGCTTGGCCGTGGGCTTGTGTGAAGGCGTCCCTGTTGTCCGCGTTGTTACTCCGCGGCGAGTGCCGTTTGATTGGCATGTTCGGCAAGAAATTTTTCAGCTTCCAGCGCCGCCATGCAGCCGGTGCCGGCGGCGGTGACGGCCTGGCGGTAGATTTTGTCTTGCACATCCCCTGCCGCGAATACGCCTTCGACGGAGCTGCGCGTGGTACCGGGGGTGGTGACGATGTAGCCCTCGGCGTCCATCTTTAGCTGCCCCGCGAAGATGCCCGTGGTGGGGGTGTGGCCGATGGCGATGAAAACGCCGTCAACCGCCAGGGTGGTGGCGGCGCCGGTTTTGGTGTGACGCAGTTTCACGCCGTTGACGGTCGCGGGCTGGCCGGCGGCGGTAATTTCTTCCACCGCATGGTCCCAGATGATTTCCACTTTTGGGTGCGCGAACAGCCGCTGCTGCAGGATTTTTTCGGCCCGCAGGCTGTCGCGGCGGTGAATGAGGGTGACTTTGGTCGCGTGGTTGGTGAGATACAGCGCTTCCTCTACCGCCGTGTTGCCGCCGCCGACCACGGCGACGGTTTTGCCGCGATAGAAGAATCCGTCGCAGGTGGCGCAGGCGGAGACGCCGGCGCCTTGCAGGCGTTGCTCGGATTCCAGGCCGAGCCAACGCGCCTGGGCGCCGGTGGCGATGATCACGGCGTCGGCGATGAATTCGTCCCCGGAATCGGCGGTGCAGCGGAACGGGCGCGCCGAAAAATCGACGCGGGTAATAATGTCGTTGACGATCTGGGTGCCGACATGGGCGGCCTGGGCCGCCATCTGCTCCATCAGCCAGGGCCCCTGGACCACCTCGGCGAACCCCGGATAATTCTCGACGTCGGTGGTGATGGTGAGCTGGCCGCCCGGCTGCAGCCCGGCCACCAGCACCGGGTCCAGGCTGGCGCGGGCGGCATAGATCGCGGCGGTATAGCCGGCGGGGCCGGCGCCGATGATCAGCACGCGCGTCTGGTGGGATTTGGGCATCGGGATGGGTCCGAGTCTTCTTTCACCTGACCATATCGGTGACCGGCGTGATCAGGCAAGGAAACAAGGCGGATTTTGTGGGCTTGCCGCCGCCGCTCCGTGCCATATGATCGGGCAATATTATTTCGCGCCGAAGGTCGGACGTGAAATATCAGGGCCCACGGTGCCGGGATCGCGGAGCGCATGAAGAGCCAGAATGTTGAAATGCCCCTGCTGGATGCGATCGACCGCCGCATCCTGGCGGAGCTGCAAAACGACGGGCGGATGACCAATGTGGAGCTGGCGCGCCGCGCCGGCATCTCCGCCCCCCCTTGCCTGCGCCGCGTCCGCCGGCTGGAGGAAGCCGGCGTGATCCGCGGTTTTCATGCCGACACCGACCCGCAGCGCCTCGGCTGGCAGATCATTTTCTTTGCCATTGTCGGCCTGGACAGCCAGAAGGAGTCGGTCCTGTCCGGCTTCGAACAGATGGTGGCGACCTGGCCGGAGGTGCGGGAATGTCACATGATCCGCGGCGGCGGCGATTTTCTGCTGCGTCTGGTGGCGCGCGATACGGCGCATGAGAACGAGCTGACGCAGAAACTGACCGGCTCGCCCACGGTCAGCCGGGTGCAGACCTTGCAGACCATCCGCACCAGCCGTGACCTGGCGGGCGTGCCGCTGCCGTGACGGCGCCCGGCGCCGACCGACCAATGGGCCCCCCTATCGAACTGACCGTCGTCGTCCCCTGCTACAACGAGCGCCCCAACGTGGCCCCGCTGGTGGCGAAACTCGACGCAGCCCTGGCCGGCATCGCTTGGGAAGTGGTGTTCGTCGACGACGACAGCCCGGACGGCACCGCCGCCGAAGCGCGCCGCCTGGCCGAGACGGACCGGCGCGTGCGCTGCCTCCGCCGCGTCGGCCGGCGCGGCCTGGCCTCGGCGGTGATCGAGGGCGCGCTGTCATCCTCGGCGCGGTACGTCGCCGTCATGGACGGCGATCTGCAGCACGACGAAACCCGGCTGCCCCTGATGCTGCGTGCCTTGCGGGAGGGCGCGGAGCTGGCCGTCGGCAGCCGCCATGCGGCCGGCGGGGACGCGGCGGGCCTGCCCTCGAAATTCCGGCATTTTCTGTCGGAGACGGGGATCCGTCTGGCGCAATTCTTTCTCCCGGTGCGGCTGACCGACCCGATGAGCGGCTTCTTCATGATGCCCCGCGCCTTGTTCGAAGATTTGGCCCCCCGCCTCACCGGGCAGGGGTTCAAAATTCTGCTCGATCTCGCGCTGAGCGCGCCGGCGCCGCTGCGCGTGCAGGAAATTCCGTTCATTTTCCGGGAGCGCGCGGCGGGTGAAAGCAAGCTCGATGTCCTGGTGCTGATGCAGTTCGGCGGGTTGCTGGCCGACAAGGTGCTGGGCGGGTTTCTGCCGCTGCGGTTTCTCTCCTTCGCCATCGTGGGCGCGCTGGGTGTGTTGGTGCACCTGATGGTGCTGACTTTTTGGTTCCGCACCGCCAGGGTTGGGTTCGAGGCCGCGCAGGTCACGGCGACCTTGGTGGCGATGGTGTTCAACTTCGTGCTCAACAACCAGATCACCTATCGCGAGCAGCGGCTGCGCGGGCCGCGATTGTGGCGCGGGCTGCTGCTGTTCCTGCTGGTCTGCGGGCTGGGGGCGGTGGCCAATGTCGGCATCGCCCGCACCCTGTATGGCGAGCAGGTGAGCTGGACGCTGGCCGGCGCCATCGGGGCGCTGATCGGCGTGGTATGGAACTACGCGGTGTCGGCGACCCTGGTCTGGCGCGTCCGGTGATTCTTTTCCCCGTTGGCCTGCTGCTGCTCACCGCACTGCGGTTGGTGGTGGCGGCGGCGATGCCGCTGACGCCCGACGAAGCCTATTACTGGATCTGGTCGCGCACGCTGGCGGGCGGCTATTACGACCACCCGCCGATGGTCGCGCTGTGGATCTTTTTCGGCACGTTCATCGGCGGCGATTCTCCGCTCGGCGTGCGCCTGCTGGCCCCGCTGTCGGCGGCGTTGGGCTCGCTGCTGCTGGTGCAAACGGGCAAAATTCTCACGGGTGACCGACGTCTGGGAATTCTCGCCGCGATCCTGCTGAACGCCACGCTCGCCCTCGGCATCGGCGCGGTGACGATGACGCCGGACACGCCCCTGATCTTGTTCTGGACCGCGACGCTCTGGGCGCTCGCGCGTTTGCTGGCGAGCGGGGAACCAGGGAAAGGATCTGGTGCGTGGTTTCTGCTCGTCGGGCTTTTCGCCGGATTGGCGCTGGCAAGCAAATACACCGCCGTGTTTTTGGGTGTTGGCATCATCCTGTGGCTGCTTGCGGTGCCGACGTTGCGCGGCTGGCTGTGGCGCCCCTGGCCGTGGCTCGGCGGTCTTCTTGCGGTTGCGATCTTTGCCCCGGTGATCGCGTGGAATGCCAGCCATGAGTGGGCCGGCTTCGCCAAGCAGGGCGGCCGGGCGGCGGGCTTTCGCCCCGCCCACGCGGCACAATTCCTGGCCGAACTGGTGGGCGGACAGATCGGCCTGATGACGCCCCTTATTTTCTTCCTGAGCTGCGCCGGCATCGCCGTGGCGCTGCGGGCGGCATGGCGGCGGCGCGATCCTGCGGCGATTCTTCTCGTCGCACTCACCCTGCCGGCGCTGCTGGTATTTCTGCAGCATACGTTGGCGGAGCGGGTGCAGGCGAACTGGCCGGTTATTCTCTACCCCTCCGCCATCCTGGCCGCCACCATGGCATCGGGAAAAATTTTCCGGAGTTTGCGCCCCGCCGCAATCGTTCTTGGCTTCGGGCTGACCGCGCTGGTCTACATCCAGGCCACGCTGGCGCTTTTGCCAATCCCGCAAAAACTTGATCCCAGCATGAAGCGCCTTGCCGGCTGGACGGAATTTTCCAAAACCGTGGAGCACACGCGCGCGGCCGAAGGCGCCAGTTTCGTCGCCGCCGACAATTATGGCATCGCCGCCGAACTCGCTTTTTTCCTCCCGCCCGAAACAGCTGTGATCGGCGTTCACCCGCGCTGGCGATTTTTTGCACTCCCGTATCCCGACCTCACGGCACAGCGTGGCATTCTGGTGCGCAGCACCCGCCTCGGCGAAAATTTCGACACCAGCGCGTGGGAAAATCTAACGGAAATCGGCACCGCCCGCCGCACCCGCAACGGCGTGACGGCGGAGGAATTTCGTCTGTATCGCGTCACCGGCCGTGGCATCGACCCAACCAGAAAATTACTGCCCCATCCGGCAACCGCGTGGGCACGATGAACCAGCCGAACCCCAGGAAAATCCCCGACTTGACTTGGGCCACCTGACCGGCCACCTGACCGGCCGCATGATCGACATCGATACCTGATCGCACATACCTTCATGGCAGCCATCACGGCGCTTCGCCGCCTGCGCACCGACGCGATGTTGAGCATCGGCGCCATGTGCGGCCTGGCTGCCGGTCAGCAGGAGACGCGCGTCCCGATGCAGGCATGCGGGCCGAAATTCTCGCTCCCACGGCGATCCTGGACCACTTGGCAAGGCTCCCGCAGTCTTGCCGACGATATCGCCGTTGCCGAACGCCCGGATTGGTGGCTGTATTGCCTTCGTGATGGCCGAATAGGCCGATCATCGGGGAATCCCGGATGAAAAGAACCCGGCCATGACGCTCCTGCGCGATATCCGCGGCAATCCGCTCTCCGGCGCCAATGACGCGGCCGCCGCAAACTATTTGGAAGGGCTCGGGCGGCTCAATCTCTTTATCGGTGATCCCGTTGTCAGCGCCGAGGCTTCGACGGCCGAGGCGCCCGGTTTTGTCATGGGGCACGTGCTGCGGGCCTGGCTGTTTCTGCTCAGTACCGAGGCGCCGGCATGGGTGCCCGCGCGTGAATCCTGGGCGGCGGCGAAGGATTTGGCGATGACGACGCAGGAAGCTGGGCATGTCGCGGCGATCGGCCATCTGCTGGACGGGCGCTGGCATCAGGCGGCGCGGGTGTTAGAGGATGTGGCGATTGCCCATCCGCGCGACATGCTGGCTTTGCAGGTGGGGCACCAGCTTGATTTCTTCACCGGCCAGTCGCGCATGCTGCGCGATCGGATCGCGCGTGCGCTGCCCTTCTGGTCCCCCGACACGCCGGGGCGGCACGCGCTGCTTGGCATGCACGCCTTCGGGCTGGAGGAAATGGGCGAATACGCGGCCGCCGAAGCCGCCGGGCGGGCGGCCGTGGATCTTGAGAAGCGCGATGCCTGGGCACAACACGCGGTCGCGCATGTGCTGGAGATGCAGGGGCGCACGCAGGACGGCATTGTCTGGATGCGCGCCGATCCCGAGGCGTGGTCGCACGAGAGTTTCTTCGCCGTGCATAACTGGTGGCATCTGGCGCTGTATCACCTCGAGCTTGGCGAGACCGAGGAGGTGTTGCGCCTGTTCGATGGGCCGATCTATGGCGCCCGGTCTCAGGTGATGATCGACATGCTCGACGCCGCCGCGCTGCTCTGGCGGTTGCATCTGCGCGGCATCGAGGTCGGCGATCGCTGGCAAGCGGTGGCGGACGCCTTTGCCCCCCACGCCACCGCCGGCAATTACGCCTTCAACGACATGCACGCGATGATGGCGTTCGTCGGCGCCGGGCGGGCCGATCTGGCGGCGCAGCTTCTTGCCACGCAGCAAACCGCGATGGTGGGCGCGGGCGACAATGCCAGTTTTACGCGCGATGTCGGCCATCCCGTGACGCGGGCGATCCAGGCGTTTGGGGATGGACGCACCGCCGAGGCGGTGCGGTTGATCCGCCCGGCGCGCGCCAGTGCCAGCCGTTTTGGCGGCAGCCACGCCCAGCGCGACGTGCTGGACCTCACCCTGATCGAAGCCGCTTTCCGCGCCGGCGAACATGCCTTGGAAGCTGCCTTGGCGGCCGAGCGTGTGGCGGCGAAACCGGCCAGTCCGCTCGCCCAGTTATTCGCCCGACGTGCTGCTTCGGCCTGATGACGATCAAGACGCGCTGGATGGCAAGACGCGCCGGATGGCGTCCTGCCGCTCCGGCTGATCGCGGCGCGGGCCAAGACGGTGGAGAGATCGGGGGTCCGTCTCTCATGCCGTTGGTATAAGCCAGATGCAGCGGGGGACTGCCCTGCTGCATCTGACTTATACTAGAGGGGATCCAAGGGACGAGTCCCTTGGCGGATCCCAATGGGCCATGGGGACAGCGCCCTGGCCTTGCTTGGACACGCAACGCAGGAGGCAATGATGGCGGGCATACTACAGGAAAAAGTGGCGATGGTGACGGGCGGCGGCGGCGGTATCGGCCGCGCCACCTGCCTGGCGATGGCGCGGGAGGGCGCGCGCATCGCCGTCGCCGATACCGATCTCGCGCTGGCCGAGGAAACCGCCGCCCAGGTGCGCGCCGCCGGCGGCCGCGCCATCGTCGTCTCCGGCGACGTGACCGACGAGGCGCAGGTTGCCGCGATGGTGGCCTCGGTTGTCTCCCAGCTCGGCCGCATCGACTGCGCCTACAACAACGCCGGCATCAGCCACGCCTATGCCGGCGCCTCCGGCCTGAAAACCCACGAAATCACGCGCGAGGTGGCCGACAAGGTGCTGGACATCAACGTGATCGGCGTTTGGCTATGTATGAAACATGAAATCATACAGATGCTGGCCCAAGGTGGCGGCGCGTCGATCGTCAACACGGCCTCCATCGCCGGTCTGGTGGGTCTGCAGACCTCATCGCTGTATGTCGCCAGCAAGCACGGCGTGATCGGTCTGACCAAGACGGCGGCGATCGAATACGCGGAGCAGAATATCCGCGTGAACGCCGTCTGCCCCGGCTTCATCGAAACGCGGATGACCAGGGACACGATGGCGCGACGCGGCAACGAGATCATGCAGCAGGTGCCGTTCCGCCGCATGGGCCAGCCCGGCGAAATCGCCGAATGTGTCACCTGGCTCAGCTCGGAGCGCGCGTCCTTCGTCTCCGGCGCCGCCTATGTCGTGGATGGAGGTTTTACGGCAGCCTGAGCTTCAGGCGGCGAGAAACCGATGCAGAACCAGCACGATGGCGACGACGGCGGCGATCACCTCGATCACCTGCAGATCGTGTAGCCAGTGGCGGCTGGCGGCGTTTTTGCGTCCCTCGTCCATTGGCCGTGCTCCCCAGGCATGTTTTTTCTGAGAGTATTGTCGTCCAGAGAGTGTTACGAAAACTTGAATCAGAGGGAAAAAATTGCCGGCTGCTGAACATTCATCGCCCCGCAAAGGAACGCACGTGCAAATAACCCCATCGGGTGAAACCCTGGGCGCCCGGATCGAGGACATCGATCTCAACATCCCCCTGTCGGACGCGGATTTCCGGGTCCTCCTGCGGGCACTCGGCGCGCACGGCGTGCTGTGTTTTCCGGGTCAGGATTTCGGCCCGGCGGCCCAGGTGGCGTTCGGCTCCCGCTTCGGCGACCTGGAAGTCCACGTCGTCTCCAGCCTCTATCACGAGCCCGGCCACCCAGAAGTGATGATTCTCTCCAACATGAAGCAGGACGGCCGGCCCGTCGGCCTGCACGATGCCGGCCAGGAATGGCACACCGACCTGTCCTATGCGCAGATTCCCGCGCTCGCGAACATCCTGCATGCCTGCCGCGTGCCGATGCGCCACGGCAAGCCGCTCGGGGAAACCCAGTTCCGCAACATGCACGCAGCCTATGCGGCGCTGCCCGAAAACCTGAAGACATCCCTAGCCGGCCGCACCGCGACGCGCGATTTCGATAAATACTGGGAGGCGTCGCTGACCCGTCCCGGCACACAGCGCAAGCCGCTGACCGAGGAACAACGTTGCAAGAATCCGCCGGTGTCGCATCCGATTTTTCGCATCCATCCGATCACCGGCCGCCCCGTTCTCTATGCCGATCCCGGCTACACCGTGTGCATCGATGGCATGGACCGCGTGGAAAGCGACCTTCTTCTGGAGTTCCTGTTTCGCCACCAGACCCGCGCCGAGTTCTTCTATGCGCATCACTGGGCGGTGGGCGACGTGCTGATGTGGGACAATATCGGCACCGTGCACAACGCGGTGGCCGATTACACGATGGATGAACCACGCTATATGCGCCGCGTGCAGGTGATGGCGACGCTCGATTACGCGGCACTCAGCCGGTAAGCAAGGCCAGGGCTCCACCCCCATGGTTCCTTGGGGATCCCCGCCAAGGAACTCCGTCCCATTGATCTGCTTCGCAGCTCAAGCCCTTTCCATTTCATACCGGTGAGGCGGCTGATGACTCGTCATAGCGGATGCGCTCGCCGGTATGACGGGCGCGCGGTTACGGATCGGCGCGGCGCCCGGTCGATTCCTCACGCACGCCGGCGAGCGTGCGATAGCGCTTCATATGGGCGGTATCGCCTCGCGTGGCGGGGTCGAGGAAGTCGATGCCGGTGCAGCCGGCGCGCTGGATGCGTTCGGCCAGCGCGTCGGTGACAAGGATGGTGATGAGGTCCTCGGCGACGCGGAAGATTTCCGGGGTGAGGCCGAGATCATCGCGCAGCACCATCTGGTCGTAGAAGCGGATGTAGCGGAATGTTTCGCCGGTCGACTGCCGAACGCCCTCCTCGACGACGTATTTCGATCGCTTCAGGTCCACCGCCGGCTGGCAGGCCAGAACATTCATCCAACGATAATCCTGTGCCACCACCTCGGGACCGCCGGTCATCAGATCGATCGGCCAATATTGAACGATGTCTTTGGGTTGGGCGAGTGCCTCCCGCAGTCGCCGAGAGGCGTATGTCGGCGGCCCCAGGTGGAAGAAATCCAGCGTAAACCCGGCTGGTGGCAAGTCGAGGGCCGGGCGCGGAAAACCGTCCGGTAATCGTGGGTCGCCAAAGTAGGTCGCAGGAAGGGTTTGCACCAACCGGGTCAGACTGCGCTTCAACTCCATATCATTGCGCAATCCGATGCCGTTCGGTTGCAATATGAACCTATCTATCGCAAGAAACGCGTCCACCGATTCTCGCACAATCCAGAATATTGACATCGTTGGTGAACGCTCCCGGCGATCAAGTTATGATACCGTCGTTTGTGTCGCGCGATCCAGCTCGACAATCCGATCCGGGGGCAGCGTGAGGCGCAGGTGGTTCTACAATTTTTCCAGCATGGCCCTCGCCCGAGCGGCGTAGTCCTTGGATGAAGGGTCGAGGTCCAAACGGCCCAACTCCCTTTCTATCTCCTGAAGTTCCTTGCGTATTTTCTGGTTCCAATTCGGATGCGGGTTGTCATGCAGCGGCAGGTGAATGCCGGCGGCGGCGAGCTTCGCCTGGGCTTCCAGGGTGCGTGGCAGGCCGATCACGTTTGCTGGCTCGTCCATGCTCCAGCCAGCCCCGGCGGCGGCCTCGAACAGTGCGGGATATCGCTGCGCGGGCTTCACGCTGATCAGGTGATGCGCGTTCCAATCCTCCCGCCTCAGCCGCTCCAGCTCAGGGTTTGTGGCCGCGGCGGCCGTCCGGGCGCGCTGGGCGTTTGCCCGCAGTGGCGGG
>Ga0315281_10011616_pt1 | contig 12059 bp, 7 predicted proteins | sample YL17G07_0_MG_FD_204540 | JGI IMG/M metagenome (GOLD analysis project Ga0315281, IMG submission 204540) | Sediment microbial communities from Yellowstone Lake, YNP, Wyoming, USA - YL17G07_0 | ecosystem: Environmental > Aquatic > Freshwater > Lake > Sediment | place: USA: Wyoming | collected... | reverse complement strand
AAATCCTGTGAAACCACGCAACAGCCGGACCAGTTCGCCCGGCGGCACGCCCGCCTTCTGCAAAAACGCGGTGAGGGAATCCGGATTCGGCTTCTCCATCGGTCCGAAGCAGCCGTAGCAGCCCCGGTTGTAAGCGGGACAGATGGCGCCGCAGCCGGCATGGGTCAGCGGGCCGAGACAGGGAATCCCCTGGGCCACCGTCACGCAAACCGTCCCCCGGCGCTTACACTCTATGCAGACCGCGTGGGACGGCAGGTGCGGCGCGCGCCCCTGCACGAGCGCCGTGATGACCTCCAGAAGCTGGTACTTGTTGATGGGGCAACCGTTGAGCTGGAAGTCCACGGCCACGTGGCTGGAGATGGGCGTAGAATCCTTGAGACTGTGGATGTAGGCCGGCGTGGCGTAGATGGCGCGGATGAACTCATCCAGGTCCTTCCAGTTCCGCAACGCCTGGATGCCGCCGGCCGTGGCGCAGGCGCCGATGGTGATGAGGTACTTGGCATCCTTTCGCACCGCCTGGATGCGCTCCGCGTCGTGCGGAGTGGTTACCGAGCCTTCCACCAGGGCCACGTCGTAAGGGCCCTCCACCGTGGCCGAACTCGCCTCCAGAAAGTAGGCCACCTCAACCTCGCCCACCAGGCTGAGCAGCTCGTCTTCCAGGCTCAGCAGCGCCAACTGGCAGCCGTCGCAGGAGGCGAACTTGTAAACCGCCAGCTTGGGCCGCGCACCGGAGGTCATATTAGAAATCCTCCTTGCCGAAGAAAGGCTCGATCGCCGCAAAGTTAAGCACCGGACCCTGCTTGCAGATGAACGTGGGGCCATACTGGCAGTGGCCGCAGAAGCCCACCGCGCACTTCATGTTGCGTTCCATCGAGATGTAGATGGCATCTTTGGGAATGCGCCGGGCCAGGGCCTCATAGATCACAAACCGCATCATGATCTCCGGCCCGCAGGTGAGGACCAGGGTGTTCTTGTGCTCCATGCGCACAAAATAGAAAAGCTGGGGCACCACCCCCACCTTGCCCCGCCAGTTCTCATCCCCGACGTCCACGGTGATGTTGACCTCAAGCCCGCTCTCGCGCCACCGGCCGAATTCGCGGGTGTAGAGCAGGTCCGCCGGGGTCCGTGCCCCGTAAAGGAGCAGTACCCGTCCATAGGCGTGGCGATGGCTGAGGACGGAGAGAACGACCGGCCGCAGCGGCGCCAAGCCGATCCCGCCCGTCACAATGATCAGGTTCTTGCCAGCGGCGTTCTCCAGCGGCCAGTGGCTTCCGAAGGGGCCGCGAACTCCCACCCTGTCGCCCACCTTGAGCCGGCTGATGGCCTGCGTCACGTTTCCCGCGCAGCGAATGGTGTGGCCGAGCACTTGCGGCTCACCAGGGTCGGAACTCAACGAGATGGCCACTTCGCCGAACCCCGGCAGGTAGAGCATGTTGAACTGCCCGGGCTGAAAGCGGTAAGCGTCGCGATCGGCTGGGTTCGCGAAGGTCATGGAGAAGGTCCAGACCCCGACCGCCTCCGGCTTGATGGCCTGAATGATGGCTGGCCGGGGCAGCATGGGATCCACCGGATGCCGTATTTCCGTCGCTGGAAACGCTACGCTCATTTGGCCGCCTTCGTGCGAATAGCGTTCACTTCTTCCGTAATCTCAATCCCCACCGGACACCAGGTGATACAGCGGCCGCAGCCCACGCAGCCCGACGTCCCAAACTGGTCGATCCAGGACGCCAGCTTGTGACTGAGCCACTGCCGATACCGAGAACGGATGCTGGGACGGATGTTGCCGCCGAACACGTGGGAGAAATCGCCATTGAAGCAGGAGTCCGCCAGCCGGATGCGCTCCGCCACAGTCCCCCGCAAATTGCTGGGGTCTTCGACCGTCGTACAGAAGCAGGTGGGACAAACCATAGTGCAGTTGGCGCAGGAGAGGCAGCGGGCGGCAACCGCATCCCACTGAGGATGCTCGAGGTTCTCGTAAATGAGTTTCGGCAGGTCGTCCGTTCTCAATTCGCGCGTGACTTGCCGCTCGGCTTGGTAGAAAGCACGGGCAGCCCGCCCCAAGTCAAAAGCATTGGCCGGCTCCCAGGGCGTGCCCTGGAGCATTTGGGAGCCAGCTTCCGAGCCAACCTCCACCAGGTAAGTGTCGGGCAGTTCCGTCAGCGCCAAGTCATACCCGCTGGTGACGCGCGGCCCAGTCTGCATCGAGACGCAAAAGCAGGTGGGACTGGCCTGGGTGCAGTTGACCGCCAGGACGAAGACATTTTCCCGCCGGCGCACGTAGTGTGGATCGCGGAACTCTCCGCCCAGCAGCACCCGGTCCAGGACACTGATGGCCGCCAGGTCGCACGCCCGAACCCCGACGAAGGCATAGTGTGGCGGGGGTTCCTGGGGCGGCAGGAAAACCCAGTTGCCATCCTTCTTTTCCGCACCGAACAGCCGGAGGCGCGGCGGGTGAAGAAACTGCTTCCAGGAATGTGGGCCGACACCGTAGCCAAAATACTGCGCTTCCCGGGTCTTCTTCAGGCGGTAGCGGCCCGGGGCCTGCTCGTCAGTCCAACCCAGGGGGAGGTCGTCCAACCGGGCGATTTCATCCAGCACAATCGCGCCCTCCCGTACCGTGGGTCCCACCAGTGAGAAGCCAGCCGCCCGCAGGCTATCGAACACCTGCTGGAGAAAGGCCTTGGGTATCGCCACGCTGGCCGACACCCGCGGAAGATTGGGGGGCATAGCAGCTCTTCCTCCTGACCCTAGGAGAATACGTCCAACAGTTGTAGGCGCGTGGCAGTCAGGCGGGCGCTGATAACCTCCGCCAGTTCGTGGTACACCTCAAAACCGAGTCCCGGATCTTCGCGGCACAAATCCATCAAGGCCCCGCCCTTGATTCCCAAGGCCTCGGTTTCCTCGACAGCTCGTGCCGAAGCGGTCTGGAGGCGCGGCTCCACCAGCGCCGACCAACTGAACAAGTCACCAGGCCCAGCCGTCATGATCGAACGACGTCCTTTCGACGGGATATGAACGTCGATGGCGACCTGCCCACTCTTCACAATGTAGAGGTGGAGGCTGGGGTCGCCTTCGTGGAAAATAGTCTGCCCCTCGGGGTAGCGAAAAGTCTCGCCCAGCGCCAGCAACTTCTCCTGCACGCGCGGCGACAAGTGAGCCAGGAAGGACCCTAGCCAATGTGTTTGCTCAGCCATATTATTCCCCCAAAAGCACCCTTTTTATTGAACTAGCACGCCACAGGCCAATTTTAGCACACCCCAGACCGCCTGAGAGGGATGTCGAATTGCCCGCCGTGCGCGCCAAAGCCCGACTTCCTATCCCGGAAAAGTCAATTCCATAACAATGTGTCCCTCTCTCCTTCGACATAACGCCCAATCGCCGCGGCGACAATATGTCTCGGATGTGGGTGCCCCGCCGCAGGCTGGTAATTTCTCGCACCTTCCGTCCCCGACGCAGCCTGCCCCGGTAAGGGATATTTCTAGCCTCTCGCGGGCGGCCAAAGGCCGCACTCGGCGCGTGTATCGGTGGTTTGGAACATAGCGTCCCCAACCTCCTCGCTGAGGGCCGCGGAAGTCATCCGTCTTGATTCTGGGGCGGTGAGTGGCAAAGTAGCCCAGCGACGGAGCAGGGATAACCCTCAGACGGATAGCAAGATACTGTTGCGGCGGGAGCGTGATCGTCAGCACTGGTCTCATGCACCCCTTGGGGTTTCCCCTTGTTCCCATGTTAGAGTAGAGGCGTTCTTGGCAGCCACAGGAGGGTCGCTTGGAATTGAAAGACAGTGACAGGGGTGCAGGCCAGCAGACGCGCTACGAGGCCCTGCGACAAGCATCTGGCGTTATTGCCTCGCAGGCAGACCTGAATGGGGTGCTGGAGAACCTCGCCCGCTTTCTTCCCTCGGTGGTCAGCTTTGAGTTCCTTGGCGTGGTTCTTCACGATGCCGAGCGCCAGGTCTATCGGTTACACGCACTTGAGGGTGGGTTGTCTATCGGCGCCGAAGTTGGGATCGAAATCCCTGCAACCGAGTCCGCGGCAGCGATGTTGCTGGAAGAGCGGGAACCGATCATTTTGAATGATATCGAGAAAGAGACCCGGTTTGCCGATCTCGTCGAGCGTGCGCGGTCATACGGTGTTCGGTCGATGTGCATCCTCCCGCTAACGTCTCCACGTCGGCGGCTCGGCCTGCTGGTTTTCGGGACCACTCGTCAGAAGGACTATGACGGAGAGGATTTGAAGCTGATGTCGACGGTCACCGCCCATGTGGCGGTCGCCGTGGAAAATGCTCTGAATTTCGAGGAGGCTCGTTCCTATCAGCAACTCCTGGCGCGTGAACGCGACCGCCTGCGGCTGCTGCTGGAAGTGAACAACAACGTCATTTCTCACTTGGAGTTAAGTGATCTTTTCCTGGCGGCCTCTTCCGCGCTGCGCGATTGCTTTCATCACGACTACACCGGTTTATGGCTGTTTGAAGAGGGCACCAGACAGCTACGTTGCGTGGGCATGGACTTCCCCAGCAATCGTGGGTTCATAGAGAAAATACAATCATTGGACTTGACACCTGCTGAAGTTGAGGAGATCCGGTCTCGCTCGCCTCGCCTCATAAACCGCGAGGAGATCGCGCAACTGCCTCCCAAGTTCGCTTCGCCGGCGCAGGCGGAAAACATCCATTCCGCGGTCGCCATTCCCTTGGTCTCAGGCTCCAAGCCGCTCGGCATCCTGACCCTTGGAAGCACGGTGGAATCCGCATTCCGGCCGGAAGAGTTGGATTTGCTTTTGCAGGTTGGCAACCAAGTGGCGCTGGCGATCGAAAATGCTCTGGCCTTTGCGAAGGTGGCTGAGGCGCGGAACCAACTTAACACCGAGAAAACCTACCTGGAAGATGAGATCCGCTATGACCACAACCTTGAAGACATCATAGGCAAGAGTCGCGCCTTGCGCGAGACCCTGAGCAAGGCGGAGGTTGTCGCCACCACCGACGCCACCGTCCTGCTCATGGGCGAAACGGGAACCGGAAAAGAGCTCGTCGCACGATTGATTCACAACCTTAGTTCGCGCCGGGATCATACGTTTGTGAAGTTGAATTGCGCGGCGGTTCCCTCCGGCCTCATGGAGAGTGAGCTCTTCGGACACGAGCGGGGAGCCTTCACGGGCGCGGTGGCGTCCAAAGTCGGGCGTTTCGAGTTGGCCAACCATGGGAGCCTCTTTCTCGACGAGGTTGGCGATATAGCGCTGGACCTTCAGCCCAAGCTGCTCCGGGTCTTGCAGGAAAAGGAATTCGAGCGGCTGGGAAGCACGCGAACTCTGAAGGTCGATGTCCGTCTCGTTGCCGCCACCAACCGGGATCTCTCCCAAATGGTCGCGAGCGGGGAGTTTCGTGAAGACCTCTACTATCGGCTGGCGGTATTTCCCATCCAGTTGCCACCCCTGCGCGAAAGACGGGAAGACATACCGGTCCTCGTTCAATACTTCGTTGGCCGATACGCCAGCCGTATGAAGAAGAGGATCAGAGAAATTCCCACCCCGGCGTTGCAGACCATGACCGAGTGGACATGGCCGGGGAATATCCGGGAACTGCAGAACTTCATCGAGCGGGCAGTGATCCTTACGACAGGGGAGTGCCTCCAGGTGCCACTTGAGGAACTGAAGTCGCCACGAACGGGACGAGCCTCTACGGAAACGGCCAGGAGTCTCAACCTTCGGGAAGTCGAGCGCGAGGCGATCCTGGAAGCTTTGAGGAAAACGAACGGGCGCATTAGTGGTCCAAGTGGCGCGGCAGCACTGTTGGGTCTGAAGCGCACAACTCTCCAATATCGAATGCGCCTCCTAAACATTAGACTGTCTCATCATCCTTCCGAACCATACTGACCATTGCCAACCATCGGGCAACCTGCCAACATTTGGGCACTCGCGGCCTCCCCCAACACCCCCTGAATACTGGTAAGTATCGAAATCACAAAGAATTACGCGCTAACAACCCTTGGTAAGGAAGCTGCACTTATCCTGGTCGTGCTGCGAACGACGGTCCTCTATCCCCAAGATCGAACCAGGGTTGTCCTAAGCGGGGAACTTGTCGGGGAATGGGCAGACTGCTTGGCGAACGCAGCCGCCCAGTGCTGTCCACCGGGAGACGCGGCTGAGATCGATTTGGACGGTATCACCTGTGTGGACCGCGCGGGTGAACGGGCCCTTCTCGCCCTCTGGCAAGCCCATTGGCGTTTCGTCTGCACCTCCCCTTTCGCGCGAACACTCTGTGAGCGCCTGGGAATTCCGGTAGAGGGGGACAGCCGATGACCGCCCTTACCCAGGATGGGCAGGGTGGGCAGTCGGCGGTAACCAGGCGCGTCGCGAGTCTTGCCGAGGGCCCATGGCTCATCACCGCCGCTGTAATGCTCGCGACCTTCATGGAAGTGCTGGACTCTACCGTCGTCACCGTTTCCTTGACGCACATTGCCGGGAGCCTCTCGGCGACACCCAACGAAGCGACCTGGGCGCTCACTTCGTATTTGGTGGCCAACGGTGTTGTCATTCCGATTTCAGGATGGCTGGCCAACCATTTTGGACGGAAAAATCTGCTCCTTGTCTCCACCGCAGGCTTCACCGTTGCCTCTTTGCTCTGTGGCATCGCTCCCAGCATGGGTCTGCTGGTGACCTCCCGCGTTATTCAGGGCGCTTGTGGTGGCTCACTGCAACCGCTATCTCAGGCTGTATTGCTGGAAGCGTTTCCTCGCGAGCAACACGGCAAAGCCATGGCGATCTTCGCAGTCGGGGTCATTGTGGCGCCTGTAGTCGGACCCGTGTTGGGTGGCTGGATCACCGACAACTACTCATGGCGTTGGGTCTTTTACATCAACCTGCCGGTGGGTTTGATCTCCGTCCTCATGATCAAAGCGTTTGTGAAGGACCCCCCGTACATTCGGCGTTCCGCGGCGCCGGTCGATTCCTGGGGACTGGCAACACTGGTTATTTGGGTGGCCGCGCTCCAGATCATGTTGGACAAGGGGCAGGAAAAGGATTGGTTTGATTCAAGATTCATCCTGGTTCTGGCAGTCACCTTTGCGGTGGGGTTCCTGACCTGGGTGGCGCGCGAGTTAACTACACGAGATCCGGTTGCCGAGCTTCGCGTGTTCCGACAGGTGCCGTTTGCCGCGGGCACCGCGGCGCTGGCAATCGCAAGCTTCGTGACGTATGGCAGCCAGGTCGCCATCTCTATTTGGCTCCAGACACTGCTTGGTTATCCGTCGGTGCAAGCGGGCGTAGCCATGGTAGCCATAGGGTTAGGAGTGGGCCTCTCCATGCCTGTAGCCGCCTCTCTGGTGAATAGGTTTGACCCTCGCAAGGTATCCGTCTGCGGAGTATTGATCTTCAGCTTTTCGTTCTATCGGTTGATGGGGTTCAACTTGAACGTCGGTTACTGGGATGTGTTCTGGGCGGAGTTCATTCAAGGTTTTTCGATAGGGTTAGCGTTTGTGCCGCTCATGGTTGTGACCGTGGCTTTCATTCCCAAAGAAAGGATGGGGAACGCTACGAGCTTGTTCAACATGATGCGGAACATCGGCGGGGGAGTTGGCATTTCGTTAGTGGGCACCATGCTGATCCGCCTGGGGCAGCAGCACACCAACTTGCTGGGCGCCAATATCACACCGCTCTCCCCTTCAGCGCTGAGACTGCTCGGTGGGCTGAGGGGTTTGTTTGCGGGTTCCGGCCCGGTGTTGGCCGACCAGCAAGCATATGCAACCCTTTTTGGTCTGGTGCAGCGCGAAGCCACGATGATTGCGTTGATCCGGATTTTTCAGTTTCTGGGAGTGCTGGTTCTCACTCTGATTCCTCTGATCGCCCTGACGAAGCGGCCGCCCAAAGGCCAGCCTTCCCAGCCCCTTGCACACTGAATGCTGTTCGTTACAGAGGGTGACGCACGGCAGTTCGAGAGTTTGTATGGAGGACCAGGGGAGAGACAAGGACAATGAGGGAACACCGCAGGCGTGGAAAGCGTGCCCAAGACTCTTTGTGGTATTCTGGCATATCGAGTGCTTATGTTCTTCCGTTTCAATGCGGCAGCGGCATGACGCAGATTCGGCAGTTTGACCCCAACATGCCGACCAACCTTTTAAGGAGGAAGGCAGCCATGCGCAGGACCACCAGGGATAGCCACCGGAAGGAAGCCACCCTCAAGCTCATTGTGCTCCTGCTGCTTCCTCTGCTGGCCGCAAGCGGCAACTTGCGCGGCGAAGAGAAGCCTCCCCAGCGGCTGACCTTGCGCGAGGCCGTTCAGCTCGCGCTGAGGCAGAATCCGCAAGTTCAGGTCGCGAACCTCGATATGGCGCAGAGCGAACAAGACCACGCCGTAGCCCGGTCGGCACTGTTGCCTCAAGCAAGCTTGGAGATGGTTGACAGGGCCGCGCGTTTTAACGTCTATGCGCAGTTTGGCCGCGAGTTTCCTGGGATACCCCAGCACGCTGGCCCGTTTCAGTATTTTCAAATCGGCCCGGGATTCTCGTTCCCCGTCTTCGACTTGACCTTGTGGCGCCGCTGGCAGGCGTCGCAACAGGGGGTACGGGCGAGCGAAGCTCAGGAGACCACGGTTCGCGAGCAGATCGTGCTGCTGGTGGTCTCGCAATACCTGGGGAGCCTGCGGGCGGGAGCGGCGGTCGCAGCCGCGCGTTCGCGCGTGGAACTGGCGCAGGCGCTCTACGACCAGGCGGTTGACCTCCAGCAGCACGGCGTGGGTACAGGCATCGACACGTTGCGCGCCAACGTGCAGTTGCAGAACGAAAAACAGCAGCTTATGGTGGCCGCGACCCAACAGAAGGTTGCTCTCTATGGACTGGTCCGGCTGCTGAACCTGGACCCGCAACAAACGGTGGAGTTGGCCGACGCGCCCAGCTTTTTTTCGACCCCAGAAATTGAGGCCAACCAGAGTCTGGAGCAGGCTTTCACGACACGGCCGGAGATGAAGGCGCTGGCGGCGCGCGAGCAGATCGCCCGGTTTCAGAAGCGGGGGGCCAGCGAGTCGCGGCTGCCCAAGATCAATGTGGCCGGCGGCTGGGCCTACCAAGGTCTTTCCGCCCCCAGCTCGATCCCGTCCTACCAGTACCAGGTGACGGTGGACGTTCCGCTCTTCACCAGCGGCCGCATTCGGGCCGAGATGACCAGGGCCGACCTGGAGCTGAAAAAAGTTCTCCAGGAAAAAGACGAGCTGCAGAACCAGATCGCCCTGCAGGTGAAAACGGCGCTGGCGCAGCTTGAATCAGCGCGCAACGAGGTGGAGGTGGCGAATCTGGGAGTCAAGTTGGCTCAACAGGAAGTGGAGCAGGCCCGGGACCGCTTTCAGGCCGGCGTCGTAAACAACATTGAAGTCATCAGCGCGCAGGACGCGCTCGCCCGCTCGAACGACAACCAGATTAATGCCCTCTACCGCTACAATCAGTCGCGCGCCGACCTGGCCCACGCTCTCGGCCAGATCGAATTGCTCTATGCGAGGTGAGGTCCAGGCATGGAAGAATACGTCAACGAATTGGAAGGTGAAGTGAAAATCCCAGCTCCACCCGCAGAGACCCCCTCGCCGCCCAGGCGCGGGTTGGCAGAGCGGTGGGCGAATCCGAAGTTCCGCTGGGCTGTTCTCGGCGCCGGCGTGGCTCTCCTTCTGCTGACCCTCAGCCTGCTCGCTTACTACCACAACCGGGTGTCCAGCGACGACGCTCAGGTGGACGGTCACATCATTCCCATCGCCGCGAAAATCTACGGCAACGTGGCGGAAGTGCTGGTGACGGATAACCAGGAAGTCAAGGCCGGGCAGGTACTGGTCCGCATTGATCCGCGGGACTACCAGGCAAGAGTTGACCAGGCGCGAGCCGCGCTGGCCCTGGCCGAGAGCCAGGCCCAGGCGGCCAACGTCAGCGTGCCCTGGACCGAGGAAACGACGCAGAGCGGATCCTCCAGCGCCGAGGCGCAACTGGCCAGTGCCCAGGCGGAGTACGAAAAGGCCAAAGCGGCCTACGCGCGGGATTCCATCGCCGAATTGGCCTATGCCCGCGCCAACGTCGCCGCGCGCCAGGCCAACTGCGACCGCGCCCAGGCCGACCTGGAGCGCATGAAACCGCTGCTCGCCAAGGCCGAGATTTCCCAGCAGCAGTTCGATGCTTACCTGGCCGGGGCGCGGGTGGCGGAGAGCGAGCTGCAAGCGGCGAAGGAGAAACTGGCCAGCGCCGAGAAGGGCGCGGAGATTGCCAAGGCGGCAATGCTCTCCGCGCAAGCCAAGGTCGAGCAGGCGCGCGCTGGCGTCCTCCAGGCCCAGGCCAACCACAAGCAGGTCGCGATTCGCACCGCCGACGCCTCGTCTGCTCTGGCCGCGGTCCAACAGGCCAGAGCCAATCTCGCGGCGGCCGAACTGCAACTCGGCTATACCACGGTCGTGGCCCCTTCCGCTGGCGTAGTGACCAAGAAGAGCGTGGAGGTAGGGCAGATCGTTCAGCCCGGTCAAGGGCTGCTGGTCCTGGTTCCCCTGCATGACATTTGGGTGACCGCCAACTTCAAAGAAACACAACTGGCCAAGGTCCGCCCGGGACAGCAGGCCGAGATCCAGGTGGACATGTACGGTAAGACGTTCACCGGGCACGTGGACTCGATCGCGGGAGCCACCGGCGCGCGCTTGAGCTTACTGCCCCCGGAAAACGCTACCGGGAACTACGTGAAGGTGGTGCAGCGGATTCCCGTCAAGATCGTGCTCGACCTCCTGCCCAGCGAGCCAGCCGTGCTGCGGCCGGGGATGAACGTGACCGCGACCATCATTACCAAGTAGGGGCGCAAAGCCTGGCGCCCCTACTGTCCGTTGTCCGCAGTTCGTGGTCCGCGGTAGACATCGCCTAACAACTGCCACGGACAACTGACGCGCTGGTTCCGCTCAGGGCGAGTAAAGTCCGGCTGCTATCACAACTCACGGCTCGAGGTTATGAAAACCCTTTTCGCTCGCGTCCGCAATAACGGTGAAACCCACCCGTGGGCGGTTGCCTTTGCGGTGATGCTGTCCACCTTCATGCAGGTCCTGGATTCGAGTGTGGCCAATGTTTCCCTGCCGCACATCGCCGGGGACCTCTCGGCGGCGGTGGACGAGAGCACCTGGATCTTAACCTCCTATCTGGTGGCAAACGGTATCGTGCTGCCACTCACCGGCTGGCTCTCGACGCTTTTCGGGCGCAAGCGCTTCTACATGTGGTCCGTGGCGATTTTCACCGTCGCCTCTTTTCTCTGCGGGGTGTCGCGCAGCCTCGGCATGCTGGTGTTCTTCCGGGTTCTCCAGGGCGCGGGTGGCGGTGCGCTCGTCCCGATTTCGCAAGCCATCCTGGTGGAAAGCTTCCCCCGCGAGAAGCGCGGCATGGCCATGGCGGTCTTTGGTATGGGCGTGATCTTCGCGCCCATCATCGGCCCCACACTCGGCGGCTGGATTACTGACAACTACACCTGGCACTGGATTTTCTTGATCAACATTCCGGTGGGAATCCTCTCCCTCGTGTTGACTTCCCTGCTGGTCTTCGATCCCCCGTATCTGGTCCGGAAGAACCTGAAGCAAGGACTGAAGATTGACTACTTCGGCCTGGGACTCCTGAGCGTTGGCCTGGGCTTCCTGCAAGTGGTCCTCGACAAGGGACAGCGTGAAGACTGGTTTGGATCACCGTTCATCGTCTGGTGTTCGCTCCTTGCCATCGTAGGGTTGGTGGGAACGTTGTTTTGGGAACTCTCTCGGGAAGATCCCATCGTCGATTTCCGCATGTTGAAGGAGCGGAATTTCTTCCTTTCGTGCCTCGCCATGTTTATGTTGGGTCTTGTGCTGTTCAGCAGCACCATGTTGCTACCCATCTTCTTGCAGACGTTGCTAGGCTACACCGCCATGCTGAGCGGGCTGGTGCTCTCCCCCGGCGGAATTGTGACGCTGGTGATGCTCCCGCTGGTAGGTCGGCTGCTTGCCAAATACGAGGGGCGCTGGCTGGTGGTGGGGGGCATGCTGGTGGTTTCCCTCTCGCTGTTCCACATGGCCAACTTCAATCTGTACATCGACTTTCACACGG
>Ga0315281_10011615_pt1 | contig 12060 bp, 8 predicted proteins | sample YL17G07_0_MG_FD_204540 | JGI IMG/M metagenome (GOLD analysis project Ga0315281, IMG submission 204540) | Sediment microbial communities from Yellowstone Lake, YNP, Wyoming, USA - YL17G07_0 | ecosystem: Environmental > Aquatic > Freshwater > Lake > Sediment | place: USA: Wyoming | collected... | reverse complement strand
GATGTTACCCAAAAGTGGCGGTGTTCGTCAAACATTGGCATAGGATTAAGATACAAGGGGCGGTTCGCGAACCGCCCCTACAATTCTGATTATTACTTGTTTGACGGCAACTTGGGATCAGACCACCGAAGCGGGAGAAACCTCTAGAGCAGGGAAACGGCGCAGCCGGGGCCCGGCAAAACCCCGCAAGTTTGAGGGGTGGCGGGGAAAATTGAGAACAGGATTTTTGCCCAGCCGACGAAAACCGTTACCGGCCCACCGGAGGATGGAGGACGGCATGCACCCGGCGCGCCAGTTCGATGGGCTTAAAGGGCTTCTGGAGGAAAGCCACCGATAGATCCGCCACGCCGTGTTGGACCAGGGCGTCTTCGGTGTAGCCCGACATGTAGAGAACTTTCATTTCCGGGCGCAGGGGGGTGAGGCGGTCGGCCAGCTCGCGGCCGCTCATCTGGGGCATCACCACGTCGGTCACCATCAGGTGGATCGGCCCCTGGTGCCGTTCACAGGTCAACAGGGCCTCGCCGCCGTGGCGGGCCTCCAGCACCGAGTACCCGTAGAGCCGCAAGAACTTGGCCAGCAAGGCCCGGAGCGCGTCCTCGTCTTCCACCAGCAGCACCGTTTCCTCCCCCCGGAAGCTGGCGGTGATGGGGATCTTCGGCTTGGGCGGCGAAACAATCGCCTCGAGGCGGGGCAGATAGACGGTGAAGGTGCTGCCGGCCCCGGGCTTGCTGGCCAGGTCGAGGTAACCGCCGCTTTGCTTGACGATCCCATACACGGTGGACAGTCCCAGGCCGGTACCCTTGCCCGGTTCCTTGGTGGTAAAGAACGGCTCGAAGACATGGGCCTGGGTGGCCTCATCCATGCCCGCCCCGGTGTCTTGCACCACCAGCATCACGTAAGGTCCCGGCGGCGCCAGCCCGAATCTGCTGTGACAGCCCACCGTAAAATTGACCGGCGCGGTCTTCAGGGTGAGCCGGCCGCCTTTGGGCATGGCATCCCGGGCGTTCACCACCAGGTTCATGATGATCTGGCCCACCTGGCCGGGGTCCGCCTTCACGGCCCCCAGTCTCCAATCAGTGACGACTTCCAGGTCGAGGTCTTCGCCGATGAGCCGCCGCAGCATCGGTTCCAGGTCCAGGACCACCCGGTTGAGATCGATCACCTGGGGGTGGACGATCTGCCGGCGGCTGAAGGTCAGCAGCTGCTGGGTCAAGGCCGCGGCCCGCTCGCCGGCCTTCAAAATATTTTCCAGGTAGCCGTAAAGCGGATCGTCCTTGAGGACCTTGGCCCGCATAAGTTCGCCGTACCCCATGATGGCCATCAGGAGATTGTTGAAATCGTGGGCCACCCCGCCGGCCAGCCGGCCCACCGCTTCCATCTTCTGGGCCTGGAGGAGCTGCTCCTCCAGGGCCTTGCGCTGCGTGATGTCCATGAAATATCCCAAGACGGCCCTTTTCCCTTGGTATTGGATGGAGGTAAGCGTTTCCATAATCCACTTGGTCTCCCCACCCTTGGTAATGGTCCTGTATTCATAAGGGGCGGAATTCAACCCTCTCAACCTCTTCACGGCATTCTCTCTGGTTGCCTCCCGGTCCTCCGGATGTACTAAGTCAAGGGGCTCCAGGTTTAAAAATTCATCTTTGCTATAGCCGGTAATGGTAAAAAACCATTGGTTCACCAGTTGAAATTTTCTATTCTGCATCAGATAAATACCGACCGGCGAACTTGCAATCAGGTTACGGGATAAGGCTTCGGCCTCCCTCCGCTCGGTAATATCTATATCCGCGCCCCGGTATCCCAGGAGGTTACCCTGTTCATCCAGGATGGGGATGCCGTTGCTGGACAGCCAGACGATTTGGCCGTTTTTATGAAGATTTGGGCTAAGAAAGTTTTGGATCGGCTGTTTGGCCGCGAAGGCCTTCAAAGCGGCATTCTTCATCTCGTCCCGCTGGTCCGGGAGAAAGAAATCATAAAAATATTTACCCAGGACTTCCTCAGGTGCATAGCCCAACAATTGCTCCACCACCGGGCTGGAATAGGTATATTTTCCCTGGGGGTCCATCTCCCAAACCCACTCCGCGGCGTACTCGGTGATATCCCGGAACCTTTTCTCGCTTAACCGCAGGGCCTCCTCGGCTCGCTTTCGGGCGGTAATGTCAATGACCGTGCCGATCAGATATTGCGGCTCCCCCTGAACATCTCGCAGTAACGCCACCATCACTTGCGCCCAGACGATGCCGCCATCTTTGCGGCAATATCTCTTTTCTAGCGAGTAGTGCGGGCGTTGAGCTCCGAGTAACTCCTCCCGCAAACGCAGGTTTTCCGGCAAATCCTCGGGGTGGGTGACCTCCTTAAAGTTCATGCCTCGCAGTTCCTCGGCGGTGTAGCCTAAAATTTCCTGCAAGGCTTGATTGGTTTGCAGGTAGCAGCCGCTGAGATCAGACATGGATATCCCCACCAGGGCGTACTCGAAGATGGCCCGGAAGCGGGCTTCGCTTTCCTTGAGGGCCTGCTCCGCCAGGTGGCGGTCGGTGATGTCCCGCACGTGCTCTGCCACCAGGATGACCTGGCCGGTTTCCTCCAGGATGGGAAAAGCGCTGAATCCCAAGGTCCGGCCGTCAAGGGGATTGATCTTTTCCGCCTTTTGAGGTTGGCCGGTGGCGAAGACCTCCTGGACATGGCAGTCCTCGCAAGGCCGGTCCCGCCGATGATACACCCGGTAGCATTTGGGCCGACTGCGCCGCTCCGCCTCCGGTACAAACTCGTGATCATGCCAGTTGCTCATGACGATGTTGAAGTCGCGGTCGATGACGGTAAGCAGGTCGGGAATGGCACTGAAGACGTGGCTTAGAATGGTTTCGCAGGGGCCCGGGTCCGCCGCCGGCGGCGGACCGGTGGCGCTCTGGCCTGGGAACCCCGGCGAAATCGATGCCGGGAGGTTTTCATACACCTCGCCGGCTTGGACCTCACAGCCGCAAGGGATTTCTGCCGGCAGGCTCCGTCCGGCCTCCCGGTCCGCCCGCAGGGCGCCGACGGCCTGGGAGAGTTCCTGGAGGGCGGTCTCCAACTCCTGCCGGGAGGCCTCGGGCATGGCCCCGACCTGGTCCCGGAGCGCCTGAAACCGCCGCTCCAGAAGATCTAGGGGCTGGTCCAATAACTTCCTTGTCATCTCTCCGGTTCCTCAACCACAACGCCTGGGCAACCCTTTGACCCGCCCCCGCCGGGGAGTTGCGGTGGGTCAAGACCCATCTCCCAGGCCAAGTGGCTTGACTATAACATAAAAAGCCTCGCCGCCACTTCATAAAAACTTTCCCAAGATGCCCCGTCCCCGGCAACGTCTGGGGCCGGGAGGAAACCGCATGGCGGCCATGGTAGAGACAAAGCCATGGCGCCTGCCAGGTTTTATCGGGAAAAACCGGAGTGATGATGAATACCGGAGGTCGTCTCCAGCCGCGAATGGCCGGGAGATTTCGTAGGGTGCGTCCTACGCACCGTTATCCCTGGTTTGCAGCGGCGAACGGGGTTTTCTTCTAGGGCGGCCCGTGGCCGCCATGATCGGCGCGTGAGACGCGCCCTATAAAACCGCTCACCACCGGCGGGCGGCTGTAACCATTTCCCCTATTTTTTCTGCGCCTGCTGGAGCCTGGCCCAAGGGTCTTTCAGGGTCACCGTCCGGTTGAAGACCGGGGCCCCGGAGGCGCTGTCCTTCTTATCCACGCAGAAGTATCCCTGGCGCTCGAACTGGTAAAAGCTCCCGGGCAGGGCGTTGGCGAGGCTCGGCTCCAGGCGGCAGGAGGTCAGGACCTTAAGCGAGGCGGGGTTGAGATCTGCCTGGAAATCGCCGCCATGATCCTCGCCGGGCACGGGTTTGGTGAAGAGGCGGTCATAGAGACGCACTTCGGCGGACACCGCGTGGGCCGCCGACACCCAGTGGAGGGTGGCCTTGACCTGGCGGCCGTCCGGGGCGTACCCCCCCCGGGTGGCCGGGTCATAAGTGCAGCGCAGCTCCACCACCTCGCCGGTTAAGGGGTCCTTGACCACCTCTTCGCACTTAATGAAGTAGGCGTAGCGCAGCCGCACCTCCCGCCCGGGGGCCAGGCGGTAGAACTTTTTGGGCGGGTCCTCCATGAAGTCCTCGGCCTCGATATAGAGCTCCCGGGAGAACGGCGCCATCCGGGCGCCCTGGCTCAAGTCCTCGGGATTGTTCACGGCCTCCAGTTCCTCCACCCGGTCCTCCGGGTAGTTGACCAGAACCACCTTGAGGGGTCTCAGCACCCCCATCACCCTGGGCGCCCGGAAGTTCAAATCTTCCCGGACGCAGAATTCCAGCAGGGCCAGGTCCACCAGGTTCTCCCGTTTCCCCACCCCGATGCGCTCGCAAAAAGTGCGGATGGCCTCCGGGGTATAGCCCCGTCGCCGCATCCCCGCCAGGGTGGGCATGCGGGGGTCGTCCCAGCCGGCCACGTGGCCTTCGTTCACCAGTTGCAGGAGCTTGCGCTTGCTCATGACGGTGTAGCTGAGGTTGAGGCGGGCGAACTCGATCTGCTGCGGGTGGCCCGGGACGGGGCAGTGGTCCAGGGTCCAGTCGTACAGCACCCGGTGGTCCTCATACTCCATGGTGCAGATGGAGTGGGTGATCCCCTCCAGGGCATCAGACAGGGGATGGGCGTAATCGTACATGGGATAGATGCACCAGGCGTCGCCGGTGCGGTGATGGCTCTCATGCTTGATGCGGTACAGGACCGGGTCCCGCATATTCAGGTTGGGGGAGGCCATGTCGATCTTGGCCCGGATGGTCCGGGACCCGTCGGCAAACTCGCCGGCCCGCATCCGCTGACACAGGTCCAGGTTCTCCAAAACCGACCGGTGGCGAAAGGGGCTGTCGGCGCCCGCCTCCGTCAGGGTGCCCCGGTACTCCCGGACCTGCTCCGGGCTCAAGTCGCACACATAGGCCTTGCCCGTCTTGATCAAGTGCAGGGCATACTGATACAACTGCTCAAAATAGTCCGAGGCGAAAAACAGCCGGTCCTCCCAGTCGAACCCCACCCACCTGACATCGGCCATGATGGAATCCACATACTCCACTTCTTCTTTGCTGGGGTTGGTGTCATCGAACCGCAGGTTGCAGACGCCGTGGTAATCGGCGGCCAGGCCGAAGTTGAGGCAGATGGACTTGGCGTGGCCGATGTGGAGGTAGCCGTTGGGCTCCGGAGGAAAGCGCGTGATCACTCGGCCGTCATTTTTATGGTTTTGCAAATCTTCATCAATAATATGGTGGATAAAGTTAGTTGCAGGCACAGAATCATTGATGGCCATCGCGAGCGCTCCCCCCCGGTTGCTTTTCCCTTGTTGCTGTCTTCGCTGTTGTTCTATTACAACTATGATTTACAAGAGTGGACACGTTCTGAAAAATAACAACTGTTTATTATATACGTGATATTTGGGAAGATTGCAATCATCCCGGCGTCTGGCCGTGCCCCTGGCCGGCAGACCAACGGAAAATTTTTTGCCACCCAAGGGCATTTAGCCATACCTTTAGGGCGCAACTTGGGGTAAACTCTCAGTATCCAGACTGCCCGCCGTGGGTCTGAAGGGAAGCCCAACCCATGACTGACATAGGCCAATGGGATTTTAATCTCACTGCCGCGTCATTTCTCATCCTGGCGATTTACCATGCCCAGTGGATTTACCGGATATACCGGAAACCCATGACCACCGCGACGGGCATTACCAATCACCTGCGGGGCCACTGGGTGGAATCCATCATGGAAGAACGGCGGGATATCCTGGCGGTCCAGACCCTGCGCAACTGGACGATGGCTGCCAGTTTCCTGGCGTCCACGGGGATCCTGATCTGTCTGGGGCTGCTCAGCGTGGCCGCCAGCCCGGAAAAAATGGCGGAGATTAGCCCCAGTCTCAATGCGGTGGTGCGGGAACACCGGGTCTTGTGGTTATTCAAATTGATGGTGCTGATTGTCGATTTCTTTTTCATCTTCTTTAGCTTCTGCCTGGCCATACGCTATTTAAACCACGTTAATTTCATGATCAACGTCCCACCCAATTTGGCTCACAAAATAACCCCCGAATATGTAACAACTATCCTCAACCGTGGCATGATGCATTACACCATGGGCATGCGCGGGTATTACTTCAGTGTTTTGTTGTTCCTGTGGTTGTTTGGGGCAATCTGGATGTTGATCGGCACGGTTGTTATCACTATTGTCCTCCATCACCTGGACAAACAAGCCTAAGAGCATTTTGGTAGTTACCGAATTCTTTTTGCCTGGCGCACCATAACCTGGCCGCCCTTCCGGCTGAGCCCCCATCCCAACTTCTCTCCCTGGCTTTGTTAGCCCAGAGCCCCCGCCCTATGACCCAATCAATACTTGGGAATTAGGGGAAACGGAACCCCATAATCAGGTTTACCCCGATTGCTGAAAAGCTGTCTCTCCATTAAAAATATCCTCAAATCCTTCTGGTCTGCCCAGATTCAGGGTCAGGCTTGGCGGTCTTGGAATCCGAGCCGTGCTGGTGCGGAGGGGCTGGTCTTTCTGTCTTGTTCTCAAAAAATCAGCCAGGTTCCGATAGTTCGACGCTCGGTTCAATCTCATGATTGCAAGGACTCAGATTTGGCCCCCAAAGATTTTTCCGTCTTTTCCGTCAGGGTCGGCCAGGAAGAAATCGGCCGAATCTTCAACCTGAAAGAGAACCTGGACCTCAAGGATCTCCTGGTAACTTACGCGCCGCATTACCAGCAATTGGGCTGGGTCCTGGTGGGGATGAAGTCGCCGGAAGGCACCCCGCTGGAATTGGACCTCAGTCAGCCGGCGGAGCTGTGGTCCCGGCAGCTCTCCGAGATGGGGGCGGACCAGGGCCAGATCAATATCGGCATACGCACGGGTAAGGCCTCCAATCTGCTGGTGCTGGAAGTAAACAAAGGCGAAGGCGCCCTTTCTTTGGACCAGTGGGGAGAATGGCGCGCCGACTGCGTCGCCGAAATGGGCGGATCCCGGGAGCAGCACTACTATGCCCTGCCGCTCGAGGCGCAAACTCCGCCTTCTTTCTTTCTGGCGCCGCAGGTGCTGATCTATGGCGAGGGAGGCCTGGTGCTGGCGCCGCCCTCCCTGGAGCCCCAGGCCCGGGAACCCTGGCGCTGGCTCCGGCCGCCCTGGGAAGCGCCGCCCCTGCCGCCCAAACCGGCGGTCTGGCAATTTCTCAAAGACTATATCCCCGCAGCCATGGTGAAAACCGAGGTGCAGTCCTGGGCGGAAATCTACCGGATAATCGCCCCTCACGACTCCATGTTGAAAGCCCTGCTGGTGCCCCCCACCTCTCAGGATGAGTACTATCAGGGGATTATCAAGACTGCCCGGGGGCTGGGGTTCAAAGATCCGGCGTTGCTCTTCGGCCTGTTGTGGCACGCCCCCCACGGAGAGGCCCGCCAAAACCCGGAAAAGCGGGACTATTTCCAAGAATTGGCCGCCACGGCTCGGGACCGGCAGGAAGGTGGAGCTGCGGCTCCGGGGCTGCCGGCCAGGATCGAAGAAGGGGCCTGGCCGGATAAACCAGTCAGCAACCTGGAAACTATCTCCCCGGCCACCCGCCCGACCCAGGATGTCCTGGATATGCTTTCCGGTCCCGGATCGACCGATCCGAGAGGGAAGGAGAGGGCGGCTGCATCCACCCCGCATTTTGATCAATCGGTGTCGGGGCAGTTCTTTCAGTTAATGGCCGGGCTGGGGGAAAAGGTCATCATGGAGAGCTGCCGCTACGAAGCAATGCTGACGGGTGTGAGCCACCAGGCCGGGGAAATTGACAACCTGGTATCCCAGTGGGAACAGTATTTCGCCGGCTCCTCCCCCAGCCCCCCGGAGCAGGGGCAAAAGCCTACGGGAACCACCGTAGAATTCAATTGGGATGCCGTTGTTGGCCAAAAGAGTTACAAAAAACAGCAAATCCAGGCAATCCAGGCGGCAGCCGGTGATTTCCTGAATCAGAACCCCGACCTGGCCGGTGACCGGGACAAAGTCCAGATGGTGGTTTTCTGTCTCAAGAACTATGTCAGCATCAACCCTGAAAATGCCGCCCTCCCATTCCGGGAAAAGTTGGACCAGGCCGGCATTATGGCCCGGGAGTTTTTCCGGATGCAAGGTGAAGCGTGATCGGGGGACCCATCGACCGCCGGTGGCGGGATTGGCGGGTAAATCCGGAGGGGTTAGTCCCCTCCCCTGAAACGTTCAGGTGCCGGCGGTAAGACCGGCCTAAAGGAGGAAGGCATGGCTTCGGATCCCTTCAAACCGGAGGTAAAAACCACTGGATCTCCTGCCCTCATGTTAGAGGTTGCCGGCCAGAAGGAACCGACTCCTCGCCTCATACCCGTGCTTATCCAGAACCTGTCTATGGGAACGGTCACCTTAACGGTGACTAACCCCTGGGCTTTAGCCGACTGGGATCGTTACCGCGGGGGAAATTGCGTCCTCCGGATGGAAGACCCTGGTGGCCAAAAAGTTGTCAATATCAAAGCCAAAATAGCCTGGACCAAGTTCGGCGGCAATGGTCTGCCGCCCTTGTCTCTGGGATTGCACCTGGTTAAGCCTTCCGGCGAGGCCCTCACACGGTTGAGCAATCTTCTTCCCCACACCTCTCAGGATATCAAGGGGCTCTGGGACCGATATGACCAGATTCAGAAAATTCCGGGGCCGTCGCACCTGGTGCACCACTGCTATATCGCCGGGCTCGTGTTGTTGGTGGGAGGAATGGTGCTCCAGTTTTCCGGCTCCCCCGCTTATAAGATGTGCGGCTGGGTCCTCTGGTTGGTTGGCAGCCTGGGGATTGCCGGGAAGATCATCTCGCCTTTTTGGCAGAAGCGGGCTTTCGGTGACCAGATTGGCAAAACCCTTTGAGGTGCATGGAGAATAGGTCATGCCGACGAACCTAAGCAGGATCAAGCTGTGGAGTATTGGCGGTGGCAAAGGGGGTATCGGTAAGAGCCTGGTCACTTTGGGACTGGGGGTCGCTCTGGCCCGATTGGGCAAGAAGGTCATCCTCATCGACGGCGACCTGGGCGGCGCCAATCTGCATACCTTGATGGGAGTCCGTTACCCGCATGTCACCCTGGAGCATTTTTTCACCAAGAAAGTGGCCCGGTTGGAAGATACCATCATTGAAACCGCCGTTGAGGGTATCGGCCTCATCTGCGGGGCCGACGATCTGATGGGGGCGGCCAACCCCACTTTCGCTCAAAAAATCAGGCTGCTGGACCAGATCGAAGAGCTGCCGGCCCAGTACGTGCTGTTTGACCTGGGGGCCGGCACCTCCTTCAATACGTTGGATTTTTTCAACTTTTCCGGGGGGAAAATTGCCCTGTTCACTTCCCAGACCACCTCCCTCCAGAATGCCTACGGCTTCATCAAGAGCGCTCTGTACCGCAAGTTATCCCGGGATTTCGCCAAGGATGATGAAGTCCTCCAGCTCTTGTACCAGGGAGGCGAAGCCGGGAATGGCCAGAACTTTAGCAAGATTCAGGACCTGTTGGACTATTTTCAGGATGCCAACCCGACCAAATATGCCCGGTTGACCCAGTCTTTATGGGATTTTCATCTCTTTCTGGTGGTCAATATGGTCAAAAGCAATGCCGACCTGAAGGCCCCTGAAATTATCCGATCGGTATGCCGGGATTTCCTGAATATCCAGCCTGAGATTATGGGGCAAGTCCTCTTTGATTCCGGGGTCGAGACAGCCATCAGTCAAATGGTGCCTTTCCCCCTGCACCAGAAAAAGAGCAAAGCTATGGTGGGGTTGGACCAGATCGCCTTGAAGCTGGTGAGACAATCCAGGCTGTCCCGGGTGTCCTTTCGTGGGGCCCGGGAGGCTTCGGAAGAAGGGGACTTAACGCTGGACACGATCATTACCCACCCCTCCAGATCATGATCTGGAGACCCAGGGGGCTGAAGAAAGTTTGAGACTAACTATGGCCACTGAGCCCGGAGTCGAATCAACACCGCAAGAAGCCAGTCGATTATTCCCCTGCGGGGAGGAGACCATCATGGACCTGATTATTAAATTTACCTGCGATGAGGCCGGTGCTTCGGCGGTGGAATATGCCTTGCTGATGGCGTTCATCGCCGTGGCCATCGCCGCCAGTGTCGCGACTTTTGGCGCCGCGGTCAGGGAGAGCTTTCTCAGTTCGACAGCAAAGATGTTTGGCAGCAGTTAGATTGGACAAACGGCCGATCCGTTTTGACCTGGGGTGAAACCATCATCTCTTGGCCCGACGAGGCCTCTCTCCTTTCCTGGGGCCCGATCCCGGAAAATGCCGTTAATTCTGGTTCAATTTTGAGTGAAACAGCCTATTTGGGTGAAAATATTTGAGGTAAGACTGCCATGAACCTGGCGCAGCGCCTAGTTAAAGCCGGAGTCCTGGAGCCCGAACAGTTGGCTCCGGCCCTATTCCGGCAGAAAAAATCCCGCGGTTACCTGGCCCAACATCTCCTGGATCTCAACCTGGTGGAACCTGGGGTGTTGGCTGATTTTGTCTATGCCTATCCCCCCATGCCGGAGACTTTTGAGGATCTGGGCCTGCCCAAAAATCTTTTGATCCAACTCCTGCTCAAGCATTCCTTCTTCCGGGATTCCATCTCCTCCCAGGAGATGGCCCAGGATTTAAAGATACCTCGGCGTCTGGTGGACGAGCTTTTCGCGTATCTGAAGGGTCAGGGGTATATCCAGGTCAAAGCCCGGGATACCCTGGGCCAATCAAGCCACCTAGCTCTTGACCTGCGCTATTCCTTGACCGATGCCGGAAAAATCTATGCCGACCAGTGCCTGGAGTCAAACCGGTATGTGGGGCCGGCCCCGGTGCCCCTGGAGGACTACTGGGATTGGGTGGAGGCCCAATCGATCAATCAGGTCAAGGTGGAGAAGGCCCGCCTCAAGGAAGTGTTCGCCGATTATGTCGTGCCGGAGCATATCCTCACGAAACTCGGTCCGGCCATCAACAGCGGCCGTTCTATTTTCCTTTTCGGTCCCTCAGGCAACGGCAAAACGGTGATCGCCACTTGCATCGGCCATGCCTATCAGGATGCGGTCTATATCCCGTATGCCCTGTTTGTCTACGGCCAGATTATCCGCCTGTACGATGAACTCAATCACCAGCCAATCCCCCCAACCCCGGAGACCCCGGCGCACGACCGACGCTGGGTGTTGTGCCGGCGGCCCATCGTCATCGCCGGGGGGGAGATGACCGAAGATGCCCTGGAATTGAGATTTAATCCGCATCTGAAGTTTTACGAGGCGCCCCACCAGATGCGGGCCAACAACGGCGTGTTCATCATCGACGATTTCGGCCGCCAGAAGATTACCCCCCGGCAATTGCTCAACCGCTGGATTTATCCCCTGGAAACCCGGCAAGACTTCTGTTGCCTCCACACCGGCCAACAGTTCGCCGTGCCTTTCGACCAGCTCATCATTTTTTCCACGAACTTGAACCCCTACAGCCTGGCGGATGAGGCCTTCCTCAGACGTATCCGCCACAAGATTTTTATCGGGTATGTCTCCCCGGAACACTATCTGGAGATCTTCCGCCGCGTCTGCGCCGAATACCAGGTCGACTTTAATGCGGAAGCCATCCGGGACATGATGGCCCGTTATTATGTCATTTCTTCCCGGCCCTTCTGCGCCTGCCACCCCCGGGACCTCGTCGAGAACCTGATTGACCGGGCCCGGTTCCTGGAGCAGAAGCCCCAACTCACCTCTCAGGAACTGGATTACGTCTGCCAGACCTATTTTGTCAAACCCATGGGCGTCACCGACTACGACGCCATCGGGGACGAGCCCAAGGCCATCGTCTGAGACCGAGTTGCCTCCAAAGCGCTATTTTTGACAGCCGCACTCTTTAGCCTGCGGCTACACAGGCGAGACGCCTGTGCCACCTGTTTGATTGCGACTTGCTCTGAGACGGTCATGGCCTGACGGCGACCCCACCGTCCCTGGCCGGGGGCGAGCTTATAGCATTTGCCATAAATTCTTTCCGTTTACTGGTTCTTAAATCCCCCTAAATCC
>Ga0315281_10011614_pt1 | contig 12060 bp, 5 predicted proteins | sample YL17G07_0_MG_FD_204540 | JGI IMG/M metagenome (GOLD analysis project Ga0315281, IMG submission 204540) | Sediment microbial communities from Yellowstone Lake, YNP, Wyoming, USA - YL17G07_0 | ecosystem: Environmental > Aquatic > Freshwater > Lake > Sediment | place: USA: Wyoming | collected... | reverse complement strand
CAGGTGCGGACGCGCTGGGAGGAGATCAAGGCGCAGGAACGGGGCGAAAGCGCCTCACCACAGACGCTCTTGAGCGGGATCGCCCCGGCGCTTCCTGCGCTGCTTCGCGCGTACCACATCGGCACGCGCGCGGCATCGGTCGGCTTCGAGTGGAGCACCACGCGCGACGTGGTCGCGAAGATTCAGGAGGAGGTCGACGAACTGCGCGAGGTGGTTGACGCGCCGGGCACCGTCGATCAGGCGCACGCGGAGGAGGAGATGGGCGACCTGCTCTTCTCCATCGCCCAGCTCTCGCGCCGCCTCGGCATCGAGCCCGAGACCGCGCTGCGCAAGGCGGACGACAAGTTCACGACGCGCTTCGGGAAGCTCGAACAGTCGGTCGCCGCCTCGGGGCGAGCGATGAAGGACATGACCCTCGACGAGCTCGAGGCGGAGTGGCAGCGGTTGAAGTTCCAAGCGCAAACTGACTAGGGATCGGCTAAAGCACTCGCCTCCGCAAGCCGTCCCTGAGGACCGGGACGTTGAAGTTCATCAACAACCCGACTCGAAGACGCGCGACTCGCATGTAGTTCAAGAGTTGGGCGTCATGCAGTGTGGTCAAGTGCTCAACCGACTTGATCTCGACGACAATGCTCCTTCCGACAACAAAGTCGAGGCGCTGTTCACAGAGCAACTCGCCGCGGTAGGTCACCGGATAGGTTCTTTCGCGTTCGAATGCGATTCCAGCCGCGCCAAGCTCGAGGGCAATCGCTCTCGAATAGATCGTTTCGAGCAACCCCGGCCCGAGCGTCCTGTGCACCGTAATGCAGCACCCAATCGTTTCGCGGACCAACGCCTCAACGTCAGCCGGAAATGGGCTTGGAACCCGGAACATAAGAATCTCCTGTTTCTTCTTCGTGTTGTCTTCGTGCCTTCGTGTCTTCGTGGTTGCATTTGCTGAGTGGTTGCAGCTACTGCAGTGAGAAGCGCCGCCCCATGAACGTACGAACACCGATGGAGCGTCCGTCGGTGTCGATCATCACTGCCCCATCCTGGTCCGTCCGGAAGATCTCGGCCCCGATCGATCGGTAACGCTCCAGCACGTCCGTCGCGGGATGCCCGAAGTGATTCCCTCGGCCCGCGCTGGCGACGACGATCTGTGGATGAAGCGCCGCCACGAACGGCGCGGAACTCGACGTCAGGCTGCCGTGGTGGGGAATCTTGACGACCCGAAGCCGCGCGGGCGGGATGGCCGACGCGACGACGCGCTCGACGGCCTTCCCGATATCGCCCGTGAGCAGCACGGACACGTCACGCCAGCGCAGCTCGAGCACCAGCGAATCGTCGTTGCGGACTTTCTGCCGTTCCCACTCGGCTGGCGCCGGATGCCGGGCGACGACCTCGACACCGTCGATCGCCACGCGATCGCCGCGGTAGACGTTCGCCCAGCGCGCACCGGCCGCCTGTGCGGCGACCCGCAGCGTGGTCAGCATCTCGACGCGCGGTACGGGTATGCCCTCCCACACGTCCCGCGGCCGGAACTCGCGCAGAATCGATCCCGCGCCGCCGATGTGATCGGGGTCGCCGTGCGTGAGGGCGACGTGGTCGATCCGCCGGAACCCCGCCTCACGCACAAAGGGGGCCACCACCCGGTCGCCGATATCGAACGACGAAGCCGAGGACAGGCCGCCGGCATCCACGAGCAGCGTCGACCCGCCGGGAAACACGACGAAGGATGAGTCACCCTGGCCGACGTCGAGGAACGTGACGTGCAGCCGTCCATCGCCGCGAGACGCGACGAGGGTGTGTGGGTCCACCAGAATCCACAATGCCGCGCCGCCGGCGACGACGGCGGCCGTGTGCCGTATCGCTCGTTGGAAGCCTCGCGCCACGGGTGGAATCGCTCGGGTGACGCCGCGCGCGGCGCGTGCCGCGCTTTCCGCGCGGCTCCCGAGCGTTACCCTTCGCCGCCACAGCGTCCACCACAACAGCGCGGCGCTGTAGTACAGCACGAGGGCGATCCAGGAGGGCGGCGCGACGCGATACGTCAGCGCCGGCGCAAACCGGACGAGATCCGCTGATCGCACCAAGCCGGCCGCGCCCAGATGCGCGATCCACCCGGCCATCGCCGCGCCCGTCCGCGAGGCCATCGCGACCGGCACGAGCGCCATCCCGGCGATCTGTGCCACGCCCATGAGCGGAATCGCCAGAAAGTTCAGGGCAAGGCCGGCGAACGTGACGCGCGAAAACACGAGCGCGCCGATCGGAAACAACATCGCCTCGGCTGCGACGGATGCAGCAAACATCGGCAACAGATGCCGCCGGATCACGACGATCAACGCAGAACTCGCAAAAACCGCGGAGCTGGAATTCTTTTCTGCGTGTTCAGCGGGTTCTGCGTTGACCGTCGTCGCCACCGGCACGACGACGAGGATCGCCAGGGTGGCGCCGAACGTCAGGACAAACGCCGGGTCGGCCACGCTCAGCGGATCGGTCGCCACGAGCAGCGCGGCGACCAACGCGAGCGCGTTGAGCGGCGGGCTCCGCTGATCCACGGCGCGCGCGCCGAAGTAGACGACCGCCATGAGCGTCGCGCGATCGACCGACGCGCCGTTGCCGACGAACGCGGCGTATGCGAGCAGCGCGCCGATCGACGACAGCATGGCCGTCCGCCCGAGCCAGCCCGCGATCCGAAACGCGCCCAGCAGCAGCCCCGCGAGAATCGCGATATTGCCGCCCGAGATGGCGATGACATGGTAGGTGCCCGCCTCCTGCAGCCGACGCTGCACGTCCTTGTCCAGACCCGCCCGGTCGCCGATGACGATCGCCGCAACGACGGCCGCCGACTGCGCGCTCCAGCGGCCGACGCCGTCGGCAATGGCGCGACGGGCGTACGCGCGCCCGTGCGACATCGCCTCGTCGACCCAGCCGGCGCGCGCCAGCACTTCCACCAGAGCGCCACTCTTCACCGTCCCCACCAGCCTCGTCCCGCGCCGTGCGAGCGCGCGCTCGTGATCGGGCACGCCGGGGTCGAGGTACCGCGACGGCCGGCGGAGCGTCACCGGCAGTCGCACGCGCCGCCCCGCGCGCCAGTCGCCCATGCGTTCCGCCGCCAGCGACCCGACGACGGTCACGAGAATCCCTCCGGACGCTCGGCTAAAGCCTTCGGCCCTCGACGCGGATCGGGCCTTCGCGCTACGCTGATCCTGCCCTTCCTGCCCTTCCCGCCCTTCCCGCCCTTCCCGCCCTTCCCGCCCTTCCCGCCCTTCCTGCCCTACCTGCCCTACCTGCCCTACCTGCCCTACCTGCCCTTCCTGCCCTTCCTGCCCTTCCCGCCTTTCTGCCGTCCCGCCTTCCCGCCTTTCTGCCTCTCTGCCCTCCAGCCCTTCAACTTGGACGCTGAGCGACACGCCGCTCTCGGTCCTCGCGGCATCGGCGCGAAGCGCGCCCTCGACCACGGCGAACACCTCGTCGTCTTCGGGCAGCCTGCGGCCCTCGGCGCTGGCGTGCGCCCGGTTCGCCCGCGCGAGATCCTTGAACACGGTCCGCAGCGGCGGCCGCCACGCGCGCTGCCACGCCTCCGACGCCAGCATCGCGCCGCCGGTAAAGAAGCCCGCGACCACAACGGCCGCCAGCGTGCGAGCGCCGGCCATACGCCAGGCCCACACGGACAGCGCGGCGCAGATGATCAGAAAGGCGTGGCTGGGAAGCTGAGCAACGTCAGGAACAAGAAGACCGAAGGCCGCGCCGGCCAGGAGACCGACGGCGGGAATCGCGGCGATTGTGCGCACACGTGATCGCTCTGCAATATTCGGGGCGATCGTTCATCACGGAGTCACGGAGAACGCGAAGGACACGAAGCCTCTTAAGTAGAAGAACTTCGTGCCCTCCGTGGCCTTCGTGGCTTCGTGATAAGCCGTCGTGAGATTGAAGAATCTGCCAGCCGCTAGACCTTCTCGGTCGCAATTCCCGCGTAGTAGTCCTGCAGCGCGCGGACGCCGAGGCCCTGCTCACGCAGGGCACGGATCGCGCTGACGGCGGCGGCGGCGCCCGTGAGCGTCGTGATGCAGGGCACCTCGTGCATCATTGCGGCCCGGCGCACCGCGCGGTCGTCGAAGAACGACTCGCGACCGAGCGGGGTATTGATCACCAGATCCACTTTGCGGTTCACGATCGCGTCGGCGATGTTCGGCCGCCCTTCGTTCACCTTGTAGATCACGTCGACGTCGAGCCCGTAGGCGCGCAGGTACGCCGCCGTCCCGCGCGTGGCGATCAGCCTGAACCCGAGGTGCGCCAGATCGCGCACGATCGGCAGCAGGTTCGCCTTGTCGTCGTTGTTCACGCTGACGAACGCGGTCCCGCGCTCGGGAAGGCGCTGGCCGACCGAGAGCTGCGCTTTCGCGAACGCGACGCCGAACGTCGTCGACCCGCCCATCACTTCACCCGTGGACTTCATTTCTGGTCCGAGAATCGTATCGACGCCTGGGAACCGCACGAACGGAAACACCGGGCTCTTCACGAACACGCCGGCGACCTGAATGTCCTCTGTCAACCCGAGTTCGGCGAGCGTCCTGCCGGCCATCACCTTCGCGGCCACCTTCGCCAGCGAGACGCCGGCCGCCTTCGACAGATACGGCACGGTGCGCGACGCCCGCGGGTTCACCTCGAGCACGTAGACGACATCGTCCTTGATGGCGTACTGGACGTTCATCAGGCCGATCACCTTCAGCGCGCGCGCGACACGCCGCGTGTAGTCGCGGATCGTGGCGAGGTGACGCTCGGGGCAGATGAAGGGCGGGACGACGCAGGAGCTGTCGCCCGAGTGGATGCCCGCCTCCTCGATGTGCTCCATGATGCCGCCGATGACGACCGCGCCGGTCGCGTCGGCAATGGCATCGACGTCGAACTCGAACGCGTCCTCGAGGAACTTGTCGACGAGCACCGGGTGCCCCGGCGACGCCTCGACAGCGTTCGTCATATAGCGGTCGAGGGTGTTCACGTCGTAGACGATCGCCATGCCGCGCCCGCCGAGCACGTACGACGGGCGCACGACGACCGGAAAGCCGATCGACGCCGCCACCTCACGCGCTTCGACGCGCGAGGTCGCCGTTCCGCTCGCCGGCTGCGTGATCGCCAGGCTCTCGAGCAGCGCCGAAAAGCGCTTGCGATCCTCGGCAAGGTCGATCGAGTCGGGCGATGTGCCGAGAATTCTGACGCCCGCACACTGCAGCGCGAGCGCCAGCTTGAGCGGTGTCTGCCCGCCGAACTGGACGAGGCACGACACGTCGCCGCCGCCCGATCGCTCCGTCTCGATCACGGCCATCACGTCCTCGAACGTGAGCGGCTGGAAATACAACCGGTCGGCGGTGTCGTAGTCGGTCGACACCGTCTCGGGATTGCAGTTGATCATGATCGTCTCGAGCCCTTCTTCTTTCAGCGCGAAGGACGCGTGACAACAGCAGTAGTCGAACTCGATGCCCTGCCCGATGCGGTTCGGCCCGCTGCCCAGGATGACGACCTTGTTCCGGCTGGTTGGGTCCGCCTCGCATTGCTGCTCGTACGAGCTGTACAAGTACGGCGTGAACGACTCGAATTCGGCCGCGCAGGTGTCGACACGCTTGTAGACCGGCTTCAGGCGCTGGCGTTCGCGCCGCTCGGCGACGGCGGTCTCCGTGTCGTTCACGGCCAGCGCGATCTCCTCGTCGCCGAAGCCGGCGCGCTTCAGCCGGCGCATCTCGCCCGCGTCGAGGCCGTCGAGCCCCCTGGTCGCCGCCGATTGCCGCATGGCGGCGATCTCGGTGAACTGCCGCAGAAACCACGGGTCGATCTTGGTGATCTCGTGCAGTTGCTCGATCGTCCACCCCCGCCCGATCGCGCGGAACAGGTCCCACATCCGCCGGTCCGTCGGAATCGCCAGCCGCCTGCGCAACGCGGCATCGTCGTCATCGTCCATGTTCGACGGTGCGAACAGGAGACCGGCGCGGCCGAGCTCCAGCGATCGCACGCCCTTCATGAAGGCTTCCTTGAAGGTGCGGCCGATCGCCATCGCCTCCCCCACCGACTTCATCTGCGTCGTCAGCGTGCGGTCCGCCTGGGGGAACTTCTCGAAGTTCCAGCGCGGGATCTTGACGACGACGTAGTCGATGGTCGGTTCGAAGGAGGCCGGCGTGAGCCGCGTGATGTCGTTCTTGATCTCGTCGAGGTGATAGCCGAGTGCGAGCTTCGCGGCGATCTTGGCGATCGGGAAACCGGTGGCCTTCGACGCGAGCGCGGACGACCGCGACACGCGCGGGTTCATCTCGATGACGGTCATCCGGCCGTTCTTCGGGTTGACCGCGAACTGGATATTGGACCCGCCGGTCTCCACGCCGACCCTTCGGATGATGCGTCGGGCCGCGTCGCGCATCCGCTGATATTCCTTGTCGGTGAGCGTGAGGATCGGCGCCACGGTGATGCTGTCGCCCGTGTGGACGCCCATCGGATCGATGTTCTCGATCGAGCAGATGACGACGAAGTTGTCCGCGCAGTCGCGCATCACCTCGAGCTCGTACTCTTTCCAGCCGATGACCGATTCCTCGACGAGGATTTCGTGCATGGGGCTGAGCTCGATGCCGCGCTCGGCCAGATCGCGCAACTCGTCGATGTTGTAGGCGATGCCGCCGCCAACGCCGCCCATGGTGAACGACGGGCGGATGACGAGCGGAAACCCGAGCGTCTTCGCGAGCTCGATCGCGTCGGGCAATGTGCGCGCGACGCCGCTCTGCGGCACGTCGAGACCGATCTCGCGCATCGCGTCCTTGAAGAGCTGCCGGTCCTCGGCGACCTTGATCGCCTGAATCGACGCGCCGATCAGTTCGACGTGGTACTTGTCAAGCGTGCCGGCCGCGGCGAGATCCATGGCGAGGTTCAACGCCGTCTGGCCCCCGACCGTCGGCAGCAGCGCGTCCGGACGCTCGCGCTCGATGATCGCGGCGAGGATTTCCGCCGTGAGCGGCTCGACATACGTGCGATCGGCCAGCTCGGGGTCGGTCATGATCGTCGCCGGGTTGCTGTTGACGAGGACCACCTCGAGCCCTTCGGCGCGCAGCGCCTTGCACGCCTGGCTGCCGGAGTAGTCGAACTCGCACGCCTGCCCGATGACGATCGGACCGGAGCCGATGATCAGGACGCGTTTCAGGTCGGTTCTGCGCGGCATATCGGGTAGGGGCTGGGGACTGGGGGCCGGGGGCTAGCCGCGGTGACAGCCAGACCCGAGGCCCGAGGCCCTAGCCCCTGTTCTCCTCTATCAGCTTCAAGAAATCGTCGAACAGATAGTCCGCATCGTGCGGGCCGGGTGACGCTTCGGGATGATACTGCACGCAGAACACCGGATGCGTCTTGTGCCGCAGGCCTTCGATCGTCCCGTCGTACAGATTCACGTGGGTCACGACGACATCGTCGGGCAGCGACGCCGGATCGACGGCGAAGCCGTGGTTCTGCGATGTGATCTCGACCTTGCCGGTCGCGAGATTCTTCACCGGATGATTCGCGCCGCGATGGCCGAACTTCAGCTTGAATGTGCTGCCGCCCATGGCCAATCCGAGCACCTGGTGGCCAAGACAGATCCCGAACACCGGCACGCCGGAGGCGACGAGCGTCTTCGCATTCTCGATCGCGTAGGTCAGCGGCGCAGGGTCGCCGGGGCCGTTGCTCAGAAAAATGCCGTCCGGCCCGGTCGCCAGTAATTCCGACGCCGGGGTCGTCGCCGGATAGACGCGGACGTCGAAGCCGTGCGCGCTCAGCCGGCGCAGGATGTTCCACTTCATGCCGAAGTCGTAGGCGGCGATCTTCAGCCGGCGTGCCGGCAGGCGGTCGGGCGTCACACCGAACTCGCCCGGATCTTCTTCGGGCCAGTCGAACACGTGCTCCGAGGTGACGCCGCGGACCAGGTCGGAGCCTTCCATGCGGGGAATCGAGCGGGCGCGTTCGACGAGCGCGTGTGGGTCGAGCTGATGGCCGGTCGCAATGACGCCGCGCATCACGCCGCCCGATCGCAGCTGGCGCGTCAGCGCGCGGGTGTCGATGTCGGAAATGGCGACGATCGCGTTGGCGACGAGGTAGTCGTGCAGGGTCATGTCCGATCGCCAGTTGCTGGCCAATGGCGACTCGTCGCGGATGATGAACCCGGCAACTCTCGGCGCGCGCGACTCGACGTCTTCGGCGGAGATGCCGTAGTTGCCGATCTCGGGGAAGGTCATCGTGACGATCTGCCCCGAATAGGACGGATCGGTCAGCACTTCCTGGTAGCCGGTCATGCTGGTGTTGAACACCACCTCGCCGTGCGCCTCGCCGGCCGCGCCCGCCGCACAACCGCGAAACCACGTGCCGTCTTCAAGAGCCAGAATCGCTTCCATGTGCCTCTGTTGTTTTACCGGGGAGACCGCAAAGACCGCAGAGAAAAAATGTTTTCTCGGCGTGCTCGGCGTTCTCTGCGGTTTCTCCTTATCGTTCCAGAGACGCCGTGACCCGGTTCGGTTCGCCCGCCAGGACGCGGACCGACGAGGACCAGCGGCGGAAGCCGTCATGCTCGAGCCGAATCGTGTGCGACGCGGCCGAGACCGACGACAACGACATCGGCGTCCTGCCCACCAGCTTGCCGTCCAGGTAGACCTTGGCGCCGGCCGGCCGCGAGTCGACGGCCAGCGTTCCGGTCAATCGCCCCGAGGGCGCGGCCGGCGTCGGCGCGGGGCGCGACGCGGCGGCGCGAGGCCGGGCGAGCGACACCATCATCGACTGCGACCGCCGCGACGTCGTGATGGCGACCCGGCGGTCTTCGGTGGCGTAGCCGTCGTGCGCGATCGTGACGCGATGCGCACCGAGGGCCAGCGCGCGAACCGTCACCGGCGTCCGCCCGTAATCCTGGCCGTCGACCGACACGCTCGCGCCGGCCGGTCTCGACCGCACGAGTAGCCTCCCTACGCGGGCCTGAGATTTCAGATTTCTGATTTCAGATTTCTGATTTCCAATTTCAGACTTCGGACTTCCGACTTCAACCCTCGGACTTCCGACTTCAGCCTTCGGACTTCCGACTTCAGCCTTCGGACTTCCGACTTCAGCCTTCGCGGGCGAGGGCGCGGCCGAAGCCGCGGCTGGTGTCGGCTTCGGCGCCTCTGCTACGGCGCTTTCCGTGAACTCGCGGCCTGCTTGCGCGGGCGCGGCCGGCGGCACCACGGCGGTGACGGCGGGCGCTCCGGACTGATCGCGCGATCCGACGCCGTACCCGCCAGCGAATCCGATCGCGATCCCGACGACGAGCGCGAGCCCCAGCGGCCAGACGGCGGAACGCGACCGCTCGATCGCGGCGAACGGCTCGGGATCGCGACCGATCCTCAGCCCGGCCGGGATCGCCATCGGCGGTTCGTACGGCGCGGCGATCGAGAGATCCGCAAACACGTTCTTCTCAACCTCGGCCTCCCCCGCAGGCCTGAAGGCCTGCGCCACGACTTCGGCCGACGCCACGGTTTCGGCCGTCGCCACGCGTTCGCCCGGCGCTACGCCTTCGGCCAGCGCCCCGGCTTCTGGCGCTGCGCCTTCGCCCGGCGCGACGTCTTCAACGTGCACGACTTCTGCCGCGTCAAGCGGAAGGCGCGGCGCGTCTTTCCGCACGGCGCGGCGCTTCGGCGCGGGCGCGGGCGTGAGCGCCGCCGCGACGTCCGGGCATGCGTGCTTCAGCGCGGCGGCGAACTCGAGGGCCGTCTCGTACCGTTCGACCGGATTTTCGGCGAGCGCGCGGGAGAAGGTCGCGCGCAACGCCGACAGGTCGGCGCCGGCGATCTCGGTGAGGCTGGCGGCCGCCTGAACCCCGAGGCCGCTCACGCGGCGGCCCCACAACAGCTCGTGGATCAGCGCCGCCAGACTGAAGACATCGGCGCGGCGATCCCACTCGCCGCCGGCCAGACGCTCCGGGGCCGTGTAGGGTCGACGCACCGGGGCGACGACACCAATCCGCGCCAGCGCGTGCGTGACGCCAAGGCCGGTCAGCCGCGCGTCGTCGGACGACAGCAGGACGTCCCGGGGATGCAGCGCGCCGTGGGTGACGTCGGCCGCCGCCGCGAAGTCGAGCGCAGCGGCGAGTTGCGCCGCGACGCGCAGCACGTCGGCCGCGGGCGCCGCCCCGTGTTCACGGATCGCCAGATCGAGCGAGTCGGCGGCAACGTAGTCCTGAACCAGAAAGGCGGAGACGTCGCTGATGCCTGTGGCGAGCGGCGCGGCCAACCCCGGATGCGCCAGGTCAGTCGCGATGAGACGCTCGAACTCGGCGACGAGCTGATGCCCGCGCTCGGGCGGCAGGTCGAGTTTGAAGAGTTTGACGGCCACCAGCCGCTCGCGCGTCGAATCGTACGCGCGAAACACCGGCCCCAGCGTCCCCGCACCAATCTGATGAAGCACGCGAAACGGTCCGAACGCGTCAGGAGGCGCAGCGCCAGCAGCTTCGGTGTGCAGTGAAGAACTCCTCGGGAAGGCGCGTTCATGGTAACACGAAGTCGACGCATCCGATCCCGCTGGATCGACGTCTTAGTGCTGTCACATCAATCGAATAGCGCGTCCGCGTGCTTGACAGTCCGCGCGGCGCTTTGAGACAGTAGGCGTTCCGGTGCAGGTCAACTCAGCCCAGTCTTCAACATCCGCAGCCGACGGACCGTCCGTGCGTATTCCGGTCGACGTCCGGAGGTTTCCGTGGATTCGACGGCTCGCGGCCGACTACGCGTACGACTTTCGATCCGTGGCGCCGTTCTTTTCCGGCGATCCGGCGGACCGCGGCGCGTGGGCCGGCGCGATCGCGCGGACCCAGGCACACGACCGTCGCCGCGACGACATCGCCGCCGTCATCGCCCGGCAGCAGGACGGTCGGGGGGCGCCGGCCCGGGCGCGCGAAGCCGGCCGACTGCTCGCGGACCGCAAGACCGTCGCGGTTGTCACCGGGCAACAGGCCGGACTCTTCGGCGGCCCGCTCTTCACGCTCCTCAAAGCGCTGACGACGATCAAGCTCGCCGAGCAGGTCGCGCGCGATCACAACGTGCCGGCCGTCGCCATCTTCTGGATCGACGCTGAAGACCACGACTGGGAGGAAGTCCGGTCGTGTACGGTCTTCGACGAGGCGCGGACGCCGCGCACCGTCTCTCTGCCGGCGCGGCTCGGCGCGGAACCGGCTCCGGTCGCCACCATCGCCCTCGACCACTCCGTGCTCGACGCGCTCGACGACATCGAACGCCTGCTCCCCCCGACCGAGTTTCGCCAGCCGCTCGTCGCCGCATTGAGGCGCGCGTATGCGCCGGGGCGCGGCATGGCCGATGCGTTCGGCCGCTGGCTGGAAGAGGTCCTCGGCCATCGCGGGCTGATCGTCTACGACTCGGCCGACGCGGCGGCCAAGCCCCTCGTCAGCCAGGTCTTCGTGCGCGAGCTCTCCATGCCCGGGCAGACGGCCAGGCTGGCCGCGCTCGCCGGATCCGATCTCACGGCGCGCGGCTACCACGCGCAGGTCCACGGGCACGACGACGGCCTCGCGCTGTTTCACCTCGACGGCGGCCGGCGCGCGATCCGCCAGCAGGACGGCGGCTTCGTGGTCGGCGACCAGTACTACGCCGCAGCGGCGCTCGTCGAGCAGGCGACCTCGCAGCCGGCCGGCTTCAGCCCGAACGTCCTGCTCCGCCCGATCGTTCAGGACACGCTCTTCCCAACGATCTGTTACGTGGCCGGCCCGAACGAGCTCGCCTATCTGGGCCAGCTCCGCGGCGTCTACGAGCACTTCGGCGTGCCGATGCCCCTCTTCTACTCGCGCGCCACGGCGACGATCCTCGACTCCGGCGCGTTGCGCTTCCTGACCAAGTACCAGCTGCCGATCGAGGCGCTGCAGGCGCAGGACGAGGCGGCCCTGAACGAGCTGCTGAAGGCGCAGATTCCGCCGGTCGTCGAGGAATCGTTCACCGAAGTCGCGCAGGCCATCGGCGCGCAGATGGCGCACCTCATCCAGATGATGCCGACGCTGGATCCGACGCTCGAAGGCGCCGCGCGTTCCACGCTGGAGCGGATGCAGCGCGATCT
>Ga0315281_10011613_pt1 | contig 12060 bp, 6 predicted proteins | sample YL17G07_0_MG_FD_204540 | JGI IMG/M metagenome (GOLD analysis project Ga0315281, IMG submission 204540) | Sediment microbial communities from Yellowstone Lake, YNP, Wyoming, USA - YL17G07_0 | ecosystem: Environmental > Aquatic > Freshwater > Lake > Sediment | place: USA: Wyoming | collected... | reverse complement strand
AGTAGCACTTCTTGCCTCTTTTTTTCTGGCAATCTCCCCTTGGCATATTTCGGTTGGCAGGTACGCGATGGAAGTAAATTGGGGACTGCCAATATTTTTGGCCGGCTTATATTTCTTTTTGAAAGCGCAGGAAAATCACAAATGGCTTCTTCTCTCAAGTTTTTTCTTCGGTTTATCTTTTTATACTTATTACAATTACCTGATATTTAGCCTACTTTTTGTTATCGGTCTTATATTTCTATACCGTAGAATCTATATCAAAACTCCTAAAACAAGAGAACGAATGGGTGACGCGCGCCCTACCAGTTCTAGAAAGTATCTCTTCTTTTTTATCCTTATCCAAATAATATTTTTGACTCCTTATCTTTTTAATACAAATTTATCGGTTCGATTCAAGCAAATTAATTATGTTGATAATCTCGGACTCCTCAATCGCATCAATGAACACAGACAGGCTTGCTCACAAGTTTATCCAACAAATGTCTGTCGGATACTATACAATCAACCACTTGCGCAAAGTCTGGAAAAAGTGCGTAACTTCATCAATCATTTCTCCACTACTACTTTTTTTCTCTATGGATCACAGCTTAATCTCTCTGGTATGCCGGAAAGATGGGGGTTTTTCTATCTGTTTGAATTTCCTCTCCTTCTAATTGGTACAATCTCACTGATAAAAAATCGGAAGTTTCCCCCAATTTTTGGCCTGTGGCTTCTGGTTTATGCCGTACCCGGCAGTCTGGCAGGTGAGGGACACGTCTGGAGAATGTTTACCTTGCTGCCTCTTCCACAAATAATTGCGGCAGTGGGGCTGATACATTGCAAAACATTCATTGACAGAAACAGAGTGGGTGACGCGAGCCAGGTGCCCTCTTGGAGTGACCGTCTAACCCGGCACGACAAGAGGGTGGCGAGCGGCAGGACCCTCTGGGAAGGAAGTTTTGTTGTAGACTTTAGAAATACTCTCTTAAAAATTGGTATTGTTGCTATCATCTGCTTTTCATTTTTCCAGTTTTCGGTGGATTATTTTGCTTATTTCCCCTATTTCCAGGATCGCTATTCTTATTTCGGTTTTCGGGATCTATATCATTATATCGGCAAGATAGAACAAAATTATGACTACGTCGTAGTTGCCCCAACCAATTTAGGCTTTGACCAGCTGTATATCTACTTCCTATTCTACAGCCAATATGATCCAAAGTCGTTTCAGGAGAGCAGTGATATAGAAAGAACCATCAGTCCAGAATATTGGGTCTATACTCGAAGAATTGGCAAATACTATTTTGTCTCCGATCTGCAAAAAGTAAAATTTCCAATTACTCCTAAGACTTTATTTGTCACAGATGGGAGTTTCAAAGAAGAATCACTACACCTGCCCAAATCCCTTACAACTCATCTGTTTCATACTATCTATTATGCCAATGGCAACATCGCCTTCAAAATAATGGAGTTTAGGAAAATACTGCCCTAATAATCTTATTCAGTATCTTCATCACCGAGAGCGCCGAACCATAATTCATAAAGCTCTTGTAAAAATAAGAGCGCCGGGGCATCTCTTCCTCTGTATAAAATTCTATACTTTTCTATTAACGACATCTTTTGTGCATCCGTTAAATCTGCACCTGCACCACGAATGTGTTTCCTGACCCATGTTCTTGCATAAATAGTTTCACCTTTATGATCTGCAAATTCTCCCAGATCAAGGTCAGGTGGTTTCTTGGCGATTTTCTCCTTATTAGGTTGATATATACCTTCTCTTTCTCTTTCAAGATTTGCTAATAAGATTTGTCTTCTGGCGTCTAATCCTTCTCTTCTTACCGTGTCCCAACTAGGACAGGATTGGATTTGTTGTCTAACTAAATCATATTCTTCCATTAAGGTCTGATAATCTTTTACACCTCGAAGCGTCATTGGATGTCTTTTGATAATTTGGATTTTTTGTCCTCTTCTTTCTGCATCTTCAATTATGACTTTCTTCAGATAATCTGTGGTAACAGGAGCAGTTTTACCTGAGTCCGCTCCCCTCATTCCTTGTATTTCTCTTCCCTTTGGTTCTACAGTGATACCTTCTCGATCGAAAACAATTACTTCCCTTGCTCCAGAAGTCGATTTATCAGCGGCTTGAATATGTTCTTTAGGTACAGTATCTGCCTCTCCCCCTTTTAAATAATCATGAAAAGAAGCAATTACCAAAAACTCTAACAGCGCTTCCAGCTGTGGATAGCCTGTCAAGTCAACCGACAAATCAGAGATTCTGCCATTTGGATCGATCTGACCGTCAATTGAAAAAGACCGGTCATCAAGAGCAATGGAAAAATCAACAGGTAGTTGAGAATTGTTCGAGACAACAAAAAATATCGTTCCAAACGGTAACCGGTCAAGAAGGTCCTTCTCTGTCTCCAAAGCATGTTTTGAAATTTCTACTGGATGATACTTGGCAGGATTTGGCCAAATCGGCATATTCTTGACGTCTGACCATGCAAGGGCAGAGATTTCACGCATCTGAGGAACCAAAGGATTAAAGGCTTCGTAGAAGAATTGTCCCAGTTTTACTGTCATTTCATCGGATAACGCTTTTGTTTCCATATCAACAAACGAGGAAGAATACATTTCCAAGCATAAATCAAGCAGCAGTTTAAGTTTTGTTTCTTGGGGTATGTTAACTAATCTTTTTCTCAAATAAGAAGCAATGCTGCTCCATCTTTCTTTGAACATGTCGTGGATATGTCTTTCGGGTTTGAAAACTTTCTTGCCTTTAAATCTTCTTTCAAAGAAAACTTTGGCTACCTGGGTAAAAGGAGAAATATTTATTACCCGCTCCTCCATATGTTTAAGTGGGGTTGGTCCGAAACGATACATCCTCCCCACTATGTAGACTGGAGTGTAATAGATGACATCGGCAAGAAGACTTAGGGTATAATCAGAGACTCTGCCGACAAACGCTCCAAATTGCCCATCAAACTCTTTATCTACTTGAGCCAAATGCATATAACCCCTGGAAATGCCTAAATCTGCTAATTGATCCCGGAAGAAAGGAAACAATAATTTCTCTGTCAGTCTTTTATGAAAAATTAATAATTTTCTGTTGAGGGAGGGATCAGTAAAATATGTTTTTGCATTTAAAAAAGGCTGTTTTTGGGTAGCTTGCAGGAATACTCCCTGTATTACTGTTTCCCAAATATAATCTCCCTTTGGAAGGGCATTAAGATATTGGAGGGTTTTAATAACAAGCCTGTCAGGATTGTTTTCCGCCAAAACTTCTTCAAGAGAAAACCCGCCCCTTTTGGAAGTCATCAGGTCTGGTAACAAGTCGCACTTCGGCATAGATTTCAAAAGAGCGATCATTCTTTCTGGAAGTTTCATTGTTTCTTCATCTTTTCCGCTCAATGCGTCTAAAGACCAGTTAGCCATTTTGCTGTAATGTCCGATAACCTCATCAATGTGCTCCCGGCTTAATCCAAGACTTTTCCCGTATTTTGTAGTAATAGCAGCTGCCTGAGCAAAAGACTCTGTAGGTATGTTTCCTCTATTAATTGCGAATCTATATAGATCTACCTCGAAATCTGAGACAGCTTCCCATCCCTGACCCAAAGTTACTCCTTTTCCAAGAACTCCTCTTGCTTCTACTGTCTTTTCTAATCTAAATATTGCTTCTAATTTGGTTCGGATTTGTCCAAGTTGGTTAAGTTTTGCTGCTGAAACTGTCTGAACGGATGAATCACTATCCAGACGGTAGCGTTGGGAAGATGGTTCTTTTTTGACTCTAGGCAGTGGTATCATGAGTTTATTTATAACTGTATACCCATTCAGATAATTATCGACTCCAGTAAGTATTGCTTCTCCACCAAACCGTGCGTATTTATTGGTTGAAACTAAACTGCTATAACCTTTATCAAGAGCAGTAAGAATACTATAACAATCAAAGCTCTCTTCTGTAGCCAATTGGGCTATGCGATAACCGATTTTTTCTACATCCTGCTTTTTTAGCTGAGAAGCAGCCTTATCAAAAACAGAAAATAGATCAGCAAAATGCGGATCCAGTTCTATCCTGTAAGTCAATTCACTTTGTCTCATGAGTGGAATTTTACTATAACCTATAGTAGTAATCAACTCTTGTAAGTATTCCGGGGAAAATGAGTCTGAAAGGTTTACAGGGAAATTCAGAGATCTTATGGCGTTAAAACATCTTCTGCTCCAATAAGCTATGGAAAAACCTTCTTAAACGACATTATCTACATCCTCTCCACCGTCTCAATGCCAAGAAGATGGAAATGGAATAATAGTATGGTATATAATCGACCAAATATGATTGAGATGGAAATGGCAGATAGAAATGTGTACGATTTTGATTTGGCTCAAAAGATAGCGTTGGCTGATTTGAGTAATAGAGCATACCTAGCCAGTCCCCAAAGTCCTGGATTAAAATTGACAGTAAGAGGCCCCAGAGAACAAGAAGTACCAGTCTATATACTTGTCCATGGCTGTGACGAACTTCACGATGGCTATACCGCAAGACACACCCATACCATTTTCACCGATGGTCCAGATAAATATGGGTTATAAACGTGGCTTAACTAGACTGGCCGCATTTTCATCAAGAAGTACAGTTACTCCAGGGTGAGTCCTGATCCACCCGGCAGGATTTTCCGGTCCCAAAGGTCTAAACAGCATATTATACGCCCCATCGGCTTTGCCTTTACCTTTGAGCATAACGAGTACATTTTGAGAATTATCAAGCACAGTACCAATACCTACAGTAATTGCCTGGGTTGGGAAAGCGGTTTCTCCAGTCCAACCGGATTCTTGTTCCAATCTTTTAAAAATTTCTCTGTTAACTCCTATTGTTTTCTCATCAAGATTCACTAATCTGGTTACCGACTGCCGAGTAGACTCTCTCCCCGGCTCGTTAAATCCCAAATGAAGAAATTTTGCGCCTGATGGACCGGCACCTAAAACAGCCAGATCTATCGGGCCATGAGTTTTGACAAAATCTCTGATCAATTCTTCATAACGCTTGGCTTCTTTCAATGGATCTTCTGCATCTCCTTTGGGTATATGCCAACGAACTTGACTATCCCAAAACAATCTGTTCACCATATAAGATCGATAACTGCCAGGGTGGTTTGGATCTATCCTCCAGTATTCATCCTGATTAAAGGTAGTAATCCAACTTATATCGATCAGACCATATAAAACAGCATTCTTCAGTAAGTCAAGCTTATTTTCCGGAGTAGTACCGGTAGATAGAAAAAGTGATGCGTCTGGTTTTCTTTGGATTAGATCGACTATTATCTGCGCTGCTCTGGAATCAAAAACACCCTCATTTGGTGCAATCTCTACTCGGACCGGATAGACTTGATAATCAACCTCAGCGACAGACGGAATAAAAAGGTGTTTTTCTCCTTCCAAGAAAAAAGACATATATGAAGATATTATATATCAATAGAGCAATAGGACGGGTAATATCACATCCTCTCCACTGTCTCAATGCCAAGAAGATAGAGGCCCTGTTCTATTATTTGGGCGGTGGCGGACGTGAGAAGAAGACGGAAATCAGAGGTCATCCTGGCTTGTCCAGGATCCCTTACGGATTCTGGATGCGTCCCTGGATCACCCAGTGACTTACCAGAATGACGAACGGTTGGATTCAATATCGAGTGTTTGTTGTAGAAAAGATTATATCTCTGCGCCAGATCAAAGAGAAAAGAGCAGATGAGGTTTGGCGAGAAGGTTTTGGCTGCTTCGGTTACGGCCTCAGGGAAACGATAGAAAGTACGAAGAAGGGCAAGTTCTTCGGGATTTAGATTTGAAGTGAGAAGTGAGATGTGAGAAGCTAGATTTTCGAGGTGAGAAGTGAGATCTTTACTCTTATTTCCCACATCTCTATCCAGCTTCCCATTTCCCATTTCCCATTTCCTAACTACTGATCTGCATCTGGCATAGGTATATTGCAGATACGGTCCAGAATCGCCCTCGAAAGAAACCGATTTCCCCGTGTCAAAATTAACATCCATCAGTGGACTGACTTTGAGCATTGAGTAAATTAGGGCTCCAATTCCGACTTTTTCTGCTATTTCAGCAAGTTCCGTACCTTTCACCTGCAATTTGGCACTTTTGGCTTTTTCACGGGCTAAAATAACCATCTTGTCAATTACCTCATCGGCATATACCACGTTTCCCTCGCGAGATGACATTTTCTCCCCGCCCGAAAGATAAACCATACCATAAGGCAGATGGTATCCTTGCTCCCGCTTCATGAAACCCAACATTTCACAGATAGCAAAAAGCTGGCGAAAGTGAAGAATCTGATCTGATCCAACCACCCAAATTCCCAAGTCATAACCCTTATCAAACAGTCTCAATCTAGTAAGTTCTATATCAAAGGTCATATAGATAGCTGTACCGTCTTTGCGGATCAAAACTTTGTTGGGAAGACCATATTTTTCTAGGTTAGCCTGAATGGCACCATCGGCAAGCCTGGTGAAAATGCCCTTTTGCACGCTGTCCAATATGATTTCCTTGCCTTTTTTATACAACTTGCTCTCATATGTCTCTGTATCCAATACAACACCTAATCTTTTTAAAGTCATGTTTCTGCCTTCATAAAACCAGTTATTCATCGTCTCCCAGAGCTTATGGACGTTAGAATCATCATTTTCCCAAGCTACTAGCATCTCAGTAATATCTTTATTGACCTTGGGATAATCTGCTTCCAGTTTTGCCGCTTTGACATAGAAATCACCCACAAAATGGTCAGGCTTAATTCCAGCATCGGTTGGATTTTGCCATTCTTGCGGGAGTCTACTCCATCTATCTAATAAATCTCTCCAACCATATTTTTTCCACTCTGAACTCGCCCGGGGGGCGCCCGCTTTGAACTTTGAACTTTTTTTGGCCTTTTGGCCGAAAAATAAGTATCCCCACATGCTTTTACAGATATGTACTCCTCGGTCATTATTGATATTGGTAGAAAGTACTTGCCAACCCAATTCCTTAAAGATATGCACCAGTGCCATGCCTAAAACTGAGTTTCTGATGTGTCCAATGTGCATCGGTTTATTGGTATTTGGCTGAGTATGCTCAATTACGACTCGCTTTTTTTGCATATTTTGGGTTGATTTGACGCCGTCTTCCTCTTTTAGCACTTCGGCAAGCTTAGTGATAAGGTAGTCTGTTTGGAGCCATAGATTAATAAAACCACTACCTGCTACCTCTACTTTGCTTATCATGTCGCTCAGAGTAACTGTTTGGGTCTGAGGGGGTGTTTCATTAGAAGATACCCCTTCTTCCTCACCCGATGATTTATTACTATCAGTTGGAAATGTTATCGTTTGATGCTGTATGATATATTTATTCAGTTTAGCCTCAATTCGTTTAGCCAGCTCCTGTGGTTTCATTCTGCACCTTGTCGCCAAAATCATAGCGCAATTTGTAGAATAGTCCCCATAACTTTCTTCTCTGGGATGTTCTAATTTCACGTCTTTAAGTTCTATCTTCTCCTTTTCTGTAATAACTTCTCGACAAGCTTGGAGAATAATCTGTCTAATCTTATAAGAAAGCACGTTTCCGTCTTCCTGAAACAGAGAAGCAACTGGGTATGGACTTTCCTGAGTCGGTCTAATTGGCTTAACTGGTTTAGTTGGGGTGGAGGCGGCAGATTTGCCTCCGGTTTTGAATGGAATTTCAAAACTGTTAACAGATTGGTTTAGTATAAATGTTTGTACTTTACCTGACAGATATTTCTGAATCAAACTGCTTGCTTCCTTCAGAGATGCATGAAAATTTTCCTCGCCTACTTCCGGCGCTTTTTCTATTACCATAATACAATTCTCTGTATCAAACTCTATCTTGGTCCGATCTGCTTCTCGCCAGTTCCAACGGCGGCAGATAAAGCCCACTTTATCTCTGTAAATTACTTCTCCCTGATAACAAGTATCTTCTGCTTCTCCTCCGATATACTTCCCCTTTTCGCTTCCATCGGCAAATGTCAGTTCTGTATCTCCCACAATCTTTTTCAAGTCTTCTGCGCCTGCAGGCAGATGGTATTTAAGAGAAAGGAAGTTATAAAGATCAACTAGGTTATTTATCTGCGGAAGAGGCTTTTTACCACCTCTAGCACGCCTAAGAAGCGCCTCAACAGAAGATCGGTAATCTTTGCCTGAGCCAAAATCTGTATAAATTTTCCGCCATACTGCTACTTCTGGAAGGCTTCCAAGTTCCACTCCGGTTAAGATCTCTTTCTGATGTTTCTCCTCGCTTCTTAAAAGCTGCAAAATATCCTTATTGTGACCACTATTATCCATACCGGTAATGACTAACACTCCAATCTCCACCCCCGGAAACTTGGCAAATATTTTCGGATCAACAGAAAATTTCATATCCATACCAACTTATTTATTCTACTAGATTTCTTACAGTATACAATATATATTTTCTCTATGAGTATCGCGGACTGGGAAAATTACTATTTAAGCCGAATTTGTAGTGGACTATATAAATAATTATATAAATATATCAAGCTGAAAAGAATGAGTATACTTTATAGGCCTGCGGCTGGTGTTGGAGTTTCTACTTCTGGAACTGAAGAGGGTGAAGATACTGCTTCTGTCGGCACGACAACTGTTGGAGAGGAGGAAACCTCTGGCTGAGTAACTGATTCCGGTGTTTTAGGCTGTATTAAGTTTTCAGGTGTAGTTTGAACAACTTCTACAGGAGCGCTTGCCACGCCCATCACCGGGTCTGTAGTGTATAAAGGCTGGCCAAGTATAGGAATGATGGCAAAGTAATAAGTAGCTCCAGGAGTAAGCTTGCCTACTATGAATTTATTCACCCGGCCGATGTTTAGTGCTCCATATTGATATTTCCCTGCGCTGTGACCATAAACCAGGTGATAATCTTGAGCATTATCTACATTCTGCCAAGTTAAGGTAACTTCTCCCACTCTTGGACCAGAAGTTGCCGACAGCTTTGTTTTACCTATTGGTCCGCTACTTACTACCGGCTGCGAAGGTGAACCAACCTGAGTTACCGGTTTACTTACTATAGGGGCTGAAGCTTGGACAACTGCACCTCCTCCTGCTACTGCCGAAATTTCACTTGTGAAAGGACTGGAGGCACAATCCTTCGCTGCTGCCAACCTAAAGTAATATTTCACGCCAGGCTGTAAAGATTTCACGGTGTATGACCGTGCTTGCTCTCCACCAATATTATCTGCTCCATAGATATATTTATTGCTAACTGTTCCGTAGGCTAGGGCATAACGATTGGCAAAAGACAAGGCATCCCAAAAGATGGTCACTTCTCCTCCAGAAGGTCCGGAAACTGCGGAAACTTTTGTTGGTACTGAAGGAGCTGTACCGTTACATCCCTCCGCCTTGACTGCTTTAGGATTCAGAAGTGTCCCGGCTCCGGCTAAACTTATGATAAGAATCAAAAAGGAAATTTTTCTCATCTATCTCTAGGTTGACTCTATTTTCACGGGTTGTCAAGCAATGACTTAAGCTAAACTAGTGATACTTAATATATATTAATATAATATTTTATATCATCGAATTTTTACCAATAGTAAAATTCTTATTGACAACACCCTAAATGATGTGCTTTGCTAGAAATACGATATGGTAAAAAAGAAAATTTCCAGGCGTGTTAATCTTGTGAAAAATAAAAAGCATACTTCAAAAAAACGATTTGCTTCTGACTTGCTTGGGAAAAAGCTTATTCAAAAGACTAAATACTTTGCCAAGCGACTCAAAAGCATTAAAAAGAAATCTTTAAATAGAAAGGCTATTCTTAAATCGGCCAGAACCACGAATCAAAAAACCCGACTTTTCCTCGAGCGAATAAATATCCTCGAGCATTATCCTCGAATGACTGCTCTTTTTATAATTTCTGTTTCTGTCTGGAGCCTTATTTTCTACTTTGTAGTCCTCAAAGATCTGCCCTATATATCTGACTTAACAGAAGGTAGAATTCCTTTAACTACCATCATCCGCGATCGCAATGGCAAGATTTTATATAGAGTTTATAAAAATACCAATAGAGTCCAACTCACCTTTGATGAAATTCCAGAGGTGGTGAAAAAAGCCACTGTAGCTATTGAAGATGCCAACTTTTACCAACACCATGGAATTTCCCTCAAAGCTTTAACGCGCGCCTTCATTTATAATCTCCAACAAAAAGATATCAATCTATATCAGGGTGGTTCAACTCTCACCCAACAGCTGGTAAAAAACAGACTGCTCGGATCAAAGAAAGAATATATTCGAAAAATCCGAGAAATATTCCTTGCTGTTGTGGCAGAAATGAAATATTCAAAGCAGGAAATACTTACTATGTATCTCAATGAAGTAGGTTATGGTGGTCCTGCTCACGGCATAGAAGCTGCCTCCCAAATGTATTTTGGAATTCCCGCAAAAAATCTCACTCTCGCTCAAGCTGCACTTCTGGCAGGACTCCCGGCCGCTCCAACTACTTTCTCCCCTTTGGGCACCAATCCAACACTGGCGACTGACCGCCAACATCAGGTGCTGGAAAGGATGTTAAAACTAAAAATGATAGGAAAAACTGATTATGATCAGGCAATCGGTGAAAAGTTAGTCTTTGCTCCACCCAAAACAGATATAGAGGCTCCCCATTTTGTCATGTTTGTCAAACAGCAGATGGTGGAAAAATTAGGTGAGGCACAAGTCGAAGAAGGAGGCCTTGATGTTGTAACTACCCTGGATTTAGATATCCAAAAAAAGGCGGAAGAACTAGTCAAGAAGAATATTGCCGATCTCAAAGATCGGTATAACATCCATAATGCTTCAGCCCTGGTAACCAATCCCAAGAACGGAGAAATCCTGGCTATGGTTGGGTCTGTCGATTATTTTGATACTGCAAACCGCGGCTATGTCAATATCACCAATATGCCCAGACAGCCAGGCTCCTCCATCAAACCAGTCAATTATGCTTATCTCTTCAGTCACGGATATACACCTTCAAATGTAATTGAAGACTCACCCGTCGTCTATGTCGCCAATGGAGCGCAGTCTTATGCTCCACAAAACTATGATGGTAAATTTCATGGCACGGTGACGCTTCGCAGTGCCTTGGCAAATTCATACAATGTGCCGGCGGTCAAACTTCTCAACACCTATGGAGTTGAGCATATGATAGAAGAGGGACGTGCTATGGGTATTAAAAGCTGGGATAATCTCCCTCCTGTAGGTCTTTCGCTAACTCTAGGAAGCGCAGAGGTAACCATACTGGATATGGCAAGAGTCTATGGCACGATCGCCAATCTGGGAGTACGCAAAGAGCTAAAATTTATCAAAGAAATCCGTGATAAGGAAGATCATGATATAACCGCATCATTTAATAAACCCAGCAAAGGTCTCTCTCTGGTTGAAAGTGTCCAAGCGGAAGAAGGCAACCAGGTTATCCCTCCACTTTCTGCTTTCTGGCTAACAGATATACTTTCCGATAATGTGGCCAGACTCCCGGCTTTCGGTCCTTATGCCAAACTCACTATTCCGGGCCAGAAAGTAGCAGTCAAAACAGGCACTTCTAACAGTTTCCGGGACAATTGGACGATCGGCTTTACTCCTGACTACTTGGTGGCGACTTGGGTGGGTAATACCGACGGCAGTTTCATGAATAAAAATCTGGTTTCAGGAATTACAGGTGCAGCACCAATTTGGAATGATATCATGGATAGTCTTCTCGCCGGAAAACCTCCCAAAGATTTTCCGGTTCCCAAGGGTCTGATTCCGGTAAAAATCTGTGCGGTTAATGGACTCCTTACCTGTCCCAACTGTCCGCAGGAAAAAACTGAATATTACACGGCTGATAAAGTACCCACCAAACAATGTTTCTTCAAATCCGCTTCTCAGTGTGAAGAAGCCAAAAAACAGTTAGAAGGAAAAAGTGATGAAGAGAAAAAACAGATGCTCTCTGGTTGTCCAAATATTGCTAGTCCTAAACCATAATTAATCCTCTTTGCATTTTTTCTTCTGAGTTTTACAATAGAGTTAATGAAGATTAAGGCTTACTTTTTGATTATTCCTCTTATTATCTTAACTC
>Ga0315281_10011612_pt1 | contig 12060 bp, 9 predicted proteins | sample YL17G07_0_MG_FD_204540 | JGI IMG/M metagenome (GOLD analysis project Ga0315281, IMG submission 204540) | Sediment microbial communities from Yellowstone Lake, YNP, Wyoming, USA - YL17G07_0 | ecosystem: Environmental > Aquatic > Freshwater > Lake > Sediment | place: USA: Wyoming | collected... | reverse complement strand
GTCTATCACCACGGGGGGGGGGGGGTGGGCACTTATTTCCGGACGCAAGGCATTCCAGCGGCCTATGAAGGATGGAGTCCAGATTCTTAACGCAATCCAGGATGTCTATCTTTCAAAAGAAGTGACGATCGCTTGATCTTACTGTCTATCGATGCGGCCGTTGAAACTGAGGCGTCAAGAGAAACCTTGTCGCCTCTCTTATTATGTGGCTGAGAGTTGTATGACCGCATTCAAATGTATTATCTTTGATATGGACGGAACACTGACTGAAACGAATCGGCTTATCTTCGATTCGTTCAACCACATTGCCCGGAGATACCTTGACAAGGAGTTTTCCGAATCGGAAATCATGAAAATGTTCGGACCGCCGGAAGAGGGTGCTCTCCTCCATATCGTGCGAAAAGACCAACTTGACGAGGCAATGAAAGAATATCTGTCTTTCTACCGGGCTCATACCCGGAAGCTCGCTCGCGTTATTCCCGGCGTTGAGGAGGTCCTGAAGTTCCTGAAGGACCAATGCTGCAAGCTCGCGATTTTCACTGGAAAAGGGTCGCATACGACAAGAATCACGCTGGAGGAATTTGGCATTCAGGATTACTTTGATTTCGTGGTGACAGGAAATGATGTCCGGGTGCATAAGCCTTCCGCGGAGGGAATTCACAAGATCATGGAGCATTTTGGACTCGCCCAGAGTCAGGTCCTGATGGTAGGCGATGCGGTTTCCGATGTGAAAGCGGCTCATGAGTCGGGGGTGAAAATTGCAGCAGTGCTGTGGGATTCCTACTCGAAGGATCGTGTCCTCGAGATGAAAACAGATTACGTCTTCCATCAGGTTGACGAATTCTTCAGTTGGCTCAAGGTTCAGTTTGCTTAGTCAGAAATTTACGGACCAGGAAGGGGAGCCGCTATCCGGTATATGGGCGAACGTCGTCAAGTACGGCCTCGCGGTCGCGACAATCGTTTTTTACGCAACAACACTTCTCCACTTTTCCTATACCCCTGACGACACGTACATTTATCTGCAATACGCAAGAAACATCGCGTTGGGAAATGGGTTCTCATTTAATGCGGGTGTGCCGAGTTTTGGCGTGACGAGTCCTCTCTGGACGTTCCTGATCAGTGCGGGGGCATGGTCGAAGCTCGACCCGTTTATCGTTGCCAAAACGTTCGACCTCGTATTCGCCAGTCTCTCGATTATTCAGGTATTCATCCTCGCTTTCGTCATCTTGCGCGACCGCATTTTTGCCGTCATGGCGGCGCTGCTGTTTTCGCTTGATGCGTGGCTTCTGAGATGGTCGGGAACGGGAATGGAAACTTCCATGGCGATATTGCTCACCGTACTGGCTGTATCCTACGCTTACCGGAATGAGTACGTTGTCGCGTCATTCGTTTGCGGCGTTCTTACCCTCGTCAGGCCGGAAGCCGCCTTATTGTTCCTCGTGATTCAAGCAGACAACTTCGTCAACACGACTGACTACAAGCCGGTATTGAGGATCTTTGTTTCGAGCGTGGGAATTTATGTCGGTGTGTTGACGCCCTGGCTTATTTTTTCGTACGTTCAATTCGGGACCGTTATCCCGAACACGCTTTTGGCCAAGTCGGGCACATTCTCATTACCCGGTGTTTTTGAGACACTTATCGAAAGTTTCAGGGTTTTGAGTGTCACGCAATTGATCCCCTTGCTATTGCTGATCGTCGGTGTCGTGGAGGCATGGCGAAGTCCACAATGGAAAGCCCGGCGAGTCGAACTCTTTCCCCTCCTTTGGGTCGCTGTTCTTTTTTTCGGATACGCAGTTCAAAATGTGCAGGTGGTGTCCCGCTACTTACTGCCTGTCGTTCCGTTTATCATAGTGTACGGGCTGTGGGGATTGAAGAGAATAACAGAATCATGGCAGTTACCGACTCACAGATCCATCCAAGTTTTGTTGTTTGTGACGATCTTGACGGTGTTCCAGAATCAGGTTGTTTATCAGAACCAAATGATTCCACACATGAAGAACTTTGCCGCTGGAATGAATCACCTGAAACCCATGGCGTATTGGCTGAGAACCAATGCCCCAACCGAGGCAACGGTGCTCGCTTCTGACGCAGGGCTCCTGGGTTATGTTTCGGAAAAGTATCTTTATGACACAGCAGGCCTGATCACTCCAAGCGTCAGGAAGTCTTTTGAAGGTGTCGGATATGATGAAGGCATGGTTCAGTCCCGTTACGCTGCCGCAGTGTGGCCGGACTTTATTGTTGACCGTGCGTCAAGCCGGGCGCGGCTGAGGTCGGATGTCATTCAGCCGATCATGTCCGTGGATTTTCCCGGGTTGGGGCTCAACAAGCCCGACACGGTGTTTTACACGCTTTACCGGGTGTCGAAATGAGACTCAGATTTATCCTGGTATTGCTTTGTGTTGGGGGATCTGTTCTGGCGGAGGACGCACCCGCCGGCAGGATCAAGGGTTTGCGGGTGATTGGTGAGAAGAAGGCGATGCTGCCTATCGCAGGAATCGATGGACAGCCCATCACTATAGAATTTGACACCGACGGGTCCCAGCCCTACGATTTCAGATTGAAATTCTATCATTGCGACAAAGACTGGGGAATAACCAACAATTCGTTTGTCAATGACGAGCTTCGCACAACAACAAAATTTCAAATTCCGTACGAACCGGCTCCCGCGTTCGTCCGGCATTACACGTTTCATTACAGCGTGAGCGTTCCCGGATTCTCAGTGTTCAAGCGATTCCCACAATCCGGCAACTATGTTTTTCAAATCTGGGACCACGATGAAAAGGAAATGCTGGGGGAAGGCAGGTTTTTTGTGGTTGAACAGGCTCTCTCACCAGTCATGAAGGTGAGGAATCGAAAACTGCCCGGCGGAATCACGCCCTGGAACCAGGCGAACAAGGTGGAAGTATTCTTTGAAATCCCCGAAGGAGGGCAAGAAGACAGTGGGTTCTACCCGATTCTCCTGAAAACGGTTGACGTGTACAAGAACCGGGAGCTTTGTTCGCCATTTCGAATAAGCGCCGATGATCAAAATGCAAATACCTCTGTGGAGGGATACGGTCTCCGCAAAGTGAAGTTTTCGATCGACAACATCGCCCCGGGGAATGAATATCGAAAGCTGGACTTGCAGAATGTCGATTTCTATCCGCCTGGCCAGGATGCGCAGTTTCGAGAGGGAGCCGACGTCAGCAGATTTCTTCGTCAGGGTAAAAAGGACAACAACGGCGCAGCTGTCATCGCGACGGTGAATCAATACTCGGACTATCTGAGATTTCAATTTGAATTACTCCGTGAATCCGATGACCTGGATTCGGTGTTCGTCCTGGGCGATTTCAACGAATGGACGCCGTCGGAATCGTCGCTCATGAAATACAACCGCGAAACAAGGAGATACTGGCTTGCGTCATGGCTTCGCCGTGGTGTCTATGACTACGAGTACGTCGTCGGCAGAAATGACCGGATTACAATTGAAGGGAACGACTGGCGGACTGTGAATCTATACACAGCGCTTGTTTATTATCATGACCCGAGATACGGTGGGTTCGATCGAATCGTGGGATTCGTCCAAGCGTTCGGCCCGGGTGGTGGCGATGCGACAGTTAACTGAGAGGAAGATGGAAAGACTGAGAATAGGCGTCGTGGGTGTCGGTCATTTGGGAAGTCTCCATTCGAAAGTGCTTTCCAAAATGGCGTCAGCAGAGTTTGTTGGTGTGTTCGACCGGGATTTGGCACGAGCACGCAAGGTGGCGACAGAGTGCAAAACCAAAGCCTTTGACCGTTTGGAAGACCTGCTCTCAAGTGTCGACGCGGTGAACGTGGTAACCACGACGACCCATCATTTCGAAGTTGCGATGAAGGCTCTCGACCGGGGTTTGCATGTTTTTATTGAGAAGCCCATCACCGAGACAATACAACAGGCACGGAAACTTGTGGCAAGGTCGAAGAAGAAAAAAGTCAAGGTCCAGGTTGGCCACATCGAGCGATTCAATCCTGCAATTCTGGCTCTCGAGCCCTATCGTCTTCAGCCGCTGTTTATCGAATCGCACCGGCTGGCCCAGTTCAATCCCCGAGGTTCCGAGGTAGCCGTCGTGCTCGACCTGATGATCCACGATATCGACCTCATTCTGAGCCTGGTGCGTTCTCCCGTCACGCGCATCGATGCCAGCGGAGTGGCCGTTGTTTCTGAAAGCGTGGATATTGCCAACGCCCGCCTCCAGTTCAAGAGCGGATGCGTCGCAAATGTCACGGCGAGCAGGATCTCACAAAACAAAATGCGCAAGATGCGCTTGTTCCAACGGGACGCATACATCTCGGTCGATTTTGCCCAGGGGCTGGCAGAAGTCTTCCGGCTGCTTGATGAAGGCGACACGAAGACGAAGCCGACCATGATGCTCGGCAAGATCGAACAGGGAAAACGTAAAAGGCTGATTGTATACGAACAGCCTGAGGTCAAGGAAGTCAATGCCCTCAAGCATGAACTTGAGCTCTTCGTTGAATCCATCAGGAACAACACAACCCCGCCCGTCACGGCTGAGGAAGGCCTGCAGGCGCTTGAAGTTGCTGATGAGATTATGAGGAAAATCGAATCTCAAAAGATAAAGCTCGATTGACGTGAAACAGAAGATTGACCTCAAAGAACCTCTCTTGAAGGAAATCGGTTTGATGGCCGACCGGGGGAACATCCCGGCGTACGTTGTGGGTGGATATGTTCGGGATAGGCTTTTGGGGCGGCCTGTGAAGGACATTGATATCGTCGTTGTGGGAGACGGAGTTGCCTTCGCACGGGAAGTTGCCGCTTCATGGAAACGGGACAATCTCGTCATCTATGAAAAGTTCGGAACAGCCATGCTTCCCGTGGATGATTACAAGATCGAATTTGTGGGATCAAGAAAGGAAAGCTACACCAGGAAATCGAGGAAACCCAGGGTGGAAGGGGGTACGTTGGAAGATGACCTGCGGCGTCGCGATTTCACGATCAATGCCATCGCGGCGAGCCTGAACGCAAAGGATATGGGAGCCTTGACCGACCCATTTCATGGCCGTCAAGATTTACAGAAAGAAATTCTTCGTACTCCGGCCGACCCGCAAGAGACTTTCGATGATGACCCGTTGCGCATTCTTCGCGCCATCCGGTTTGCAACCCAGCTCAAGTTTAGTATTCAGCCGGACGTGTTGAAGGCAGCCGGGGAAATGGCACGACGGCTCGAGATTGTTTCTCAGGAACGGATTACGGATGAGCTTCTCAAAATCATGGAGAGTCCCTCGCCTTCTGTCGGCCTCAAGCTGATGTTCGAGACGGGAATCGTCGGCATAATTTTTCCGGAACTCGCTGACCTCTCCGGTGTGGAGCAGCGGCAGGAATACCACCATAAAGACGTGTTCTTTCACACGCTGAAAGTCGTAGACAATGTTGCACAGACCTCGGATAATCTGTGGCTTCGGATGGCGGCTCTTTTGCATGATATTGCCAAGCCACGCACGAAGGCGTTCAAGGAAAATATCGGATGGACATTTCATGGGCATGAGGAGGCCGGAGCCCGGATGGTCAAGCCGATCTTCCGACGCATGAAGCTTCCATTTGAGCACATCCCGTACGTCGAAAAGCTTGTTAGGCTGCATCTGCGTCCCATGGCGTTGGTGGATCAGGGTGTGACAGACTCTGCGGTGCGGCGGCTCATGTTTGAAGCAGGCGAAGAGATCGATGACCTCATGATGCTATGCCGGGCGGATATTACCTCGAAAAATCCGAAGCTCGTTGAACAAGTAAAGAAGAACTACGATTTGGTCATGAAGAAGATGGGAGACGTGGAAGAGAAAGACCGTTGGCGTAAATGGCAGCCGCCTCTGAGAGGCAATGAAATCATGAAAATCTGCGGGATTCAAGCCGGACCTCTCGTCGGTGAACTCAAACAGCGCATCACGGATGCAATTGTGGACGGAGTTATTCCTTATGATCATGATGCCGCGCTTGCATTTCTGCTCCAAATCAAGGAGTCCATTCTGAAGCAAGTCCTGACAGAATCCAAAGAGGTTCACTAACTCGTTTTTCTGCGCATATTTTGTCGCTGAAACATCCCCGCGCACAAGGGAGTCTAACTTCTATCCCGAAAAAGCGTTACATTGTTGTGATTTATCGCAACTTTAGATTGAATTTCACGTCTATATCTAATGGAATTTCAATGTTTTTACCCATCGACCACCAAACAACTTCGTTAGGAGTGAGAATTTCATGAAGAAGTCTCTGCTGTTGACGCTCGTTATTCTGACTTTCAGCGTCTTGACTGCTCAACAAAATGCCAATGACCAAAAAGTGTTGACGCTTCAGAAGGCCATGGAAATTGCTCTTGAGAAAAACTACACCGTGAAGCAGGCTCAAAACAATATGGAAAGTGCCCAGACTGGAGTGACTGCCGCCTACGGGAATTTTCTTCCCTCCGTGAGCCTGAGTTCAAGTTGGAGCGGTGGGGCGCAGTACGTCAACGGAGTTGCGCTCGGAGCTTCGAATGTTCGATCGTTCAGCCCGGGCCTTTCAGCGCAAATGACCTTGTTTGACGGGTTTAACAATACTTCAACATTGTCCAGGGCTGTTTCAACCTCTGCATCGACTGAGTACATTCTTACGCGGACAAGACAAAGCCTGGTGTATCGAATTCAGTCGGACTATTACGAGGTACTCAGAACAGAGAGACTTGTAAAGGTAGCCGAAGAAACGGTGAAGTACGACGTTAAGCAGTTGGATCGAGTGAAAGAGACGGCTCGACTCGGTTCTTCTTCTATTGTGAACGTGTATCAGCAACAGGCTCAACTGGGTCTGGATGAGGCCTCACTCGTGCAGGCAAGAAACAACTATGATATTGCAAAAGCCAATCTCCTGGCAGACATTTCCGTCGAAGTGTCGGAAGATTATGTCGTTACGGATCCGTCGATTCCCGAAGAGATTGACAAAACCGAATTGGACAGAATAGCAGAATTGTCCAAGGATTTTCCATCGCTGACACGGGAAGCTTTAGACAAACGGTACGACTACTTAAGCGCCCGTGAGCAATACAATGCCACAGAAGCTGACGTGACATCGGCGCGGAGCGGTTATTTGCCTCGAATATCTGCGAATCTTGGTTACGGATGGAATGGCCGGACTGTACTTGAGTCCCCGACGACTCCCTATGCGAGCGAGTTCTCTAATTTCAGGGACAACACGAGCTATAATTGGGGCCTGTCTTTTTCACTTCCATTGTTCTCCGGCTTTCAAACGAACAACATCGTGCAAAGTCGTCTTGTTGCCAAGAAGAATGCAGAAGAGGGTCTCAGGGACACCGAGCGTAGAATTCAGGTTGACGTAAAAAACAGTCTGCTTCTGATGCAGGCTTCCTTAAAGAGCTACGAGGCGGCCGTCAACAGTTTGCAACTGCAGAACCAGAACCTGAAAATTAACCAGGAAAAATACAACGTTGGTTCGGGAACGATCCTTGACCTGCTTCTTGCTCAGAACAACTACAACACTGCGCTTTCCAACAAAATCAATTCAGTGTATCAATACTTTAAGGCAAAGAGCGCCCTTGAACTTTCTCTTGGCCGAATAAAAGATACAGTCATTCAATAAATATCTGAAAGAAACTTCCATGGCGAACGGCAACGGCAAAAAATCAAAAAAGAAGATCATCATCCTTTCGATTATTGGCGTGGTGGTACTGGGGTTGGTGGCTCTTGTGTTTCTCGGCAGCAAACGGGAGAACATCTTCACGATACAAACAGAAAAAGTGGAGAAGAGGACTATAACGCAAATTGTCACTGCAACCGGGAAGATCCAGCCTGAAGTCATGGTAAAGATCAACGCCGAGGTCAGCGGAGAGATTATCGAATTGCCTGTGCGGGAAGGCCAACGTGTAAGCAAAGGACAGCTGCTCGTGCGCATCAAGCCGGATGCGTATCAAGCTCAGTTCGAGCGTGCGCAAGCCTCCATCGCTGTTGCCGAAGCGAACTTGCAGAAAGCGGATGCTGACTACAAGCGCATGTCAGAACTGTATGCGAAAAAACTCGTCTCGGACGCAGAAATGGATATTTCCAAAGCGACGTACCAAGGCTCGAAGGCCAGCCACGATCAGGCGAAGGCTTCACTGAAGGAGGCCAGAGAGACCCTTGGAAAGACGACTATCTATGCGCCCATGGATGGTGTGATCAGTCAGTTGAAGTCTGAATTGGGAGAAAGGGTAAGCGGCAGCACATTCACTCAGGGTACGGAAATCATGACGGTTGCAGACCTTTCCCGCATGGAAGCTCGCGTCGACGTTGGCGAAAACGACATTGTCGGAGTGTCCATCGGCGATTCAGCCCGAGTGGAGGTCGATGCTTATCCGAATAGGAAATTCGTCGGCTCAGTTTCTCGGATTGCCAATACCGCAAAGAGTGCAGGCCTCGGGACTCAGGACCAGGTTACGAATTTTGAAGTGAGGATTCTCCTTCACGCGCCCGAAGGAGTACACTTCCGTCCAGGAATGTCCATGACGTGCGATATTGAGACAGAAACCCATTTAAACGTGTATTCCGTGCCCATTCAGTCTGTAACGGTGAGGATTCCAAAGGCGGAAGAAAAGCCCGAGGAGCCCAAAGAGGGCGAGGCCCAGCTTGCCGTCAAGAAATCGAAAGTGAAGGAAGAGGACAAACTGGATGAAGTGATTTTTGTTGTTGATGATGGGAAAGCGAAGACTTTGAAGGTGAAGCGTGGAATCAGCGATGATACCTATGTTGAGCTTGTGGATGGCGGAAAAGAGGGGTTGCTGGTGGTGTCGGGGCCGTTTAAAGCAATTAACCGCGACTTGGAAGATGGGTCGAAAGTAAAAGTTGAAACCAAGCCCACGATGCGTTCCGGCGCTGTTGCTTCGGCTGAGAAGAAGTAATTCCGGAATACGCATTCCGGCGGTAGAGCTCCGAATAACAAAAAGGATCAAAGAATGTCGAATATTATTCTGCTGAAAAGCATCACGAAGATGTATCAAATGGGAATGGAGCAGGTTCATGCCCTGCGCGGCCTGGATATCGAGATCAAGAGGAACGAGTATATCTCGATTATGGGGCCATCGGGGTCGGGAAAATCCACGCTTATGAACGTTATCGGCTGTCTGGATACGCCGACTTCCGGCCTGTATGAGCTGAACGGGACAAACGTTAGCGAGATGAATGACAACCAGCTTGCCAAAATTCGCAATAAGGAAATCGGCTTCGTGTTCCAGACTTTTAACCTTCTTGCCCGCTCCGATGTTCTTCATAATGTCGAGCTTCCGCTGATCTATGGCGGCGTTGGCTCAAGCGAGCGAAAAAAACTTGCCCGGGAAGCCATTGAGCGGGTGGGGCTCGGCGACCGTATTCATCACAAGCCTAACGAACTTTCCGGCGGCCAGCGGCAACGGGTGTCTGTTGCACGTGCCTTAGTGACAAAGCCGTCGATTCTTCTTGCGGACGAGCCCACGGGCAACCTTGACAGTAAAACGGGCGATGAAATCATGGGCCTTTTTGATGCTCTGCACAAAGAAGGCAACACGATTATCCTGGTTACGCACGAAGCTGACATTGCAGCTCACGCCCATCGCATCGTTCACATTCGCGACGGAGTTGTTGAGAAGGATGAAGCTGTGACGAATCGGAGAGTGATCCAGCAGCACCAGGCGGCGACCGCCTAATGCGCCTCTTCCTCGACGAAATACGTGAAGGGTTGTCGATCGCATTTACGGCGATTCGCGCAAACAAGATGCGGTCCATCCTCACGACCCTTGGCATCGTCATCGGAATTGTCTCCGTAACGTTGATGGGAACGGCGATTGAGGGGCTGAACCGTGCCTTCAATAAAAGCATAGCGGCTATCGGCGCCGATGTGCTGTATGTGCAAAAGCACCCGTGGGGTGGCGGACAGAACTGGTGGGAGATTCGTAATCGCCGCGATATTCGAATCCAACAGGCACGCCTCATCAAGAAAAATGCAGAGCTTGTGAAGAGCGTTTCACCGACGATTTACTCGATGAAAAATGTTGTGTACGGACAGAAGTACATCGAAAATGTTATTCTCTGCGGGTCTGATGCGGATTTCATTGAAACCAGCACAGTGACGCTTGCATACGGAAGGTTCTTCACAGGGTTGGAGGCTGAAGGTGGTCGGCCTGTGTGCGCGTTGGGTTCTGATATTGCTGCGAACCTCTTCCCGAACGAAACCCCAATTGGGAAAGTGATCAAAATCGGTAATTATCCGTACCGCGTGGTGGGGGTGATGGATAAGCTTGGAAGCTTTTTCGGAAATACGATGGACAACAGAATCTATCTACCGATCAATCGCTTCTTCAAAGAGTTCAAGTCGTTTCGGGGCGGCATCGATATTATGGCAAAGGCCTCGTCGCTTGAGGTGCTTGACGAGACAAAAGAAGAAATTCGCGGCTTGATGCGGCGTGCGCGCGGCCTTTCGCCGAAGCAACAGGATGATTTTGCCATTAACCAGCAAGAACTCATTATTCAGACGTTCAATACGATTGGTGGTGTCATTGCAGCCGTCGGGTTGTTCATCACGGGAATGTCGTTGTTTGTCGGTGGTATTGGCATTATGAACATCATGTTCGTCTCGGTTACGGAGCGAACGAGAGAGATCGGCATCCGGAAAGCCATTGGAGCACCGAAACGTTCGATCTTGTTACAGTTTCTTTTGGAGTCCGCCACCATTTGTCTCGGGGGTGGTCTGATCGGCCTGGCAATCGCATTTCCGTTGAGCCTCATCGTTGATCAATTTTTGCCAACAGCCATGCCGATGAGTGTTGTCGTGATAGCGATCGTTGTTTCCGTCCTTGTGGGCGTCATCTCAGGATTTCTTCCCGCCTACCGTGCCTCGCGTATGGATCCCGTTGATGCGTTAAGGTACGAGTAAGGACTACCAATGGAATTTACCGAACTTCTAAAAATTGCGCTCTCCTCAGTAAAAGCGAACAAGCTTCGGTCAGTCCTCACGCTGCTCGGGATAGTTATCGGCGTCTTTTCAATTATCAGTGTGATGACCGCCGTGCAGGTTTTGCAGAATAGTATTGAGACGGGCTTGAGCGGGCTTGGTTCGAACACGTTTCAAATGCAAAAAACGTCTAACGGTCCCAAGAGTCGTAGGGAATGGCTTAAAGAGATGGCTCGCAAGGAACTGACCATTGAGCAAGGGGAATACGTGCGCGACCGAGTAACGCTTGCCCAGTACATAGGGCTTGAAGTATGGTCGCAAGGAAGGACTATTCAAGCGATAAGCGGCGAGAAGACGAATCCTAACGTGAGTTTCGTCGGAGAGAATGTCGCCGGGATTCCGACAAACAACTGGACGATAAAAGATGGACGCAGCCTAAGCGACGACGATCTCAGACATACAAGCGCGGTTGCGATTATCGGCCAGGATGTTGTTCAAAAAGTGTTCCCCCGCGGGGACCCTGTTGGTCAAGAAGTAAAGATTGACGGTATCCGATATACAGTCATTGGAACACTCGAGCGGATCGGATCCTCCATGGGACAAAGTGACAATATTGTTATTATTCCGCTTTCCACGTTTTTACAGCAATATGGGCGAAAGCAGTCAGTGCATATCATGATTAAAGCTGCCAGTCCAGAGGTGTATGAAGATTGTCTTGAAGAAGCCCGCTCCATCCTCCGCACAAAAAGGAAAGTACCGCCCGGTGAAGAGGATGATTTCAATATTTTTTCCAACGACTCCATGATTGAGACCTTCAACAGTTTTACGAAGTATGTGAAGCTGGGAGTCGGTTTCATCAGTTTTGTTTCCTTGCTCGCGGCCGGCGTTGGCATCATGAATATCATGCTTGTTTCGGTTACAGAGCGGACGAGGGAAATAGGAATTCGAAAAGCTATCGGTGCGCAAAAGAACAGCATTCTGGGACAATTCTTATCTGAAGCAGTTGTGCTTTGCCAGCTCGGCGGCATCGTTGGTATCGTGATGGGAATTCTGGGTGGCAACCTGACAGCGCTCGTTTTTAACATTCCCGCAGTGATGCCGTGGGATTGGGCGTTTATTGGGTTTGCCCTGTGCGCCTTCGTCGG
>Ga0315281_10011611_pt1 | contig 12061 bp, 8 predicted proteins | sample YL17G07_0_MG_FD_204540 | JGI IMG/M metagenome (GOLD analysis project Ga0315281, IMG submission 204540) | Sediment microbial communities from Yellowstone Lake, YNP, Wyoming, USA - YL17G07_0 | ecosystem: Environmental > Aquatic > Freshwater > Lake > Sediment | place: USA: Wyoming | collected... | reverse complement strand
AAAGACCTTCAGGATTCAGGGGTGCTTGCCTCCGGAATTGTAACCATGATTAATAAACAGGCCGAGCAGCTCTTTGCCAACGGCAACGCGGTATTCGCCTTTAACGGCTCCTGGTGCGTTAATGTCTATAAAAGCATGAATCCAAAGCTGAACTACGGGGCGTTTTTGCCTCCCCAGATTTCGGATAAATATCTGATGCGCATCTGGGGCGGCGCGGGTTCTTCCTTTATGGTGAATGCCAGGTCAAAAAATAAGGATGAGGCGGTAAAATTCCTAAAGTGGCTTACCGATGACGGCCAGCAGGCCTATCTGGCAGAGGTGACAGCCAACTTGCCGGCCAACCGCAACAGCCTTAAAGATATTCCTCCTATCCTGGCGCAGTTCAGCGAAGCCATGGAGACCAGCACCCATCCCTCGACCTGGGGGGTTTCGGAGTTTTCTGCCGTCATCGAGGCCTTTGATAAAGGGATCCAGTCGATTATCATCGGAGAGAAAACCGCCGAGCAGGTCGCGCAGGAAGTGCAGAAGATAAAGGAAAGAGAATTAGCGAGAAAAAACCGCAATAAATGAAAATAAAATCTACCTTAGAAAATTATTTGTTTGTCCTGCCCGCCGTCACCATATTCACGATATTCTATATCATCCCGTTTGTCTGGGTGTTTCAGCTGGGGCTTACGGACTGGGACGGCATCCTTCCCACCAAACACTTTGTAGGCATAACCAATTTTCAAGAAATATTCTTTCAGGACCCGATCTGGTGGCAGTCAATGCTTAATGCCGGGTATATTACCCTTATCGCCCTTACCTTCCAGAACGCGCTGGCGTTTCTTTTGGCCTGGGCCTGTGACCGGGAAATACGGATGAAGAACTGGTTCAAGGTAATATTTTTTATACCCCCGGTTTTATCCGAGGTGGTCGTGGGCCTGGTCTGGCAGTGGATTTTAAACGGGAATTATGGTTTGTTAAATTACTGGTTGGTCCGGCTTGGCTTTCCGAATCTTGTCCATAACTGGCTTTCAGACCCGAATACCGCTTTGACTACCGTTGCCATTATCCACTCCTGGAAAGGTTTCGGCTGGGGATTTTTGATATTCCTGGCGGGCCTGCAGACCATACCGCGCGAACTCTACGAGGCCGCGCACGTGGACGGCGCGAATGCCTGGCATTCGTTCAGGAAGATAACCATGCCGCTGATGGTCCCGGTCATTGTCCTGGTGGCAATCCTCACGGTATTAGGGACGATGCAGGCCTTTGTTTTGATTATCGCCATGACGGGCGGCGGGCCGGCGTATCACACGCAGGTGCCGGTGTTAAGGATCTTGGCGTCGATGCGCGGCTCGTCCCGTTTCGGATATGCCTGCGCCCAGGGCATTACGTTCGGGGTGGTGTTGATCATTATTTCGTTTATACAGTATCGGTTTTCCAAGCGGGCAAAAGCGTAAAAAAGATGAAAACGGGCGCCTATTATAAAACCAAAAATGTTCTTATTAACGCGGCCGTCTACATTTTTCTTATTTCCGTGGCGCTCACCTGCATATTTCCACTTTTCTGGATGGTTACCTCAAGCCTTAAGACCCAGGAGACCATCTTTAAAGATATGTCGCTCATCCCCAGGGAATTTCACTTCGAGAATTATTACCTTGCCTTAAAAGAAGGGGAATTCGGCAGGTATTTCCTGAACAGCATATTTTATACCGTGTCGGTAGTCGTCGGCATCGTTATCGTTTCCTCGCTCGCCGCATACGCGTTTTCGCGTTTTGAATTCCCCGGCAGGAATTTCATATTTTACGTCTTTATGGCCGCGATGATGATCCCCATCCCGGGGAGTTTCGTAGCCCTTTATGTCTTGTTAAACAAATTACATTTACGGAATACCGCTATCGGCTATATTTTATGCATGATAAACGTAGGGCTTTCAACCAGCATATTCCTGCTTAAAACATTCTTTGATAAGATGCCCAAGGAATTGGAAGACGCGGCCCGCATTGACGGATGTTCGAAACTGGGCATCTGGCGGCATGTGGCGCTGCCTTTGGCAAAGCCGGTTTTGGCAGTCGTGGTCGTATTTAACGCGCTGAATGTCTGGAATGAGTTTATTCTCGCCTTGATTATCTTTGACTCCCGGCATCTTATGCCGCTTCAGGTCGCCCTGCAGCAGAACTTTCAGGGCGAATTTATTACCCGCTACCCGCTTTTGATGGCGGGGTTGACGATTACGGCGGTGCCCATCATCATCGTCTATCTTCTGATGCAGAAATATATCGTAAAGGGCGTAACACAGGGGGCTATTGTAGGATGACAAGAATGGGCGTCCCCAACATTTTACTTGTTTTGGTTTTTCTCGCTTCGGGTATTACGTTTTCTTTTGCTCAAGAAAAACCCAAGTCCGGCGATTTAATCGTTAAAGCCTGGGGAGTGCACGGAAAAAGAGATATAGAGAACACCTTTAAATACACTCAGGAGCTCATCGACCTCTACAGGCAAGAAGCGGATAAACAGCAGGCTTCGCTCCAAGCGTTACCAAAGGGCGCGGATGAGATAAACGCCGTAGACACGCTCAATAATGTAGCTACCGCTTATTTTATCCAGGCGGAAAGTTACATGCGCCAGGATAAAAACGAAGAAGCCAAAAAACTCTTCCAGCTCGTTATTGATAAATATTCCTATGCCCAGGCCTGGGACCCGCGCGGCTGGTATTGGCAGATTGCCGAGGCTTCGCGCAAAAGCATCAAGAAATTGGAGACGGGCTCAATTGAATTAGAGAAAGAAAAACCCAAGGTAAGTCAGCTGGTTACCACCGTGACGTTATATGACCCCGGCAAAGAGGCAATTGTAAATTATGCGAAATACGGCGAATTCCAGAATGCGGGGACAAAGGATTACAAATATGCCGTTAAAGACCAGGAGGGCTTAAGCCTTGCCGTCGGCGAAGGCATCTATCCCAATACCTCATCCGTGAGATGGGACCCCGAATATAAGAAAGCCCTTAAAGAAAAAAGATTAGAGGGCAACCACTGGGATTTCGTGCATTCGCCTGATTTGGAGGCCGCATTTTTAAAATGGGCGCTGGCGCCGGAACCGCAGGGGGTCAAGTTATTTTATATCGGCTTGATTTTGGAAAAGGCGGGCCTTATAAAACATGCCCTTAAGTGTTACTACGCGGCCGTGGTGCATTATCCGGGCAGTTACGGTATCACTTATTTCAAAACGCCCTGGTATGTAGGCCAGGCGGCGATAGCCAAGATTAATTTTATCCTCCGCCGGAATCCCCAGCTCGGATACAAGCTCGTCGATGCCGGCATAAGAATAATCAACGGGTTTGATAACGACGTATCGAACGACACCGTCATCACGAACCCGGGAAAATTTGTTAAAGTGAACTTTTTCGATAAATTAAAACCGAAGGTCCCCAGGGACTTATTAAGCATTAAAAAACGCCGGGGCAAGGGAAGGGTCCACCTGATTCAATATGAAACCGGCGACTGGCAGTTGATGGTTGATAATAAACCGTACGTGATCAGGGGCATTACCTATTCGCCCACCAAGGTGGGGCAGTCTCCCGACGAGGGGACGCTGGGCGATTGGCAGTACGAGGACTATAACCAGAACGGCAAGATCGACGGCCCCTATGACGCGTTCGTCGATAAAAACAGGAATAACCTTCAGGACTCCGATGAGCCGGCAGTCGGCGACTTCAAGCTGATGAAAGAGATGGGGATAAATACCATCAGGGTTTATCATCATCCGCAAAAAATCAACAAGGAGCTTTTGCGCGAGCTCTATAAGAACTACGGCATCATGGTCATCATGGGAGACTTTTTGGGTAAATACGCCTTAGGCTCGGGCGCGCCCTGGAACCCCGGCACCGACTATAAGAATGAGGAGCACAGGAAGAATATGATGGAGTCGGTGACGAATATGGTATTGGAATTTAAAGATGAGCCGTATATTTTGTTCTGGCTTTTAGGCAATGAGAATGTCTACGGATATGCCTGCAATGCCGATAAGGTACCCGACGTATTCTTTCAATTTGCCAGCGAAGTTGCCGCCCGCATTAAATCTCTCGACCCCGAACACCCGGTGGCAATCTGCAGCGGCGATGTGTTATACTTGGATAAGTTTGGCAAAAATGCCCCCGATATCGATATTTTCGGCGCCAATGCCTACCGCGGAGATTACGGCTTCGGCTTCCTGTGGCGGCAGGTGAAGGAGGAAGCTGACCGGCCGGCGTTCATCACCGAGTTTGGCTGTCCGGCGTACGCCGAAAATAAAAGCGCCGATGCAGGCGAGTTCCTGCAGGCAGAATATCATCGCGGGGCGTGGGAAGACATTGAAAGCAATATGGGCTTGCATTCCGGCGCGGGCAATGCGCTGGGAGGCATTGTGTTTGAGTGGCTGGATGAATGGTGGAAGGGGTATGAACCCTCGATACATGATTCAAAAGGATTCTGGGTCGGCCCGTTTCCCGACGGCACCATGCATGAGGAATGGCTGGGGGTGTGCGGGCAGGGCGACGGAAAATTAAGCCCTTTCTTAAGGCAATTACGCAAGGTGTACTATATGTATAAGAAGGCGTGGAGATGAACGGTGGAGAGGAGGGAAGCGAAAACTTAAAATTCAAACGTCAAAATTAATAACTTTTTAAAAGAAAGAGGAGGGGTTGGATGAGGAAAGTAAGTATTCTGATCATAGCGGTATGCTGCGTGCTTGCGTTTGCGGGTTTTGCCTTGGCGCAAGAAGCGGCAAAATCTGTTGCGCCGGCAGCGCTCAAGGCCTTTTCGGTATACACCGATAAGCGTTCGCCGGATAACCACTACATCCCTTCGGGATGGATGGGTGATTACGGTGATATAAAACTGAACGATGAAGCAATGGATAATCCCCATAGCGGTACCACCTGCATCCAGTTCAGCTACAGCGCCAAAAAATCGCAGGGACAAGGATGGGCGGGGGTATATTGGCAGAATCCCGCCAATAACTGGGGCTCTAAAAAAGGCGGATTCGACCTTACCGGCATGACCAAGCTGACCTTCTGGGCGAGGGGTGCCAAGGGCGGCGAAGTTCTCCAGAAATTTTTCATCGGCGGTATCAAAGGTACCTATTCGGATTCGTGCAATGTCGAAACAGCCCCCATTGAACTTACCGATACCTGGAAGCAATACACGATTAACATCGCCGGGAAAGACCTTTCCTATATAAGCGGCGGGTTTGGCTGGGTTACCACCGCAGACTTAGCTTCCCAGGGAATTACCTTTTACCTCGATGATATCAAGTTTGAGGCTGATCCCTCGCTGAAACCGGAGACTAAGAAACAGGAGAGTGTGCCTTTTTACATCTATGCCGATAAAAGTTCTATCAACAACCATTTCATCCCTTCGGGATGGATGGGTGATTACGGTGATATAAAACTGGATACCGCTTCCACCGAAGACCCCTACCTGGGGGATACCTGCCTTAAAACTATCTACTCCGGGAAGGCAACCAACGGTGCGCGGTGGGCAGGCATCTATTGGCAGAATCCCGCCAATAACTGGGGCGCTACCGATGCAGGGTTCGACATTTCCAAGGCTGTCAAACTGACCTTCTGGGCCCGCGGCGACAAGGGCGGCGAGCGGATAGAAGAATTTAAGGTTGGCGGCATCATGGGTGAATATTCGGATTCGGATAGTGCCGGTATCGGTCCGGTTATCTTAAACAAGGAATGGGCGCAATATACGATTGACTTAAAAGGCAAAGATATGTCCTACGTCATCGGCGGCTTCTGCTGGGCTACCAACGTGGATGTTAATCCTGAGGGCGCGACGTTCTACCTGGATGAAATCAAGTACGAATAATCTGAGAAATCGGAAACCGGAAGTCGCAGGCCGTAAGTTTTTAATACTTGTGGCCTGCGGCTTGTTTTTTGGGTGCGGCTGCGTTAACCAAAAGGCCCCCCAAAAAGTTTACATCAAGAAACTGAAAGCCAGCCATTACCAGCTAATCGTTGCGGGCAAGCCCTATGTCGTCAAAGGGGTCTGTTACAACCCCATACCCATCGGGGCAAATCACGAATATGACTGGTGGCAGGATCCGCATAAACCCTGGATGATTGACGGTAAGCTGATGCAGGCGATGGGGATAAATACCATCAGGATTTATCAGGCCGGCGAGAACGCCGAAAGTGTGCGGCAGGTAATACGGGACTTATATAACAATTATCATATCCGGGTGATTTTGGGCAGCTGGCTTGGGTTTTGGGAATACCCGTGCCCGTTTTACGGCGACAAGAGCTTCAGGGAAAGGATAAAGAAAGAAGTTTTAGATATGGTGAGGCTTTATAAAGATGAACCCGGAGTTTTAATGTGGATCCTGGGCAATGAAAATAATTATTCCTGTATCGGCACCGTTAATCCCTGGTCAACGGAGGAGATCGATAAAGAGCCCGATCCCCAAAAGCAAAAGCTCATGCGGGCCCAAATATATTATTCATACGTCAACGAGCTGGCCAAGGAAATACACGCCCTTGACTCCGGGCATCCGGTTGCCCTCGGAAACGGTGAATTGATCGGCCTGGATGTCGCGAATCAAGTGTGCCCGGATATCGATTTAGTCGCCTGTATTATTTATAGAGGGAAAACGTTCGGTAATTTGTTCAATTCGTTAAAGGCGACCTTTGACCGGCCTATTTTACTCTCGGAGTTCGGCGCGGACGGTTATGACGCCTATTTAAAAAAAGAAGACCAGAATATGCAGGCCTTTTTCCTGGAGTCCCAGTGGCGGCAGATTTACGAAAACCTGAGTTACAATAAAGACGGCGCCGGAAATTGCCTGGGCGGGGTTATGTTCGAATGGAACGATGAATGGTGGAAACACAGCCAGAATGACCGCGACAGCTGGAGCGTGCATGATACTGAGTCGAACTGGTCCAACGGCAGTTATTATTTTGATATCAAGGCGCCCAAGAACATGAACATGAACGAGGAATGGTTCGGTATTGTGGCGCTATCGCCGGAGATCGCCGACGGCATCAATAAACGCACGCCTAAGAAGGCGTATTACGTGATTAAAGAATTCTGGAAGGGGCCGGTTGTCCAGCCGAAACTAAAAGGGAAGAAGCCGAAATGGATTTCTTCGGCAAAATAAGAAGAAGGTGAAATGCAATGAAAAAAATAATGATTCTTATTTTCATATGCGGGTTAACGGTTAGCGGTTTGCGGTTTGCGCTTTCCTATGCCCAGGAAAGCGGTGGTCCGTGTGCTTCTATCGGGGCAGATGCCCAGACTTATTTGAAAGAGCACCGGTATGCCGATTTCATTGCATCGTTAGCTTCCCTGAGCGGCAAAAATACAGAAAGCGCGCCCTGCTGTGATTACTACCGCGCGCTCGCCCGTTATCAGCAGCTTAAATATCTGGAGGAGACCCAGAACTGGGATGAATACTTTGCTCAAGGCAATACCTATCGCGATGAAATAACGAGCGGTGCCGAGAAGGCAATTGCGGCAACCGGCACCAAAGATTCTTTGCATGTGCATGCGCGATTGCTCCTTTGGAAATTTCACAAAGACCAACAGGATGTTTTTGTAGACGGCGCCTTAACCAATTTAATGACCTCGGCGATGCAATACGCTCAATCCGCCTCTGATTCAACACCCCTGAAGGAATCCGCCGATGAATTGCTTGCCTACGGCGAAAAAGCGAAATCAAAAGAATTATATAAGGTGTATGTGGATAAGTTGATTTCCGCCGAAACAGGGCCCGAAAAATTAGCAGCGGTTGCCGATGGCTTCTGGAAAGAAGGAAATCTGGATTTGGCCGAAACTGTTTACGATATGTATCTTGATAGAAGCAAGGCCGAAGGCAGCGCAGCGGAAACAGCGATACCGTTTTTAGTCGCCATTGCGAAAAATTTCGCCTATAAGGATGAAACGGCTAATGACCCTTTCTACGCGGAAAAAATATTTCAAGCGATTGAAGAGAGGGGAGGTCAGGCCAGTTTTGATGAGGAACTTATGTATTTGCGCGGATTTAACTTAGAGAAAATGAAGGAATACCAGAAGGCAAAGGATATATACGCGGATTTCATACGGCTTTATCCGGCCGCCGCTGCTTGTGAAAAGGTCAATTACAAGCTGGGCATTATTCATACCTACGTATTGCGCGATATACAGAAAGGCAAAGAATATTTTCAAGAATTGGCTCAACAGGAGAAGGCAAGCGCGTACGTAATCTCAAGCGTATATCAGCTGGGGCTCATTGCGCAGTGGCAAGGCGATACGGCAAAAGCCGGCGACTATTATAATCAATTGATAGAAAAAGCAGGCAGCGGTTTTCTCCAGCTCAAGGCGTTGGCCGATGCGCGGGTCAAGGAGATAGCTGAGGGAAAGCCTATCGAGTATAACTTAAAAACATTTCTGGATGCCTCGCTTAAAGAAGAAAACCCGCCTTTTGCCCCGGGTAAAGCCGACATCAAGGTTTCGCGTTACCTGCAAAAGATGAATCAAGAGGTCGCCGTTACCGCCGCCGCGTATGCGGGAGAAAGCGGCTGCGCGCAAGTGGCGCTGAGTTTCCTCTGGTCGGGCGATACGGGAAACGCTCAGCCGCCTCCCGAACAATCCGAGTTCTCAACCGTCTTTGATTGCGAAGGAACGAAAGTGATAAACCTTATAGTAGTCTCGCCCACCGGCATGGTTGACCGCACCCTCGATTTCGTAGATATCAATCCATAACCGCCGACACCCCCGCGTTACCCAATCCTTTTAAAAACCTCTTACTTATTAAAAATACTTGACTTATAGCGTCTTTTATATTATCTTGTGTAGGAGAACTCGAAACTTGTGGCTCCTCGCCTAAGCGCACAAAAAGCGCTTACGCGTTCACTAAAGCTTTTTTTGTGCAGGCTCGGAGTCAATTCGCAGACGCCCTGCGGGCTACAACTTACGTCGCTTAAGATGTAGGTTAAAGCTCCGTAAGTTGTCTGCTCATTGAATGCCACGGAGAAAGGGCAATCTAACCTCATGCGCACTATAGACTTTCAAAAAGAAGATCTTACCGAAAAAGAAAAACGCAACATTAATATCCTCGATATCTTACGCAGGCAAGGTCCTATCAGCCGGCCGGACATCTCCAAAGAATTAGGCGTTAATGTCGTTACCATCTCGAACTACATCGATGAATTTATAAAGAACAGCCTGGTCTACGAAAAAGAACTCGATGTTTCCGAGGGGGGGCGCAGGCCGACACTTCTGGATTTGAACCCTCAGGCAGGATATGCCGTCGGCATTGGATTGAATCTCATGAATATGGTGGGGCTTTTGATAGACCTTAAGGGCAACATCATCACCAAGACGCAAGTCGCCCGGCCCAAGGCGAACGTCAAAGAAATCACGGAATGCGTATTGGATATCTGCCGCGAGATCCTGCGGCGCTCGAAAGAGTATCTGCCGCACATTAAAGGCATAGGCGTCGGTATCGCGGGCCTGGTGAATAAAAAGGACGGCTCCATACACTGGCCGCAGAAGATGGACCACTACTATACGTATGCGTCGGTGGACCTGCCGCTTCGGGAGTTAATCGAGAAAGAGTTTAACCTTCCCGCCGTCATTGAAAATGACGCGACGAGCGCTTGTTTCGGCGAGCACTGGCTGGATTTAGACCGCGCGCTTAAAAATGTCATCTACATGTTTTCGGGCGTTGGCTGCGGTATCATGATTAACGGTGAAGTGTATACGGGCACCAACGGATATGCCGGAGAGGTCGCGATTTATAATTTTAAGGAACAGGACCTTTTTAACTGCGAGGAAGGTAACGGCTGTTTTTTAAAGCGCTGGGAAATCGATTTAGGAATCATTGACGACGTAAAGTCGATGTTAGTGCAAGACAGGGACGCAGCCGTGCGGTTCTTTACTATCACCTCATCTACCTTTGATACGATGGATTTAAAGAGTATTTTTTCCGCCGCCCGCGCAAAAGACCCCGTCGCCACAAGCGCCGTCGATAAAGCGGCGAAACGGCTGGGGATTAAGGTTGCGCATATGGTGAACCTGTTTAACCCTCAGGTCATCATTATCGGGGGAGGATTAGAAGAAGCCGGCGATCAATTCTTAAATAAGGTTACCGCAACCGTGAAAGACTGGTCATTCCGCGAAGTGACCGAAGATTTAAAAATCGGGTACTCGCAATTAAGGGAAAATGCCGTGGCCTTAGGCGCAGCAAGCCAGGTAATACAAAAAATATTTGCCCGCATATGAATTTAAATCTGGGAAAGTTGACGGGAGGGTTGGGAGGGTTGGCGGAGCAAAAGGTAAAAATCGTTATTATTGCCCTTATTGTTTTATTGGGCCTGAGTTTTCTCTTATACATGCAGGCGAATAGCGGCAAGCAGCGCGCGGAGAAAGAAAGCGAGGCATTGCGGGCCGCAAATGATACATTGAATAAGCAACTCGCAGATGCGGGCCTGCAGAATCAGCAGTTACAGAACCGGCTCAATGCCTTAAACGCGGATGTAGATCAACTCTCAAAGGTAAAAGAAGATTTGGAGAAAAGGCTCGATTCCGCCCACCAGGAAAAAGCGGATTTAATCGAACAGGTTCAAGCCCTGAAGAAGAAAGTGCAGGAAGTTGCTGTAGCGGCACCTGCGCCGGCGCCGCCCCCTGCCCCCAGGGTACCCACGGGCCCGGCGGTAACGGATGAGGCGTATTGGGCGGGGGTATTGAAAGCAAAAACCAACCTGGAGCTACAGATCCAGGGAATACGTCAGCAGTTAAGAGAGATACAGATAACCAACGAACAATTGCAGCGTGAAAAAACCAATCTGGCGTTAGAGGTCACCAACCTCAATCGGGAAAAGGCCGACCTTAAACGGCAAATCGATTATAATCAAAGAATAATGGATAGCATCGCCTCGGAATTAGTCAGGGAAAAGAATGACAAATTCCAGGTTCAGGATAATGCCAAGAATGTAAAAGAAGAAAACGCGACCCTCTTGCGCCAGTTAAAGGCATTGAATAACCGCAAGGTCACCCTGGAAAAACGGCTGGTAGACTTGCAGAATAACAATCTCGGTTTAAGCAACCGCGTGACTGAACTGGAGAGCATACTCAAAGACAGGATGCTGGAATTCGGCAACCTGAAATACGAGACCGACTTAAAGGTAAGCAAGGCAATCGGCGAAGAGCCTCCCAAAGAATCTTTGAAAGCACCGCCGGCCCCGGCGCAAGAATTCGTATCCGAAAGCGGGACAGTGGAGTTGCCGCCGATTGTAGTGCGCCCGCAAATCACCCCCCTCATGATTAATGAAGCCGGTATCGGGATGGGGAAAGTTCTGGCAATCAATCGCGATAATAATTTTGTGATTATGGATTTAGGCGAGGAGCAGGGCATCAAGGCAGGCAATACCTTTGTGGTATATCGCGGCGAGCAACCTATCGCCGATATTGAGGTAGTGCAGGTCCGTCAAAATATTTCAGCCTGCGATATAAAGAGAGAAACCTCGCCCATCAAAGTGGGCGATACGATACGATAATTCAGCCTTCATTCTAAAATGGTCCGTACCAAAAAAGGTCCCTCCAAAAATATTTCGATAATCGACGTTGCCCGCCTCGCCGGCGTCTCCATCACCACGGTTTCGCGCGTCATCAACAAAATCCCCACGGTTAAAGAAAAAAGCCGCATCATGGTTTTAAACGCGATAAAAGAACTTAAATTCCAACCCTCGGTTTTCGCGCAGAGGCTTGCCACCGGCAAGTGCAATGTGGTGGCATTAGTGATCCCGCGCTATGAAGGTCTGTTCTATTCATTTTATGCCTTGGAGTTAATCCGGGGCATCGGGACGATGTGCGAGGTGTTAAAATTGGATTTGCTCTTGAATCTTACCGATAGCCGCACCCCCTTGAGTGTCCGCGGGGCAGGAGGAGTTATCTTCGCCGATATCATCGGCAACCGCGTGCAACTCGAAGAGGCCGTCCATAATCAAATACCCTGCATCGTCATCAATAATTATGTTGCCGATTTGCCGATAAGTTGCGTTGCCATTGATAATGTCGCGGGAGCCGAATCCGCGGTTAATTATTTAGTAAGCCTGGGC
>Ga0315281_10011608_pt1 | contig 12062 bp, 6 predicted proteins | sample YL17G07_0_MG_FD_204540 | JGI IMG/M metagenome (GOLD analysis project Ga0315281, IMG submission 204540) | Sediment microbial communities from Yellowstone Lake, YNP, Wyoming, USA - YL17G07_0 | ecosystem: Environmental > Aquatic > Freshwater > Lake > Sediment | place: USA: Wyoming | collected... | reverse complement strand
GTTCACTTTCTCGGGGTCAGGCACGGGGAAGTTCACGTCCGAGCCGTAGACGCCTCCCTTGAAATAGACGCCCTTCGGGAAGACGTTGTCTTCCGTCCTGTTGTACTGGCGGATGAGCCGGCGCAGGTCGCCAAGGCGCTGGCCGCGCCCGAACGTCCAGAAGCCCTTCTCACGGAAGAAGAGCGTGGTGGCCGCATCCTTCGTGGCCGGCGCCGTGGCAAGTGCCGCCAAGGCGGTGGGCTGGTAGTTGCCGATCTTTGGCGGTGCCGCGCGCAATGCGTTGAGCGTCGCGAGCATTCCCGAGAAGTTGCCCGCCTGGAGCTGCGCTTCCGCCTCGATCAGGCGGGCGTCGATGCCGGACGCAACCGGAAGCGGATCGTCACGGCCCCAGATCAGCTGCACGAACTGCGGCGTGGCGCCGTCCTCGGCCGCGACCTTTGGCGTGACCTGGCTGCCGGGCTTGACCGGCACACGCGAGTCGTTGGCCGACGCGAATGGCAGCGCGTTCTTGATGAGGTTCGACACGCCGTTCACGATGTCGAAGCTGTCGGCCACGCTGATCCGTGCCGTGCTGCTGATGTTGCCCCAGATGCCGTTGTCATCGTTGTTGCTGCCCGGGTCGCTCGTCCAGAGGTACTGGTAGGCCGACGGCACGGCGGATACGAGCCCGGCGGCGGTCGCATACTGGCCCATGTCGACCAGAATTCGCGCCTTGATGACCAGCGCCGCGTTGCGAACGAAGATGCTGCCGGCGTCGGATCCGTTCGCAATGGCAATGCCCGAGTCCACGTGCGCCAGCGCGATCGCGTACACCTCCGCGTTGGTGAGCGGCTTACCGAGGACCAGGTTGCCGTTCAGCGCACTTCCGAGCGGAATACCGTTGCAGTACGCCTCCGCCATCGACATCTCGACGAAACCGAGCGACATGTAGAGCTCGCCGATGTCGGCGGTGGCGGTCGGGAGATACGTCTTCATCGCGTCGATCGCCGTGATCACGAACCCACGCGCCTGCGTGACCTGCGGGTACCCGCCGTTGGTCGCGCCGACCGTCGGATTATCCGACGTGATCGCGCGCTGGTCGATGTCCTGACGGGTGTTCTGGAAATCGGAGTTCTTGAACTCGTCCGTCATCGTGCCCGTTTCCTGCCACAGGCACTCGTAGCTGGTGCAGTTCACCAGCAACTTCACGCGGCCGATGGCGCCAACCCGCAGCGCCGCCGCTGCCGCCGGCGACCCGACGGCTTCGGTGCCCACGATGCCCGGGTTCTCGGGCTGCAGCAGTTCCTGCGTATAGTCCTTGCACGCGAACGCCAGCAGCGAAGCGACCGCAATGACGGTGCCCGCGGCAACGGCCGATCGAGCGCGATTTTCAATTCTCGACATGAGTATCGTCCTCGATGGGTGAGTTAGTACTTCAGGTTGAAACGGAGCGTGACGTAGGTCGGCGGCGGCGCCGACTGGAAGTTGTTCTGGTTGTCGTTCTGTTGCAGACCACTGTTGATTTCCGGGTCCACATCCGTGAAGCCGGTCCAGTGGTGGATGTTGCGGAGCGACAGCACGAAGTTGGAGCCGTTCTGCGCGCGCAGGTACTTGGTGGCCATGGCCGGCAGCTGGTAGACGGCCGAGAACTCGCGGAAGCGCCAGAACTGGCCGTTCATGAAGTAGCCGCCAGCCGTCTTGTAGTTGGTGCCGCCGATGTTCGACCCGTACGTCTTGGCGATGTTGCGCGCCTGCTCCGCGAGCGGCGACTTGGGGTCCTGCGTCTCGGCGCAGGCGCGCGGATCGGTGTTGCACTGGAAGTTGTTCCCGCCGTCCTGGACGTTGAACCCACCCTTGTAGTCGAATGACATGTTCAGGCGCAGCTTATGCTTGAAGAGGTCGAAACCGTTCTGGATGGAGAAGATGTCCTTCGGCGACGTGACGCCCTTGAACGCGAGCGCGGAATCCACGTGCACTTCGGACAGCGCGTCGTCCTTGTTCCACTGGAGGACGCCGTCGCCGTTCTTGTCGGCGTACGTATACGGCCGGTACCACTGGCCGTTGATCGGGAGCCCTTCACGCTGCTGCGTTCCGACGGAACCGTTATTGATGATGCGCCGCTGGTTGGTGGCGGGGTCCACGCCCAGGTCCACGACGACGTTGGTGTTGTGCGACCCGTTGACCGTGATGTCCCATCCGAAGTTGGGGCGATCCATGAGCTGGCCGGTGATCTGCACTTCGTGACCCGAGTTCCGGATGGACCCGACGTTCTGGAGGACGGTGAGCAGCGAGGCTCCGGTGGATGGAGCGATCGGCACGTTGATCAGCGCGTCGTGGCTCTGCCGGCGATAGTAGGTGTAGTCGACGTGCGCCCGGCCGTCGAGAAACTGGGCGTCGAAACCCGCTTCGTATTCCTTCGACGTTTCCGGCTTGAGGTCCGGCAATCCCGGCTGATTCGCAACGAGGCCCGGGGTATTCGTACCGCCGGTGGCCGCCGTGCGCTGGGGAAGGTTGACGGCGGCCGCCGAGAACGTGACGAGCGCATCCGTCGCTCGCGGCTGCACGCCGCTGGCGCCGAACGCTCCGCGCACGCGCAGCGACTGCAGCCATTTGCGCTGCGGAAAGAACGATTCGTCGGACACGAGCCAGGAGGCGCTCAACTTGGGATAGACGACCTTCTGGAAGTTCGAGCCGAAGGCGCTGTTCTGGTCCGTCCGGACCGCCGCGGTCAGGAAGAGGCGGTCACGCAGCGCCACCTGCTCCTGCACGAAGAACCCGAGCGTCTTGACGACCGTGGGTTGCAGGTTGGTCGCGTTGCGGGTGGACGCCGCGGCCACGTTATTGCCGCCGGGCGGCAACGTGGATCCCGTCGTGGTGAGCCGATCCTGTTCGATGTTGTTGTAGTCGGCGCCGACCGTGGTCTTCGTGTTCATCCACGAACGCAGGTCGTAGTTCACCGTACTCGACACCTTCGTCGAGAAGTTGCGCTGCATATTCCGGTTGTCATCCACGCGTCCGAGACGCAGAGTGGCGGTCGGGCACTCGTTCAGGCGGCAGATACGGTAGTAGTTGTAGCTGGCCAGGTCCATGCCGACGGTGGCGTCGTTCTGCATCCACGAGAACGGGCGCCAGAGGGCGTTGACGCTGCCGAGGAAGCGTTGGAGGTCCTGCTTGTTGCTTTCCTGCATGACATCGCCGGGCGTGTACTGGTAGTACTCGTTGAGCGGCGTGCCTGCTTCAGCCGTCGTCGTGATCTTGCCGGGGCCGGGTCCGACGAAGCCGTAGTTCTGGAGGCCCGTGTAGAGCAGCGCCTCGAGCTGCGAGTCGCTGGGCATGATCCGGTTGTTCGACTTGTTGAACCCCATGCTCACACCGATGTCGAGCTTCGGCGACATCGTTGCGTTGAGGTTCGTGCGGAAGTTCAGCTTCTGCTGGGCCAGCGGGCGGAGCCAGTCGGACTTGACCGGGACCTTGGCCGCGGCAAACCGGTCCTGTTCGAACTGCGGCATCTTGATCGGCGCGTACTCGTCGGCCGCGTCGAACGACATGAAGTACCGGAGCGCCTCGTTGCCACCGCTGACATTCGCGCCATACGACTTCGCCTGGCCGTCGCTGATGAAGGTGCGGGCCGGGTCGCGGAGCAGGAGGTAGTGCGTCAGGCTGTCCGTGGTGCACGGCGTGCCGCCCTGTGCGGCTGGCGTGGACTGCAGCGCCAGTTGGCAGCGGATCGGCGTGGTCGAACCCGGGGCATGGCCCCAGTTCATGTACATCGTGGGATAGTTGTTGCGGTCCTGCACGCTCCCCATTTCGGCGAAGTAGTTCCACCGGGCGGCGCCGGCGCGGCCTTTCCTCGTGGTGATCACCACGACGCCGTTCGCGGCCGATGTTCCGTACAGGGTCGCCGCCGACGGACCCTTGACGATCTCGATGTCCTGGATTTCCTCGGGATTGAGCGAGTTGAGGAGCGAAAAACTCGTGTTGGAGCCGGCTGTGGCGTCTGCGCTGTAACGCACGCCATCAACCACGTAGATGGGCGAGTTGTTGAGGCTGATGGACGAGGTGCCGCGGATGCGCACGGACGGCGCGCCGCCGAGCATGGCGCCCGGAAGGACGACGACGCCGGGGGCCTTGGCGGTCAACAGGTCGGTGACGCTGCCGACCTTCATCTCTTCCACCTTCCTCCCCACGTCGCCGAGCGTCGTGATGGAGTTCCCGAGCTCGATGCGCCGCTGCTGGCCGGTGGCCGTGGTGACGACTTCCTGGAGTTGCACCACTGCGATGCCGAGCTGGAAATCCACGGCCGTGGTCGAGCCGCTGGTGGCGGTCACCGTCTTGCGCATGGACTGATAGCCGACGTGCATCGCCATGATGGCGACGCTTCCGGGCGGCACGTTGCGCAGCGTGAACTTGCCTTCGTCGTTGGCCGTGGCGGTCAGCAGGGTGTTGACCACGACGATGCGCGCCTGCGCCAGCGGCCGGGCGGGCTCGCCGGGCCGGGCAGGATCGCCGCCCGTGACGGTTCCGGAAATGGTCCCCTGGGCTGCGAGCGGATGGCCGGCCGCGAGCAACAGAAGCAGGGCGGCGGCGGATCCGGCGTACGAGCCCAAGCGGGTGAGTCTCGACATGCGGTGTTCTCCTGGGAAAGGCGTTCGAGCGACGGCACTGTGGCTGAACGACTGCAGCTCCATCTATAAGAACAACTACTCGGCGTGCGACCACATGGTCACAACGCGATGCAGCGGGAACAGTTTCGGGGGGCGTGCAATCAGGCCCTGGGAAGCCCCGATGCACGGTGAGCCTGACTATTGCTCAGCGTGGAGAGTACGCCGCCGGGGGTGGCCAGTCAAGCAGGGCGACCGGACCTGGCGCCGCGGGTGCGCCGATCATCCGATTTCCGTCGCGCCCGGAGGGCGTGGGGCGGTATCTTCTCCGGGTGCCGGAACAGCAGAAACACCACCTGATCGTCGACCAGCGGGACGGCGTCCTTTGCCTCACGCTGAACCGCCCGGACGTCCTCAACAGCTTCAACGCGCTGATGGCGCGCGAGCTGCAGGCTGAGCTTGCCCGCGCGGCGTCCGATGCGTCGATCCGGGCCCTGCTCGTCACCGGAGCCGGGCGCGGATTCTGCGCCGGCCAGGACCTGGCCGAGGCGCTGCCGAAGGATGGCGTGATGCCTGACCTCGGCGACTTGGTCCGCACCACCTGGAATCCGATCATTAACGCCATCCGGACGCTCGAGAAGCCGGTCATCTGTGCGGTGAACGGCACGGCAGCCGGCGCCGGTGCAAACCTCGCCTTTGCCTGCGACCTCGTCTTCGCCGCCACCACCGCGACCTTCATCCAGTCGTTCGCGAAGATCGGGGTGATTCCCGACTCGGGGGGCACCTTCATCCTCCCGCGTCTCATCGGGCTGCAGCGCGCCACCGCGCTCACGATGCTCGCCGAGAAACTCCCCGCGCGGCAGGCGCAGGAGTGGGGCCTCATCCACAAGGTCTGCGAACCCGCCGCACTGATGGACGAGGCGTTCGCGTGCGCGAAGCACCTCGCCACGCAACCCACGCGCGCACTCGGGCTCATCAAGCGCGCCTTCAACCAGTCGCTCGGCGTGTCGCTCGACGACGCGCTCGACAACGAAGAGGCGCTGCAGCGCGAGGCGGGCCGCTCCGCCGACTACGCCGAGGGCGTGGCGGCGTTCCTCGAGAAACGCGCACCACGGTTCACCGGCCGATGACCATGCCGAATCGTGACTCCGGCTCGTGGGCCATCGTGAACGCGCCAGCCAGGGACTCGACGATCGGCATCGTCGGTGCGGGCGCCATGGGCACCGGCATCGCGCAGGTCGTGGCGGCAGCGGGGCACCACGTCCTGCTGGGCGACTCGATGGCCGGTGCCGTTCGCCGCGCGCAGGCCGGCATCCGTGCGTCGCTGGACAAGCTGATGGAAAAAGGGAAACTCGACGTGCAGAAGCGCGGGCTGATCCTCTCGCGCATCGACTTCTTCGAGGAGCCGCTCGGGATGGACGCGTCGCCGTACCGCGACTGTTCGCTCGTGATCGAGGCGATCCACGAGGATCTTGGCGCCAAGCAGGCCCTGTTCGCGGCGCTTGCTTCGGTGGTCGCGCCAAGCACCGTGCTCGCGTCGAACACGTCGTCGCTCTCCATCGCCTCCATCGCGAGCAACTGCGTGTATCCCGAGCGCGTGATCGGGATTCACTTCTTCAATCCGGCGCCCGTGCTTCCGCTCGTCGAGATCGTGCCGTGGATGGGCACGAGTCCCGCCGTGCTGGACGGCACGCGCACGCTGGTGGATTCGTGGCGGAAGACGACCGTCGTCGCGGCCGACACGCCGGGCTTCATCGTCAACCGTCTCGCGCGCCCATTCTACGGCGAGGCGCTGCGCATCCACGATGAGGGCATCGGCGATTGCGCAACGATTGACTGGGCGCTGAAGGAGTTCGGCGGCTTCAGGATGGGGCCGTTCGAACTGATGGACTTCATCGGCAACGACGTCAACTTCGCGGTCACGCGCAGCATGTACGAGAGCTCGTTCTGGGAGCCGCGCTACAAGCCGTCGGTCACGCAGAAGCAGCTCGTGGACGCCGGGTTCTTCGGGCGGAAGTCGGGACGCGGTTTCTACCGCTACGACGGCAGCGCGATGCCCGAGCCGGCAAGGGACGCCGCCGTGGGACGGCAGATCTTCGAGCGCGTCCTCGCCATGCTGATCAACGAGGCCGCGGACGCGGTGTTCTACCGCGTGGCGAACCCGCACGACGTGGACCTCGCGATGATGAAAGGCGCGAACTACCCCAAGGGGTTGCTCGCCTGGTCCGACGAACTCGGGGCGACGTGGGCCTTTGATCGACTCACCGCGCTTCAGGCCGAGTATGCCGAGGATCGGTACCGGCCGAGCGCGCTGCTCCGGCGCATGGCACTTTCGAAGGGGAGGTTTCACTCATGAAGCCCGCCAAGGGCAATCCCAAGCCCCGCGCACGCGCGGGCATCAAGAACGAGCAGGTCATCGCCGAGCGCGTCGTGTCGGGCATGCTGGCCCGCGACAATTTCAGCCAGTGGATGGGCATGACGATCGTGGACGTGCGCCCGCGGACGGCGACCGTGCGCATGGTGGTACGCCCCGAGATGGTCAACGGGTTCGGCGTGGCACACGGCGGCGTGGTGTATTCGCTCGCCGACAGCGCGCTGTCGTTTGCCTGCAACACGCACGGCAGGGTCACGGTCGCGATCAACAACTCCATCAGCTATCCGGCCGCGGTGAATGTCGGCGACGTGCTGACGGCGCTCGCGGAGAGTGACGGCGAGACGCGGCGGCTCGGCTACTATCGCGTCACCATACGCAACCAGAAGGACGAGCTCGTCTCGGCGTTCACGGGGACGGTGTACAAGACGAAGGATGAGCATGTCGCGGTTCGGACTCCTGACGGTCGGCCCGCGGAAAAGGGGAACACAGAGAACACAGACAAGGGCACAGAGAAGACCACAGATAAGACAACGGCGACTGCAACGGCAAAGACCGGGGTAACTGCAACTACAACAGCAGCAACAACCGACGTGAAGAGTCCCAAGTGAAAGGCGCCTTCATCGTCGACGGCGTACGGACGGCGATCGGGAACATCGGCGGAGTGCTGGGGGAGATGCGCGCCGACGACCTGGCCGCACACGTGATATCCGCGCTGATGGCGCGGAACGCGGACGTAGACGCCGCGGCAATCGAGGATGTGGTGTTCGGCTGCGCCAACCAGGCCGGCGAGGACAACCGCAACGTCGCGCGAATGGCGCTGCTGCTCGCAGGGCTGCCCGTGACGGTGCCCGGTGAGACGATCAATAGGCTCTGTGCATCCGGCATGAGCGCGGTGGCGAGCGCCGCGCGCACGGTGAGGCTCGGCGACGGCGACCTGTTCGTGGCGGGCGGTGTGGAGTCCATGACCCGGGCGCCATACGTGATGAGCAAGGCATCCAGGCCGTTCGCGCGCGACATCGATCTCTTCGACAGTTCGCTCGGCTGGCGCTTCGTGAACCCGGCGATGAAGGCGAAGTACGGCACCGACTCGATGGGGCAGACGGCGGAGCACGTCGCCGAGCAGTACGGCGTCACACGTGGAGACCAGGACACGTTTGCCGCCCGGTCGCAGCAGAAGGCGGCCAGCGCGCGCGCGATCGGCCGGTTCGCGGGCGAGATCGTCGCGATCGAGATTCCGCAGAAGAAGGGCGAACCAAAGCGCGTCGAGCAGGACGAGTTCATCCGGCCCGACACGACGCTCGAGGTACTCGGCAAGCTGAAGCCGGCGTTTCGCACCGATGGCAAGGGATCGGTCACGGCCGGGAATTCCAGCGGCCTCAACGATGGCGCGGCCGCGCTGCTCGTGGTGTCCGAGGCGGCGCTCAAGCGCTTCAACCTCACGCCGAAAGCTCGCGTCGTGGCGACCGCGGTCGCCGGCGTCGAGCCGCGCCTCATGGGGATGGGTCCGGTCCCGGCCTCGCGGAAGGCGCTGGCGCGCGCCGGGCTGACGCTGGCGCAGATGGACGTGATCGAGCTGAACGAGGCGTTTGCCGCGCAGTCGCTCGCTTGCCTCCGCGAACTCGGCCTCGCGGACGACGACGCGCGCGTGAACCCCAACGGCGGCGCCATCGCGCTCGGCCACCCGCTCGGCATGAGCGGCGCACGGCTCATCCTCACCGCGATGCGCGAACTCGAACTCACGGAGAAGCGCTACGCGCTCTGCACGATGTGCATCGGCGTGGGCCAGGGGATGGCCACGATCATCGAGCGGGTGTAGGGCGGTGTCGATCATTCCATTGGACCTGACCGGCCACCGCTCCCGCCGCCTGCAGAACTACGTCTGCGGCGCCTGGGTCGAAGGCTCCGGCAAGGCGGCATCGCTCGCCCACGCCGTCACCGGTGTGCCATTCGCCGAGGCCAGCACCGGCGGCATCGACTTCAAGCGGGTCGTGGAATATGGACGTACCGTCGGCGGACCGAAGCTCCGCGCGATGACCTTCCACCAGCGCGCGCTGATGCTGAAGGCGATGGCCAGGTACCTGATGGAACGGAAGGATGAGTTCTATCGCGTGTCCGCCGCCACGGGCGCGACGAAGCGCGACGGCTGGGTGGACATCGAGGGCGGCATCGGCACCCTGTTCGCGTACGCGTCGCGCGGGCGCCGCGACTTTCCGAACGAGACGTTCCACGTCGAGGGAACCACCGAACCGCTGTCCAGGGGTGGCACCTTCGTCGGCAAGCACATCTGCGTGCCCCTCGAGGGCGTCGCGGTGCACATCAACGCCTTCAACTTCCCCGTCTGGGGAATGCTCGAGAAGCTCGCGCCGACGCTCCTCGCCGGCGTGCCGGCCATCGTCAAGCCGGCTTCGATCACGAGCTTCCTCACCGAGAGCGTGTTCGCCGCGATGATCGCGAGCGGGCTCTTTCCGGAAGGGAGCGTCCAGCTCCTCTGCGGGAGCGCGGGCGACCTCCTCGACCATCTCGACGAACAGTGCGCCGTGGCCTTCACCGGCTCGGCGGTGACCGGGCAGATGCTCAAGGCGAACAAGTCCATTCTCGCGAACAACGTCCGCTTCAACCAGGAAGCCGACTCGCTCAACTTCTCGATGCTTGGTCCCGACGCGGCGCCGGGGACCGAGGAGTTCGACCTCTTCATTAAAGAGGTCGCGAATGAAATGACGACGAAGGCCGGGCAGAAGTGCACGGCCATTCGGCGCACGTTCGTGCCGGAGGGAATGCTCACCGACGTGATCGGAGCGCTCGGCAAGCGGCTCGAGGGCGTGAAGATCGGCGACCCGGCCGTCGAGGGCGTCCGCATGGGTCCGCTCGCGGGCGCAGCGCAGGTGGGCGAAGTGCAGAAGAGCGTGAACCGGATTGCCCGGGTGGCCGAGCGCGTGTTCGGCCGGCCCGACGATTTCGAAGTTACGGGTGCGGACCGGAACAAGGGCGCCTTCTTCCCCACCCTGCTCTTCTACGCGAAAGATCCGTTCGCGGCCACGGAGCCGCACGATGTCGAGGCGTTCGGGCCGGTGAACACGGTGATGCCGTACACGTCGGTGGACGAGGCGATCGCGCTCGCCCGCAAGGGCCGTGGCTCGCTCTGCGGTTCGGTGTTCACGGCGAACGACGACGTGGCACGGCAGGTCGCGCTCGGCACCGCCGCGTATCATGGCCGCCTGCTGATGGTCAACCGTCACAGCGCCAGGGAGAGCACCGGCCACGGCTCGCCGATGCCGAATCTCGTGCACGGCGGCCCGGGCCGTGCGGGCGGCGGCGAGGAACTGGGCGGCGTGCGCGGCGTCCTGCATTACATGCAGCGCACCGCGCTCCAGGGTTCGCCGACGACGCTCACACGCGTGGTGCACGAGTACTTGCAGGGCGCCGAGCGGAAAACGGGCGGTGCGCATCCGTTCACGCGGTTCTTCGAGGAGCTCGAGGTCGGCGACACACTGATCACCGGCACGCGCACCATCACGCTGGACGACGTCGAGAAGTTCGCCGCGCTTTCGGGCGATGTGTTCTACGCGCACATGAACGACGAGCAGGCGCGCGCGCACGGCGTGTTCGAGAAGCGTGTGGCGCACGGCTACTTCATCATCAGCGCGGCGGCGGGGTTGTTCGTGGAGCCGTCGCTCGGGCCGGTGATGGCGAACTACGGCCTCGAGAACCTCCGCTTCACCAAGCCGGTCTACCCGGGCGACACGATCAAGGTGCGGCTCACGGTCAAGCAGAAGACGGCCAAGGAGACGCCCGACGGCGGCGTCCCGCAGGGCGTCGTGGCGTGGGACGTGGAAGTGCAGAACCAGAACGCCGAGGCCGTGGCCATCTACACGATCCTCACCCTCGTGCGAAGGAAGAACGGCTGATGCGAATGCGCGCCGCAGTCCTCGCCGTCGTCATCGCGATCGTCGGCTCGCTCGGGCTGGCCGGGGTACCGTCACTCCGCCACGCCGGCGCGGCGCAGCAACAGGGCGCCGCCCCCGACCTGATCCTGCACGGCGGCCGGATTATCACGGTGGACGCAATGGACCGGGTGGCACAGGCCGTGGCCATCACCGATTCCAAGATCGTCGCGGTGGGCACCGACGCCGACGTGCTGAAGCTCGCCGGCGCTCGCACGCGCCGCGTGGATCTCAAGGGTCGCGCCGTCACGCCAGGCCTGCTCGACGCGCACGCGCACTTCAGCGGGAGCGGCGGCGACGCGCTCTTCGTGCTCGATGCCGGCTACCCGAACGTGAAGAGCATCAAGGAAATCGTGGACTCGGTGCGCGGTCGCGCCGCCGGGCTCAAGCCGGGCGAGTGGATCCAGGGCCGTGGCTGGGACGAAGGAAAGTTCACCGAACGCCGCATGATCACCGCGCAGGACCTCGACGCGGCGGCGCCGAACAATCCCGTGTACCTCACGAACACCACGGGCCACTACGGCGTGGCCAACAGCATGGCACTCCGTCTCGCGAACGTGACGAAGGAGACGAAGGATCCGCCGAGCGGGACGATCGACCGCAATCCCGACGGCACGCCCACGGGCGTGGTCAAGGAATCGGCGCAGGGACTCGTGCGACGACTCGTCCCGCCGCGCTCGCGCGACCAGACCGAGCAGGGCATGCGCATGCTCGCCAAGGCGTTCAACGCCGAGGGGATGACCGGGCTCAAGGACCCGAACATCTCGGGCAACACGTTCGACACCTACAGGAAGATCGCCGCCGAGGGTGCGCTGCCAGTTCGGGTATTCACGCTCTTCTCGGGTGGCCGCAGCATCGAAAGCGCGAAGCGACTCATCGCCGAGCGCGCGGCCACCACGCGTCCGTACGAATCCACCGGCGACGACCACGTGATCGCGGGGGGCGTGAAGCTCTACATCGATGGCTCCGGCGGCGCGCGCACGGCCTGGCTCTACGACGACTGGAACAAGGACTTCACCGGTACGGATGCAGGAAACAAGGGCTACCCGACGACGGACCCAGACACCATCCGGCAGATGATCAAGCTCTTCCACGCCGCGGGAATGCACATCAGCGTGCACTCCATCGGCGACCGTGCGATTGACTGGATCGTCGACAGCTACGCCG
>Ga0315281_10011606_pt1 | contig 12064 bp, 9 predicted proteins | sample YL17G07_0_MG_FD_204540 | JGI IMG/M metagenome (GOLD analysis project Ga0315281, IMG submission 204540) | Sediment microbial communities from Yellowstone Lake, YNP, Wyoming, USA - YL17G07_0 | ecosystem: Environmental > Aquatic > Freshwater > Lake > Sediment | place: USA: Wyoming | collected... | reverse complement strand
GCCTCGTTCACCTCGTCGGTCAATCACATATCGATGTCGTGTGGTTGTGGACTTTGCAGGAGACAAAGCGGAAATGCGCTAGAACGTTCTCGACCGCACTGCGCCTGATGGAGGAGTACCCGGAGTTCTCCTTCACACAGTCTCAAGCTTTTCTCTACGAACTGACCAAGAAGCACTACCCTGAGCTCTACAAAGAGATCAAGCAGAAGATCGCAGAAGGCCGATGGCATCCGACGGGAGCAATGTGGGTGGAACCGGACTGCAATATTCCCGACGGCGAATCGCTGATCCGCCAGATTCTGCACGGAAAGCGATTCTTTCGAAAGGAATTTGGACTCGATTCTGACACTCTGTGGCTTCCCGACACGTTCGGATTCAGTTGGGCTCTGCCGCAAATCCTGAAGAAAAGCGGCATCAAGTACTTCTTCACCACCAAGTTGACGTGGAATGACACCACGAAATTCCGCCACAACACATTCTGGTGGCAAGGTATTGACGGCTCGAAGGTCCTGGCGCACGCCCCTGCTGTTGGACTGGAAGGGTCTGTTACGCCAGAAGATCTCAACAAGAGCTGGGAGGGATTTCAGGAGAAGGAGAAGAGTCCGCACACCGTCCAGACCTTTGGCTACGGCGATGGCGGCGGTGGCCCGTCCAAGGAGCAGATCGAGACATCCAGAGTACTGAAGACGATTGTCGGGTTGCCATCGTCAACACTCTCGACCGTGTCAGGATTCTTCAAACAACTCGAGGAACGCGCGTCCGAGCTTGACACATGGAACGATGAACTGTACTTGGAGAGACATCGGGGGACATACACGACGCACGGCTGGGTGAAGCGTGAGAACCGTCAGGTCGAGGCTCTGCTCTCCACAACGGAGCTCTTGTCAGTGCTCGGCATGCTGTTCGGCACGACAGGCGCTTCACGCCGCTACCGTCAAAACGAACTCGAGGAAGCGTGGAAGAAGCTCCTGGTCAATCAATTTCATGACATCGTCCCCGGCACGTCCATCGCTGAGGCCTACGATGATGTCCGGAAGGAATTCTCGGCGATACGATCGATCTGCAAGAAATTGCAGCAACAGGCTCTTTCAGGATTCGCGAAACAGGGGAAGCGAAATGCCCGGGAAATTCATTTCGCCGTGTTCAACCCCGTTGGATGGACACGAAGGGACTATGTGACTCTCGAAATCCGATCGAGAGAGAAGAACTTCCTTGTCCTTGATCACCACGGTCGAGCGGTTGAACACCAGGTCCTGGGACGGAGAACGGGAGTGGTTCAGCTGCTGTGTTACATCGAGAACGTTCCCCCGTTTTCGTTCCTGAATCTTGTTGTCAGCCCGAGCAGCACGAAGCCAGCCCCTTCAGATGAATGGAAACTGAGCAACCGGACGATCGAGACGCCCTTCTATCGCGTGCGGCTTGACTCGAAGGGGCAGTTATCCTCCTTGTATGACAAAGACCTGCGGCGGGAACTCGTCGTCAAAGGCGGGCGTGCCAACCGGTTTCAGACATTCAAGGATGTTCCTAAACAATGGGAGACGTGGGAGATCGATCCCGATTATGCGAATAGAGAGTTCGAATTGCTGAAGTTCAAAAAGCTCAAAATCGTCGAGGTGGGACCACTTCGAGCAACGCTTCGCGTGGAGCATCAATCGGACAATGGTACAAGAATAGTACAGGACATCGTATTCTATGATAAGTCCCGACGAATCGACTTTGTGACGAATATCCGCTGGAAAGAGAGACAGACCCTCCTGAAAGTCGGTTTTCCTCTCAACGTGAAGACGACCTCGGCGACATACGAGATCCAGTTTGGGGCAATGCAGCGAACAACGAAACCAACCGAGCCCAGGCAGAAGGCCAAATTCGAGGTGCCCGCCCAGCGGTGGGCTGATCTCTCCGAGTCGAAATTTGGCGTAAGCCTCTTCAACGACTGCAAATATGGCTATGACGCGATCAACAGCACGCTACGCCTGACGCTGCTTCGCTCGCCACATTATCCGCATCCACTCGACCCGCTGTGGTTGACCGACGAACGGTTCACGGACCAAGGCGACCACCAGTTGAGCTATGCTCTGTATCCGCATGCAGGCAACTGGCGAACCGGTGAAACCGTTCAACGTGCCCGGGAGTTCAATCAAGCGCTGATGGTCATCCCCGGCGCGGTGGAGCATGTGAACCCCCTCGTCAGTTGCTCAACCTCGAACATTGTGGTCGACACCGTCAAGAAAGCAGAAGAGAGCAATGATATCATCATCCGCGTTCACGAGGGCCACGGGCAGTCGACGAAAGTCGCTCTGGAGTTCGGCCCAAAAGTTGAGTATGCGGCTGAATGTGACATGCTGGAACAAGAACTGGCTCCACTGAAACTCGTGAAAGCCAAGCTTTTGCTGAAGTTCTCCCCTTTTGAAATCAAGACACTCAAGCTGAGATTCAGAACAAAACGGTAACCGCTCCGCTCCACCTTCTTCGACCGCCGTTATAAACCTTTCAAGATCCAAATTGAGCAATTGATGCCGTCTCGTCTCCAACGCGGGCTCATCGTTTCGTGTCAAGCTGAAGAAAACGACATCTTCGACTCTTCCGAATTCATCGTGGCGTTTGCGGAGGCTGCCGAGATCGGTGGAGCCGTCGGGGTTCGAATACGCGGAGCAGCGAACATCAAGGCAGTTCGAAAGGCCGTCCGGCTGCCAATTATCGGGATCACGGATGCGACATTTCCGAACGGTGAGATGCTTATCACCGGCACGCTCGAGGAGATAGAGATGATTGGTAGCTCAGGGGCGGATCTCGTCGCACTCGATGGAACGGGGCGTCTCCGTCCAAATGGTTTGGACGGTCCGGCTATGATTGCCGAGGCGAAGCGGCGCTTCAGCACCCCTCTGATTGCCGACGTGGCAACGCACGATGAGGGGATCGCTGCAGCAGTAGCCGGTGCGGACTACGTGGAAACAAACCTTTCTGGTTACACGGAACAAACCAAGAACACTCGGCTCGATGTCCCGGACTTCGAGCTCGTTGAAAAGCTCGCGAAGCAACTCCCGGAGAAGGTCATTGCGGGGCGGAGATTCTGGACGCCAGAGCAGGTCGCGTATGCATTACGCGTGGGCGCCTTTGCGGTCGTTGTGGGGACAGCCATCACAAGGCAAATCGAAATCGTGAAGGGGTTTGTGAATGCAACGAAAACCCAGTGAGAATCCCTCTCTAGGCTCGGAGGCGGGAAAATGAAAACGGGGTTGTCCATAAAGTCATTCTGAGTCCCGCCGCTTCCCAAGCGGGGCGAAGAATCGTTCGACTGAGCTCACGACGAAGTCTGATCAAAAAGGCAGATTCTTCTGAGCCACAGGCTCATGAGCCTCCGGCTCAAGTCGCTTCCTGCCCGACTACGTCGGTCAGGCGGGCGCTCCTTCAGAATGACGTTTTGCTTCTTTTTGGTCAGCCTCGTTTCGTTTCGGATGGAACGCCACTCAGCGAAGCAGCGTGTCCGGGGCGAGGTTTGGCGCTTCGATGTCTTTGAAGTACTTCACTGTGGCGACCTTCAGCTCGAGCGTTGCTTCGTCATTACACACGATAATACCGTGCGGGTGGAGCTGCAGCGCGCTCACGGTCCACATATGATTCACGCCCGCCTCGACAACCATTGCCAAAGCGCGGGCCTTGTTGTACCCGCTGATGATAATGAGCACCTCCTTCGCATCAAGCACGGTCGCAACGCCTACGGTCAAGGCCGTCTTTGGTACTTTGGTGATGTCGTTGTCAAAGAACCGCGCATTCGCGACGATGGTGTCATACGTGAGTGTTTTGATTCTTGTTCGTGAAGCGAGAGAGGACCCGGGCTCATTGAACGCAATATGTCCGTCTGGTCCGATCCCACCCAGAAAGAGCTGAATACCTCCGAGCTTCTTGATCCTCTCTTCGTAGCTCTCACATTCTTTCTGCAGGTCTTTGGCGTTCCCGTTGAGAATGTTGACGTTCTCCTTCTTGATGTCGATATGCTTGAAGAAGTTGTTCCACATGAAGGAATGGTAGCTCTCCGGATGGTCATCGGGTATGCCGATGTATTCATCCATGTTGAACGTCACCACATTCTTGAACGATACGATCCCTTTCTTGCACAGGTCGATGAGTTCTTTGTAGGTACCAAGAGGCGACGAGCCGGTCGGAAGCCCAAGAACAAACGGTCGGTCCGGGGTGGACCCAGCCTCACGGATTTTCCTGACGACGTAATTCGCCACCCACTTGCTGACAAGTTCGTAGTTCGGTTGAATGATAACTCTCATGAAGCACTCCTTTGTGTGATGAGTCTTTGTTTGTTGTATCGTTCCGGCTGATGGATCTTTGCTACATCTTCGAACTCCTGATGGGTGATGGACGACATCTGACTTCTCACGAATGCCCTCTTCACCCAATAGCTGAAAGGAGAGCCTTGAACTGCTCCTTGCGCTGTTGAATGGCGGTGCCCTCAGCGACAAGCTTCTGAACAACGGAGTTTGTCTCAGCGGTTCCTCGGACAGCCTCGAAATCTCGTTGCACGTTCTCATCCGACTGGTCGACGCCGTATCCGATTCTCGTAGAAGCTTCGAATTCCTTCTTTGAGTCCTCAAGAATCATCCCTCGCATCGCCATCGCCGCATTCTCCCACCCCTCAATTGCCGATCCTGCTTGATCTTTGGTCATCGCATCAAGCCGGACACCGTAATCCTTTTCATAGACATCAAAAACATACCTCCACTCGTCCTCGCGGTAGGCGTCGTACATCAGTTGAAATTCAACGACGAGGGCATCATAGCTGGAGAGTGTGCCATTCGCGATGGCGGTCTCGAGCTGGGCGATCCGTTCCCGCGGAGTGAGCAAGCCGCTGATGTCCGCCCATTCCGTGGGGTTCTTCAGGTTCGATTTTGGAGTCAGTGATCCAGTCGCGGCCTTCCAGTTCTTGGTTTTCGTCAAGGCCTCTTGAAGTCGTGCGGTTACTTTCTCATTTAAATAGCGTCCGATCGCGAGCGAGTAGTACCTCGCACCCTTGCGTATCGAGGGACAATCCAGTAGCGCTTCACGGTAGTTCACCAAGGTCTCTTCGTTCGGCACGTTCTCACGCAGTGCAAGAAGATCATCTCGACCCCGCCTCATCTTCTCGACGCTGTAGGGTGAGAAGACATCAAAGATGATGAGGTCTCGTTTCTTGAGTGCTCTTCGATTGTCCCGCTTTGGCCACTTTTCTCCGTCCCGGACCGTGCCAACAGATGAGAGGTTGAAACCCGGAAGGATTTTCGTGACGCCCCCCTCCTCTTTGATGTAGGAAAAAGGCAGGTTCGGAGTATCGATGTTGGCATAGTGCTTCCCAATGACAACGCTAAAGGCGCCGATGTGAGCTTCCAACAGCAGATACGAGAACGATCCTGTCTTGCAGCCCCGTTCAAAAACACCCTGGTGGACCGGACCGAGCTTATACATATGATTGCTCTGGTTCGTGCCGCTGCCAGCATTGAAGAAGGAGAACATCCCCGCAATGAGCAAGGTTGACTTGTGGTGCGTGACCGTGTAGGGGCCTGCAAAAACCGAGACTGCTTCACCATGGAATGCTTCAGAGTTGGCGAAGAAGAGTGAGTTCTCAGCAGAGTATTGCTTTCCCATCTTAACGCCTTGTCCGACAAACACTTTGTCGATCACCGCCCCACTTTCGATCCGAGCTCCTTCGGAGAGGATGAACGATTTCGCGTGAACGCCCTCGCCCACCTCTGTCGGATGCTCTGCACAGCTGTTGATCGTCCCATTTTCCAGGTACTGTGCGCCGTGGATGTACGCGTACGGTCCAACGGCGACGTTGCGAAGCGAACCGCAATGCAGAATCCGTGCCCGCTCGCCAACTCGCCCCCTCTCCGCCTTGGCCGCGGCGGCCTTTGAGTCCATGAGCGCAGCCAGCCTTTTTGAGAATTCCGGGTTGTGCCGCATCATCCCTTGGACATACGCTGTCTGAGAGGTCAGGTCGTTGATAATCTTGATTCCTCGTCCCCCGGCTTCATTGATCGTCTCCAGCTCAACTCCATTGCCAAACGTTGCGCCGAGATCCGACACAAGCGATGCGACATCCTGAATGACAACCCCGTCCTCGATCACGTAGTTCGAGATGACTGAGCCGATGTTTGCGATGCGTGCCTGATCTCCGATGATGCAGTCCGATACAGATGCCCGATAAATCCCGCAAAGGAGCTCAACTCCGTCGACCACGTGGCTGCCAGCCGTGCTGCCGATCTGGACAGTTCCGTAGAAATGAACGTTGCTGATTCGGACAAGATCGCAACCGGTGGAGATCGTAATGAGCCGCCAGTCGCTAGCCGTGCAGCCCTGTCCAACAAGTTGAGCAACCTGATGTTCTGTAAGGTGCACAAATGTCATGGTGATACCTCAACGTCTTCGATTTATGAGCCAATTGGTGCGCCGGAGGTGCCCCCCGAGACTGAATTGGACTTCTGGGGGGGACGTTACCGTGGAACAGGTGATTCTTCGAAGCCTTCAGATCATTCTACCAAAAGTGCGTCAGAACATCAAGAAGAATCTCGTTCGATGAGGTGATCGTGACTACCGACATTCCAATGAAGTACAGGTTCTTAAACCTTCCTACGTACCCCGACATCTCCCGCGGTTGCGGACCGCTCGGGGGCATTCACTCAGCCTTCGTTCACTCAAGGGCACAATCAGTTTTTGTGGCGGCTTGCGATACTCCCTTTCCTGCGAGAGATCTCATCTATCACATCATCAACACCGATCCGCAGAGTAGCGCGAGAATTCCCGCTTCCCAGGGGAAATTACACCCATTGTGCGGGTACTATTCGCGTGGCTGCTTGCCGGAAATACAACAAAGGTTGGAACATCGCCAATTGAAGGTTCTCGATCTCCTGAAGCAGGTCAACGCCAGAACAATCGAGATAACACCGGATCTTGAATTCTACAGGAAGGATCTCCTTCTGAACCTCAATGAGCCGAAGGATCTCATTTCAGTGCTTTCTTGAAGTTCTCAACCATCCGCTTCGCTCTCTCTGTTAGCACTTCATACCGTTCCTCATCGATCGCCTTCTTGTCCAGCAGATCACTGCCGATCCCAACCGCCACAGCACCGGCGGCGATCCATTCTCCGACATTGTCAATTGTGACGCCTCCGGTGGGCATCAGTCGAATGTCTGGAAACGGTCCTCGAATGTCCTTGAAGTACTTCGGGCCCAGAGAGGTGGCCGGAAAGACTTTGACGATATCGGCTCCGGCGGTCCAGGCTGTGTAGATCTCCGTGGGAGAAAAACACCCCGGCATCACGACCGTATTCCGCTCGCCACAGAGGCGAATGATCTCGAGATTCAAGATTGGGCCAACGACAAACTTCGCTCCTGCGTCGATGACCTTGTTGGCCGTTTCCCTGTCGACGACCGTGCCAGCGCCGATCAGAACATCGCCGGGAACCGACGGAGCGAGCTGTCGGATGATATCGATCGCACCGGGCACCGTCATGGTGATCTCGATGGATTTCACGCCACCCGCCCCAACTGCTTGGATCACCTTCAGAAGTCGCCGCGTGTCCTTCATCCGAATGACCGCGACAACTCCATTTGACATGATATGCGAGAGTACTTCTTTCCGATTCATAGTGTCATTTGAAGAAGAAACAGTAATACGGTTCGTTGAGAGCAATGCGCTTGATCAACAAGGCGAGCTCACGGGCATGATAATCCCCCCACATTGAGGACTCTCCCATCGGAATCTTCTTGCCCTGTGGAATGTAGTCCCAGCCATTCGGCCGGTGATAGACCGAGTGCAGAATGAGCCCTTGGTGGCTTGGGTTCGTCGAGAGATACGGGACCTCGAACACGCGTGATGCGACGGTCAATCCAGCTCGAATGTAGTTGGCCCCGCGATTGCCACTCTTTTCGTTCTCCAGATAATTACCGAGCCGAATAAGCCCCTGGGCAGCGATCACAGCGGCGGAGCTGTCGACAGGTTCGAAATCGTTGAAGGGATCGGCCGGGCGACCGAGGTAGTCACCAAGCCTCGACAATCCCGGCGCGCCAGTATCCCAGTAGGGAATACCATCTGTTGGAGTGTTTGAGAGATAGAAATCCGCCACCGCTTCAGCAACATTTCGGAACGCCTCACAAATCGTCTGCTTTCCACCGAAAGAAGCAAGTTCGCCTTCGGGCAGGTGAGCAAGGAATTCCAGCTCTTCGGCATAACCGCAGAGAATCCACGCCAGGCCACGCGTCCAAGTGGAGAACGGCGAATACCCCTGCTGCGTGTTCGGGCAGCGGTACGACCCGTCATTGAGGTTGAAGATCGATTCGTGCGTTACCCGACCTCGCACGTCGTACGCATCCCTTCCTTCACCAAAATAGACGTTGTACCGAGCAGTCGTCTCTGCATGCTGGAGAAGTCGCTGGAGCAAACTGATCTTCCGATCCTTCTCCCCCATCAAGACATGTCCAAGCTGATGCGCGACGGCAAGGGACCGCAGCGACCGGACCGTATCAGCGAACAGCGAGTGGGGGCCGTTGAACGAATAGATATAGCCTTGATCGTTTCCCAAATCTGTCCAGCGAGAAGCTTGTATAGCACCGCTCACCTTCAGGGCGAGCTCATAGAAGTTCTTTTCCCACACGTCAACCGGAATTCTGCCCTCCCTCATCAAGCGGAGCAGATTTCCATAGGTGCTGACGTTATTAAACCCGTGGTCGTGCACGCCAACATGGCTTACATGCGTCGCCATATGAGCAAGAGTGCCTTGCCTGCCAATCTCGCGGAACTGCTTTTCCCCAGTCGCATCAAACTGCAGAATCGCCGACCCAAACTGAAATCCCTGCGTCCATTCGGTCCAGCCGCGGGATGTATAAACCCCGTTGGCCGTGAATACCGGTGTCCCCTTCTGAGGATCCCACACCTTCTGCAAGTTCACGATTTTCTGCGCAGAAAGATCGAGAAGCTGCTCGATTTTAGGAAGAAGCCTCTTGGGTTCCAGTTGATGATTGACCTGAAGCATAGGAGATCAGAGTCGTGGAATGTGGAGTCCGCCGTCTATGTGGATGACCTCTCCGGTCGAGAACGGGAAATTCCCTGCAAGGATCGAACTCACGGCCTGGCCGACATCGTCCGCCGTTCCCCACCGTTGATTGGGGACAAGCCCTTCGGCCAGCAGCTTGTCGTAATGTTCCTTGACCGCGGTGGTCATGTCGGTAGCCATGATCCCAGGGCGAAGCTCGAATACCTGTATTCCGTGGTTCGCCAGGCGCGTCGCCCACAGTCTACTGACCATCGACAGACCCGCCTTCGAGATGCAGTACTCTCCTCGATTGACTGAGGCGGTTTCTGCTGAGATCGATGAAATGAACACGATCTTGAATCCGTTCGGCAGGGCGGCTTGCAGCGTCTCTCGCAGCCAGTAATTCGCCACGCTCTGCGTCAGGAAAAATGTGCCGTGCAGGTTCACTTTCAGCACCTCCGAGAATGACTCCTCAGTCGTTTCGGTGACGTCCTTCCTCACCCTCGGTCCGATGCCCGCATTATTGACAAGCGCATCGATGCGCCCGAATTCCTTCAATGTCTGTTTCACGAGCTTGGCGCGATCCTTTGAAGAGCCGATATCCGCCTTGAAGGGGACAAATCGCTGCATCTCGTTGAGTCTGTTTTGAACACATAGCCGGACAGTCTCTCTCGCTGCTTTTTCATCGCTGGTGTAGTTGATGATTGCAGAGCAGCCCATCTTAGCGGCGTGAACTGCAATCCCACGGCCAAGTCCCCGGCTCGCGCCAGTGATGAGAATGACAGGAATAACGTTTGGCATCGGCTTGTGAGAGAAGGTGGTAAGAATAACGGCGCTGGATCAGCTTCTTGCTTGTTTCATTCGAGGAACAGTCCTCTGCGAATCAAAGTAGGAAACTAATCCGCAAAAGACAAGAAGGGGCCGTTATGGTAAGGGGGCCGGGATTCAGAATGATGGTTGGGAACACACCGAGTCATTTCCTTGAGGCCGCAGGAAGAGGCAGCTCAGCCGCCTTGAGGTTCTTACTGCGCATCCTCCCTTTTTTGAACCACCATAAGGCTACGCACGCAGTCGACGTGCCGTGATCCGTTCAAATTTCTGTAACGATCCCAGTCATTCCCCAAGACATCTCGGATGTCACTCGTACTGATCTGCGTCCAGTACGGACTGCGGGTTCGCTTGGGGCTCACGTTTTTGTCGTGGATGATCCCGACGTGAAAACGGAAGTCTGACAAGACGACCATTTGTCCCGGATCGCCGCGCCAGACAAACCGCCCGTCCTCGCCCACATTGATATTGGCAAACTTGTTACGTTCCCAGAACGACCGGCGGTAGCAAAGTGAGCTTCCTGAGAGCCACAGCTTCTGTCCCGGCGGGTACTTGTATTGCCATGCCTCCCCCGTTCTGATGTCGTAGAACAGGAGGATGTTGATGCCGCACAGGTCTGCTCCCTTCTGGAGGAGTGAATCAACCTGGTAGTGCAATTGGTGTGGGGCATGCCAATCGTCGTCGTCCCAATGCACAATGATCGTGCCGCGGGCTTGTTCGCACGCAATGTTGCGCTTCGCGCCGACGGTGGCTTTCTTATCGAGACGGATATAGCGAATCCGGCTATCCGACGGCACAAGATCGATGACGGGATCCGCCCCGTCGTCGACGATGATCAACTCTTTGTCGCTGTAATCCTGGCACAGAAAGTATTGTATCGCCCGTTCGACGAAAGGTCGGCGGTCCGCCGTCGGCATGATACAGGAAACGAGTGGAGCTTCGTGCGTTGGGTTTTGGATGGTCACGGACATCCTTTTACATCACGGAATGCTGAAACGCTAAGACCTTGCTTTCAGCTTGAACCACTTTCCGCTCAGGCTCGAGATCCGAAGTTCATCCCGTATGCGGCTGATTTCAGATCGTATCGTGCTGCCTGAACTGCGGTTGGTGCTTTCGTTCAGCGGCCAGAGATTCTCGTACGCATCAGACCCACCCAATTGCTTCTCCCACACGTGGTCATTATCTCGAGGTGCGCCTGCGCCTTCGCTGCGGTCGTAGCCGTAGTAGCTACCCAGTACGCGATTCATCCTGTCCTTCTGGCTGTTGCCTGTGACTGGCGCTTGAGCTTGAAAAATGTAGTTTAGCCTGAGGCTGCTTGAAGTGCGATTGGTGACACCAATCGTGATACCATCGACGAGGTCCGTCGTCTGGGTCGGTCTCACCGTGACGCGCGCAACCCGTCGGAGGTCAACCGTTTGTCCCCTTGAATTCGCCTCCGCGACGGTCCGCGGGTTAGCTATCGTAATTGCCGGGTACTGTGCAATCGGCGGCTTGACCCAGGCAATCTCGATCGCCCTGTCCCGGCTGCTGCCGTCTTGGCCGCCGGAAGAGCGCTTCCCAGTGGCTCTCCCATCGGTCGGGTTCACCCTCCCCTCGACATACCAGACGCCGTTGCGGTCGATAGCCTCCAAGCTTTGCAGCCGATGTCGCGTTCTGATGGCCGCGAGCAGTGGCGATATGACGGCGCGGCCGACGGTGTTCCCGCTGAGTCGATTCACCGCTGCGACGGCCTCGGTCAGGGCACTGTTCAATCGCGCCTGCGGCGGCGCGTTTGGATCTCCGCCGAGCGCGCGACTCGCCAATCCGCGCGCCCGCTCTGCTATCCAGTTCACCACGCGGTCAATCGCGCGATCTACCACGGCTTGAATGCGCCGGATGATGTTGCGAATGGTATCGCTTATGCCGCCCAACCCTATGAGCCGAGCCAGGAAACTAATGACTAATGACAAGATCCGAGCCAGGGTCCGCTCGACATAGTTCACAGCGGCACTGATATTGCCGCGTGCAATATTGTCGATTGAGTCAATCACCGCCTCGACGAACGCCGCGATCTGGCGGGCCCGCTCGACAACGAACATCACCGTGTTGTAAATGGTGATGATCGCGTTGATGATCGCTCCGACAGGATTGAACATCGTCGCGAGCCGCGTCACCGCCGCCCGGACTATGCTCGTGATCACCCAGTTCCGTATTCCCTCAATGTCGGTGTCAACGAGACCT
>Ga0315281_10011605_pt1 | contig 12064 bp, 12 predicted proteins | sample YL17G07_0_MG_FD_204540 | JGI IMG/M metagenome (GOLD analysis project Ga0315281, IMG submission 204540) | Sediment microbial communities from Yellowstone Lake, YNP, Wyoming, USA - YL17G07_0 | ecosystem: Environmental > Aquatic > Freshwater > Lake > Sediment | place: USA: Wyoming | collected... | reverse complement strand
GGACGAGGAGAGGATTGCTCGGATGCGCAAGATCGTCGAGACCTCACTGACTAACGTCCCCGAGGTCATACAGCGGGCAGCGCTTGCGGCGCTGAAAGATACGAGCGCAGACGCAGTAACCGGCAGAGACAGGATCAGGAAGCGCCTCGACATGGCATGTGAAGAGCTGAGAAGAGGGGATTTCGAATTTCATCCTCCTGAAGGTGGGTTCTACGTCTTCCCTCGAATGCGACGAAAAGGTATCGACGCTGAAAAGTTTTCGAAGTACTTGTTCGAGAAATACGCGGTTGGTGTTCTACCAGGAACGATTTTCGGGGAGTACCCAGGCTTCCTCAGGCTCGCAATAACGGAACCCGAAGCAGCCGTGAAGACTGGGATCAGAAGAATTGTGAAGGCGATGGACGAATGGTAACACGAGTGGCTATCATTGGGGCAGGAGGAATGGGCGCATGGTTTGCGCATTTCTTCAAGTCACGAGGAGACTCCGTTATTGTCTCCGACCGCGACTCAAATAGAGCCAAGCGCCTTGCCAGGAAGGTTCATGCGAAATGTTCCCTAAGCAACACAGAGGCGGCAAGAGGAAGCGACATAATCCTGCTCGCCATCCCCACAAACGCGACTTCGGAAGTCATCAAGGAGATTCTTCCAGTCTTGCGCAGGAATGCCCTCATCTGTGACATTTCTGCGACAAAATCGGTCGTCATGCCGGCTCTTCGTTCTGCTGAGAAGCGGGGAGTCAAGGTCGTCAGTATTCATCCCATGTTCGGACCTCTGGCACGCGGAATCCGCGGAAGAAGAATCATCGCCATCAAAACAGGGAAGGACACACGTGGCTACAAGACCATGAAGCACCTCCTTCAGGGAGCGCATTTCTTTCTAGCAGGTCAAAGCATCCATGACAAACGCGTGGCTCTGACGCTAGGTCTTCCGCATTTCCTCAACATGGCTTTCGCCATGACTCTCTCTAAGAGAAGAGATCTTGCCGAAATCCGAAGGTTTGCCGGCAGGACATTCAACCTGCAGATGTTGCTCGCAGAGGCAATTGCCGATGAGCCTGAGACCACTGCGGACATCCAGATATTGAATAAGGAGTTTCTGAGAGTCATGCGAGACCTGCAACGAGACATTCGGTCGCTCGCAAGAATTGTGAACGAGCAGGACAGAACCAAACTCGTCGCCCGCTACAAGAAGATCAGAAGAGCACTATCAACTGAACCGCAGTTCAGAGTAGCGAGAGCAACATTCGAGAAGGTCACTGAGGCACAGTCCGCGGTCTCGAAAGTCTAGGTGAGAATCACTCCGTTCAGGAGCTATGGCTTTGCGTAATTTGCGAGTGCGTGTCGCCTTTCAAGGTGAAAGAGGAAGCTACAGCCACGAGGCGTGTGAACGATATTTCGGAACCCGTATTGCAGTGCGGCCACTCAGGACCCTTAGGGATGTTTTCCACGCCGTGGAACTCGGACACAACGTATTCGGCGTAGTGCCAGTCGAGAACTCATACGAGGGAAGTATCAACGAGACATATGACCTGCTGGCAAGTACTACCTCGAAGGTCTGCGGAGAAACACAAGTTCGAGTGAGACATTGCCTAATTGGGAAGTCTGGAACTGAGGCCGACGAGATAACCAGCGTCTATTCCCATCCACAGGCCTTGGCGCAATGCGCAAGATACCTGCGTACCCACAAGATGGAACCGGTCCCAACGTACGACACGGCCGGCAGCGTGAAACTGATCAAGACCATGCGGTCACGAAAGGTGGCTGCGATTGCAAGCAGACGCGCTGCTGAACTGTATTCTATGCAAATCATTGCGGAAGGAATCGAGGATAGTGGCGTGAACTACACACGTTTCCTAGTTCTGGGGAAGAAAGCTGCTCCCCGATCAGGAGACGACAAAACGTCGATCATTTTCGGCGTCGAACATAAACCCGGGTCATTGTACCGCGCTCTCCAAGCGCTTTCTAGGAGCGGAATCAACCTAACAAAGATCCAATCAAGGCCTGTCAAGAATACGCCATGGCAGTACAACTTCTACGTGGACTTTTATGGTCATGTGCGCGACAAGGCCTGCCGCGAAGCCTTGAGGGGTATACGCGAGCAGTCGACATTCGTGAAGGTACTGGGATCCTACCCAATCGCGACATCCTAGTTGTTTCTCAGAACAGGCCCAATCAGGCCAGCTCGAAGCGAGTGATCGGCTATGACGATGGCCATCATGGCCTCCACGATCGGTATGGCCCTAGGGACGACGCAAGCGTCGAATCTGCCCTCGATCAAGAGTGGCTGTTCCTTCAGCGTTTGAATGTTGACGGTGGTCTGTGGAATCGCTATCGATGATGGTGGCCTGAAGCCGATCCTGCACACTATGGGCTGGCCATTGCTTAGACCGCCAGTGATGCCCCCTGCATTGTTGGTTAGGCTCTGCACTTTTCCTTCACGTACCGTCAGAGGATCATTGTACTCTGAACCCCGCATCCTCACTGATTGGAATCCGGCTCCGAATTCGACGGCCTTGACTGAGGGGATAGCGAAGAGAGCCTTGCTTAGATCGCCGTCGAGGTTATCGAAGACCGGTTCTCCTAAACCAATGGGCACTCCGCCTGCAACGGCCTCGATGACTCCTCCAAGGGTGTCTCCCCGTGTCTTGGCGTCAGCGATCGCGCTGGCCATCTTCTCCGCCGCTATAGGATCTGAACAACTGAGTGAATTGTCACGCGCCAACTTCACTTCCTCATCTGGCGGAACCTTATTGGCATTTACGCCTCCGATCTCCACGGTGTGAGCGTACACTGTCATACCGATCGTACTGAGGAGTTTCTTCGCAACGGCGCCGGCAGCAACGAATCCAACAGTGATCCTTGCGGAGAACCTGCCACCGCCCCTGTAGTCCTCATGTCCTCCATACTTCGTTCTGGCGACCAAGTCCGCCTGTCCAGGTCTGGGAGTGAATTTCCTCTTCTCGTACCATTCTGACCTCACATCCAGATTCGGTACAGAAAGATGAATCGGGGCCCCAGTTGTGCGATTGTTGAACACTCCTGACGAGATCTCTACTTGATCGCCTTCTATCCTCTCGGTTGAGAACTTGTCACCACTAGGTCGTCTCCGCTGCAACTCGCGTTGGATATCGTTCACGACAAGTTCGAGTCCCGCTGGACATCCGTCGATGACGATTCCGATCTTCGGACCGTGGCTTTCCCCAAAGCTCGTGACCACAAAGCGTGTCCCGAGAGAATTTCCAGTCAAGCTGTTGTCACCCTTGCACCCAGTGACTGGAGATCAGACCAGAATGATGGGTAGGATTTCTCCACACATTCAGCGTCAAGAATCGTCACCTCTTCGCAGCACAATCCGAGGACACCGAACGCCATTGCTATCCTGTGATCCTGATACGGGTTGATGATCGCCTTGCGCGGTTTGCCGCCATTGATGACGAAAGAATTCTCTGATTCCTCGGTTTTGATACCCATCTGTTTCAGCCCGTCACTCATGGCTTGAACACGATTCGACTCCTTGATCCTGAGCCTACGAATGCCTGTAATCGTGCTGGTGCCCCCCGCACTCGCGCACAGCGCGCATGTGACCGGGAACAAGTCCGGGCAATCTGAAACATCAACTTCAGCTGTTCCAATTTGTGATTCCTCAACAGTCACCGAACTTGAATCTTGGCTCACTGTCGCCTTCACGTGCTTGAGGATATCCAATAGATATCGATCCGCCTGAAGGCTCTTCTTCTCAAGCCGTTGGATTCTCACCCTGTCGCCAGCGATTGCGGCTCCGGCCAGCAGGAATGCCGCCGATGACCAGTCGCCTTCTATTTCCACTTCAGAAGGACGATATGTCTGGCCGCGCACGTGGAATTCGGTTAGGTCCTCGGACGCCTCGACATTGACGCCAAATCTGCTTTGCATATCCAAGGTCATCTGAACATAGGGTTTCGACTCCAGGCGCCCAACCATATACACCTCAACCGGCGTGCAGGCCAGAGGTGCCGCCAGCAAGATCGACGAGAGATACTGTGAGGTGGCATTCCCGGAGATTTCGACAGACCCGCCTTTGATGGGGCCTCTCACATGGACCGGAGGATATCCCTGGTTGGATGTGCAGTAAGCTCCGATCTTCTCAAGGGCAACCACGAGGTCCTTCACAGGTCTCCTCAGCAGAGAAGGCCCGCCGGAGATTTCAGCATCGTGAGGGGTAGTCGCACAGATGCCTGTCATGAGTCGAAGAGTCGTTCCCGATTCTCCGCACAAGATAGTGTCAGGCGATCTCCCCAGTTCCCCCGGCCTGGAGACGCGAGTTTTGCCATCGTTCCAGTCAACTGTCACGCCGACCTTTCTGAGCGCACTAGAAGTTGCGTGAGTGTCAGCGCATAGAAGCGGCCGTCGGAGTGCGCTTTCACCTTGAGCCAAGGCCGAGCAAAATAGCGCCCTGTGGGTGTAACTCTTTGATGGTGGTGCTTGCAGCGAGCCGTTGAGACTACTTCGACGAACCGTGACTCTCAAAGTGCTGAACCTCAGTGTTCCTTGGTAGGCTCTACAAGCGATGGTTGGTTTCTTGTCTTCGAAAAGATCACTGCGCCTTCGTGTCGTTTCAGTACGTCCAGAACAGGATCCTTGAACTGCTCTTCGACTACAAATGCGTAAGATGGACCTTTTCCCGAAATCCCTGCGGCCAATGCACCCGCTGCCAGGCTTTCCACGATCACGTCTGCCGGGAGTTTCAGCACATGCGAATAGATCAAACCGTTAAGGGTCATTGCGTCCCAGTACTTGCCTGCCAAGGCCTGTTCGTGGGCAATCTCTACCTGTTTCGCGACTGTCTTGATTTGTCTCAGATCAGCGTCGGCCGTGTACGCCTTCTGGGCCGGCACTAGTAGCAGGACATTGTGGTCTTCGACTGGGAATGTTCGCAGCACCGTCCGAGTCATATTGTCAGTCACGACCACGTTTCCATACAGTGAGGCAGCAGCGTCATCGAATGCGCCGGTCACGCTGACCTTTGCCTGCAGACTTGCGTTTACGACCAACTCCAGAATATCATCGGGCTTCAGGCGCTTATGCAGCGCAGCCAGCGTGGCAAGGACGATTGCATTGCCAGCTACGCTGCTGCTCTTCAGGCCTCTCGCGATTGGGATGTTAGAGTTCGTCTCCACCTTGGCCCCTAGCTTGCTTGTTCCGAAATGTTCGAAGACTCCGCGAACGCATCTCTCGGCGAGCATTGTGCCCTCTTTGTCATCGTCAAGAATGCGTGTCTCGATGGCTCCGTCATTAGTCAGCTTCACCCTAGCTTTGGTCCACAGGTCAATTCCAAAAGCCGCCCCTTTACCGGTGGCAATCGCATTCACGATGGTGACAGCGCCGAAGGCAGCTGCTTCTGCACTCACGCAGTCTATCCTCCCTTTGCTTCTGTGGCTGCTGCACGCATGACGTCAATCGGGGGATCTCGGCCCGTCCAGAGTTTGAAGGAGAGAGCTGCTTGACGTACCAGCATTTCCAAACCGTCCGTGACTATTGCTCCTGCACGCTCCGCGTCAACGAGGAAATCGCTACGGTGAACATAGTTGACATCGAAGACGATCATCCCCGGTCGAATGAGTCCTTCATGTAACAGTGTCGCTCCGAAACGGGGAAAGATGTCGACAGGTAGCGTGTTGATTGCTAGGTCTGCTTCGGGGACCTCTTTGCGCAGATCTGCCTTGCTCAGGCCGTATGCACGACACTGAGCCTTGCTCCGTCTTGCGATCTCTGCCGAGAGTCTTGACCCCCTGGCGCGTGTGCGGTTGAGAATGGAGATGCGCGGAACAGTTTTGGAGAGAAAGTGGGTTATGGCTCGGGCGGCACCTCCGGCTCCGAGAATCACGACTTTCTTGTCAGACAGAGGTCCGCCTATTTCCTGGAGAACATCCAGCGCAGCCTGCCCATCAGTGTTGTAGCCCCGAAGAGTACCATCAGTGTTGACTACGGTGTTGACGGCGCCGATCTCGCGAGCGTTCTTCTCGATCCCGTCTAGGAAACGCATTATGCTGGTCTTGTGGGGACGCGTCACATTGACGCCCACTATCCCCAGAGCTCTGAATCCCGCTATGGCGCGTGCGAGTTGATCCCTTCGAATCCGAAAAGCAACGTATACGTAATCCATGCCTAGCGATCTGAAGGCCGCGTTATGCATTGGCGGAGAAAGCGTGTGCTCAATAGGGTCGCCAATGACCGCGCAAACTTTCGTTGCTCCCCCGATCCTGTGCGGACCAGCGGTCGCACTTGAATTGAGAAACTCGTTCAAGCTAGTCCGAGCTCCTTGTAGAGTGTTTGCAGCTCGTCGATCGGGATCTGCCCCGCCGCAGACTCTTGGCCTGGGCGAATCGAGGCAAATGTGAAGTAACCTCCGAATACGGGAGAGAGAATCCTCGAAGGGATTCCCAGTCTTCCCATGCAAAAGCAAACAAGCTTGGCTCTTCTTGCATGCTTTTCGACGAATCTCAAGCATCGAAGGCTGTCACTGTAGCTCTTAGCGGTACCAACTATCTTGCACACGTCCGCGCCTGCGCGCTCTTCCCTCAGGAGGATAGACTCGAGTGCTTGCTCCCCGTGAGTGAGCTTCTCATTGTGGTACGAGATAATCACTCTTGCTCCGTGTTGCTTCATTTGACGAGCCGTCTCGCGGACATCCTTCGTTTTCAGTTCCACATCGATGTAGTCGAACTCTTCTCGGGCCGCCTGCATCAACGTCTCCAACCTCGCCTCTTCAGTCCCGCGAAATAGCCCACCTTGTGCTGCGCTTCGATTTGTGGCGATCAACGGACGCTCCGTGGCGTTCCTTATCTCGGATAGTGATGATGGCGATCTCATCGAATCAAGTCGTATTTCGATGAAATCTGGGTCATGGCGTTCCAGTAGCCGAATCGATCTGACTACTCTGTTGACGTTTCTTTCCATCACCGGAACACAAATCTTGGGCCGGATCAACTCTTCTCCTCTCTGGAAGTAGTCAGGTCCTTAACAACTCGGAGAACGACATCGAGCGGAACTTCGTCAGTGAGAAAGACTTCGCCTATGATCTTGGGAAGTACCCATCTAGTTTGCCCGGCCAGTCTCTTTTTGTCTCTGATCAATTGGAGAACGACACTCTGCGGGTCTATGAGACGATCAATCCGGGTTGGAAGGCCAGCCGCGCTGATCAGGCGCTCTTGCTTCTCGGCCGTGGCCTGGTCGGTCGCACCAATTGCACAAGAGATTCTCGCAGCCACGGTCATGCCGAGCGCTACCGCCTCTCCATGCGTGAACTGTGTGTAGTTGGTCAAAGATTCCAATGCGTGCCCGAAAGTGTGACCGTAGTTCAGGATCGATCTGACGCCGTGTTCTTTCTCGTCCTGCTCCACGATCCGGGCCTTGGTCGAGCAGCATCGAGAGATGATCTCGATCAAAGTGTCGCTGGAAGCTTCCGAAAGCGACTGTATCTTCTCTTCGAGAATGTGGAGGAGTTGCGGATCGGCGATAACTGCATACTTGATGACTTCAGCTAATCCTGAGCGTAGTTCTCTCTCCGGGAGGGTCTTCAGGGTTGAGACATCTGTCCATACGAGGGTCGGCTGGTGGAATGCTCCTACGAGATTCTTGCCGCTTGGTAGGTTGACGCCTGTCTTTCCTCCGATGCTACTGTCTACTTGTGCAAGCAGAGTTGTGGGCACCTGGACAAGTTGCATTCCGCGCATGAATGTGGCTGCTGCGAATCCGGCAACGTCACCAACCACGCCCCCGCCGACAGCGGTTATCACAGAGTCGCGGCCGAACTCTTTCTCAACGAGCCTGTCGTAGAGCGACATTACCGTCTGAAGTGATTTCGATTCTTCATCATCGTTGATGTGTGCGACACAGGTATCGAAGCCGCTTGCAGCCAATGAATCTTGAACCGCTTTGCCATAACGGGGCCAGAGTCCCGTGGTCGTTACGACCATCTCTTTTGGCCCTAGTCCAAGCCTACTGGCAGCATCCCCAAGCGCGCTCAGAATCCCATGGCCTATCATGATATCGTAGGAGCGCTCGCCGAGGGATACCATGACTTTCTTCACGCGTGGAGACCACCTAGCGTATTCTGCGGCCGACGGCTTTGGCGACGGGTTCAAGCTCCTCCATTAGCCCAGCAAATTCCCCCAAGTTGAGTTGTTGCTGCGAATCGGAAAGAGCAAGCTCGGGCGTCGGGTGTGTTTCAATCATCAGACCATCCGTTCCTGCAGCGATAGCCGCCTTGGCCATCGGTGCAATGAGTTCTCTGCTTCCAGTGGCATGGCTGGGGTCAACAAGGATAGGGAGATGCGTCGCTTTTCTCAGGACGGGTACGGCTGCTAGGTCTAGCGTGTTTCTGGTTGCCTTCTCGAATGTCCTGATGCCCCGTTCGCAGAGAACGACATTCTGGTTGCCTTCCAGGAGGATGTACTCTGCAGCCTGAAGCCATTCATCAATCGTCGTCATCATTCCGCGTTTCAGGATGACGGGCATTCTCGATTTTCCAACAGCTCTGAGCAACGCGAAGTTCTGCACGTTTCGCGCTCCAATCTGAAGCATGTCGGAATACTTAGCGACGAGATCTACTTTCTCGGGCTCAAGAACCTCTGTAACAATCGGGAGGCCTGTTTCTTCCCGCGCTTCTGCCAGCAACTTCAGACCTATCTCTCCGAGTCCTTGAAACTCGTACGGGGAGGTTCGTGGTTTGAAGACCCCTCCACGGAGCAATGAAGCACCGTTCTTCTTGACGGCACGTGCGACCTCTAGCAGCTGTTCTCGTCCTTCGACTGAACATGGCCCTGCGATGACTACGATCTTCTTGGTTCCAAAACGAGCTTTTCCGACTTCAACCACCGAGGTTTCATTCTGGAATTCCCTGCTGGCCAACTGCGCCTTTGATGAGGAGACAATGATTCTCTCAACAAGGCCTGTTTCCTTGAGTTCGTTCGTGTCGGCCGAAGCTGGATTTCTTTGCGTGACAAGCAGCGTCTTTGTGCCCCAAGCCACAGGTCTCGCATCAATCTGTTTCCTGCTCAGGAATTCAACCGCTTGGGCGACTCCTTGACCGGTCGCCGACTTGCGAACTACCACTATCAAACGATCTCTCTTCCCTACACTAGTCGAGGCTATCCTTCAGCTTCATGACTCTCTTCGCTGCATCTGCAATGTGGTTCGCGGTGAGTCCGTGAATCTCCATTAGTTCGCGCAGCTCTCCGGACTCTCCAAACCTATCATGGATCCCAACCATCTCAACTGGGACGGGTTTGTCTCTGCAAACGATTTCGGCCACAGTGCTGCCCAGGCCGCCGAGGACATTGTGATCCTCGACGGTGACGATTGCGCCCGTTCTTCTGGCAATATCGGCAACTGCTGATACATCAGCGGGTTTGACCGTATGCATGTCAACGATTGAGGCCCTGATCCCGTCTTTCTGTAGTAGTGATCCGGCCTCAATTGCTTCTTGGAGGAGGAACCCTACCGCTACGATTCCAACGTCTGACCCGTCACTGATGCGCCTGGCTTTTCCGATTTGGAATTCGTCGGAGTCGTCGAAGATCCGCGGGATTTCGCCTCTCCCAAGCCTGATGTAGAATGGCCCGGCATCTTCTACGGCTGAGCGTACGGTGTGCCTCATCTCTGAGAGGTCAGCGGGAAGTACTAGAGTCATTCGCGGGATAGTTCGAATAAGTGCGACGTCTTCGAAGCACTGATGCGAGGAACCATCAGCAGACGGTGATATACCCGAGTGCGTTGCGATCATCTTAACATTCAGGCTGTCACGAGCGACAGTGTTCCTGATTTGTTCCCATGCCCGTCCGGCTAGAAACACCGCATATGTGCTGACGACAGGTATCTTTCCAGCCGATGCGAGTCCGGCAGCAGTCCCAACAATATCCTGCTCGCTGATTCCAAGATTGAAGTAGCGCTCTGCGAATGTCTCGAATGCGCTCACCCCTGTGGACTTTCCAAGATCCCCGGTGATCACAACGAGGTTCCTGTATTCCTTGCCGAGTTCGACGAGCACTTTCCCGAGTTCTTTTCTTAGTGAAGGCATTCTGACACCCATGAAGTGCATTGATTTCGCTACGTCTCAGGTTCAGGCTGAGCTAACTCGTCCATGGCCCAGTCTAGGTCCTCTTCGCTAAATGAGGTGTTGTGCGAGTTCGCGTCGCCTTCAAGGAAGGATAGGCCCTTGCCCTTGACAGTTCGTGCTATTATCACAGTCGGGCGGTCAGTAGTCCATTCAGCGACGTCGAAGGAATGATGAATCTGCATGAAATTGTGACCATCGATCTCGAGAACTTGCCAGCCAAACGATCGCCATTTTCGGTCCAGAGGTTCTTTCTTCTTGATCCTCTCCGTCGCGTCATCGGATTGGACACCGTTTCGGTCAATGATTACGGTAACGTTCGAAAGACCGAGATGACTCGCCGTCATAGCCGCTTCCCAGATCTGGCCTTCGTCACACTCTCCGTCTCCAATGAGGGCGAACACCCGGTAGTTCTTCCCGTCGAGCCTTGCGGCAAGAGCCATTCCGTTGGCGACCGACAGACCCTGACCTAGCGATCCCGTCGAGGTATCGACTCCGGGAGTCACCCGCGTAGGATGTCCCTGCAATATGCTCCCGGTTTTGCGAAGGGAAAGAAGTGTCCCTTGATCGAAGTACCCTGCATGTGCCAGTGTTGCATAGAGCGTTGGGGCCGCATGGCCTTTGCAGAGGATCAGTCTGTCCCGATCTGACCAGCTAGGGTCTTTAGGAGCATGATTCATCCGGTCAAAATACAGCGACACCAGTATCTCCACGCAGGATAAGGAAGGTCCTAGATGTCCAGTCTTGGCACTCTGTATCATCGCGACAATGTCGCGTCTGATTTGCTGAGCAATCTCGGTTAGAGACTCGAGCTCCTCCTTTGAGGCTTCGAGGCTTGCAGACAATCCATTTTGTTTAGTATCTCTCACATAACCACCTTCGCAGCTCGTCCAATTGGGGTTGGGCGGGCTAGTATCGATAGTAATAGAAGGCAAAACTCACTACACGCGCAAAGAATGCAGACCCCGCATCTATTCGCATGAGCTACGCCTACAGTTTGAAGTTGCCCGCATAAACGGGTGTTTACGTACTTAAGGCTGAGTATCGCAGTTCGATATGTGGCGTTCGACAAGTACTGTTTCTTGCACATTCTCGAACCGGTTGCCACAGTTTATGAACAGGAATCCCATACCTCGCGCCAAGTCGATCAGTGTTGGCGTGGATCAAAGCAATTCCTGAGGACAAAGCAACCGGTGACCTGAAGCGTACGTACGAAGAAGTGGCGCGAGCACGCGGTAAGATTTCAAACATCATGCGTGCCCAGAGCCTTAACCCCAATGCGCTGCGATTCTTTCTTGGACTGTACGTGAGCTTGATGTACGGAAAGTCAGGGTTGAGCCGAGCTGAACGGGAGATGGTTGCGACAGCCATCTCTGCGCACAACCGATGCGACTATTGCGTATCGCACCACAGCGAGGCACTGAGGTTCTACCTGAAGAATGGTGGACAATTGGACGCTTTCAGGGAGGGTCAAGTGCCCGACAGCGTCGACGAGAGAGGCAGGTTACTGGTTGACTATGCACTGAAGCTGAGCCTGCAACCTAGCGCTGTAGCGAAAAATGACATGGAGAATCTGCGAAGGATCGGGATCAGCGACTCTGAGATTCTTGATCTGGTCCTGCTCACGGCATACATCAACTATGTGAACCGGGTAGCCCAGGGATTGGGCGTCGAGCATGACGAGCAAGAAGCCCGGGGATACAAGTACTAGGCTGCAAAACCCTTTTCAAATTCGATCGGTTTGATCAACGGCAGGGCCCGTAGCTCAGTCAGGTAGAGCACCGGAGAAACACGCTCGGTGAAGCTTTTACCTGTACGGAGGAGACCCGGGGGTCCCGGGTTCAATTCCCGGCGGGCCCGCCACTTTCCATGATTGGTTGTGCATTCCGTCTTTCATCGCTCATGGGAATCACATCGCTGTCGGTGAACATGTGGCTATTGTCGTGCTGGGGCGTTTCGGTGGAGAACGTGA
>Ga0315281_10011603_pt1 | contig 12066 bp, 9 predicted proteins | sample YL17G07_0_MG_FD_204540 | JGI IMG/M metagenome (GOLD analysis project Ga0315281, IMG submission 204540) | Sediment microbial communities from Yellowstone Lake, YNP, Wyoming, USA - YL17G07_0 | ecosystem: Environmental > Aquatic > Freshwater > Lake > Sediment | place: USA: Wyoming | collected... | reverse complement strand
CTTTCAGTTGCCGGACTTGCTCGCGCAGTTCCTTCATTTCAGCGTCGCTTACCGCGCTTGCCGCGCCCGGCGCCAGTAACGCGGCAGCCACGGCGGCCGCCATGAGTGTTCGCTTCAACATGTCTATATTCCTTTCGCAACATGCCACGATGGGCAATAGGACTTGCCGGGCGAAAGCCCGACAGGGTTACGACAACTTCAGGAAACTAGACGACTTGCGGAGGTGCGCGGGCGGGGAGGCGGTAGCGGGCGACCGGTTGCGCAACGCTCGCATGCCAAGACGCGCGCTCGTTTTGGAGGAAATCGAAGTCCTGCAGCGCCGCGGTCGCGACCAACGCGCTGTCGATCGCATGGAAGGCCACGCACTGCTCGATCGGGTGCGAGACCGGCTTGCCCTTGTACGGCTGCGCCAGTTGGTCTTGCGCGTGCGCCAGCGCGTGCAACTGCGCCGCCTGCTGCGCGAACAGCACGATAATGGCGAGGAACAGGCACTTCAGCGCGCGCCTGCCTTGATTGAAGAAACACGACATAGGCAAATACTAATCCAACTCGGCCGGTTGCGCTATTTTAGAATCCATTCGACAGCCTAAGATCAGAAAGGTTGAGCGCGAGATCGTCGCATAGTCGAAACGTCCGTGCCGTGCCATTAAGGTAAGCGTCTACCATAGGGCTATATCGGTCGGGCAGGCCCAGGCAGCCCGACCATCCTTCAGACCATCCTCCCGAACTTGTCCTAGCGGTCGGATAGGGGCAATATGACAGCATAAGCAAAGTAGTCAAGGAGGCCACCGTGGACAGGCATATTCCCCGCTGCGTGCTTGCAGTACTACCATTCTCGCTGGTTAGCGCGCATCTATTTGCGCGGTGCGCTAAGCGCCCCTAGGGAAACCGCGACATGACGACGCGGCGACGTTTTCTTCAGACTCTGGTGTCAATCCCTTCTGTGCTTTCCATGAGAGGAAGCTGGGCGGCGAGCGGCGAATCCTCCCGCCTTGCCCTGGTGATCGGCAACAGCGCTTATCGCGACGGACCGTTGGCCAATCCGGGCAATGATGCCCGGGCCATGGCCGGCCTATTCGACCAAGCGGGGTTTGCGGTCGATTCACACCTCGATCTCACCCGCGCCGACATGATGGCGGCCATCGGGCGTTTTGGCACGGCCATAAGCCGACCGGAAACCAAACAGGTGGTCTTCTATTACGCTGGCCACGGCGTCCAGCTCGACTGGCGCAATTATCTATTGCCCGTCGATGCACAGGTGGATACAGCGGACCAGATTAAGCAGCGCTGCGTCGACCTCGGTCTGCTGTTGGAACAACTCAGCGCCGCCAACGACAAGACTTTCATCATCATTCTCGACGCCTGCCGCAACAACCCGTTTAGCGGCGGTTACCGGCCGGAACAAAAAGGCCTGTCGCAATTCGACGCGCCGGTCGGCAGCCTCCTTGCTTACGCCACCGCGCCGGGCAATGTCGCCTCGGACGGCAGCGGCAAAAACGGCCTGTATACGGAGAATTTGGTGCGCGAATTCTCAGTGCGCGGCACCCGCATCGAGGACGCCCTGAAGCGTGTTCGCCTGAATGTGCGACTGACCTCGCATGGCGCCCAGATTCCCTGGGAGACGACATCGCTGGAAAGCGATTTCTTCCTCTTCAACGACGGACAGAAGAAGTTTTCCGACGCCGAGCTGGAAAAGCAGATCGAAGCGGACATTGCCGCATGGAACGCCATCAAGTCCTCGCGCAAGATCGAAGACTGGGTGGGCTACCTGCGCAGCTTTCCGAACGGCCGTTTTGCCGAAATTGCCCAGATGCGGCTTGCCAGCCTGCTGGCGGTGCACGACAAACCGGCGAAAGTCAGCGTCGCGGCGCCGGTCATGCCGGTGATCGAATTCGCGGCGGGCGGACAAGCGCCGCAACTACTGCAGCCGTCCGCTAATCCTTACTCGGCCGGGTCCTATCCCCTCGGCCGCAAATACACGGTTGGAGATGAGGCAACGTTCCGGGAATCGGATCTATTCACGGGTGCAGAGCAACGGACTTACACCCAGCACGTCACCCGAGTCGACCAGGAAGCCGACCGGGTCGAAATCAATCATGGCAAGGCCATCTGGGATTTGATGGGCAACGTCATCAAGGCCGGAGATAAAGAGTTCGATGTTCCGCAGCAATTCACACCCGCAGAGTTTCAGGTTGGCAAAAAGTGGACGGCTGCTTTCGTCAGGACCAGGGATGGTTCGGCTTCGTCTATCTACTATGACCTCCATATCGTCCGCAGGGAGAAAGTCAGCGTGCCTGCGGGGACGTTCGACGCCTTCAGAATCGAAGGACGGGGCTGGAACACGAGTGCGGGCAAACATCTTGAGATGACACTGTGGCTGGTGCCGGGACTGAATTTCCCGGTCAGACATGAAAGGCTCAACCGTAACCGGAAGGGACGTTTGAAGGAAACAGAGCGACATGAACTCGTTTCCTTAAGGCAGCAAGCCAGCGGCATCTGACCCCTGCAGACGAACTTGCAAAATCGTCCTAAGGGTCCGGCTGTTAGCCGTCGAGACCGAAGCATTGGTGTCAAGTATGATGCGATAAGACTCCTCGTTGCCCAACCGATTTCTCCCAACTCTTCCTCCACGACATGCCACGAACTGCACTAGTCGCGACGTTGCTGTTGATTGGTGCGCTAATCGGTTTTTTTCGCTTCACCGAATCCCTTGATCTCAAAATCCTGGACGCGCAGTTTCTCCTGCTGCGTGCCAAGTTCCCGGAATCCGTTGCGAAAGGTATTGTCATTGTCGGCATCGATGAGGCCACCGTTGCGAAACTACCCGAGCCGATCACGCTTTGGCATTCTCACATTGCCAAGTTCCTGACCGGCATGGTGCGTGGCCAGGCCGCAGCAGTGGGGATGGATGTGGTATTGCCGGATCGCTCTTTCGAACAGGTCGCTCCCGGTTACGACTTGGCGCTGGTGCGTGGCATTGTCGAAGCAAGGCGGGCCTATCCCCTGGTGCTCGGTGTAACTATCGATCCGACGGGCAAGCCACGTCCGGTACATCCGCCGTTTATCGCGGCGGCTGGCGAAGGCGCCACAGCTTATGTGCTATTTCGCGCCGACGGCGATGGCGTTGTGCGACGGTTTGATGAGCGCCTGGCGCAGGATGGCAGCGAGATTCCAACCTTAGCCGGACAGATGGCGAGGCGGCTGGGGGTTGTACCGGGGAGCGGTATTATCGATTATTCACGCGGCGCGACTTTTCCTTATGTTCCACTTTCTTTGGTCCTCGAACGCGTCGATAGCGGGAATATAGCAGATCTGCAATCCACTTTTGCAGGGAAAGTGGTGGTTCTTGGCAGTGTCCTCAGGTTTACGGATACTCATCGCCTACCGGTTGCGCTTGCCGCCTGGGAAGACGACGCCGGGGCAACTCCCGGTGTGCTGATTCACGCGCAAGCACTACGCAGCATTCTTGGCCAGCATCTTATTCACGACGCACCTGCATGGGCGGTCGGGCTGGCGGCGTTTGCCGCCGCCTTGCTGTGGTTCGGAGCGGAAAGCCTTACGGCGGCGCTTACCATGCTGGGCGCCGCAATCATCGCTTTGCTTGCTGCTTCCACGTGGTCCCTGCACCATGGTTTGTTCTTCCCGGTATCCGGAGTTGCCATAGCCGCGTCTCTGGGGTCTTTAGGGCGGGTTGGTTTCGAGACGGCATTGAAAATGCGGGAAAGGCTGCGACTGCGCCGTTCTTTCTCGGGATATGTCAGCCCGCAGATCATGGAAGAAATTCTTCAGGGCCGCCTGATGCACGGATTGGGAGGCGGGCGTGTTCGAATATGCGTGATGTTTTCCGATATTCGGGCATTTACCACGCGTAGCGAAGCGATGTCGCCGGAGGCAGTGATCCATCTGCTTAACCGCTATTTCGAGGAAATGACCGCCGCCATTCACGATCATGGCGGCACGATCGACAAATTCATGGGCGACGGCATTATGGCCTTCTTCAACGCGCCGAAGCCGCTGGAAAATCCGTGTGAACAGGCGTTAGCGGCGGCGCGCGACATGCTGGCGCGGCTTGCCGCCTTGAACCGCATGTTGGCGGCGGAGGGCATCGAACCCATAATGATAGGCGTGGGCTTGCATGTGGGCGATGCGATCGTCGGGCATGTCGGTTCGCGAACGCGTCACGAGTACACCGCAATCGGAGATGTCGTTAACGTCGCCTCGCGGCTGGAGGGGCTGACCAAGGATGTCGGCTATCCGCTGGTTTGCACGCGCGATGTCGTCGATGCGATTGGCGACAAGTCCGGTTTCGTACTGCTTGGCCCAAAGCCGGTTAAAGGGCACACGCCGGTGGAAGTATTCGGCTGGCCGTCTGCAGATCGGCACTAATCTGCGCGGCAGCTAAGACTGTCGGAAACCGGTATTTTGGTGACAACGGAGAGAAAAATGCAGTTCATTGGACGATTGGTGTTTTTCCTCGGATTGTGTTTGGGCTGTAGCTTTGGTGCATATGCGCAGTCGGTCGCCATGGTGACCGATCTCGTTGGCAAAGCGCGGATCCAGGGCGATGCGCAAAAGCCCGACGTTTCCATTCTTGCCGAAATCGAAGCCGACCGGCAAGTCCGGCTGGAGGGCGGCGCCACGCTGGTGGCGATCTATCTCAAATCCGGCAACGAGTATTCCTTCAGGGGCCCGGCGTTGATTCAGTTCAAGGCGGCAGCGCCCGTGGCGTTGAGCGGAGCGGCCCCGCTGCAGCGCGTGCCTGCCCTGACCAAGGATCCACAGATCCGAATCAAGCCGGTCGGCGTCGTTCAAAGCGCGATCGTGATGCGTTCCGCGCGGCCCACTGCCCGACTAAAACTGCTGAGCCCCAACGGCGCCAAGATATTCGACCTGAATCCCATGTTCCGTTGGCAAGGAATCGAAAACATAAGCACCTACCAGTTCAGGCTCACCGACGACGCCGGAAAGACGCTGTTTGAAACACCGGTCGAAGGCAATATTCTAAAGCTCCCGCCTCAGGTTTCTCTGAGGGAGGGCGCATCCTACACTTGGGAAATCGCGGCCCGCACTGCCGACGGCAGCAGGTATTCAAGCGTGGGCGATTTTGCCCTTGCGACTCACGAATTACGCGCGAAGGTTGAATCGTTGCGCCCCCGGAAAGATTTGCAGTTGTCTGAGCGCGTCGCATTTGCGGCCTGGCTGGAGCAATCGGAGTTGAAGGAAGAAGCGCGGAAGTATTGGAAGGAGCTTTCAGCCGAACGGCCTGAGGACGCCCGGCTCAAGACATTGGCTGCGGAGTGATTTCAAATAGCGGCTCGTGCCAGATTACCGGTTGCTCGCAGCCAACGTCCTTCGTCAGCAACGTCAGCCCAACTTAACCAGGCACTGCTTCAGCCCCTGAACGAACAGGTCCTCGGGCAAGTTCCTGCCGATGAATACCATCACGCTCCCGCGCTTCTCCTCCGGCCCCCAGGGCTTGCCCATGTCACCGCCCATCAGCATGTGCACGCCCTGGAACACAACCCGGTTGTCGTTCTCGGCCAGCCACAGCACGCCCTTGTAGCGCAGCAGGTCCGGGCCGTGTACCTGGATCATGCCGGAGAGGAACTCCTCCAGCTTCACGCCGTCGAAAGCCTGGTCCGAGCGGAACACGAAGGAGTGCACCTCGTCGTCGTGCTCGTGCTCGGTCTCTTCCAGAAAGCCGGGCTCGATCTCCAGAATGGCATTCAGGTTGAAACCGCGGATGTCGAGAATGTCGGCCAGCGGCGTGTTGCCGAAATGCACCGGCTTGATCGGCGCGCGCGGGTTTATTTTCACCAGTCGCGCCTTCAGCTGCTCCTGCTCCCCCGCGCTGATCAAATCCGTCTTGGACAGCAGGATGCGGTCGGCGAAACCCACCTGTTCCTGCGCCTCGCGGAAATCATCCAACTGCTTGTCCGCGTGCTTGGCGTCCACCACGGTAACGATCGAATCGAGCAGGTAGTAGTTGCCGATGTCCTCGTCCATGAAAAAAGTCTGCGCCACCGGACCGGGATCAGCCATACCCGTGGTCTCGATGATGATGCGCTCGAAGTCGAGTTGCTTCGCCTCGCGCTTCGCCTGGAGTTCGCCCAGGATGCGCACCAGGTCGCCGCGCACGGTGCAGCAGATGCAGCCGTTGTTCATCTCGATGATCTGCTCGCCCGCGTCCTGCACCAGCAACTCGTTGTCGATGCCGGCCTCGCCGAACTCGTTTTCGATGACGGCGATGCGGTGGCCGTGCTGCTCCTTGAGTATGCGGTTCAGCAGCGTGGTCTTGCCGCTGCCGAGAAAGCCCGTGAGTATGGTTACCGGCACCATTTCGTCTGGTTTCATGTCTGACCTTGTAAAAATTCGTGCCGCAAACCGAGTTGGCGATTATCGCCTAGCCGCGCCTCAGCAACAGGCCTTTCAAGTAATCCCCCTCGGGGAAGGACAGCAGCACCGGATGGTCGGCAGGGGCGGCAAAATGGCCGACGATGGAGGCTTCCGCGCCGGCATCCAGCGCGGCGCCGGCGAGAATTTTCTGGAACAACTCGGCCGAAATACCGCCGGAACAGGAGAAGCTCGCCAGCAGTCCACCAGGGCGCAGCAGCTTCAGCGCGAGCAAGTTGATGTCCTTGTAGCCGCGCGATGCCTTTTCCGCAAACGCCGCCGTCGGCGCAAACTTGGGCGGATCGAGCACGACGAGATCGAAGCTGCGCCCCTGGTCGCGCAAGGTGCGCAGATATTTGAATACGTCGGCCTCCTGCCATTCGGCGCGCGCCGCATCCAGTTCATTGAGGCGAAGATTGTCCTGCGCCTGCGCCAGCGCGCCACCCGAGCTGTCCACCGACAGCACCGACTTCGCTCCGCCCGCGAGCGCATTCAGCGTGAACCCGCCGGTGTAGCAGAAACAATTGAGCACCTCGCGTCCTTGGCTGAGTTCGCCGATGCGTTTGCGGTTGTCGCGCTGGTCGAGATAAAAGCCGGTCTTGTGCCCTGTGGCCACGTCAACACCGTAACGCAGGCCATGTTCGCGAATGTGCACGCCCGCCGTGGGCAAGGCGCCGTAAAGCACGCCGCTGCGCGCCGGCAGCCCTTCGAGTTCGCGCACGTCGGCATCCGAACGCTCGAATACGCAGGCGCAGCCGGCCAACTCGCGCACGCCGTCCGCGAGTTCGTTGCGCCAGCGCTCCGCCCCTGCAGAAAGGAACTGCAGCACCACGACCTCGCCATAACGATCGGCGACGACTCCGGGCAAGCCATCGGATTCGCCGTGGACCAAGCGCACGGCGTCGCTCGTCTCGGCGCAGATCAGGCGCTCACGCGCCTCCAGCGCCCGCCGCAGGCACGCGCGGAGGAAACCCGCATCGATGCTGTCCGTTTCGTCCCAGCTCCATACGCGCGCACGAATCTGCGACACCGGACTGTATGCGGCCCAGGCGAAAAATTCGCCGCCTGCCGCGCGCACAGCCACCGTGTCGCCCGTTTCGGGATTGCCTTCCACGCGCGCCACCGCCCCGGAGAACACCCAGGGATGGCGGCGCAGGAGCGACTTCTCGCGCCCCGGCTTGAGGATCAATTGCTTCATGGGCCGGCATGATAAGCCGTTTTCGAAGCGAAAAGGGTCTGGCGCGCAAAAGCGATCCGCTGCGTGCCGCCAGAACCAAAACTCTTTCGGGCGTTGGTATCGCGTCACCTCTCCGGGTGATCGAGATGGTTGATACCCGCGTGGCATGCTACATCGCAGAACACCAATTTTGGGAATCAACCCGGCGAACGATCTTCTGAAAACCTCAGTTCGACCCCGAGCCGATTTTGCCCACTGCTTGACGCGAATGGCCGCACGCCACATGGCAACCCTTCCCGAAGCCAACTTTCAGAGAATGGGCTCAGCGCCAACTAAGATTGCTTTGGCCTTGCATTGAAACGTCAGACCGTCCGAGCTGCCGCTTCCTGCGTCGGGCAAAAAATGTGACGCGACTCTACTTCATTCCATTTCAAAGTTCCAACGCCGGCATTGTGTGCCTGCCAAGTTGACGACTGTTATCAGGTGCAATTGCTCTTGATTATCAGGTTGCGCGCCAGGCCTTTGCCGGGCGTAGCGCATTCTGTATCGACCGTATGTTGACGCAACGAAACAAGTTCGTGTCTTTCGGTTAGATAGTAACTCCCCCACCTTCGGTACATGAATTCGCGCCTGATATTGAAGTTCAGTCCCGGGACTAGCCACAGCTTGAGGTCGAGTTGGTTATTGTTGCTGTCCCAACCTTTTCCTTCGATTCTGAAGGTATCGAAACTACCCGCAGGAACACTTATCGTTTCTCTCTCTACAATCCGCAGGTCATATTTGACCGTCACACTCCGCTCTTTGCCTTTATCTACTCTGATATAAGTGGCGGCCCATTTCTTGCCAACATAGACCTCCGCCGGATTCCATTGCCGCGGCGCGGGGAAGTCGACCTGGTTGTCCTTGATGGTGTTACCCATCAAGTCTGTGACACCCCAGCCATTGTTGAATTCGACCCGATCCGCGTCAAGATCGACCCGCGTCACGCGCGATGTGAATGGCTTCTTCTCCTCTATACCGGTAAAGATATCCGTTCGTCGGTACGTCGCCCTATCTCCGACCGTATAGATGCGGCCGAGCGGATAGCGTCCGGCGGAAAACGGGTTATTCGAGGGGGCGATGAGCATTTGCACGGCAACCCCTGCCCTGATGTCGATCATCGGCGCGCCGGACGGTGCCGCCGCGGCCGGCGGTAGTGCCTGAGTTGTTGCCGGACCTGGAGCCGGGGATGCGGCAGGCGCAGCTGCAGGCGACTGAATCGCGGCGGGTTTCACGGCCGCCACCTCCGCCAGCTGTTCCATGCGCTTCTGCTCTTCCTGCTGCAGCTTCTCTGCTGCGAGTTTTTCCGCCTTGGCCGCTTCCTCACGCTCTCGGGCCAAACGCTGCTTTTCCACATCCGCCAGCAGACGGCTCAATCGCATCTGGGCAATTTCGGCGAAGCGGCCATTGGGGAAGGTACGCAGGTAGCTCACCCAGTCGTCGATTTTTTTCGATGTCTTGATGCGACCCCAATCGGCAATGTCGGCTTCCAGTAGCTTTTCCTCTTCGGCTTCGCTGAGTTTCTTCTGCCCTTCGTTGAAGATGAAGACATCCGCTTCAAGCGAGGTGGTCTCCCAGGGAATCTGCTCGCCACGTGAGGCCAGACGCACATTGAGGCGCACCCGTTTGAACGCGTCCTCGATGCGGGTATTGCGCCGGGACAGTTCGCGCACCAGGTTTTCGGTGTAGAGGCCGTTCTGTCCGTCGCCATCCGAGGCCACATTGCCGGGCGAGGTGGCATAGGCGAGCAGGCTGCCGACCGGCGCGTCGAACTGCGACAGGCCTTTTTGTTCGGGCCGGTAGGATCTGCCGAAAGGGTTGTTGCGGCAGGCGTCGAGAATGACCACAAAAGTCTTGTCTTTCGCATTATTCAGCTGGCCCAGCAGCAGGTTGAGATCGACGCACCGCTGCTTCATGTCCTCCTGCCTTTCCACCACCGCATCCACCGGCAACAGGTAGTTGCGCCAGTCGAGCTGCGCGCCGTGGCCGGCGTAGTAGAACACCACCAACTTGATCTCCGGCCGCTTGACTGCCGCGCCGAGGCGTTCAATGGCGGCCATCATGTCGGTGCGGGTGACGTTGAGGTGTGAATCGACGGTGAAGCCGGCTTCGGCGAACAGCCCGCTGACCGACTTGGCATCATTGACCGGATTGACCAGCGGCGCATCGCGGTAGCTGCCGTTGCCGATGATCAGGGCCAGCCGCGAGGGATCGGCGGCGGCCCAGCTGCGTCCGAAGGTTAGAACAGGAGGAAGCGCGGCTAGGGCCTTGATGAAGGTGCGACGGGTCGGCATCTGGCGAGTACTCCCGGATCGGCCTGTACTAATACCCCAGCGCCGCAAGCGATTATCTCATCAAGTCCCTCTATAGCACGGCTTCGGTTAAGTGGGCAAGGGAGGTGCGACAAGTTGGTGCACGGTACTTCGCCTGCATTCCGCGTCATTGAAAAAGGCGGCGTCCACTTGTTGCCGTGCCGACGCCCGCTTCAAATCGGCAAGCAGCCGTTGAAGAGTGCAATTCTTCAGCGCGGTGAGTGACGGCTAGTTGGCCGAACTGGGACTTTCAATTTATCCGGCTCAACGCAGTCGCATTCGTTGATGCATGGCACCAGGCGAGCTCAACCACCCAATGTGAATACCCGCTATTTCTTCTTCGCCCGCGGATGCGCGGCGTCGTAGGCTTTGGCCAGATACTGGAAGTCCAGATGCGTGTATACCTGCGTCGTGGAAATGCTCGAATGCCCCAGCATCTCCTGCACCGCGCGCAGGTCGCCCGAGGATTGGAGCACGTGCGTGGCGAAGGAATGGCGCAGCACGTGGGGATGCACGTGCACCGGCAGCCCGGCGCGTCTGGCCCACTGACCGAGGCGCGCGCGCACCACGCCCGGGGCGATGCGTTCGCCGCGGGCGCCCACGAACAGTGCCGGCACCCCGGCACGGGCAAGCAGGGCGCGCGCCTGCAGCCAGGCTTCGATCGCCGCGCGCGCCTTCGCGCCGACTGGCACACTGCGCGTCTTGCCGCCCTTGCCGGTCACGGTCACTTCCGCTTCCCGGCGGATGGTATCGGCGTGCGCCAGATCGAGGCTGACCAGTTCTGCCAGGCGCAGCCCGGAAGAATAGGCGAGCTCGAACATCGCCTTGTCGCGGATGTCGGGTGGCGTTTCGGCCGGCGCATCCAGCAGCTGCCCCGCGGCCTCGGGCGAGAGCGCCTTGGGCAGGCCCTTGGCCGACTTCGGTGCGCGCAGTCCGAGACAGGGGTTGGCGCTGTAGCCGCGGTGCCGCGCAAGCCAGACGAACAATCCGCGCCAGGCGGACAACATGTGCGCTATGGTGCGTCCCGACAGTCCGCGGGCGTGCAGCAGCGCCACGCTGCGGCGGATGTGCTGCGGCTGCATGCGCTCCAGCGCCACACCAGGATTGAGCGCGAACAGCGCTTCGATGTCCTGATGGTAATTGCGGCGCGTGCCTGCGGCGAGGTGGCGCTGGTGCGACAGGTGTTCGAGGTAGTCCCCGAGCAACTCGCTGCGGGGATCGGGCTTTGCCTTTGCCGTCGGATCCGCCGACATGGCTACAAGTGCCGCTGCAGCGCCGCGCTTGTAAGCTCGCCCAGACGCTTGAGATAGAGCGTGCCCATCTCCGGGAAAAAGCGCGTCGGTTCCTCGCTTGCGAGCACCAGCATGCCGAAACATTCCTCGACGCCGTCGCGCAGCGGCATGCAGGCGAAGGAGCGCAGCTGCGCGGCTGCCTCGCCGAACCAGGACGCGACCTCGGGATTCGCGCCCGGGCCACAAAAAGGATGCTCCAGACCCCCTGCGTACTGGCGCAGTTCGTCGCTCACCGGCGCGAATTCGGGACCCTCCCCTTCACCGCGCCAGATCCACACTGCTGCATGCGGCACGGCGAAGTCCTCGCGCAAGTGGTAGTAGAGCGCCTGCAGCATGCCCTGCATGTCGCCGGTGGCAATCAGCGCGGTGCACAGACGGTGCATTTTCTCCCCAATGGCGTCGTTCTCCTCGCCGAACTGGATCAGTTCAGCGAGCTTACTTTCCAGCATTTTGCTTTTCTCGCGCAGGGTCAGGATCTGGCGCTCGGCGATGGGAATCGCGCGGCCGCCGTGCGGGTGCGGAATATAGATCTGCGCCAGCACCTCGGCATAGTCTTCGAAGAAACCCGGGTTATCCTGCAGATAGCGTACGACGTCTTCAGCGTTCATCGATTTCTATTTCTCCCTCGAACACGGTAACCGCAGGACCGGCCATCCACACCGGATTGTCACCGCCTTCCCAGCGTATCGTCAAATCGCCGCCCCGGGTGGACACGCGTACGCGCGCATCCAACAGGCCGCGGCGGATGCCGACCACCACCGCGGCGCAGGCGCCGGTGCCGCAGGCAAGGGTCTCGCCCGCGCCGCGCTCATACACCCTCAGCCGGATGCGGCTGCGGTCCAGCACCTGCATG
>Ga0315281_10011602_pt1 | contig 12067 bp, 4 predicted proteins | sample YL17G07_0_MG_FD_204540 | JGI IMG/M metagenome (GOLD analysis project Ga0315281, IMG submission 204540) | Sediment microbial communities from Yellowstone Lake, YNP, Wyoming, USA - YL17G07_0 | ecosystem: Environmental > Aquatic > Freshwater > Lake > Sediment | place: USA: Wyoming | collected... | reverse complement strand
GTTGAAGGATTGCGAGATGGGCTAAAACCGTAAACTCAGTGGAACGAAAGTGCAGGTGCCGGGATTTGAACCCGGGCCGTTGGCTTTCGTCCCTCTCCAATTTTATCTTCTTTTCTTGCAGAGTTGGAAGGCCAAAATCCTAACCAGCTAGATTACACCTGCTTAAGCTCGGAAAACGCGTTCGTTGATAAATACGTGTTTGTCTCATTCAAAGTGTTCTGGGAGAGGGGCCGACGATTCTGTCTCACAAGCAAGCTCCCGATGTGACACCTCATCTACTAGGCACCACTGACCGCGTCACGGGACTGTGCATGTTGGCCCAGTCCCTTCGAAGCATTGAGAAGATCATGTCATCCGCGGGCCGCATCTTCTCGTCGAAACCATGCTCCCTGAGAACGCCCTCGTTCCTGAACCCAAGCTTGCCCGCGAGCCCGCTCGACCGCTCGTTTCTTGGCATAACGAGTAGCTCGATCCGGTTGAGCTTCATCCTCTGAAAGCCGAAGTCTATGATGGCAGTCAGGGCCTCCGTCATGATGCCCTGCCCCCAGTACGGAGGATCGAGGTCATAGCCGATCTCGGCCTGACGACCGTCGGGTTTCAGCCATTTGTAGTATCCACAAGATCCGATCAGGCGTTCCTCGCCCTTCTTCTCGATTCCCCATCTAAATCCATTTCTTTCCTTGAACAGATTCACGAAGTAGAGCTGCAGCTCTTCTCGCGCCTCCTTCATTCCCTTAGGCGCAGGAAACCCCTGCCCTTGAACGATCTCCTTTCTTGAGAAATGCTCGAGATACCATTCGGTGTCAGCAATCGTAATTTCTCGGAGGATCAGCCGGCTCGTTTCTAATCTTGGGAATCTCTTGAATGCCTGGAATCTGTTCATATCCTACTCGCCTATTATGACTCTTTCAGAAGAACCTTTTGATGCTCCGCATGGCCCTCCCTTTCATCAGCCGGTCCCAGTGTGCCAGGGGGTGCCGAGACAGTCGCGCTCCTCTTGAGCATAAGGCTTCTTCAGCTCTACTGCGAATGCCGATACCAACCAAGCATAACGTGGCCGGGAAATCGAGAATGGGTAGGCAGGATCCGTTTCCGGACCCACTGGCTCGGGATCTAGTTCGAGCGCTTCCGGACTTGGGAGAAAACCACAAGCCCCCTTCATTTGTTTCTTCTTTTGCTCGGGGGATCAGCTCACACGGTGAGCATATGTGCGTATTCGAACGGCATTTGTCGAGACCTACGCTCACCATTGACAATAAGTGTCAAGTACGAGGAATCGGATTACGAGTTGGCCAAGTCAATACTTGGGAACGTTCGACGGAGGAACATAGCACTGGGCATAACGCAGAAGCCTTGGCTATCTCTGATCACGCGGAAATCCTTTGTCCTCCTATTCTTCGACCCACATCGAGTGGATTCTTGGACCATCTGGCCAAAGAGAGGAGGGAGAAGATGTCTGGTTCAGGGACAGATAGTGAGTTCTCTCGTCAGGCAAGACGGAGGAGGCGAATTGGAACATATTGTAGCATAATGGCCATAGCTGTACTGATTGCAGCGGCTGCTCTCTCAGCCTGTCCGCGAGTAGCCGCATCGAACGTATCGGACACGTTTACCTGGAGCTTGTTGAGAAACCAATTTTCCAATGCTGTGGTGATTACCATTGGCACTCCCTACGCTGAGACCTTCACGCTGGATGTGTATCAACAGACTTCTGGCGCTTTTGTTGACGTAGTCTTTCTCGACCGGACCAATTACGTCTATTGGTGCGACTCAGTGAAGAATGGTACATACCACACCATCACCTATGACCCGGCGTTATCTCAGTTTAACGTATACGGTCATGTCACGCTGTCCTCCACCATAACTGCACCACTCAACACCAAATACTATGTCGAAACAGACAACACTGCCAACTGGCCATACGGTGGGTCGACATGCTCCTATACATCTGGCTACTTCGACATCTCCTGGTTCGTCGTGCCTGTCAGAGTGAGCGGACACGTCTACACCGCGACGGGAACACCGATCCCTGGGGCGACGGTCACATGTAGTCCCGGCGGATACTCGACGCCAACTGATAGCTTTGGATACTACTCCTTCTCCGTCGCTCCTGGAGATACATACACACTCACAGCTTCCGCCGCTGGGTATCTCCAGAACACTGCCACCGTGTCTGTCCAGGGTTCTGACGTGACCCAGAACTTGTACCTGACCGCAGCGAATCACAATCTCGCCGGGCATGTCTACAAGTCCGGCACTACGCAGGCGATATCAGGTGCTAGTGTTTCCGTCACTCCAGGTTCGCACTCTACGTCGACTGACGCTAGCGGATACTATTCTGTGAGCGTCCCAGACGGCACATACTCCATATCGGTCTCCGCAACCGGATATCAGGCCAAGACAGACACTGGTGTGGTCGTGTCGGGTTCTGATGCGACACACGATGTGTTCTTGACAGCGAACCCGCCGGCAACATACCAAGTGAGCGGACACGTCTACGTGACTGGAACCACGACCGGCATCTCCGGGGCGGCCCTGTCCTTCTCTTCAGGGACCTACTCTGCAACCACAGATAGCTCCGGACACTACTCTGTGAGCGGCGTTCCAAGCGGTACATACTCCGTCGCGATCACAGCCACTGGCTATCAGTCAGCAACCGGGACGGTCACTGTTTCTGGAGCGGATGCGACAAAGGACTTCACGATGACTGCTCAGCCAGCTGGAACTTATCAGATAAGCGGACATGTCTATGTGACAGGAACCACGACAGGCATCTCTGGGGCGGCCCTATCCTTCTCTTCAGGGACCTACTCTGCAACCACAGATAGCTCCGGACACTACTCTGTGAGCGGCGTTCCAAGCGGTACATATTCCGTCGCGATCACAGCCACTGGCTATCAGTCAGCAACCGGGACGGTCACTGTTTCTGGAGCAGATGCGACAAAGGACTTCGCGATGACTGCTCAGGCTGCTGGAACTCATCAGATAAGTGGGCATGTCTATGAGTCAGGCACGACAACGGCCATCTCAGGAGCCACGGTAAGGACGAGCAGCTATTCCGCCACGACGGATTCTTCAGGTCACTACTCGATATCAGTGCCGGATGGGACGTACACGATTTCTGTGTCCGCCAGTGGTTATGAGAGTGCGAGTATGTCCGTCACTGTGTCAGGCTCCGATGTGACAAAGAACATAGAGTTGACTCCTACGGGGCAAGGCGGCCAGACGTTGTCGGGTCCTGTCATGGCAGGTTCGTTGATAGTTGTCATTGTTGTAGTTGGTATCGCTCTAGTACTCCTGCTCAAGAGGAAGAAGAGTGTAGGCCCGCCACAGATGCGGTACGTGCAACCACCAGTTCCGCCACCGATGCAGTACGGGCAACCGCCAGCTCCGCCACCGACCTATGAGCAACCGCCACCCCCTCCGCCGCCCGGAGGAGGGGGCCCGTCCTAGTGCTTTGTCGAGTCCTTCGCAACAGAAAGAGTTAGGGAGACCTTCATCACCCAGTAGGCTCTCTAGTCTCTGCGGGTTGCTCGTGTGCCCAAAGAACGCAGAGTGACAAACGGACAGCCGTCAGTCCTCTACCAAGAGGAACGAGTCTACTAGAGCACCGGCTGACTGAAGGGCCTGCGTCCAGAACAACTTGTTCTCCAGATCACCGGGCCGGAAGAGGCTGTCGTACTTGAGTCGATCATCCCCGGGAAGCACCCTCTCCGCGCAGCGCACTGCGAACTCGCGAAGCTGACGGGCGTTGGACAGGCGTGGATTGAGGGCGACGTAGTACAGGCCGAGCTTCTCCACTTCCCGGACATCATGACCCATCTGTTTCCCGGCCTGTCGGAACTGGCTCAGCACGACCAACAAGCGGTCACCGACCCCCATCGGCGGGATCGAGTACTCGTTGTCCGTTGGAACTCGGCTGAGGATGTCGGAACCCTTCGGTCTGGAGGACATCGCTTTCTTCATTTCCTCCACGCTGGAGCCCGAGCTCCCCGCTAACACAAAGACAAGCCGCGCTCCTTCGGTGGCGGAGAGGTCCAGGAACGGCATGAGTGTCTCGTAGGGCCACGGCTCGTTTGGCTTGGCATCCACCTCGTCTACGAGGCAGAGGCTGGGCCCCTGGACGGTGCGAAGCTCCGCAAGCCCCGAACGGAATCCCGTTTCATCGAGTTTGGCCAGATTGAGTTCGCAGTAGTGAATGGAATCTCCGAGCAAGGCCGCAACCTCTTGCACGAAGTAGGTCTTGCCGCTTCCCGGAGGCGCCCAAATGATGTAGTTCTCCCTCTTCGGGGACGAGCCCTGACACGCGGCAATTATCTTCTGCCGGGCGTCCTTGAGCGCATTGCACACCGCCTTGCCGTATCGCACATAGTTGCCGACGATGCGATAATGAGACAGGGTCACAACGTTCAGGCCAGCGAGCAACGAACGCGCTTCCGCCGCCTCCCGCGTGTCCACGTAGACAACCTTGTCTGCTGAGGAGGCGGTCGTTTCGATCCCCACCGTCACCATCATCGGTTCGGGTTCATGGGACTTGTACTTCCCGCTCTCGTCCAGGTAAAGGACCCTGGGTCTCAGTGCGAACTGGCCCCGCTGGGTCGGCTTGAGGACGAGCTTGATCCCCTCCGTCTTCAGTGGATCGAGGCGTTTCCCTCTGAGATTCAGGCAGCTGTCCTCCATCCGATAGCCTTCGGGTTCCTCCCGCAATGTGAAACCTTTCGGGACGAGGTCCTGTAGCTTGATGAGCTGGGCGGGACCTCTCCCGGCATTGACCAGCTCGATCTCCATTTCCAGATACTCGTCCATCTTCAGGTCCTTCTTCGGTGCGATGAGGTTGGCTTGGATGTCCGCGTGCTCGAATCGTTCCAAGCCGACAGGCTGTTCGTAGGTGGGCGTAGGGCTCGCAAACGAAGCGGTTGATGAAGCGACGAGGGGCGCGTGGAAGAGCTCGGTGAGGGACACGGCGAGCTCCCGCTCGCGCTTCACGCTCTCGAGCAGTCGGAGCACCTGGTCCTTCTTTCCGGGCTGTTCGGCTTGCCCAAAGCCAGCCGCAGAGGCTTCGAGGATCTTCTCCACTGCGAGGTACGCCTTCGCCTTCTTCTCGTGATCCGTTTCCTGACCCGCCCGATCCATCGACGCGTAGGCATCGAACAGCAATTTGCTCGCCCTGGAATACTCCGAGGCGCTTTCCGCGCCTGCTCGAGCGTAGTGGTTCGCCGCGCTGTCGAGATGCTTGATGGCCGTTGCGTAGAGGGCTGGATCGCGTGTGTCGGCGAAGCGTATTCCCGCTTCGAGGGCCTTGCAGAACCGGCTATGTCCCATGGCAAGCAACTTCCCCTTGTCGCCAGGACTCAGGTTCTTCGCCTCCTCGAACAACCTTGAGGCCTCCTCGTAAAGTTGAGAGGACGACTCCGCCTCTGCCCTGGCCATTACCTGCCACGCTCTCGCGAGGGCTATCGTGAGCCCGCACTCCTTCCGGTCGAGGTCGGACTCGAGTTCCTTGGACAGATCCTGGAACCTCTCGACAGCGACCCCATATCTCTCGGAACTTCCGAGCGGATCCCCACGCCGTTGTAACACCTTCGCCTCCTCAAGGCAAGTCCGTGCCGAACAGTAACCCCGGCGAATCTCCGCTCCCTTTTCCAACTTCCTGACCATCAGAAGCTCTTCCGGATCTTCGATCCTAGGCAAGTGTTCGGAGAGAGCAGTCTTCGACTCCGCGAACTTGGCCGAGGCCTCTTCAAAGGCCCCTATTGATTCCTCGCACTTCTCTGCCCTGCTCAGATCCTCTGCCTTCTCAAGAATTGCCCAGGCATGATAATTCGGCGCGAGATAGCTCCATCTAGTTGTCGACGCGTGCAGTGATGCGGCCTTCTCGTAGCACTTCCCTGCGAGGGACGGCTCCTGTCTCGAGTGACAGTATCGGGCACGCTCAATCTCCCCCCATGCCTGCATGTAGATGGCGTAGTCATCGTAGAGCTGCTTCAAGTGCGGAATACTCCCCCCTGCCATCCGGTAGCCGTCCGAGGCCTTCGCGAATCTCTCGGAGGCCTTCTGGAACTCTCCCATCATGTCATATGACTGGGCCGCCCGCCAGTTGCTCTCCGCGATCCTGCCCGGGTTGCCGGCTTTTGTGTACCATTCAACAGACTTGTCGTAAGCATCTGCAACGATGACGAGATCATTCAAGTCCGGCGAGAGTTCGTACAGCTGGATAGCCCACTCGCCCATCTTGTGGCGCGCTTCCCCCATGCCCGCCCACACATTGGGATTGTTGTCCTGAACGACCAGAAGGTGTCTCTCGCTCAGAGTCAAAGCATCCCTCTTCCTCACCACCGCCTCTCTGAGCGTCGATATCCTCTCCGCCCCCTTCTCCATGATAGCCGCGAGCTCGAACCCCGCGTCCGCCAGACAGCTCAGGTCTATCCCATGGAGATAATAGAGATTTGGATGGAGGCTTACATCGGAGGCCGCAGCTTTCTCTAGGTGCTCCGACGCCCTCGTCAGGTACATTCTTTTCCTTTCAAAGCTGGGTTCCTTCTTGCCCATCTCTGTGAGCAGTATCCCGAGCATGAACCGAGCAGCGGCCTCGACGTCCGGATATTTGGATTCCGAAGCCATCTTTGTCTGCTCGACGGTGTGTTCGTACGCCTTCTCCATCAGGTCCCGCCTCTTCTTCGGGTCTGTCTCCTGGGACCAAAGTTGGTTGTAGAACCCTGCCTCAGGCACTTGAACCCAAATCTGGGAGATGTCCGTGCTCACAAATCCCATGATGTCGAAACATTTTTTGGAGCGTCTGGCGTATTCTAGAGCCCTTGTCACGAGCGTCTCCCTGCCTGATGCCTCCTCCTCGGATTCCGACATCATCATGTACCTGGCGGCAAGGTTGTTCATGACAAAACCCATCAGCCAGTTGTCCCCGGTCCTCTCAGCTAGCAACTTTGCTTTCTCGGAGATCTTTCGTCGCTCATCAATCGAGCATGCACTTGGCCATCCCTGGAGCATCGAAGGGAAAGGAATATCGAAAAGCATCTCATCCTCGGAAAGCTCGCGTCCCCTGAGCCAGTAGTTCCATGCCTTGAGGTCGAGCTCATCCTTCTTTCCGAAGTCGGCGAAATCCTTCCCTATGGCCGAAGTGACTGCACCCGCCGTCGCATACGCCTTCGCCAGCTCTGAAGGGCTGTCCTTTCCTGATAGGAACTTGATCGCCTTCTCGCTGAAGCTCATGAGCTGCTTGAGATGCTCTTCCCTGGCGGCGGCGGTGTCATCGTAGTTGTATGATATCACGGCTGCAATCGAGAGCAGGTTGAAGGTGCTGCCGAACTCCTCTCTGGCATTCTGCATTTCGAGTTCGCTCAAAGCCTCCACAGCGTTAGACCATGACTCCTTCAACAGATTCTTCTTGTGATTCGCACCTTCAGTCGCCCAATAACCGAGTAACGAGAGCATCGCGTCACAGCGACGTTGTCTGCAGGCAGAGAGCTCCCCGCCTGCTTTTCCGTGCGCCAGTTTTGCCTCCTTGTACTGCTCGACCGCTCTCTCCGTTCTTAGAAGGAATTCGTCGCGCTCGTTCGCCGTAAAAGACCATCGGTGGAGCGAGAGCCCGCACGACTCGTGAAGGAGCCCCATCTGCGAATAGTCACTCTTGGGGCAAAGCGCCAGAGCCTTCGAGTAGGTCTCGGACGCATCTCTCCACTCGTGTTTGAGCTCCAAGCTGTTTGCCTCTTTCAGCAGGGAATCGGAGCTCTCATGGACACCGGACATCGCCACCCGTCTGGGAGTCTATCGTCAGGCATCCTCATAAAACTTCACGCGCGTATGATAATGGCTAGCTGCTCACAGTCTCGTTCTTCTCTGAATCGTGTTCGCCATACATCACATATGGGCTTTGCTCACGATGAGCCGTGGGCATCGGGATTCCCGACTGGTGAGTGCAGGAGATTATCAGCATCGGAAACCGTGGGACCCGATCACGAGGAGACATCAGCGACAAACCATATGAATGTGAGACTGATCTGTCCGCGTATCGCCAGTTTTCCATCTGTTGCCATGATTCAGATGACAGCTCGCCTCCCTGACCCTGGGTCTCCGACGTCAGTCTGCTGCAAGAGGAAGCTTGACACCGGAGTGAGGGTCGCCATTCGCTATCCCTCACCTTTGAATGGACTGAACCGCTCGGCAAAGCACCCGGTTTAGCTCAGTGCCCAACAATGGACACCCATCATTTGGATGCTGGTATGAGGAATGCCAACGTATATATTTAGGGAGGTCCGATTCGACCTTGCCAATTGACAGCAATTGACATGCGTTCGACTGGGGGAACTTGGAAGGAACATCGACGTGCCTCAATACGGCACAATCGGATTACTCTTGAAACGACTTAGGACAAACTTGTCTCCCAACACTGAGTCCACTTAGCGCGGAACAAACACTGGTCTGGCTGGAAGGGCCTCGAGGGAGGCCTCCACGAGGAGAGAGATGTCGGGGGCAAGAGTATCATGAGGAAACTACTAGTAACGTGTGTCTTGAGCGTCGCGACTGTTCTAGCGTTGCTTGTGTCAGCGATGCCGGTGACCGCCAATCCCGGAAATGGATGGGGAACGGGGGTGCAGATCGATTCCGGCAACTACGGCACGAGCCATGTAGATATAGCATCCAGTGCCGACGGAAGTTCGATTGCAGTCTGGAACCGCATTGTGGGGACGATGGTCCACATTTCCTGGAACCGATATACCCCAGGGGGCGGTTGGACGGGGGTTGGCGATCTCGAAAGCGCAGATCACCCATCGCGCATGCCGAGAGTAGCCATGGACGACACCGGCAACGCAATTGCTGTCTGGAACCAACAGTCTGATTATTCGTTATTTACTCATCATGACCAGATTTCGGCAGCCTACTACAGCCCAATTGGTGGTTGGAGTGGGGTCTGGGGGATAAGCGACTATTCCTCCTCCTATTTCGGAAACCCTGCCGATGTGGCGGAACCGGAATTGGCAATGGACGATCAGGGCAGGGCAGTTGCGGCATGGATTTTCGGCGACCATGTATATGCTAATGTATTCATCCCAGGTATGGGGACCCCGTGGCAGGGGGAGATTCAACTCTCCGACGGTGCGGCAACCCCCACCAACCTGCATGTCGCAATGGGCCATTCAGCGGCAGGACTAGTAGTTTGGGAGCAGGCAAACAGCATCTGGGCAAACACATACAGCGCGTCGGGCTGGGAGGGCCCATCGAAACGCTTGTCGGCGACCTCCGGTCTCTCGGGCTTCAGTTACCATAATCCGACAGTGGCGATTGATCGAGCGGATAACGTAGTGATCCTCGCAGAGCGGACGGGGGGGTTCGTATTACCCGGACATAACCCGGCTAGAACCATCTTGGCGGTCGCACGAGAAGGCGGATCTTGGGGCTCTGAGACGTGGGTCTCCTCGGGAGCAGACTGCTTCAACCCCAGCGTCGCGGTTAACGCCGGACGAGCCGTCGCCGTATGGAACCAGTCCCAGGGAGCAAAACTAGGCGGCAGGAGCGACATCTGGGCAAATCTGTGGGCATCAGGAAGTGGCTGGGGCAATGCCCAAGCCCTCGAAGTGGGACAGTATAGCGATGGAATCGAGCCAGTTGTTGTCATTGATGCTTCGGGGAATGCGGTTGCGGCTTGGCGCCAATACGTGCATCACGCCCCCTTTTTGGTCCTACCCTACGATTCTTGGGACATCTGGGGGGACCGCTACGTGACCGAGGGCGGAGGCTCATGGTCGATAACAACTATCGATTCTGCGACCGGCACGGCCGAAAAGCCCCGAATCGCTCTTGGTGCCAACGGAGTTGCCACGGTCGTGTGGAACCAATGGTATGGTAGTGTCCAACAGGTGTGGGCGAACCGGTTCGACCCGGACACTGAGAGTCCCGTTGCAAACGCGGGTCCTGACCAGACGGTCGAGGTGGGCACCCAGGTCACATTCAACAGCGGCGGATCGACGGACAATGTCGGCATCACAAACAGGACCTGGACTTTCAACGACGGCGGCGCAAGGACGCTGTACGGTTCCAGTCCAAAATACACGTTCAGTAGCGTTGGTACATTCACGGTAACCCTGACCGTGAGAGACGCCGAGTGGAACGTGGCCTCGGACACGGTGGTGATAACCGTCCAGGACACCACTCCTCCAGTCGCGAACGCCGGGCCTGATCAGACAGTGGGCGTCGGATCACTCGTAACATTCGACGGATCCAGCTCAACAGACAATGTCGGCGTAGTGAACTGGACTTGGAGTTTCCAAGACCCCGTGGGCAAGACACTGTGGGGTGTGGCTCCCACCTACACCTTCAATCACCTCGGGGCGTTTACGGTGAGGCTGAACGTGACCGATGCTGCGGGCAACTGGGGTGTGGACACGGTCGAGATAACTGTCCAGGACAAGACTGCGCCAACAGCGAATGCTGGAGCGGACCAAACGGTGAACAAGGGCACGACTGTGAACCTCGACGGATCCGGTTCAAGCGACAATGTTGCGGTCACGAGCTACACGTGGACGTTCAATGACGGCGGAGCCAAGAGTCTCTCTGGGGTCCATCAGACCTATGCCTTCAACAACGCTGGAGTGTTCGTGGTGACGCTGAACGTGACCGATGCTGCAGGCAACTACGATCTGGACACGGTCACGATAACGGTCAATACCCCGGATATCGAGAGACCCGTGGCGAACGCCGGTCCCGATCAGACCGTGAAAGTCGGTGACACCGTTGTGTTCGACGGGTCTGGGTCGTCAGACAACGTCGGAGTGGCCAACTTTACGTGGACGCTGACGTATGGGGGAGCGACAAAGACTCTGTACAATGCGAACCCGACCATGAAGTTCGACATTGCAGGGGACTACACGGTCACTCTGACGGTGAAGGACGCTGCCGGAAACCCACACTCTGATACCGTGACAATCCACGTGGAAAAGTCTGGAGGCGCTGGAGTATCGACCCTCCTCATTGCTGGGATCGGAGTTGCGGCCGTCATCGCGATAGTCGCCGCTGCTCTGCTCCTGATGAGGAGAAAGGGTCCTGGCGCGCCCCCCACTGGATGAGCAACGACCAAATGGAGAAGGCGATTCATCAGAATCAGCTCTCACAATAGTGGGAGCACGGGGTCGGGACAGTCATGCCTCGTTCCGACCTCGTCAAACGCTTGCTATCCGCGAGTTCATAGCGAGGTCAGCGTCAGCTGGAGATGCTGGTTTTCTGGAGTTTTTCCGATTCTGACGGAAAGGAATTTGAGGAGCAGAAATGATAACCCTTCGGGGAATTGGCGATGAAGTGCCCAAGTTGTGCGAACGATAATCCGGATGGTGTAGACTTTTGCGGATACTGTGGGGAAAGGTTCGTGGCAGGAGCAACGCCTCCTGCGGTCCCAGCTGTTCCGTTGAGCGCGGGTAAGCCGACGCCGGAGCGGAACTTCTGGAAGATACTGGCGATGGTTGTAGTGGCCGTGCTCATCATCTCGAACTCGGCCTGGGTCGCAGTCAAGATCTCTGACACCAACTCAATGAGTCATGCGAATACGAGAATCGACAAACTCGAGTCGGACTACCAGGACGAATCCAAGAAGGCATCGGACCTGGAGAGTCAGCTTTCGACTCTTCAATCCAGCCTTGAAGACCTAAAGAAGATACTGGCGACAGTACCGGATCTTGAACTGAACGAACGGATGAGGATAGGCAGTCTGGCGTCGGACTACTACCAGACGATCAGGGAGGAGGTCGGGCCTCAGAGCGAAAGCTGGAGAGTGTTTGGAAGCACCTGGCAACAACAGGTGGATTTCTGCGCAAATCTCGCCATGCATGACGAGCGAAAGGTGTACTGGGCGGAATATGAGTATCTGTACTACGATGGGTACCAAACGCACAGCTACGACGACGCGCTCGCCAAGCTGCAATACGTGCTGGACTACATCGGGATAAGCAGCTCCAATACTTCGGTAGAGAAGATTGCGGGCGTTCTGAAATTCATGAACAAGTACCTCCACTATGAACCGGACATGATCGACAAGTTCTTTGCACCTGTAGAAACGCTCGCG
>Ga0315281_10011600_pt1 | contig 12069 bp, 20 predicted proteins | sample YL17G07_0_MG_FD_204540 | JGI IMG/M metagenome (GOLD analysis project Ga0315281, IMG submission 204540) | Sediment microbial communities from Yellowstone Lake, YNP, Wyoming, USA - YL17G07_0 | ecosystem: Environmental > Aquatic > Freshwater > Lake > Sediment | place: USA: Wyoming | collected... | reverse complement strand
TCTGATAGAGATATTCCAGGGTCCATTGCGTTTAAATGAGTGTTTTTTTAAAAAAATGGCCTGCCCCGATAAGAATACCTGCTCTTTAAGAAAAAAAATAAATAGTATTGAAGACTATGTAATTAAGGAGTTAAAATCTATTACCATAGCATCTTTGTTAAAATAGCGAGGTTAACCCATGGTAAAAAGACAGATTATAAAAATTGATGCCCAGAAATGTAATGGTTGCGGCCTGTGCATTCCTAATTGTCCGGAAGGGGCAATCCAGATTATAGATAATAAGGCGCGTCTGATCAGCGATTTATTCTGCGATGGCCTGGGTGCCTGTATCGGCCATTGCCCGCAGGGCGCAATTACCATAGAAGAAAGAGAAGCCAAGGTATACGATGAGAGAAAGGTTATGCAGAATATTGTAAAACAGGGTAAAAATGTAATTAAAGCGCACCTTGAGCATCTTAAAGATCACAATCAGTTTGTACTTCTTAAAGAAGCCTTGGATTTTTTAAAAGAGAGAAAAATAGACGTTCCTTTAGAGGATTCCCCATCAGCCGCAGATGGGCATACGTATGGTTCCTTAAGTTGCCCTAGCTCAAAGGTCATGGATTTTAGAAAAGACAAAATTGCCCCAACAAAACAAATGCCATTTTCTAAAACAGATTCCCAGCTGAGGCAGTGGCCGGTGCAGATTAAACTTGTCCCTGTGTCGGCGCCTTATTTTGAGAATGCAGATTTATTGATTGCTGCAGACTGTGTGCCTTTTGCCTATGCGGATTTCCACTTGGATTTATTAAAGGATAAGATTCTTTTGGTAGGCTGCCCAAAGCTGGATGATACAGGGCTTTACCAAGAGAAGATCACTCAGATTTTGAAAAATAATAGTATCAAGTCTGTCACTTGCGCGCACATGGAAGTGCCCTGCTGTTTTGGATTAGTTAATATTATTAAATCAGCGATTTCTGCATCCGTTAAAAATATACCTTTTAAAGAAATAACCATCAGTATTAAGGGAGAGAAAATAGAATGATTTTTAAATGTCCGGGACAAGACTCAAGAAATATTAAAAGCGAAATACTCAAGTGCCCTGATTGCGGCTATAAAGTCGAGATTTTTTCTGATGAGATAAAGGTGAAGTGCCCTAAATGTAAAATTTTGATCTGCCGCAGCAGACTTCCCTCCTGCGTAGACTGGTGCAAAGGCGCAAGGGAGTGTATTGGCGAAGAAAAGTGGCAGCAGTTGAAAAAAAGGTAAAAATTATGCTATAATAGGCTAGATCAAAGGGAGGTGTTTATGGCAGATTTTAAAGATTTATGGCAAAGTGCGGATTGGAAATTGGAAAAACATGTTCCGGTAATCGAGGCTCCAGATAAAGTAAAGAAAGGAGAATCTTTTAGAGTAACAGTAAGCGTGGGAAGACAGATACCCCACCCCAACACTACTGAGCATCATATCAGATGGATTGAGGTTTATTTTTTGGCGGAAGGAGAAAAGTTTCCCTATCAAATAGGAAAATTTGAATTTGCTGCTCACGGAGAATCAGCTCAAGGGCCAAATACGAGCACTATTTATACACAGCCAGAGGTGGTTTGCAGTTTTAAGACTGAAAAATCCGGGACTATCTTTGCCTCTTCTTATTGTAATATCCACGGTCTCTGGAAAAATTCCCAAGAGATAAAGGTTTAGTTAAAAAAGGAGGTAACTATGAACCTGTTTAGATTGGTGGGTTTATTTGCTATTATTCCTGCAACCCTGTTATTGACAGTAAGCTTTTTTGTCTTGTTTACCTTGCGTAAGATAGAAGCGCAAGGGCTGAAGGCCTTTGGTTATGTCATCGCCTCTCTGCTGTGGGTGGGGGCCTTGCTAGTTTTTTCAGCAGGAGTTTATACCATATCTACAGGACGGCCACCCATGGTTTGTATGATGCAGAAGATGATGGGCGCTAAGATGCAGGGGATGATGGCAGGTCCTATGCCGGCAATGATGCGCGGTCCTTCGGATAATACAATGATGAAGAAGTAATTCTTTATAAAAGAAGTGAGGATATGTTCGGTCTTAAACAGAGTAAGATTTTAATTGCCTTTACCCTGATAGCAACAGGCCTGCTTCTATTTATAACCCTTGTTTTTCATCCTCGGCAGGAATCCGCCTATGCGGCAGAAGGGGAGGTGGAAGAGATGGTAAATAATTTACATTGGTTAGGGCATGCCAGTTTTAGGCTGGATAGCTCAAAGGTAATCTATTTTGACCCCTGGAAACTCTCGCCGGATTCTCCGAAAGCAGATTTTATTTTTATCACCCATGACCACTATGACCATTATTCTCTGGATGATGTAAAGATTATAAGCACAAAGGATACCGTCATCGTCACTGATAATACTGTGGGTAGACAATTGCAGGGGGCAAGACTGAATTACAAGGAAATCAGGCCTCTCTCCCCGGGTGATAATATAGAAATAGACGGTGTTAAGATCAGTGCAGTAGCCAGTTACAATATTGGCAAGCAATTTCACACCAAAAATTCACAAAAATTGGGATTCATTGTTACCATTGATGGAGTTAAGATTTATCACGCTGGTGATACGGATAATATTCCTGAGATGGCAGGTTATCAGTGCGATATTGCGCTTCTGCCTGTGAGCGGAACTTATGTTATGACAGCAGAAGAAGCAGCAAAGGCTGCCTTAACCATTAAACCAAAGGTAGCCATACCTATGCACTACGGGGATATTGTAGGTTCTGATAGCGATGCCAGAAGATTTGAAGATTTATTAAAAGGCAAGGTGGAAGTAAAAATTTTAAGAAAGGAAAGTTAAGATGGATAGATACAGATGTTTGGTCTGTGGCTATATCTATGACCCTGCTCTCGGTGACCCAAGTCAAGGCATAGGTCCGGGCACTGCCTTTGCAGATTTACCAGACGACTGGACCTGTCCTGAGTGTGGTGTACCTAAAGACCAGTTTGAGAAGATAAGTTAAAAGAAAAAATAGCTAACCAGTAAAGGGGGTTAGTGATGAAAAGGGTTGCCATATTAGTAGAAGACCATTATCAGGTTTTAGAAGTCTGGTATCCTTATCTACGCTTGCGTGAAGAAGGAATCAAGGCTGTATTAGTGGGGACTGGGAAAAAGAATTATAAAAGCAAAGAAGGTTATCCTGCAGAAGAAGAGCTCTCCATAGAAAAAGCAAAGATAGAAGATTTTGACGCTGTAGTTATACCGGGAGGTTATGCACCGGATATCCTAAGGAGATACGCCCAGGTTAATAACTTTGTAAGAGAGATGTTTGAAAAAGGAAAGATTGTCGCCTGTATCTGTCACGGCGGGTGGGTATTAGTTTCTGCAGGAATTTTGAAGGGTAAAAAGGTAACTGGTTTTTCTGCAATAAAGGATGACCTTATCAATGCGGGAGCAGAGTTTTTAGATAAAGAAGTGGTGGTGGATGGAAATTTAATTACCTCCCGCAATCCTTATGACCTACCTGTATTCTGTGCCGAAATAATAAAAAAAATTAAATAATCATGGCGCTTGATTTAGAAGTAAGAATTAAAGAGGTAATTCAACGCACCTATAATGTCAAGAGTTTCCGCGTAGCGATAGATAATGTTTTAGATTTTAAAGCCGGTCAATTTCTCTGCGTCATATTAAAGACAGAGCCGGAATTAAAAAGATACCTCTCCATATCCAGTTCTCCTACTGAAAAGGGCCACCTTGAATTTACCAAGAAGATTACCGAGAGTGAATTTTCTAAATTGCTGGACAGTTTAAAACCACAGGATACGGTAAGAATACAGTATCCTTTTGGTAAGTTCACCCTGGATGACCCACAGGCTAAAATAGCCTTTCTTTCCGGAGGCATTGGCATTACGCCTATAAGGAGTATCTGCAAATACGTGGTGGATAAAAAGCCGGATACAGATATAATTCTGGTTTATGCCAACCGCAGCATTAAGGATATAGTTTTTAAAGAAGATTTTGAACTGATGCAGAAGCAATACCCTAAATTAAAGGTAAGCCACGTGCTTTCTAAACCTGCGCCTGGCTTTAAATGTTGTCTCGGACGCATCGATCGCCAGATTATCATAACTGAGGTACCTGATTATACCCAGAGAAAGTTTTATCTCTGTGGCCCTCCGGCTATGGTGGAGGCAATGAAGAAGATACTCATTGAAGAATTATCCCTGCCAGAAGAAAATATTATTACAGAGAATTTTCAAGGTTATTAGGAGGTGTGTTATGTCTGCGCTTAAGATTTTACCGGATATTTATTCAGTGGGTGTGATTGATTGGAATGTGCGCGTATTTCATGGCCACACCTATAGCACCAACAGGGGCTCTACCTATAATGCCTACCTCATTTTAGATGAAAAGATAGCTTTGGTAGATACGGTCTACGGTCCTTTTGCCGGAGAGTTGATAGGGAACATCAAAGAGATTATTCCTGTAGAGAAAATAGACTACGTGATTGCCAATCATGTGGAGACAGACCACTCCGGAGCATTACCTGCGATAATGAAACTCTGCCCCAAGGCAAAGGTCTTTGGTACGGAGAAATGCAAGGAGGGTTTATATAAGCATTACTACGGCAATTGGGATTTTCAAGTAGTTAAAACCGGAGATAAATTAAAATTGGGTAAAAGGACCTTGACCTTTGTTGAGGCGCCGATGGTGCATTGGCCGGATAGTATGTTTACCTATTGTCCAGAAGAAGAACTGCTTTTACCCAATGATGCCTTTGGCCAGCATTATGCCACCAGTGAAAGGTTTGACGATGAGGTTGACCAGTGCGCGCTGATGGATGAGGCATTAAAATACTATGCCAATATCCTCTGGCCTTTAGGCAGCATAATCTTAAAGAAGATTGAAGAAGTGCAAAAGTTAAATATTCCTATAAAGATGATTGCACCCAGCCACGGGATTATCTGGCGTCGTGACCCGATGAAGATAATCAAGGCCTATATTTCCTGGGCAAAGAATGAGACCAAGCCAAAAATTGTGGTTGCCTATGAATCCATGTGGGGAGCAACCGAGAAGATGGCCAGAAAGATAGTAGAGGGAATAACCGATAGTGGAATTAGCGTAAGACTTTTTGATGTTGCCACATCTGACCGCACGGAGATAATCAAAGAGATGCTGGATGCAAAGGGTTTTATATTCGGCTCTTCAACCCATGACAATGATATGCTCCCTAATATTGCCGGGTTTTTAGAATTCGTCAAGGGCTTAAGGCCTAAAAATAGACTGGCATGTATATTTGGTTCTTATGGCTGGGCAGGAGGAGCGGCAAAGGAGATTGAAGGCGTGCTTAGCGAAACAGGAATAGAATTGGCTGCCCCTAGCTTAACTGTCAAGTATGTCCCGGATGAAAATGAAATTAAACGCTGCTATGAATACGGAAAAGAATTTGCCAAAAGAATAAGAGAATAAACCCGGATGAAAAGATTGGCCGATGATATAATTAATTTTTTTCAGAGCCAGGGTTTTGTGGTTGTTTCTACTATTGATAAGGATGGTGGTTTGCACAACGCCTGCAAAGGCATCGTCGATATAAAAAGCAATGGCAGAATTTATCTCTTGGATCTTTATAAAGGGAAAACATTCCAGAACCTTCAAAGCAATCACCATATCAGCATTGCTGCAGTGGATGAACATAAATTTATAGGCTACTGCCTTAAAGGGAAGGCAAAGATAATTAGAGAAGAGGAAATTAGTCCCCAGATTATCAAGGCCTGGGAGGAAAGGATTACCAGCAGATTAACCAGAAGGGTGATCAGGAATATCCACGAAGAAAAAGGCCATCCTCGGCATCCTGAGGCGCTTCTGCCCAAGCCAGAATATCTGATTGTGATGGATGCAGAAGAGGTAATCGATCTTACCCCGCACCACCTTAAATAAGAAAGGAAGAAAACATGGGAAACATATTTGCAGCTAGTGAAGTAGTGGAATTGGGAATTCAGATTGAGAAAAATGGCAGAGATTTTTATAACACCTTGGTAAAACAGTCAAAAAATCAGAAAGTGCAGGATATCTTCGAGTATTTAGCAGGCGAAGAAGAAAAGCATATCGCTGTTTTTCAAAAGATATTGGGTTCTCTAGAAAATTATCAACCGGCAGAGGCATATCCTGGAGAGTATTTTGCTTATATGAGTGCGCTTTCCGGCGAATATGTATTTACTCAAATAAATAAAGGAGAAGAGATTGCCAAAGGCATAAATAACGATAAAGAGGCAGTGGAGAAGGGAATAGGCTTTGAGAAAGATTCCATTATTTTTTATGCAGGAATGAAAAAAGTAGTGCCTGACTATGACCAGAAGGTAGTTGATGAGTTGATTGCCCAGGAGCAGAAACATCTAAGGCAGTTAGCGGAATTGAAGAAGAAAATTTAGGAAGGAAGGATAAGATGGATAAGAATGTAAAAATCTACAGCACTCCGACTTGTCCCTGGTGTATTAGGACCAAACAGTTTTTGAAGGAGAACAATGTAACTTTTGAGGATATTGATGTTTCTTCGAATCAGGCAGCTACAGAGGAGATGATTCAGAAATCAGGCCAGATGGGTGTGCCGGTATTGGATATAGACGGAGAGATTATCTTGGGATTTGATAGGGAAAGAATAAAGACAGCTTTAGGGTTATAAAGAGATGTATGATTTAATTATTATTGGAGCAGGACCCGCTGGTATTACTGCCAGTGTATATGCGGGGCGAAAGAAAATGCAACTCTTGGTTATCAGCCGTGATATCGGCGGACAGGCAGCCTGGAGCTCAGATATAGAGAATTACACCGGTTATCAATTCATCACGGGTACTGATTTGGTAGCTAAATTCGAAGAGCATATGCGCAAATACGATATCGCATTGAAAGAGAATGAAACAGTAACAGAGGTAAAAAAGGCAAACAATATAATCTCGGTGAAAACCGATAAAGGCACATACGGGGCAAAGAGCGTAATTATCGCTTCGGGAAAGAGATCAAAAGAACTTGGAGTTCCGGGCGATAAGGAATTTAAAAATAGAGGGCTTACTTACTGTGCTACCTGCGATGGACCTTTATTTTCTGATAAAGCTGTGGCGGTTATTGGCGGAGGAAATTCTGCTTTGGATGCTGCTTTACAATTGATAAAGATAGCCAAACGCGTCTATGTTATCAATATCACATCTGCTTTGAGTGGAGATGCGGTAATGCGCCAGAAGGTCGAAGGAAGTAAAATCGTAACTATTTTAAATAATACTGGGGTAACCGCTATTCTTGGAGATAAGTTCCTCAATGGTATCAAGATAAAAAGAGAAGGTAAAGAAGAAACGTTTTCTGTTGAAGGTGTATTTGTTGAAATCGGCCTCATCCCCAATTCTGAATTTACCAAAGACATAGAAAAAAATCAAATCGGAGAAATTAAGATAAATTGTCGCAACGAAACCAATATACCAGGTATATTTGCTGCAGGTGATGTTACGGATGTGCCGGAAAAACAGATTATCATTGCTGCAGGAGAAGGCTCTAAAGCTGCACTGAGTGCCTTTAGATATTTAGCGCAGCATAAATTTTAGGATTATCAGATGGAGACATATAAATTTTGGCAAGAGAAGAGGAAAATAAAACAGCTTCTAATGGCTATTGTTTTTATTTTGATACTTGTCTTTGGCTGGCAGTATCCTCTCTTAGGATATTTTATTCCTTTATGCATGCTTTTGGGAATCACAATAGGTCTGGTGCGCGGCCGCAAATGGTGCGACTGGTATTGCCCCAGAGGAAGTTTCTACGATGTCTTGATCAATAATATAAGCCCTAAACGAAAAATCCCTGCCTTTTTAAGGAGCACCTATTTTAGAATCGGCTTTTTGGTTTTTCTTATGCTGATAATGACCTATAATTTAGTCAGGCGCTGGCCAAATCCTTACCAGGTAGGTTTGTTTTTTGTGACGCTGATTACCATTACCACTGTCTTGGGAATAATTTTAGCCATTATTTTTCATCAACGTAGTTGGTGTATGATTTGCCCCGTTGGCACGGTAGTAAATTTAATCGGAAGAAATAAGCGGCCGCTTAAAATCAATTCAGATTTATGCGTGGAGTGTAAATTATGCAACAAGGTCTGCCCTGTGCAACTTAAACCTTATCTTTATAAAGGTAAAGGAATGCAAATAGTAAAAGAAGGAGATTGCCTGAAGTGTGGATTGTGCGTTTTTGCCTGCCCTAAAAAGACATTGAGTCTTTAAAGATGAAAAATCGCATCTTTATTCATAAAAAAATAAAAGTAGGTAAGATTTGCATTGAGGCATTCCTAATCAAGCTCTTAAGTAAAAATTTCATTCTGCTGAAAGGCAGCAGAGGTTATGTGATGTGCGGTTATCTGAATTTGAAGGCAGCGGAGAAGTTTAAAGATGTAGCCATAAAAATTACAGGGGTTTCGACAATTGAACAAGCCCTTCAAACAACCGTCCATTCCTGTAACTCGTCGGCCAGGCGATTAGGAATATACAAAGGCCAACCCATAAAAAAAGTTTTAAGAATAATTTCCTAAAGGATTTTGTTAAAAGATACTTGACAGATTGCCTTTTTTAGTTTATACTCTACTATCATAATAGGGATTATAGAGAAAGCTCATGCGCATAACCTATAAGGGAGATTACGCTTTAAAGACAACGCTGGATTTAGCCATACACTATGGCAATAGCCCGATTACTATTCATGATCTGGCAAAAAGGGCGGATATGCCTATTAAGTTTTTAGAGCAGATACTCCTGGATTTAAAAAGAGGTGGTTTTGTGGAAAGCAGGCGCGGTAAAGTTGGTGGTTATCTTTTAGCCAAGCCCCCTTCCCAGATAAAGTTAGGGGAGGTAATCAGATTTATTGACGGACCGATTGAACCTATTGCTTGCGTGGATAAGAAATATAAGGGTTGTAATGATATAAACAGGTGCGTCTTTAGAAGTATATGGCATAAGATAACAGAAAATACCTCCGGTATTATTAATAACATTACCTTTGAAGAACTGGCTAAAAAAACCAAAAATTTAAATGCGGCATTCGTTTACCATATTTAAATAAATTATGAAGATTGCAAAGGATATTACAAAACTTATAGGCAATACCCCTTTAGTGCGGCTTAACAGGTTGACACAAGGATGCCTTGCAGAGGTGGTAGCAAAATTAGAGTCTTTTAACCCTTGCTCTTCAATCAAAGACAGAATTGGTCTAAGTATGATTGAGGCTGCAGAAAAAGAAGATAAGATAAAAAAAGATACTATAATCCTTGAGCCGACTTCGGGAAATACCGGTATTGCTTTGGCTTTTGTCTGCGCGGTAAAAGGGTATAAATTAGTTTTAACAATGCCTGAGACAATGAGTATTGAGCGTAGACAACTTTTATCCGCTTTTGGTTCCGAGATTATTTTAACGCCGGGTAGCGAAGGTATGTCCGGAGCAGTCAGGAAAGCAGAAGAGTTAGCTAAAAATGACAAACGTTATTTTATCTTACAACAGTTTAAGAACCCAGCAAATCCAGCAGTCCATCGTCGCGCTACTGCCAGAGAAATCTGGGAGGATACCGACGGTAAGGTGGATATTTTAGTTGTAGGGGTAGGAACAGGTGGTACAATTACAGGTATAGCTGAGGTAATCAAGAAAAAGAAATCCACATTTCGCGCCATTGCAGTTGAGCCGAAAGATTCACCAGTCTTATCCGGAGGCAAAGCCGGTCCCCATAAGATCCAAGGTATTGGAGCAGGATTTATTCCTGAGGTGTTGAATAAAAATATTATCGATGAAGTTATTCAGGTCTCCAGCGACGATGCTTATGAAACAGCCAGAAGATTGGCTAAGGAGGAAGGGATATTGGCAGGAATTTCTTCAGGCGCAGCTGCGTTTGCAGCCTTAGAGATTGCCAAGAGAAAAGAAAATAAAGGAAAACTTATTGTGGTGATATTACCGGATACAGGTGAACGGTATCTGAGTACAGGTTTGTTCACCGCATAACAAGGAGCTGGAGATGAAAGAAAAAGTGGAAGCGGCCTTAGAGAAGATTCGGCCCATGCTTATGGCGGATGGCGGGAATGTGGATCTGGTGGATGTCAGTGATGATGGCGTAGTAAAATTAAAACTTACCGGTACCTGCGGATGCTGTCCGATGAGCCAGATGACGCTTAAGATGGGTATAGAGAGAATCTTAAAACAAGAGGTACCGGAGGTCAAAGAGGTTATCGCATTATAATTATAAACGAGGAGAACTGGAGAACTAATGAAGACAATAAGAGAAATAAACGAAAAGATTAAGAAGGGTGAAGTGGTAGTTGTTACTGCCGAAGAAGTTATTGATCTGGTAGCTAAGAAGGGTGCAAAGAAGGCAGCCCAAGAGGTTGATGTGGTGACTACCGGCACATTTGGGCCAATGTGTTCATCCGGTGTCTATTTTAACATAGGCCACTCCAAACCCAGAATAAAATTAGGTGGCGGGACCTGCAGACTCAATGATGTTCCTGCTTATGCTGGTTTTGCTGCCGTAGATATCTATCTGGGCGCAACTGCCATACCAGATGACGACCCCCGTAATAAAGTCTTTCCCGGAGAATTTAAATATGGCGGTGGACACGTGATCAATGAAATAGTTGCTGGCCGCGATGTACGCCTGGAGGCGACTGCCTATGGCACGGATTGCTATCCACGCAGGAAGTTAGAAACTTTAATTAACATCAAAGACTTAAATGAGGCAGTCTTATTTAATATCCGCAACTCTTACCAGAATTATAACGTGGCAGTGAATCTGTCGGATAAGATAATCTACACCTATATGGGCGAGTTAAAACCAAAGCTGGGTAATGCCAATTATTGTTCGGCAGGACAACTCTCGCCGCTTTTAAAAGACCCTTATTATAAAACCATAGGTATTGGCACAAAGATATTCCTAGGTGGAGGTATTGGTTATGTGGCCTGGCAGGGCACGCAACATAATCCTGGCGTCAAAAGAAAGGATAACGGCGTTCCGCAGGCACCAGCCGGCACCATTGCTGTAATCGGTGATTTAAAGCAGATGAAGCCAGAGTGGCTTACAGGGATTAGCATGCTTGGCTATGGGGTTACCCTGAACGTAGGCATTGGTGTGCCAATACCTGTATTAGACGAGGAAATAGTTAAATACACCGCAATTAAAGATAGCGAGATTTATGCCCAGGTTGTGGATTATAGCGCGAGTTATCCGCAATGCGTCCCAGGATCTTTGACTGAAGTAAATTATGCCCAGCTGAAGTCAGGTTCGATTACCGTGCAAGGTAAAGAGATCCCCACCGGTAATTTATCCAGTTATTCTAAGGCGCGCGAGATCGCTGAAGAATTGAAATCCTGGATTAAGAAAGGCGATTTTCTTCTGAGCGAATCTGTGGCGTCTTTGCCTGGTGCAGAATCAGGCTACACCTTTAAGCCCTTAAAAGAAAGACCGATAGTCTAGCAAGGAGAAGTAGGATGGTTTCTAAAAGGATTGTTTTACATTTTCCGCATCGCTTGGTAGACCAACCTATAGTATGTAAATTGGTTAAGGACTTTGACCTGCAATTCAATATTTTAAAGGCCTACGTCACGCCCCAGGAGGAAGGCCTTATGGTTTTAGAATTGTCAGGGGGGGAAGATAATTTCGATAAAGGCATTGAATATTTACAATCCTGTGGCGTGAAGATTCAGCCTTTAAGCCAGGATGTGATACGCAATGAGACCAAGTGTACTGATTGCGGCGTGTGCGTACCGATATGCCCTACAGGAGCACTGGTAGTTGATTCTCAGACCCGTAAGGTCCATTTTTACGATAATAAGTGTATTGCCTGCGAACTCTGCGTCAAAATCTGTCCTACCCGGGCGATGGAAGTGCATTTTTAGCAATGAACCTGGAACAAAAATTAGGCAGACTAAAAAAGAGAATCTTAAATTACAAATCTGTGTTGGTTGCCTTCTCTGGAGGAGTGGATAGCACTTTTCTACTCAAGGTTGCCTCAGAGGTATTAGCAAGAGATAAGGTCCTTGCGGTGACAGCAAGTTCTCCAACATATCCTGAGGAGGAATTACTATTTTCTAAAAGTATTGCTAGAGGTTT